>Ga0111539_10006035_pt1 | contig 15650 bp, 15 predicted proteins | sample RhiMethybrSRZTD1_FD_79667 | JGI IMG/M metagenome (GOLD analysis project Ga0111539, IMG submission 79667) | Populus rhizosphere microbial communities from Tennessee, USA - Rhizosphere MetaG P. TD hybrid SRZTD1 (version 2) (version 2) | ecosystem: Host-associated > Plants > Roots > Rhizosphere >... | reverse complement strand
CGCGGTGCCGCAGGCGCTGATCGAGGCGTTCGAGACGCGCTACGGCCTGCCGATCTACCAGGCGTGGGGAATGACGGAGATGGCGCCGCTGGGAACCGTCGCCCACTGCCCGCCCTCGATGGACGATGCGCCGGACGCGGTCAGGTTCGCGTATCGCGCGACGCAGGGGCGCCCCGCGCCGTTTGTCGAGATCCGCGCGCGCAATGAGGACGGCCTGGTCCCCTGGGACGGCACGACGATGGGCGAGCTCGAAGTGCGAGGGCCGTGGATCGCGCGCGCCTACTACAACCGGCCCGATTCCGCCGATCGCTTCACCGACGACGGCTGGTTCAAGACCGGCGACATCGTCACCATCGATCACGACGCGACAATCCAGGTGCAGGATCGAACCAAGGACTTGATCAAGTCGGGGGGCGAGTGGATCAGCTCGGTGGCGCTGGAGTGCGCGCTGATGGGCCATCCGTCGGTCGCGGAGGCGGCGGTGATTCCGGTCGCGAGCGAGAGGTGGAGTGAACGGCCGCTGGCGGCCGTCGTCTTGAAACCCGGCGCAAAGGCTTCACCGGCGGAGCTGAAAGCGTTTCTTGCGCCGAGTTTCTCGAAATTCTGGCTGCCGGACGCCTTCGAGTTCATCGACGCCATCCCGCGGACATCGGCGGGCAAGTTCAAGAAAAGCGAGCTTCGCGAGCGCTTCAAGGACTATCGGGCCACAGAGTGACGCCACCCTGAGCAGCGGCCGGCGAAACATAAGGACCACGCGGCGGCGGTTTCCATGTTATAGTTTTGAGTCATCAAAATCAGCGCGCATGGAATCTGAACTCCCGACTCAACCCGGCTGGCGCCTGCCATCGAGCAGCCGGAGCCTGCCCGAAGTGCATGGCTCCGTGGCGGTCCCCGCGAACGCGGGGTTCTGGCGCAAGCTGTTCGCCTTCGCAGGCCCGGGCTACCTCGTCGCCGTCGGCTACATGGACCCTGGCAATTGGGCGACTGACCTTGCCGGCGGCGCCCGCTACGGCTACGCCCTGCTCAGCGTCATCATGATCTCCAACCTGATGGCGATCCTGCTGCAGGCGCTTGCCGCGCGGCTGGGGATCGCCAGCGGGCGCGACCTGGCGCAAGCGTGCCGCGACAGCTATTCCAAACCGGTAACCATCGTTCTCTGGGTGTTGTGCGAGATCGCGATTGCCGCCTGCGACCTGGCCGAGGTGATCGGCGCGGCGATCGCGCTCAACCTGCTGTTCCACCTGCCGCTGCTCTGGGGAGTCTGCCTGACGGCGCTCGACGTGCTGATCGTGCTGTTCCTGCAGCAGAAGGGCTTCCGCTACGTCGAAGCGCTGGTGGTGGCGTTGATCCTGCTCATCGCCGGATCGTTCGCCGTGGAGCTGTGGCTGGCGCGGCCCGATCTGACGGCGGTCGCGGCCGGCTTCATCCCCCAGGCCGAGATCCTGCGCAACGGCGACATGCTCTACATCGCGATCGGCATCCTGGGCGCGACCGTGATGCCGCACAACCTCTACCTGCACTCGTCGATCGTGCAGACGCGCAAGTACGGCGACACGCCGGCCAGCCGCGGGGAAGCAATCCGCTTCGCCTCGATCGACTCCGCCGTCGCGCTGATGTTCGCCCTCTTCATCAACGGCGCCATCCTGGTGATGGCGGCGGCGGTGTTCCACGGCAGCGGCAACGAGAACGTCGCCGACATCGGCGACGCCTACGCGCTGCTCGCGCCGCTGCTCGGCACGACGATGGCGAGCGTGCTGTTTGCGGTGGCGCTGCTGTGCTCGGGTCAGAACGCGACGCTCACCGGCACCCTGGCGGGCCAGATCGTGATGGAGGGGTTCATCAACCTGCGCATCCGGCCGTGGCTGCGCCGGCTTGTGACGCGCCTCATCGCCATCATCCCGGCGGTGATTGTCGTCTACATCTACGGCGAGCGCGGCGCCGGACCGCTGCTGATCCTCAGCCAGGTGATCCTGAGCCTGCAGCTGCCGTTCGCGGTGTTTCCGCTGGTGATGTTCACCAGCGACCCCGAGAAGATGGGGCGTTTCGTCAACCCGCCGTGGGTGAAGGCGCTGGCCTGGATGGTGGCGATCGTCATCGGCGCGCTGAATGTCTACCTGCTCTATCGCACATTCGTGAGCCTCTGATGTACCGGCGGATCCTGGTCGCGGTCGAGAACTCGCCTGCCGACAATACCATCCTGAACCACGTTTCGGAGCTCGCGCGCCTGACCGGCGCCGAGCTGCTGCTGGTGCACGTCGCCGACGGCTGGGCGGCGCGCAACTTCGACCAATTGAAGCTGCGCGAATCCGAGGAGATGCAGTCGGACCGGCGGTACCTCGACCAGCTGCGCGGCGACCTCAGCGCCCGCGGGCTCAAGGTCGAGACGCGCCTGGCGATGGGCGACCCCGCGACCGAACTGATCAAAGCCACCGAAGAGCAGGGCGTCGATCTGATTGCGATGTCGACGCACGGCCACCGGTTCGTCAAGGACATCCTGCTCGGCGCCACCGCCGATCGCGTCCGCCACCTGGTCAAGGTGCCGGTGCTGCTGCTTCGCGCGCAACCGGCGCCGCCCGCCTGATCGTCCGCCCCGCCTCTGTGTTATAAAGCGCGCATGCCGGGCCGCGTCTATCCGATCCACGCCCACGCCGCCGCCGATCTGCGCTTCATCCGCGACGCCATGGCGCGGGCGACGGCCTTCACCGCGGTGCCGGGCTGGGGCGGCGTCATGATGGGCGCCAGCGCGCTCGCCGCCTCGGCGATCGCCGGCCGGCCCGATGGCTCGCGGCGATGGCTGGCGATCTGGCTCGCCGAAGCCGTCCTCGCCTGCGCCATTGCCGCCGTCACCATCGTCATCAAGGCGCGCCGCTCGGGCGCGCCGCTTTCGGCCGGTCCTGCGCTCCGGTTCGCGCTGGCGTTCGCGCCGCCGATGGCGGCGGGTGTGGTGCTCACGGCGGTGTTCGCCAGCACTGGACTCACGTCGCGCCTGCCGGGATGCTGGCTCCTGCTCTACGGCACCGCCGTGGCGACCGGCGGCGCGTTCTCGGTCCGCGTCGTCCCGGTGATGGGGCTGTGCTTCATGGCGCTCGGCGCCGGCGCGTTCGCGGCGCCGCCGTCGTGGGGCCACTGGATGATGGCCGCCGGCTTCGGCGCGCTGCACATCGTGTTCGGCGTGGTCATCGCGAGGAGATATGGCGGCTAAGGGCGCAGCGGCCGGCTACTTCAGGGTGCGGCCGAAGTCAGACGGACGAGCGAAAGCGGAGGCCGACGGCCGGCGGCGCAGCCCGCTCGAGCTCGATCGCCTCATTCACGAACGCCTCAGGCTGGGAATCATCGGCGCGCTGGCGGTCAACGAGCGCCTCACGTTCAACGATCTCAAGCGGCTGCTGCACACCACCGACGGCAATCTCAGCGTCCACGCGCGCAAGCTCGAGGACGCGCAGTACATCGCCTGCGAGAAGACCGACGATGCGAGAGCGCAGACCGAATACCGGCTGACCGGAGCGGGGCGCCGCGCGTTCGAGAAATACCTCAGCCACATGGAAGCGATCATCAAGGCGGTTCGATGAGGTCAGGTGAGCCGGATAGGTCAGGTGGGTTCGTCAGGTTCGAGTGTATGGGTTGATCGGTTAAGGGGGTTCGTCAGGCTGAGGCGGCGCCGGTATGGGTCGTGCAGTTTCGACCCGCATGAGGCTGCGTACCGCTCAGCTTGGCGCTATCTTCGCGGCGGTTTTGGTGGTTGCGGCGACGGCCGATGCCCAACCAAGGAAGAAAAACGCTTCCACGCCGACGCGGGCGCTGCCCTGCGGCGACCTCGTCGGTTTCCAGGTACTCCTCGATCGCCAGGGCTTCTCCAGCGGCGAGATCGACGGCAAGCAGGGGGCGAATTTCTCGCGCGCGCTGGCGGCGTTTCAGTCCGCGCGCAAGCTCGCGGCGGGCGCGCCCGACTGCGCCGCGTGGCAAGCGCTCGGCGGCGGCGGCAGCGAGCCGGCGCTCACCACGTACACCATCACCGAGGCCGACCTCAAAGGCCCGTTCGAACCGCGCATCCCGCCTCACCTGGTGGATCAAGCGAAGCTCTCGACGCTCGAGTACCGGTCGCCGGCCGAGCTCATCGCCGAGCGCTTTCATCTGTCGCCGGCGCTGCTCGCCCAGCTGAATCGCGGCGTGCCGATGGCCGCGGGGCGCGAGATCAAAGTGCCCGCGGTCAAGCCGTTCGATCCGGCGACCAAGCCACAACCGGATGCGGCCGCCGGCGATCTGAAGATCGTCGTCTCGAAAGAGGAGTCGTCGCTGCGCGCGACCCGCGCCGACGGGACGCTCGTCTTCTACGCGCCGGTGTCGAGCGGCAGCGTGCACGACCCGCTGCCGCCCGGCAACTACAAGGTCCTCGGCGTCGGCTGGCGTCCACCGTTCCACTACAACCCTGATCTCTTCTGGGACGCGAAGCCGAAAGACGAGAAGGCGAAGATTCCCGCCGGCCCGAACAACCCGGTCGGCGTCGTCTGGATCTCGCTCGACCTCGAACACTACGGCATCCACGGCACGCCGGAGCCGGGACACGTCGGCCATACCGAGTCGCACGGCTGCGTGCGGCTGACCAACTGGGACGCGGCCAGGGTCGCGTCGCTCGTCAAGCCCGGCACTCCGGTGGAGTTCCGATGACGACGCGGCGGGCGGACTGGGAGTGGCGGGTTCGCGCCGGCTGCGCGTTGATGGCGTGCTTCTGCGCCGGCCTGCTCGCCGACGGTCTACTGCGGATGAAGTACGTCCGCGTCGAGCCCGGCGTTCGCGACGTCGCCACCCTTCGCGCGGCGCAGGACGCGCGAATCGGCGCGGCGCCGTCCGCGCGAGCGGCAGCCGCGAGAGCCGCGTCGGATCGGCGCGCAGCAGTCCCGACCGTCGCCGCAACCACCGGGGTCGTCTCGGCCGAGCGCCTCCGCGTGCCGATCGACGGCGTCGAGATCGAATCGTTCAGGGGCGGCTTCGACGAGCGCCGCGGCCAGCGCCAGCACGAGGCTGTCGACATCCTGTCGCCGCGCAACACGCCGGTGCTCGCGGTCGACAACGGCACGATCGCCAAGCTGTTCGACAGCAAGGCAGGCGGCCACACCATCTACCAGTACGATCCGACCGGCCGGCTCGTGTACTATTACGCCCACCTCGAGAAGTACGCCGACGTGCACGAAGGGCAGATCGTCAAGCAGGGCGAAGTCATCGGCTACGTCGGCACGTCAGGCAACGCCCCGCCCAACACGCCGCACCTGCATTTCGCCGTCTTCGAGCTGGATGAATCCGGCCGGTGGTGGAAGGGGAAGCCGCTCGATCCGTACCTGGTGTTCAAGAACAGAGGCTAACGCGCACTACGTAGTGTCCGCCTTCAGGCGGACATCAGTCCGTCCGGCTAAAGCCGGACACTACGTCGTACCGATCGCTACACACTGAGGCGCGACACGTCGTTGACCGCCGCGACGAGATCGCCGAAGTCGTACGGCTTGGCGACGAAGCGCTGGTAGCCGGCGTCGCGGGCGCGGGCGGTGGCGGCGCGATCGGCGAAAGCGCTCACCGCGACGGCCGGCGTGAAGCGGCCGTGGACGTCGCGCGCGCGGATGTGGCGCAGCAGCGCGTAGCCGTCGAGCCCCGGCATCGCGATATCGCACACCAGCACGTCGAAGCGGCGCTCGGCGCAGCGCGCCAGCGCCTCCTCCGCGCCGTCCGCCGCCACGACCGCGGCGCCGGCGCTGGTCAGCGCCAGCTTCGCCAATTCCAGGGCATCAGGGTCGTCGTCCACGACCAGCACCGAGAGCGTGTCGAGCCGCGGAACGGACGGCGGCGCGCCGTCGCCGGCCGCCGACGCCGCCGCCGGCGTCGCCGGCAGCGACAGGAAAAAGGTCGTGCCCTGCCCGGCGCCGCCGCTCTCGACCCGCACCTGGCCGCCGTGGGCCAGGGTGATCTCGCGCACGATCGCCAGGCCGAGGCCGAGCCCGCCATGCTGCCGCGTCATCGAGCCGTCGGCCTGGCGGAAGCGATCGAAGACATAGGGCAGAAACTCGGGCGCGATGCCGATGCCGTTGTCGCGCACCGTCAGCTCGCAGAGCGAGGGAGCGGACGACAGCATCACGTCGACGCGGCCGCCGTGCGGCGTGAACTTCACCGCATTCGACAGCAGGTTCGCTACCACCTGCCGAAGGCGATCGACGTCGCCGTTGACGCGGCACACGCCGCGACTGCGGATGAGGCGGATCTCGATCTGCTTGGCCTGCGCCGCCGGCCTGATCGCGTCGAGCGCCGATTCGACCGCGGCGGCGAAATCGACCGGCGCCAGCGTCAGGTGCAGCTTGCCGCTGATGATCCGCGAGACGTCGAGCAGGTCCTCGATCAGCCGCGTCTGGGCGCGCGCGTTGCGCTCGAGGCTGGCCATCGCCTTCTCGTACATCTCCGGCGTCGGCGGCGCGGCGCGCAGGATCTGGATCCAGCCGAGGATCGCGTTCAGCGGCGTGCGCAGCTCGTGCGACAGCGCGGCGAGGAATTCGTCCTTGAGCCGGTTCGCCTCCTGCTCGCGGCGCAGCAGCGCGCTGCGCTCCGATTCGCGGCGCTGCACCTGGCCGACCATCTCGTTGAACGCGTCGACCAGCGTGCCGACCTCGTCGGCGCCCTCCTTATCCGCGCGCAGCGAGTAGTCGCCGCGCCTGGAGATCTCGCCGGCGGTCGCGGCGAGGTTCGACACCGGCGTGGCGATCACGCCCTGCAGCCGCCGCGCGACGAGGAACGCCGCCAGCGAGGCGAGGAGGATGCCGGCGAACGTGGCCGCGGACTGGATCTTCATCCGCGTCCAGACTTCGTTCAGGTTGCCGACCAGGTAGAAGGTGCCGATGCGCCGCGGCCCGAGCATGATCGCGCGCGCCTCGCGCACCTGGTCGAAGGTGATCTCGTCCAGCTCCGCCGGCGCCTGCGGCGGGCATACCGCCCCATCGTCGGCGCGCCGCGACTGCGCGAAGAGCGCGCCTTCGCGATCGTAGACGCACGCGACATCGATCGAGCGCTTGGCGCGCAGCGCCTGCAGCGTCTCGGTGGCGGCGGCCGCGTCGTTGAACGCCAGCGCCGCGGTCGAATTGTCGGCGACGATCGCTGCCTGGGCGATCAGGTCGCTGCGCACCGAAGCGCGGACGACGAGGTAGGTCGAGGTGAGGAAGACGGCGCTGAGCACCAGCAGCGCGCAGGCGCTGATGGCGATGGTGATGACGGTGAGCTTGCGCCGGATGGGAACGTCGCGAAGGGGCCGCATCACCGTTCCCGCCGGTCGGAGCTGCCGGTCGAGCGGGCGACGCGGAGCAGCTTCGAGCTGATGCGCAGGCCGCGCGCCGCGGCGGCGTCGGCGTTGATGTCGAACCGAACGTGGCCCCCTTCGACCACGAAGTTGACCAGGCCGCCGGCGTCGAGGAAGCGCGCCGACTCGCCGACGGTCAGGACCGGCAGCGTGCCGACGACGCGGAGGACCGCCGGCGCGCGCGCCGCCAGCGTTCGCGGCACGAACAGCACCTGACATCGCGACGGCGGCGCCTCGGGCGCGAGGATCTCGATCTCGATCGGGCGGCCCGCAGCCTGCTCGCCGGCGACCGTGCGCTCGAGCACGCCGGCGAACGGGTTCTCGCCTGTCAAACAGATGCGGAACGGTTCGCCGGCGCGCAGCGATTGGCCTGGCCACTCGACGAACTGCACGAAGTTGAAGAGGAACGCCGCCTTCACCTCGTACTCGAGGCTGCGTTGCGCGCGTAAGGCGGCGGGGCAGGCGGCGACGAACGCGGCGGCCGCGGCGAGCGCGAATCTGCGCCGGCGGCTTAGAAACGCCACGTCACCTGGCCGAACACGCTGCGCGGAAACTCCTCCGGCGGCGTGAGGTTGCTGAACTCCGGGTGGTGGTCGTGCAGCAGGTTGTCGCCGACGATCGACAGCTCGGTGGCTCCACGCCGCCACCCCAGGCGCAGCGTCAGCTCGGAGTAGCGCGCAATCGCCGGATGCGGCAGCGCGCCGACGGAGCGGAACACCGCGTCGGCTTCCAGATCGCGCGGCAGGTTGATCGAGGATCGCACCCACACCTGGTGCGCCGGGTCGTTGAACTCCGAAACGCCCCCGCTGCGGTCGAGGCTCGCCGGCTTCATCCTGAAGTCTTCCGACAAGTAGGTGTAGCCGGCGTGGAGCCTCATAGACGCTGCCGGCTCGAGTTCCGCAGACAACTCGATGCCCGAGGTTCGCGCCTCCATGTTGTTCGCCAGCACGATCGGAAACCCGAGCGGCGGCGTCGGTTCCTGCGTCCGCAGGTCATCGTAGGTGTTGTAGAACGCAGCGAGATCGATCGAGGCGACGCCGACGCGGCGCCGGTAGCCGATCTCGCGCGCCAGCACGGTTTCCGAGACGAAGCCCGGATCGCCGCGCAGGACGACGAACGGCAGCACGCCGGTGAACCGCAGATCGCTGTCGAAGCGTGTCGGCATCCTGACCGCGCGCGAGACCGCGCCCCAGAGCGTGTCGCGGCCACTCGGTGTCCAGCGCGCGCGCAGCGTCGGCTGCACCTCCCAGCCGGTGTAGTCGTTGTGCTCGAACTTCGACCCGAGAATCACGGCGACGCGGTTGGGCACCACGGTGATCTCGTCCTGCGCGAAGAGGTTCAAGAGCGGCGAGGTGCGCGTCTGGGGCTCGAAGAACAGCACCTGGCTCGGCGCCGCATGGCCGTGCATCACCTGGTAGCCGGCGCCGGCCACCAGGTCGTGGCGCGCGCCGGCGCGCGTTCGATACTGGAGGTCGAAATCGAAGGTGTCGCGATGCTCGGCGAACTGGCGCGGCACGCGCCGGTAGGTGCCGTCGTAATAGAGCTGCAGCTGCAGCTGCGATCCCGAGGCGTAGGTATGCGCGACGCGGCCGAGCAGGTTGCCGCCGGCGACGTCGCTGTCCGGCCGGTCGAAGATGCCGATCGCGCCCTTGTAGACGTCGCCCTGCAGCGTCATCGCGGTGCGGCCGGAGGCGCCGTGATCGATCCGGAACCCGGCTTGTCCCGAGCGCAGCGGATCGTGCGCGCTGGCGCCGGTGGCGAACACCTGGCTGCCGCGGTAGCGGTACTTGCCGTAGACGCGCACGCCGCCGTCGCGGCCGAGACGCCACCCGTAGCGCACGCTGGTCTGGCCGAAATTGCTGCCGCCGCCCACCTGCACCATCGTCCCCTCGGTCTGCGACGCGTGCTTGGTGACGATGTTGATCACGCCGTTGACCGCGTTGGCGCCCCACAGCGTCGCCCCCGGACCGCGGATCACCTCGATGCGATCGACGTCCTCGAGCACCAGGTCCTGCACGTCCCAGAAGACGCCCGAGAAGAGCGGCGTGTAGACGCTGCGGCCGTCGATCATGACGACGAGCTTGTTGGCGGTGCTGATGGTGAAGCCGCGGGCGCTGATCGCCCAGGTCCGCCCGTCGAAACGCGCCACCTGCACGCCGGTGAAGAGGCGCAACGCTTCCGGCACCATCGTGATGCCGGCGCGGCGGATGTCGTCGCCGGTGATCACCTCGATCGCCGCCGCGGACGCGCCAATCGGCTCCGCGTGCTTCAGCGTCGAGGTGACATCGATGCTCGAGAGTTCTTCAATAGAAAGGCGCTTGAGCGTCTGGTCGCCCGGGCGGATCGCGGCAGTCTGGTCCTGCGCGCGCGCGGTGGAGGCGCCGACCAGGACCAGGACCAAGACCGACGTCGCGACGCGCATTCCGCCGACCTCCGGTTGCGAACCCAGCGTAGCATCGCGCCCGCTCGATACCGGGCGAGCTAATCGGCTGAGCTTCTCGCCAGCAGGCAGACAGCGGCCCACGGGCGGCTCCCCTGCCGTCCCGGCGATTCCGGAAGCAGCGAGAACATACGGAGTGCGAACGGCAGCCGCTCGAGCTTCCCCGCGGTCTTGAGCAGCGACCGCACCGACACCGGAATCCAGCCGAACGGGGTGAAGAACTCCGGTCCTTCCGGCGGCGCGAAGAGAAACGGCGCGCCCGACTCGATCGCGACGCGCGACATCCGCTCTTTCATCATCGCCAGGAGCCCGGGAGAACAGATGTCGACCGCCCAGTGTGCGATGCCCGGCGGCGCGCCGAGATCCTGCGCCAGCTCGCCGACCTCGTGCGGCATCAGGTAGATGAGCAGGCCCTCGGCCATGACCAATGCGCGCGTCGCCGAGCGGCCGATGCGCGCGAAGAGACCGCGGCGCGCGTCGGCGTTCGACAGATCGAGCCGGACGCGCTCGAGCGCGCAGCGCGGCTGCGCTTCGCGCAGCACCTCTTCCTTGTAGTCGAGGATGTCGGCGAGATCGACCTCCACCCACCGCAGCGAGGATGGCAGCTCCATGCGATACGGCCGCGTGTCGAGGCCGGCCGCCAGGTTGAGGACGAGATCGCACCCCTCCTTCACCTGCCGCGCGACGATGCGATCGAAAAGATAGGTGCGGGCGACGAACGACCAGGCGTTCTCGTCGCCGAACGGCAGCGCCGCCGCGATCCGCTCGCCGCGCTCGCCGGCGAGCGCGCGCGCGAACCGATCGTGGAAGACCGCGTCGGGCCGCTCCGACTCGCGCGCGCGGTACACCGCCATCCAGCGGGCGGTGTCCGAGACGTCGCGGATGAGCGGCTCGTCCACTCCTGCTACTGACGGCCCTGGCTGGTCGGCGCCGCGCTCGAGCCCAGGAACTTCAGCAGCTCGCGGTTGAACACGTCCGGGCGCTCGTAGTGAAGGACGTGCCCGGCGTCTTTTTCGAGCACCAGCTCCGCGCCGCCGGGGATGGCGGCGACAATCCGCTTCGCCGCGGCGGTGAAGTCGGCGCCGTCGATCGTGCCGCCGATCACCATCGCCTTCGACTTGATCGCGGCCCAGTCGTAGACCACCGGGTCCATGTAGACCTGCTGCTGCAGCATGGTGCGAACCCGCGCCATCCGCGGCCACTCGCCGCTGAGCGTCCAGGCGTAGTGCAGCCGCGCCAGCTTCTCGTACTCAGGCTTCCACGCCTGCGGCGTCGGGAAGTAGCGGCGGATGGTGCCGTAGGCCTGCTGGTAGGTGTAGCCGAGCGTCTGCTTGTACGCCTCGTCGAAGCTGCGCGGCGCCCGCTCGCGCCGCGCGTCGGTGACGCCGATCGGCGAATACATCACGACGCGTTCGGTGACGTCGGGATACAACGCCGCGAAGCGGGCGGCGAGCATCCCGCCCATCGAGTGGCCAACAATCGCCGCCTTCGCGATCCCGAGGTGCTCGAGCACGCGCTTCGTGTTCAGCGCCATGTCGTTGAAGTTGTAGGTCGGGCTGAACGGCTTCGACGAGCGGCCAAACCCGATCTGATCGGTGACGATCACGCGGTAGCCGGCGTTGCGGAGCGCCTCGATCGGTCCCGCCCAGTAGAAGCCGGCGAAGTTCATCCCATGCAGCAGCACGACGCTGCGGCCGTTCGCCTGGCCGGCGGGCTTGACGTCCATGTACGCCATCCGCACCTCCTCGCCGTACGAGACGAACGGCAGGTACGACACCGCGTACGGATAGACGACGTCTTCGTTGTTGATGCTGCCCGGCTTGACGTCGGTCGGCGTCGGCACGTCGGGCGGCGCCTGGCCCTGCGCCGCCGCGAAGCCGGCCGGCGCGACGGCGAGAGCGGCGGCGAGGCACAAGATCCTGAGCATGATGGCGCGATCCTCCGCCGCAAAGTATAGGCGAAGCGCGCACGCGTTGATCTAGACTTAGCTCCGCCGTTCGGTCATCTGCGAGTCATGCGAGACAGCCTGAGAGTGCGTTTCGAAATTGCGCGCGGCCCGCGTATCGCAGGCCTTTAGCGGGCAGCCCTGAAGGGCTGCGCTACGAGAGATGTCATCATGAAGAAACACGAGACCCGGCAGTCCGGTGTGAGCCGGCGAGCGTTCCTGAGGCAGGCCGCGAGCGGCGCCGGCGCGACCGCCGCGGCGGCCGTGGGCGCAACCTCGGTGGCAGCTGCGGCTGCGGACACGACGGTGCCGGCGATCCGCATTCCCCCCGAGTTTGCCGCCGCGCGCAGCGCGGCGCTGCCGGCGCTCGACTTCCCGATGACCGGCGCGCAGGTGTTCGCGCGCGCGTGCAAGGAAGAAGGCGTGGCCGCGCTCTTCACCTGCCCCGGCAACTATCCGGTGATCCACGCGATCGCGTCGACCGGCATCCCCGCCTACGGCGGACGCCACGAAGGATCGATGGCGCACGCCGCGGACGCGTTCATCCGCAGCACCGGCGAGATCGCGGTGTGCTCCGGCACCGAAGGCCCGGGCTTCACCGACATGATCTGCGCGATCGCGTGCGCGAACGCGGCGCGGACGCCGCTGCTGGTGCTGGCGAGCAACATGTCGATCTACCAGGAAGACACCGAGGCCGGCATTCAGCTCGGCTATCAGCAGCCGACCACCGAAGGCTTGAAGAAGTACGGCAAGCGGCTGATCAACCCGAAGCGGGTCCACGAGTACGCCGGCTATGCCTTCCGGCAGTTGAAGAGCGGCGTGCCCAAGCCGGTTCATCTCGACTTCCCCGCCGAAGTCGCGTCGGCGAAGTTCAAGGACGCCACCGATCTCGAGTACTTCCACGACAAGAGCCGCTACCGCACCGAGTCGCGCCCGCACCCGTCGCCGGCGGACATCACCAGCGCGGTGGCGCTGATCAAAGCCGCGCGGCGCCCGATGATCGTCTCGAGCAACGGCGTCTTCTATGCGAAGGCGTGGGAGGCGCTGAAGCGGGTCGCCGACAAGGCGCAGATCCCGGTGGTCGAGTCGGGCGCGATGAAAGGGCAGATTTCAGACGCCAGCCCGCTCTCGGCCAATGCCGCGCCCAGCGCGCTCGCCAGCGCCGACCTGGTGATCCTGGTCGGCCAGCACTGCATGCCGATTGTCGGCGAGTTCGCGTTCGGCCCCGACGCCAAATACATCCGCATCGATCAGGCCGCCGAGGACATCGGCCGCAACATGCCGATCGACCTCGGCATCGTCTCGTGCGAGAAGGCGGCGCTCGAGGCGCTCGCCGACGCGGTGCCGAAGATGACGCACGATTCGTGGCTGGCCGAGATCGCGGCGGCGCGGAAGAAGTTCGAGGATCAGAACCTCGACTACTACAAGACCGCGCTGACTTACACCGACGCGGTCCATCCGGCGGTGATCGCCACCGAGCTCGGCGAGTTCCTCTACGGCGGCAAGATCCCGCGCGAGGAGACGACCATCGCCTCGGGCGGCTACGGGATCGCGCGCTACACGCGGCGGGCGCTGCGCGGCTACCGGCCGGGGCAGATCATGAACGGCGCCTATCAGTACGGCGCGATCGGCCCGGACGTGGCGTACGCGGTCGGCGTCGCCGCCGGCGTGCAGCTCGGCGCCGGCGTGCAGGCGGCCTACAAGGGACACCCGATCATCTGCGTCACCGGCGACGCCGGCATCGGCTACACACTGATGGAGATCGATACGATGGCCAAGCACAAGCTGCCGGCGATCGTCATCGTTTACAACAACAACGCGTGGGGCACGTGGACGCAGGCATCGCGCGAGCCGTGGGCGCTGCCGATTCATCTCTTCCAGGAGAACCTGCGCTACGACAAGGTCGCCGAGGCGCTCGGCGGGCACGGCGAGTACGTGACGAAGCCGTCGGAGTTCAAGCCGGCGCTCCAGCGCGCCTATGACATCGCGGTCAAGGAGAGCCGCCCGTCGGTGGTGAACTGCCAGGGCAGGAAGGAATTCTGGGATCGCGAGAAGTTCCCGCCCGGGCAGCTCGGCAAGATCGAGCCGGGCGTGATGTCGTACTACCACTGATGGAGCGGACCCGGGGACGCGCCGCGGATGGCGTCGCCATCGCGTTGCAGCGCTACGCTGACCGCGGCGTGTTCCGGGGACTGAGCGTCACCGCCGGCCGCGGCGGCCGGCAGAACTTCTCGTTCACCTGGCTCACGCGCCGGCCGATGTCGCTCACCTTCGAGCCGAAGCGCGGCGCCCTCGTTTTCAAGGACCTGCTGCCCGGCGTCGGCGCGAACCGCGCGCTGGTGTCGGATCTGAAGGCGATCGTCGACGACCACGCCGGCAGCGGCGTGCCGGCGCACCGCCGGCTCGACGCGCGGCGGCTGCGGGCGGCGTGTGCCGTGCGCGGCGGGCACCTCACGCTGTCGCTGCAGGTGCGCGGGCAGCACCACGAGTACGCGGTGCAGCGTGGACTGAATCTGGTCAACCAGCTGTTCCTGCTGCTCCAGGCCAGCTATCCCGAGTACCTGATCGAGCAGTTCGGGTTCTCCGCGGAATAAGTCGGAAGTCGGAAGTCGAAAGTCCGAAGTCGAAAGTCGAAGGTCGAAAGTCCTAAGTCGAAGGTCGAAAGTCCTAAGTCGAAGGTCAAAAGTCGAAGGTCACAGGTCCGCATGACACGAACGGTTGCCGCGGTTTCCACCCTTCTCATTTGCGGCCTTTCTTACGCCGCCACGGGTCAGGTGAAGGTTTCGCCGACCGCGCCGCGGCGCGGCGGGAATCCGGAGGCGCGGAAGCTGACGAATCCGGTGGCCTCGACGCCTGAATCGATTGCCGCGGGCAAGCGGCTCTACTCGCGGCTATGCGTCCGCTGTCACGGGCCGCTCGGCAAGGGCGACGGCGGCGGCGCGGGCGCCGGCGGACAGCCGTCGGATCTCACGGACGCGACGTGGGAGTTCGGGTCGAGCGACGGCGAGATCTTCTCGGTGATCCACGACGGCACGTCGGCCGACATGGAGAGCTATGCGGAACAGTTGACCGACACCGAGATCTGGACGCTGATCGTCTACTTGAGGAGCATCGGCCCCAGATGACCCGCCTGACCTCCGCCTTCCGCCTTCCGACCTTGGACCTTCGACTTTCGACTTTCGACTTTCGACTTTCGACTTAAGAGCGTGCGACGTGGCTGCGGATCTGGCGGTTCAGGCCGTGGATCTGGCGCCGCACGCTCTTCAGCAGCGTGTGATCCCCTTTTTCGACGGCCTCGTCGCGCTTCTTCCTCAGCTCGCGCATCTTCGCCTTGATCGCCGGCTTGTCGATGCCGACCACGTCGTGGTGCTCGTGGATCGGGACGCCCAGCGCCTTGCACAACGCCGGCAGCAGGTGCTCCTTGTTCATCTGCGAGTAGCCCTGCACCGCGTCGTGCTGCTCGACGCCCTTGGCGATCTCGCGCAGCTCCTGGATGGTCTTGCCTTTGAGCTCGTGATACGTATACGCCATTCTGCCTTCTCCCGTTTGCGGATCAATCTAGCAGCCTCGCCGGCGGCGTGGCAATTGATCGCGTGGGGCGGCCCCTTCTGGACCGCCACTCACATATAATCCGGCCGCGCGATGACACGCGGGCCCGCGTCGGCGTCGGCTGTTCTTCTCGTCATCCTGTCCCTCGCGCATCCTTCCGGGCAGGATCACCGCGTGCAGGTCGGGCTGTGTACCGGCTTGAAAGGCATCGAGGCCGCCAAGGCAGCGGGATTCGAGTATGTCGAGCTCGCCACGTCCGAAATCGCGGCGCTGTCCGAGATCGACTACGAAGCCGCCGTCGAGCGCATCCGCCAGCTTGGGATTCGGGCTCCAGTCGCCAACCTGTTCCTGCCGGCCACGCTGAAAGTCACCGGCCCCGATATCGATCG
>Ga0111539_10006033_pt1 | contig 15652 bp, 13 predicted proteins | sample RhiMethybrSRZTD1_FD_79667 | JGI IMG/M metagenome (GOLD analysis project Ga0111539, IMG submission 79667) | Populus rhizosphere microbial communities from Tennessee, USA - Rhizosphere MetaG P. TD hybrid SRZTD1 (version 2) (version 2) | ecosystem: Host-associated > Plants > Roots > Rhizosphere >... | reverse complement strand
GGGCGGGTCCGCGGTGTCGTAGGTGACCGGGCCGGCCCCGACGCCGCCGCCCGCGCCGGTACCGCCACCCACCTCCGACGCGCACTGGGCCCGGATGGGCCGGCCGATGTCCGAGATCTGGAACCACGCCGGCAGCGGGGCGCCGAAGTCGTGCTCGTGCGACGCCACCAGCGCCGGCACCACCACGGCCCGGTTGGTGGCGACCGCCTCGACGTGCTCGAGGTTCATGTGCCGGATCAGGCCCGGCTCGGTCAGGTCGCCGCTGGCCGCCAACCGCTCCCCCAACGCCCAGGCGGCCCGCCCCGACAGCTCGTGCATCCACCGCACCCGCAGCCGCAGCGCCTCCCGCAGGATGCCGTTGTCGTTGCCGCTGTCTCCGTCGGGCCCGAGGTTGATGGCCGTCGCCTCGGCCGGCAGCTCGGGCCGCGGCGCCACCCGGGGGGCGACCAGCGCCAGCACGATGGGGCTGCGGTTGAGGATCTCCACGTCGGACAGCCCGTCCTCCCGCGCCTCGACCAGCACCCGCAGCGCCACCGACGCGCCCGTCATGCGGTTGCCGCCCGTGTTGGTCAGCATCCCCATGAGGATCTCGTGGGCGTGCAGCGCCCGCAGGATCGTGCGGCTGCGGTGCAACAGCGCGATCAGCTGCCGGGAGGTGAGCTCCGGCAGCGCCGGCACCGCCTCCAGATCGGCGTCCACCCGGTCGAGCAGATGCTCGGACAAGCGCGGCAGCGCGGCACGCAGCCGCCCGACCCGCCAGGCGCCCCGCAGTCGGGCCATCGCCGGTATCGGGTTCAGCTTCTGCCGGACCGGGTGAGGCCGGGGGATCTCGCCCGCCAGCATCAGGTCGATGGCCACGTGCCCCTCGATGGCCACCACCACGTCGCTGGCGTCGACCTCCTTGCGCGACGCCGCTCCCGCCAGCAGGACCGCCTCCCGCACGGCCTCCTGCAGCGGCGGGACCCACAGGTCGCGCTCCAGCTCGGTCAGCGGCTCGGGGAACGTCTCGGCCACCGGCCCCGGCCCGTAGACCGGGCCCCGGGGGACGCCCCGCACCTCGGTAGTCACCGGCCGCGACTGGAGCAGCCACAGCATCTCGTCCCGCCCGATGGCCCACTCGACGTCCTGCGGGCCGCCGAAGGTCGCGGCCACGTCGGTGGCCAGCCGGGCCAGGGCCCGCAGCCGCGGGCGGGCCAGGCGCGGCCCGTCGTTGGCAGTGAAGGACAGCGACGCGCCGTCGGGATCCAGCAGGTACCGCGAACCGTCGACCTCGCCGGACACCAGCGGCTCGGGGCCACCGCGAACCGCGGTCACGACCCGGCGGTCCGACCGCCCCGACACCGGGTCAACCCCGAACATGACCCCGCCCACGTCGGGGTCGAGCAGGGGCTGGACCAGCACGGCGATGGCGTGGTCCTCGGCGCCCGCCCGCTCCCGCGAGGCCAGCACCACCTCGACCGCGGTGACGAACTCATCGAACCCGTGGACACCGATCACCGAGGCGAACTGCCCGGCCATCGACGACTCGGCGGTGTCCTCCACCAGTGACGAGCTGCGGGCCACGAGGTCGCGGTCCTCGCCGCCGGCCTCGTCGAACGCCTCCCGCACCGCGGGGTGCCCGGCCACCGGTGCGCCGGCGTCGATGTCTTGGCAGAACGCGGTGGTCAGGACCAGCCCGCCGAGGGTGCGCAGCCCGGCCACCTGGGCCCGGGCCAGGGCGGCGGCCTTGCCGCCGGTGAGGGACACGTCGGTCGCGGCCGTGTCGGACAGGTTCACCACCTTGGGAGGCGGACCGGATGCCGCGGGGGCGGCTTGGCCCCCATCGGTGGCCGTGTCGGCGCGCGTCACCCAGGCATCATGCCGTGTTCACCGCACGTATCAACATCAGGTTTCGAGTGGGGGTGGCTCAGTCAGCCTCCGCCTCGGGCGGGACGAGGCGGTCGCGCACCACCTTGCCCATGGCGTTGCGGGGCAGCGCAGCAACCTCGTGCAGCAGGCGGGGCCGCTTGTAGGGGGCCAGCCGCTCGGCCGCCCACTCCCCCAGGCCGGCAGGATCGAACCCGGGCCCTGCCTCGATGTAGGCGGTCACCACCTCGCCCCACTCGGCCGACGGCGTCCCCACGACGGCCACGTCGACGACACCCGGATGCGCCCGTAGGACGTCCTCGATCTCCCGCGGATAGACGTTGTAGCCCCCGGTGATGATCAGCTCCTTGGCCCGCCCCACGATGGCCAGGTAGCCGGCCTCGTCCCAGGCGCCGATGTCGCCGGTGTGGAACCAGCCGTCGGGGGTGAAGGCGTCGGTGGTGGCCTCGGGCCGGCGCCAGTAGCCGGAGAACACGTTGGGCCCCCGCACCAGGATCTCGCTGGTGCCGGGGTCGAGCCGCACCTCGACCCCGGGCAGCGGGAGGCCGACCGTGCCCGGGCGCCGCTCGCCGTCCGCCGGGTTGGACACGAGCATGACGGTTTCGGTCATGCCGTAGCGCTCGAGCACGGCCTGGCCGCTGCGGTCCACGAGTCGGGCGTGCAGGTCGGCCGCCAGCGCGGCCGACCCGGACACGCACAGCCGCAGCCCCCGCAGCGGGCTCAGGTCCGGCGCCTCGGCGAGCCGCGCGTACATGGTGGGCACGCCGAAGAAAAGCGTCGCGCCCACGCCGGCGTCACCCGCCACCGCCAGCACTTCGTCGACCTCGAAGCGGGTCTGGAGGACCATGCGCGCCCCGGCCAGCAGCGTCCCGTGCACGCCCACGCCCAGCCCGTGCATGTGGAACAGCGGCAGGCAGAGGATCAGGCAGTCCCGCTCGCTCCACCGCCACGCCAGCCGCAGGCCCTCGGCGCTGGCGAGCAGGTTGCCGTGCGACAGCAGCGCGCCCTTGGGCGACCCCGTGGTCCCCGACGTGTAGGGCAGCAGCGCCGGGGCCCCGGCGTCGAGCGCGTCCAGCGGCGGGGGCGGGCCGTCGGGCAGGTCCACCGCCGTCCCCGTGACCACCATCGCGGGATCGACAGCCCCGGCCGCCGCCCGCAGTGCCTCGTCGTCCAGCAGGGCCGCCCGCGGCTGGGCGTCGCGAGCGATCACCTCCAACTCCCGCGGCGTGTAGGCGGCGTTCACCGGCACGACCACGTATCCGGCCCGCAGGGCGGCGCAGTGGGCCACCACCAGATCGACCGAGGCGGGGCCCGACAGCAGCACCCGGTCGCCGGGTCGCACTCCCGCGGCGGCAAGCCGGCCGGCCGCCCGCGCGGTGCGAGCCAGCAGGTCGGCCCCGGTGGCCCAGTCGCCCCGCGGATCCCGGACGACGGGCCGCTCGGGATGGGCGCGCCAGTGGGCGGACCAGGCCGCGGGCAGGGTCCCGGACGCCAGCAGGTCGACGGCCGCGGGGTCGGTCCCCGGCGGAAGATGCGCAGCCCAGGCGGGATCGGTCACCCTGCGACCCTAAGAGGCCGAGCGGATTCGGCGCTCGCCACAGCCCAAGAGTCCGCGATCTGGCAGCTGACCACCAGGTCACCAGCGAGGAGCAGCCGTACGGCGAAGGTTCGCCAGGATGACGTAGCGGCCCGCGCAACTTCTGGTACGGCGGCGTCGCTGACGGCTGTGTCAGACTCCGGCGCCATGGGAAGGATCGCCGACCATCCGACGAGCGCGGCCGTCGACCTGGTGGCGGGCACGTTCTGGGCCGACCCCCATGCTGCCCTCACCTGGATGCGCGAGAACGCCCCGGTCTACTGGGACGAGCGGGGCGGGGTGTGGGGCATCGCCCGCTACCACGACCTGCGCCAGGTGTCCCGCGCTCCCGAGGTGTTCTCCAGCGCGGGCGGCATCCGGCCGGCGGTACCCGGCCTGCCGATGATGATCGACATGGACGACCCCGACCACTGGCACCGGCGCAAGCTGGTGAACCGGGGCTTCACCCCCCGCCAGGTGCGGGACCAGGCGGCCAAGGTCCGCGAGGTATGCGACACGATCATCGACGCGGTGTGCGAGCAGGGCACCTGCGACCTCGTGTGGGACATCGCCGCGCCCCTCCCCCTCGTCATGATCGGCGACGCCCTGGGCGTGGCCCCCGAGGACCGGGCCGACCTCATGCGCTGGTCGGACGACATGATGCGGGCGCTGGTCGGCATCGAGGACGCCGAGGCCATGGTCGCCGCGGCGAGCGCCTTCGAGGGCTACCAGAGCTACGCGCGGCGGGTGATCGCCGAGCGGCGCGCCGAGGCCCGCGACGACCTGATGAGCGTGCTCGTCCACGCCGAGGTGGACGGCGACCGGCTCGACGAGGACAGCCTCGTGCACGAGTCGCTGCTCATCCTGATCGGAGGCGACGAGACCACGCGCCACGTCATCTCCGGCGGCATGTACCAGATGATCGCCCACCCCGACCAGTGGTCCGACCTCGTGGCCGACCGATCGCTGATCCCCACGGCGGTCGAGGAGATGCTGCGCTGGGTCAGCCCCATCAAGAACATGGCCCGCACGGTCACCCGAGACGTCGAGCTCGGCGGCCAGCGCCTGGCCGAGGGCGACAAGCTGCTGCTGCTGTACCCGTCGGCCAACCGCGACGAGGACGTGTTCGCCGAGCCGTTCCGCTTCGACATGCGCCGCCTGCCCAACGAGCACGTGGCCTTCGGCTTCGGCCCCCACTTCTGCCTCGGCAACAGCCTGGCCCGGCTGGAGCTGACCACCATGGTCGACCGGCTGGCCGAGCGGCTCCCCGACCTGCGACTGGGCGACGGCGTGACCGGTGAGGCCGACCTGAAGCCCCGACCCGCCAACTTCGTCTCCGGCTACGAGACCATGCCGGTCGCCTTCACCCCGAGCCAACCGCTCGGGGACTAGCGCATCCCGCGGCACACTGTGCCGCCATGGAGGCCATCGACGCACCCCCCGAGCCCCGCGTCTCGCCGCTGGAGCTGTTCTTCGACCTGGTCTTCGTGTTCGGGTTCACCCAGATCACCGGGACCATCACCGAGGGGCCCACGGCCGCCAACCTCGGGCGGGGGGCACTGATCTTCCTGGTGCTGTGGTGGGCCTGGGGCTCCTACGCCTGGCTGACCAACGCGGTGCCCATGAGCGCGAAGCTGGCCCGCGTCGTGCTGTGCGCGAGCGCGGCCATGCTGGTCACCGCCCTGGCCGTGCCCACCGCCTGGGAGGACGGCGGCGTCGCCTTCGCCCTGGGCTTCCTGCTGGTCATGGTGCTGCACACCGTGCTGTTCGCGGTGGCGGGTGAGAACCCGGAGACCACCCGGGCCGCCATCCTGCGCCTGGTCCCCACCAACATCGGAGCGGCGCTGCTGCTGGTGGTGGCGGGCATGGTCGAAGGCACCGCCCGGCCGGTCCTGTGGGTGGCGGCGGTGGCGATCAGCTACGCCGGGCCGTACCTGACCGGCGTGGCCGGGTTCGGCGTCCATCCCGCCCACCTGGCCGAGCGCCACGGCCTCATCGTGATCATCGCCCTCGGCGAGTCGGTGGTGGCGATCGGCTCGGCCGGCGACATCTCGGTGGACTGGGGCCTGGCCGGCACCGCTCTCATCATCATGGGCCTGCTCGTGGGCCTGTGGTGGGTGTACTTCGACCACGAGGCCGAGGAGGACGAGGCCGCGTTGACCGCGGCCGAGGGGGTGGACCAGGCGCGGATGGCCCGGGACGTCTACAGCTACCTGCACGTCCCCCTGGTGCTCGGGGTCGTGTTCGCGGCCGTGGGGATCCACGAGGCGTTGTTGCACCGGCGCGAACCGCTCGACCCCGTGTTCGCGGCGGCCTTCGCGGGCGGGGTGGCCCTGTACCTGGGAGCCCTGGCGGGCATCAGGCTGCGGCGGGGCTCGCGACCAGGCACTCCGTGCCTGGTCGCGCTGGTGGTGGCGCTCGCGATGATCCCCCTCGGGAGGGAGATCGAGGCGGTGGCATCGGCCGCGGTGCTGGCCGCCGCGGTCCTGGCGCTGGCCTTCGCCGAGCGACCACGTAGCGGAGTGCTTGAATCGTCCTCGTGACGCTCGACCCGCAGGCCACCACCGCCCACGTCGACCAGACCTGGGACCAGGACATAGTCCCGGTGCTCCATGACTACATCCGCATCCCCAACGTCTCCGTGGCCTATGACGCGGCCTGGGCCGAGGAGGGCCACATGGCGCGCGCCACCGAGCTGCTGCGCCAATGGTGCGAGGCCCGGACCAGCGCCGGGTTGGCCGGGGCCAAGGTCGAGGTGCAGGAGCTGCCGGGCCGCACCCCGCTGCTGCTCATCGACGTCCCGCCGGCGGGGAGCGGACGGCCCGGGGACACGGTCCTGCTCTACGGGCACCTCGACAAGCAGCCGCCGTTCACCGGCTGGCGCGACGGCCTCGGCCCCTGGGAGCCGGTCATCGAGGGTGACAGGCTCTACGGGCGGGGCGGGGCCGACGACGGCTACTCGACGTTCTCGGCCCTGACCGCGCTGGAGGCGGTGCGGGCCGCGGGCGGGTCCCACAGCCGCGCCATCGTGCTGATCGAGGCCAGCGAGGAGTCGGGCAGCCCCGACCTGCCCGCCCATCTCGAGGCCCTCGGCGACCGGCTGGGCTCGCCGTCGCTGGTCATCTGCCTCGACTCCTGGTGCGGCGACTGGGACCGGCTGTGGACCACCACCTCACTGCGAGGCCTGCTCGACATGGTGCTGGAGGTCGAGGTGCTGACCGAGGGGGTGCACTCCGGCATGGCGGGCGGGGTGGTGCCCTCCAGCTTCCGCATCCTGCGCGAGCTGATCGGCCGCATCGAGGACGTGCACACCGGGCATCTCATCCCTCGCGAGCTGCACGTCGACATCCCCGACGAGCGGCTGCGCCAGATCGCCGCGACCGCCCACGACCTGGGCGACTTCGCCGATCGCTACCCGTTCGCGGGCGAGACGCAACCGGTGCGGCCCACCACCGAGCAGCTGCTCGTCGCCCGGACCTGGGAGCCGTCGCTCGAAGTGGTGGGCATCAGCGGTGCGCCCCTGCCGGAGGAGGCGGGCAACGTGTTGCGGCCCCGAACCGCGGTGAAGCTGTCGATCCGCGTGCCGCCCACCGCCGACGCCGCGGCGGCGGCCGACGCCGTCGAGCGGTGGCTGACCGCGGACCCGCCCTACAGCGCCCACGTGACCGTGCGGCGGGGCTCGGCCGAGCCGGGATGGCACGCGCCCCCGGACGCCCCGTGGCTGGCACGGGCCGTCGAGCGGGCATCGGTCGCCACGTTCGGCCAGCCGGCCCGCTCGCTGGGCGAGGGCGGCACCATCCCGTTCATGGGCATGCTGGGGGCCCGCTTCCCCGCCGCCCAGTTCCTGGTGACCGGCCTGCTGGGCCCGGGATCGAACGCGCACGGCCCCAACGAGTTCCTCCACCTGCCCACGGCACGGAAGATCACGGCCGCCGTCGCCCACGTGCTCGACGCCCACGCGCAATTGTGAGCATCCGGCTCCGGCGAGGGCGCAGCGCCGCGGCGGATGGAGATCCAGAGCACCCGGCGCCGGGGGGCTTCCCGTGCGGCGCCGGGGCTCCTGGGCGGTTCGGTGTCCACCGCGTTCGCGGTAGGGCTCGCTACGCTCGGGGGCGTACACACGGAAGGCCCCGAGCTTCAGACCGGAGCTAGCCGGTCCGCTGCTCGGGGCCATCCTGTTCGACAGGCGGCTCTGGCCCTTCACCGGCGGCGCCCGCCGGCTCCGACACCCACCACCCGGAAGCGAGCCCCCGAGGTGGCTTGGAGGGCTGTCAGTGGCTTTTACACCACATCAGACTCTCCATCGGCTACCTGTCGTTCCCCCAGACTGCCCGCTCCTCTGACTGAATCCTCGGGGCGAAACCCCTCGGTTCCTGTCGTCGGCTCGAACTGCCGTGGTGGATAGCGGCATCTTGCAGACCGCGAAAGCCCACGTCAAGCGCTATCTCGCAATCCCCAGGGTCGTCCCCAGACATTTCCGGTTCATCCCCAGGACGGCCGCGGTTCCCCACAAGTGGCCTCACAGGTCACCCACAGAATGCGTTCAGGCAAAGGTGAATTCGCGGTAGAACAAATCGAGCACCGCGGGATCGCCGATTCGCTCGAGCGGGCCCCGGGCCGGGCGCTGGTACAGGGTCATCTCCAGGTCGCTGACCGTGCCCCGGAGGGTCAGGTCGGCGGGGCCGGTGCCCCGGGCAGCAGCCTGCATGCCCCCGGCGTCGAGGCGGATCAGCCAGGCGGCGGCCTCGTGGTCGGTGGCCTCCAGGCGCAAGGTCTGGCCGTGGCGGGCGTCGGGCTCGCGCCGGCTGGCGGTGCGGGGATCGGCCGCCGCCGCCGTCGCCAGCATGAACACCTCCTCGATGCCGTCCGCGGCCAAGGCGGCCGGCGCGACCTCGGCAGCAACACCCGTGGCGGCCAGCTGGGCGTCGACCCGATGGATCGCGGTCTCGTGGTTGGCGCGCCGGGCCACGAACGTCGCGGTGTGGTCGGTCGGGTGCCAGGTCCACACCTCCTGCTCGGGACCGGCGGCCCGCAGCTCGGTCACCAGGTGGCCGGCCAGCTCGGCCAGCCACGCCGCCCGACCCTCGGGATCGACCTCGGTCGAGTACGGGGTCTTGGGACGGCCGGTGCCCTCGCACAGCACGTGGGAGTAGAACCCGCAGAACTCGCCCACATGCGCCGCCAGGTCGTCCAGGGAGAAGTCGGGGCAGGTCGGCACGCGGGCGCTCGGGTCCCCGGCCGCCACCGCCGAGACGATGGCCGACAGCTCGGCTGCGACCGCGTCGATCCGCTGCGCATAGTCCATGAGCGGCAACGTAGCGCTGGCCGGCGGGTCCACTAGGTTGCAGTCATGGCAGGAGCTGGACACGGGACCAGAGCGGTCATCGCCGCGCTCCTGGCCAACGTCGGCATCGCCATCGCCAAGTTCGTCGGCTTCCTGCTCACGGGGGCGGGCTCGATGCTGGCCGAGGCCGTCCACTCGGTGGCCGACTCGGGCAACCAGGTGCTGCTGCTGTTCGGCGGCAAGCGAGCGCAGCGGGCCGCGACGCCCGACCACCCATTCGGCTACGGGCGCGAGCGGTACTTCTGGTCGTTCGTGGTGGCGATGATCCTGTTCAGCCTGGGCGGCATGTTCGCCGTCTACGAGGGCATCCTCAAGATCAGCAACCCGCACGAGCTCGAGTCGCTCAACGTGGCCGTGATCATCCTGGTGGCGGCCGTCGTCATGGAGAGCTTCTCCTTCCGCACCGCGATCATCGAGTCCAAGCGGGTGAAGGACCCCCAGCTCGGGTGGTGGGCCTTCATCCGCCGCACCAAGCAGCCCGAGCTGCCGGTGGTGCTGCTCGAGGACTTCGGTGCCCTCACCGGCCTGGTGATCGCCCTCAGCGCCATCACCCTGTCCCACTACACCGGCGAAACGGTGTGGGACGGCATCGGCACGCTGCTCATCGGCCTGCTGCTCATCGTGATCGCGTTCGTGCTCGCCAGCGAGATGAAGGGCCTGCTCATCGGCGAGGCCGCCACCCAGACCGACCAGGAGAAGATCGCGGCCGCCATCGAGGTCGAGCCCAGCGTCCAGCGGCTCATCCACATGCGCACCGAGCACATCGGGCCCGACGAGCTGCTGGTGGGGGCCAAGATCGAGCTGGTCGACGGGCTCTCGGTGCCGGAGGTGGCCGAGGCGGTCAACCGGATCGAGTCCAACGTGCGGCGCAACGTCCCGACCGCCCGCGTGATGTACCTCGAGCCCGACATCTTCCGCACCCAGGTGCCTCCCGACGACGACGTGCCTGCCCACCTGGAGCCCTCGGCCCCCGAGCCGGAGGCCGAGGCTGAGGTCCACGGCGGGCACTGAAGTGACCGACCCGCCGGGACCGAGCGCTCGGGAGGTGGGCAAGGCCCAGCTCGAACGCCTCGGGCGGGTCATCCGGGAGCAGCGCATGCACGCCGAGATGTCCCTGCGGGACCTTGCACGCCACACCAACGTCTCCAACCCGTACCTGTCCCAACTGGAACGCGGGCTGCACGAGCCGTCGGTGCGGGTGCTCAAGGCCATCGCCACCGCGCTCAACATGTCGGCCGAGGCGCTGATGGTCCAGGCCGGCATGCTCGACGGGCACGACGAGGCGGACGAGGCCCCGACTGTGGCCGACGCGGTGCGGGCCGACCCCCGATTGACCGACGACCAGAAGCAGGCGCTGCTGGCCGTGTACCACAGCTACGTCGAGGCCAACGCGCCGTGACCGGACGCGACGAGCCGCCCGGCAGAGGGGGACCGGGCGGCTCGGGCGCTCAGGAAGAGCGGGTGTAGGCGAGACTCAGGCGGCGGACCTGGTCGCCTTGGCGGCCTTGGCGGCCTTGGCCTTGGGGGCCTGGGCGCCGTACAGCGGGGCGACGGTCTCGGTGACGGCCTTGACCAGGTCGTGCTGCGCCGCGAGCAGGGCGGTGACGAACTCGTACTGCGAGTCGAGCACCTCGACGGGCTTGGGGAAGGTGGCGGGGTAGCTGACCTGGGGCAGGCGCTCGCCGGCCAGGTCCACACCCTTGCGCACATACTCGACGACGGGCCCCTGGAGCTCGCGGACGGCGTCCACGACCTTCGCCTCGGCGTCGGTGACGGTGGTGAGGATTGTCATGCGCTAACTATACCAAGCATCAGCTTGACATAGTACGTGACATTCGCCACCCGAGGGTGGACATACCCGACCCGGCGGGTCGCCTTTTACGATTGCCCTGGCTAGGCTGCGCCGCGCAGCGATCCTGGAGGATTCACATGGCGATTCGACTTGGCGACGACGCACCGAACTTCACCGCCGAGACGACCGAGGGCGAGATCGACTTCTACGACTGGAAGGGCGACAGCTGGGCGGTCCTGTTCTCCCACCCGAAGGACTTCACGCCGGTGTGCACGACCGAGCTCGGTCGGGTGGCGGCGCTCAAGCCCGAGTTCGACAAGCGCAACGTCAAGGTCATCGGGCTGTCGGTCAACGGCCTCACCGACCACCAGGGCTGGAGCCAGGACATCCTGGATGTCACCGGCTCGGCCCTCAACTACCCGCTCATCGCCGACCCCGACAAGCGGGTGTCGGACCTGTACGACATGATCCACCCCAACGCCAGCGACACGGTGACGGTGCGCTCGGTGTTCGTGATCGGGCCCGACAACAAGGTCAAGCTCACGCTCACCTACCCGCAGTCGACGGGCCGCAACTTCGACGAGCTGCTGCGGGTCATCGACTCCCTGCAGCTCACGGCCAAGCACAAGGTGTCCACGCCGGCGGACTGGCAGCAGGGCGAGGATGTGATCATCATCCCGGCCGTCTCCGACGAGGAGGCCAAGGAGCGCTTCCCCGAGGGCTGGGAGACCAAGAAGCCCTACCTGCGGGTGGTGAAGCAGCCCACCTGAGCCACGACGGAACGGGCGCACCCACGCCCGTTCCGTTATATGTTGCGGAGGTGTGAGGGGGATACCGACGTCGCGGTCAATAGCGCGCCGCGACCTCGTCGCCGCCGGCACCGTCAACGCCACCAAGGTCTACGGCCAGGACGACACGGCCGTGACCGCCCTCCACGACGTCACCGTCGGCTTCCCCGCCGCCCGCTTCACCGCCATCATGGGCCCGTCGGGCTCGGGCAAGTCGACGCTCATGCACTGCACCGCCGGGCTCGACGCGCTCACGTCGGGGCGCGCCTTCATCGGCGACGTCGATCTCGCCACGCTGTCCGAGCGGGCCCTCACCAGGCTGCGACGGGACCGCGTCGGCTTCGTGTTCCAGGCGTTCAACCTGGTCCCCACACTCACCGCGCTGGAGAACATCACGTTGCCCCAGGCGCTCGCCGGCCGGCGCATCGACCAGCGCTGGCTCGCCTACGTGCTCGACACGGTGGGCCTGCGGTCCCGGATGCACCACCGGCCGGCGGAGCTGTCCGGCGGGCAGCAGCAGCGGGTGGCGGTGGCCCGGGCCATCGCCAGCCGGCCCGCGATCATCTTCGCCGACGAGCCCACGGGCAACCTCGACAGCCGGGCCAGCGCCGAGATCCTGGCCTTCATGCGCGACGCCGTCGAGGGCCTGTCGCAGACCATCGTGATGGTCACCCACGACCCCACCGCCGCGGCCCACGCCCACCACGTGCTGTTCCTGGCGGACGGTCGGATCGTGGGCGAGATGGCCCAGCCCAGCCCCGATGCGGTGCTCGACCGCATCAAGCGCCTGGACGTCCGCTAGTGGGCATCGTCGCGAAGCTGTCGCGGCGGGACCTGCGCGCCCACGCCGGCCGCTACGTGCTCACGTTCCTGGCGGTGGCCATCGGCGTCGGCTTCGTGGCCGGGGTGGTGACCCTCACCGACACGATCAGCCGCACGTTCGACGACATGTTCAGGGGCTACAACGCCGGGACCGACGTGGCCGTGCGGGGCGAGGGCCAGTTCGAGCTGGGACCGGAGTTCGGCGGCGGTGTGGCTCGGCCCCGGATCGACGCCGGGCTGGTGGACGACGTGGCCGGGCTGCCGGGGGTGGCCGCGGCCGAGGGCTACGTCCAGGGCTACACCCGTCCCATCGCCGCCGACGGCCAGCCCTATGGCAACCCGACGTTCGGGGCTCCCACCATCGGCACCAACTGGGGCGAGGTCGCCGCGCTCAACCCGTTCCGGTTGGTCGAGGGGCGCGAGCCACGGGCGACCGGCGAGGTCGCCTTCGACCAGCGCACGGCCGACCGGACCGGCTACTCGCTCGGCGACACTGTGACGTTCCAGACCCAGATCGGGGTGCAGGAGGCCACGCTGGTCGGCATCGCCCGATTCGGCACGGCCGACAGCCCGGCCGGCACGTCCGTGACCCTGTTCGACGCCGACACCGCGCAGGCGCTGCTGGCCGAGCCCGGCCAGGTGGACACGGTGGCCATCGACGCCGAGGAAGGCGTGAGCCAGGCCGGGCTGCGGGACACCGTGGCCGGCGCCCTGGACGGCCAGCAGGTGGACGTCGTCACCGGCGAGACCCTCGTGCGCGAGACCCAGGCCGCGGCCCGCACGACCTTCACCGGCATCCGCACGTTCCTGCTGGTGTTCGCCCTGATCTCGGTGTTGGTGGGCTCGTTCGTGATCTACACCAGCTTCTCGTTCATCGTGGCGCAGCGGCAGCGCCAGGTGGCCCTGCTGCGGGCGCTGGGGGCGAGCCGGCGCCAGATCCTCGGGGCCGTCGTGGTCGAGTCGGTGCTGGTCGGCGTGCTGGCGTCGCTCGTCGGCTACGCCGTCGGCGTCTCCCTGGCCGCGGGCCTGGCCGGCTCGTTCGTGCCCGGCGCCGAGGCCGTCATCCAGGCCCGCACCCTGGCGGTGGCGCTGGGCGTGGGCACGGTGGTGACGCTGGCCTCGGCGGTCTTCCCCGCGGCCCGCGCCTCGCGGGTCCCGCCCGTGGCCGCCATGCGGGACGTGGCCATCGACACCAGCCATCTGTCCCGCGTGCGGTGGGGCGTGGCCCTGGCCCTCGCTGTGGAGGGCACGGCCACGCTGGTGATGGGGGCGTCCGGTGGCGAGATGGCCGGCCAGTCGTCGCTCCGGCTGTCGGGCCTGGGGATGCTCGGCGTGTTCGTGGCGCTGATCGTGCTGGCACCGGTGGTGGCCCGGCCCGCGGCACTGGCGCTCGGCCGGGCCCTGCCCGTGGTGCGGGGCGTGGTGGGCCGGCTCGCGCAGCAGAACGCAGCCCGCAACCCGCGGCGGACGGGCTCGACCGGGTCGGCTCTGATGATCGGCCTCGGCACCGTCTCGCTGTTCCTGGTGGTCAACGCCTCGCTGCGGGCCTCGCTGGACGACACCGTCGACAACCAGTTCGAGGGCGACGTGGTGATCGACAGCGGCGGCAACTTCGTCAGCGGCGGGCTGCCGGGCGACATCGCGGCGGCGGTCAACGCCCTGCCCGAGGTGGACGCGGCCACCGGCGTGCGCTTCGGCTTCGCCCAGATCGCGGGCACGCCCCACGGCCTGCGGGCCATCGACCCCGACACCGGCTTCGACCTGTTCCCCATCGAGGTGGCGGACGGCGACGTGTCCGGCCTCGACGCCGACGGGATCGCGGTGTTCGAGGGGATCGCCGAGGAACGGGGCTGGCAGGTGGGCGACGAGATCCCCGTGACCTTCGGCGACACCGGCGAGGTCCCGTTCACGGTGGCCGCCCTGCTGGCCCGCCGCGACCTGACCGGTCCGTTCGTGATGGGCGTGGACGCCTTCGACGCCAACCTGCCCGACGTGGGCGACGCCCAGATCTGGGTGCGGCTGGCCGACGGCGTGACCGTGGACGAGGCCCGCCCCGACCTGGAGTCGGTCGTGGCCTCGTTCCCGTCCGCTGAAGTGCAGGACCTCGACGAGTTCAAGGCGGCCATGAAGGGCCAGTACGACATCATCCTCGTCCTGGTCAACGCCCTGCTGACGCTGACCATCGTCATCGCCATGATCGGCATCGTGAACGCGCTGATCCTGTCGGTGGTGGAGCGCACCCGGGAGATCGGCCTCACCCGCGCGGTGGGCGCCACCCGGGCTCAGGTGCGGTCGGCCATCCGCTGGGAGGCGCTGATCATCGCCGCCTTCGGCCTCGTGGGAGCGTTGGGCGTGGGCGTGGGATTCGGCTGGGTGCTGGTCCACGCCCTGTCGGAGGAGGGCTTCCGGGTGTTCGCCGTCCCCGCCGCCCAGCTCGCCGCCTTCGCCGCGGTGACGGCGGCACTGACCCTGGCGGCCTCGGTGCTGCCGGCGGCCTGGGCGGGGCGCCGCCGGGTCCTTTCCGCCATCGCCGATACCTGATCACATGGGGTCATGGCGCTCGACCCCGCGGCCCTGCCCCCCGAGGCGCTCGTGTTCGTCGGGGAGCGTCACCTCGCCACCCTCACGACCTTGCGAACCGACGGCAGCCCGCACTCGACGCCCGTGGGCTTCACCTGGGATCCGAGCAGTGGACTGGTACGCATCATCTCCTGGGCGTCGTCCCGCAAGGTGCGGAACCTGGCCGGAGGCGGCCGGGCTAGCGTCTGCCAGGTGGACGGCGGGCGCTGGCTGACCTTCGAGGGCCCGGCGCAGGTCACCGACGATCCCGCCCGGGTGGCCGAGGCCGTCCGGCGCTACGCCCAGCGCTACCGGCAGCCGGGTGAGCGGCACGACCGGGTCGCCATCGAGATCACCGTCGACCGCGTGCTGGGGCGGGCGTGATGGCCGGCTACTCGGGGACCCCGCTGGCCCGAAAGCTGGGGATCGCCGAGGGGGATCGGGTGGGCCTGCTGGCCGCACCCGACGGGTTCGCCCTCCCCGACCTGCCCGGCGGCGTGGAGGTGCGCACGCAGGCGCGGGGGCCGTTCGGGGTCATCGTGTCGTTCCACACCGAGCGGCGCGACCTCGAGCGGCGGCTGCCGTCGCTGATGAAGGCACTGGAGGTCGACGGGGGCCTGTGGATCGCCTGGCCCAAGCAGGCGTCCGGGCTGGCCACCGACATCACCGAGAACACCGTGCGGGACGTGGCCCTGCCCACCGGCCTGGTCGACAACAAGGTATGCGCCATCGACGACACCTGGTCCGGCCTGCGCCTGGTGCTCCGGCGCGAGCTGCGGCCCGGCCGGACGAGCGCGGCGGGCTAGCGCGGGCGGTCCCGGCCGTCCGGCCCGAGGATGATGCGGGGGCCGCGGTCCCAGGTCAGGTAGCCCCAGAGCCAGTTGAGCAGCACCGACAGGCGGTTG
>Ga0111539_10006031_pt1 | contig 15658 bp, 14 predicted proteins | sample RhiMethybrSRZTD1_FD_79667 | JGI IMG/M metagenome (GOLD analysis project Ga0111539, IMG submission 79667) | Populus rhizosphere microbial communities from Tennessee, USA - Rhizosphere MetaG P. TD hybrid SRZTD1 (version 2) (version 2) | ecosystem: Host-associated > Plants > Roots > Rhizosphere >... | reverse complement strand
GCTATCGATTTCGTCCGCGATTACGCGAAAAAGAAGCTACCCATCACGATTGATGTGATTCGAAAGATCTACCTCATCCTGCATCCGGAAGAGGGCGATCTGAAGACGTTGAAGTATCGAAAGGACATCCCGCAGCACCGGCTCTACTTCCACGAGTACGCCGCGCCCGACAAGATTGCCTACAAGGTGCGTCAGATCGTCGACTGGATCAACGACCCCGAGACCAAGCGGGGCCGCAACGCGCTCCGCATCGCGGCTCGCGCGCACTACGACCTCGTGCGCGTGTTCCCCTTCACGCACGACAGCGGCAAGGTAGCGCGCCTGCTCATGAACCTGCTCCTCATGCGAGCGGGCTACGAGCCGGCCATCATTCACTCCACCGAGCGTCAGCGCTACTACGAGGCCCTCAAGGGCTCGGCGGCGGTCATTCTGCACATGGCGCAAGAAGCCGAAGAAAACGGCCTCGCGAGCATCGAAAAGCTCCTCGAAGAGCACGAGACGAACACGCGCAGCTTCGTCAGCTGAGCTCCGTTCTAGAACGTCGTTCTACTCCGGCGGCGCGACGTCGTCCCACGCGGTCGCCAGGGCCAGCGTGGACCACGCGAGGTTCAGGTCCATGGTCGCGGTGAGGTGGTTGTAGCGCTGCAGCGCCCACTGCCGGGCGGCGTCGACCAGATCGCCGTCTTCCTTGGTTCCCACCTCGATGCCCTGCTGGACGGCGATGACCCATTGCCGTGCCGTGCGCTGCGCGTTGCCGAACGCCTGCTCTCGCCGCTGGGCGTCGGCGACCTGCGCATAGGCGGTTTCGACTTCGACGCCGATGCCGCCGAGCGCGTAGCGCTCCGTCTCGCGCAGCTCTTCGACGGCCGCGTTGGCCTGCGCGAGTCGCGCGGCGTCGGGGAGGAAATCGAGCTGCCATCTCATCGCGAGCGCTGCGCCGTAGCGGAGGTAGTTGGCGTCGTCGCGGATGTACGGGTTGAGTTGATCGGCGACGAGCGGTGCGCGCGACCAGCTCGCGCCGACGGCGATGCCGATGTCGGGGAAATATTTGGAGCGAGCGAGCGCGGCCTGAGCCTCGCGTGCCACGAGCCCCGCGCGCAGCATGTTGACCTCCGGGCGGTTGACGCGCGCGGCCTGGAGATACTGGGCGACCGGGGCTAGGGGCCGCTTGGCGGGCCGCAGCGGATCGGCGGGGATGTCGAATCCCTGCCCTTCTCCGGTCAAGAACCGCAGCGAAGAAAGCGCGATCGCCTCGTAGCGTTTGGCCTCCGATCGTCGGCCCTCGAGCTCGAAGCGGAAGGTGCGAAGCTTGTAGAGATCGATCTCGTCCGCGTTGCCGGATTTGACCTCGCCCTCCAGGCGCTCGATGGCCGCGTCGAGCTTCTCGGCGGCCTCGTTGAGCAGCGCTGTCGCGTCCCGCGCGAGCTGTAGGCCAAAATAGGCCTTTCGAACATCGAGACGGACCATGTTCTTCTGCTTTTGGACGTCGCTTTCTCCGACTTTGATCTGCGCCTCGGCCGCGTTCCAGAGGTTGGTCAGCTTGCCGAAGGTCCAGAGTGGGATCACGCCTTCCACGCCGATGCGCCAAAACACCCCCATGTCGGCCGACAGGTAGATCTCGGTGTTGGGGCTGTAGATGTTGTTGCCGCGCACCCGGGGCGCGATGCCGAAGCCTCCGGTGGCGGCAAATTCACTGAAGGGGGTGAAGTGCGCTTCGTCGAGCTGCGCCAACATCGTCTTCAGGCGCGCGCGCGCCGCCCAGATATTGGGATGATTCCGTTCGGCAAGCTCGAGGCAGCGCCGTAGCGAGACGCCGCGCGAAGGTGCGGGCACGGTGGGTGGAGCGGCCGATGTTCCGAGACGCGGAGGCAAGAGCGGGGCGCTCGGCGGAGCGGGTCGAGCGCTACCGGCGCCGGGGGGAGAAGGGACCGCGCCTGCCGCGCTAGGCGGCGAAGGGAGTGACTGGCTCGGCAATACGGGGGGCGGAGTGGGGGCCCCGCCTGGGCTCGGCGGAGCGGGCGTGGTCGTCGGACCCAACAAGGGACCGCGAGGCATCAGACCCGGCGGCGAGGGCGGGGTACCGACGGGGGGTGTCTGCGCGACCGTGAGCGAGGGCACGAGCGCGCCGCCAACGAGCAAGGCTGCCAGGGCTCGGCCGATCGGTCGCATTCGGGGGCGAGACCATAGCACTGCATCAGAGGGAGCGGATGGAGTGGCGATAGCTGGCACGGAAAATACGGCCCATCGGTGCGGGCTGCGCTCCGACATCGGCGGATTGACGGTGGGCCGAGCTCGGGCGTCTAGTTGCGCAGCGGCTTTTTGCCGATGTCAGCCTTCTTCAAGACGCGGCGGAAGTTCGAACGATCGAGGCCCGCTTGCCGCGCCGCTTCGGAGACGTTGCCCCCCGTTCGCCGGAGGACGGCCTCGAGGTACGCCTGCTCGAAAATGGCGAGCGCCTGCTTTTTGGCCTTGGGATAGGGCAAATCAGTCAAGCGGCCGAGCGCGCTCGAGAGCCCGTCGCGGTCCGGGGGGGACGTCGTGAGCTCGTCTTCCGGACCGAGCGGTGTCTGCTGATCGGGCAGGTCCCCCGGCGTGAGGGTCTGCCCTTTGGCCATGACGACCGCGTGCTCGATGGCGTGCTCCAGCTCGCGTACGTTGCCGGGCCACTTCTGCTCGCGCAAGAGGCGCATGGCCTCGACGCCGATGCGCGTGACGTCGCGGCTCATGCGCCGCGCGTACTTGCGCAAGAAGTGGTACGCGAGCAGCGGGATGTCGTCGCGGCGCTTTCGCAGCGGGGGCACGCGGATGACGATGACGTGGAGTCGGTAGTAGAGGTCTTCTCGGAATTTCCCCGCCGAGATCTTGCTCTTCAGGTCGGCGTTGGTAGCGGCAATGACGCGCACGTCGACGTTGACGGTATCGTTGGAGCCGACCCGCTTGATCTCCCCTTCTTGCAAGGCGCGCAGCAGCTTGACCTGCGCTTGCAGCGGAAGATCGCCGACCTCGTCGAGGAACAGGGTCCCCTTGTCCGCGGCTTCGAAGAGACCGGTGCGCGCGCTGACGGCGCCGGTGAAGGCGCCGCGCGTATGGCCGAAGAGCTCGCTCTCCACGAGATCGACGGGGATGGCCGAGCAGTTGACGGCCAAGAAGGGGCGATCGGCGCGGTTGGAATGTTGGTGGATGGCGCGAGCAATGAGCTCCTTGCCGGTGCCGCTTTCGCCGAGCACGAGGACCGTGGCCGACGTCGGAGCCACGCCGAGCGCGAGGCGGTACACCTCGCGCATCGCGGCCGTGTTGCCGATGAGCTCACCGAAGTTTTCGTGCTGCTCGAGGCGCTGCTCGAGCACGTCCATGCGGTCGAGCAGCTGCTTGCGTTCCGCCGCCTTGGAGATGGTCATCGCCACGACGTCGTTGGACGGGAACGGCTTGGTCAGAAAATCGTAAGCGCCGTTCTTCACGGCGGCGACGGCGTCGTCGACGTTGGCGTAGGCCGTCATCATGATGACCTCGACTTCCGGGCGCTGTGCCTTCACCCGGTTCAAGAGGTCCATGCCACCCATGCGCGGCATCTGGAGGTCGACGAGCATCACGTCGACATTGCCGGCTTCGAGCAGGGCCATGGCGGCCTGACCATCTTCCGCCGTCATCACGTCGAGGCCGAGGCTCATGAGCACGCGCGCCAAACTGCGCCGGAGCTCGGGCTCGTCGTCGACCAAAAGAACGCGCGTCGTTCGTTCCTTCGGCGCGGCATCGGGAACGGGCGTATTTCGTGGCCGAAGCGAAGGCGCCCGCGACGGACGATAAGATGTGGTCATCGACCCCCGGAGCCCCCCCCTCCCACGCCCTTCTGCGGCGGCCGCGACGAGCTCGGCGGCCCGAGCGCGGGCGTGTAGATGTAACCCTGCTGCTGGAAGACGCAGATGCGGTTGCCGCCGTCGCGTTTGGCCTGCTGAAGAGCGCCGTCGGCTGCGCGCAGCAGCGCGTCTTTCGTGCGCACGTCGCGCGACGGATAGAGCCCGACGCCGATGGAGACCGTGATGTTGTGGAACGTCTGCGCGTCGATCGTGAAGCGGCGCTCGGTCACGTCGCGCCAGATGCGCTCTGCGACGGTGACGGCCCCGCCGAAGTGGGTGCTCGGCAGCACGATGAGAAACTCTTCGCCGCCGTAGCGCGCGATGACGTCCACGTCGCGCACGCAGGCGCGCATGAGCTCGGCCACCGAGCGGATGATGTGATCGCCGAGCTGCCGCGTGCCCGAGTCGTTGTGCTGCTTCAGCTGATCGATGTCGACGAACGCGCACGCCAGCGGGTCGTGATAACGCTCGGCGCGTTTGAACTCTTCGGACAGCCTTGTATGCAGATAACGATAATTGTAAAGCCCGGTGAGCTCGTCGTGGACGCTCATCTGCTCGAGCTTTTGCCGCGCTTGTGCCACGTGATCGTGCAACCGCTTGATGCGCAGCATCGCCTCGACGCGGGCGACGAGCTCCTTCTCTTCGAACGGCTTGCACACGTAGTCGTCGGCGCCGATCTTGAGACCTTCGACGCGGCTCGCGCTGTCGGTCTTGATCGTCACGAGGACGACCGGCAAGAAAGTCTCGTTGGTCATCCCCTTGAGGAGGCGGCAGGCCTCGAGCCCCGAGAGGCGCGGCATCATGATGTCGAGCAGGGCCAGCGAGATGCCGCCGCGCGACACGCGCTCCACCGCTTCCTGTCCGTCTTCACAGGTTTCGACCACGTAACCGTGACCGCGCAGGATGTTGGCGAGGAGCTCGCGCGTGAGTCGATCGTCATCCGCCACCAATACGGTGGCCATGGGACCGGCAGGTTTGGACGGAGAGGGGTCCAAGTCGCGGAGCACACTGCTCACCGCTGACTCCCCCGCCCGATCCGAGGGCCTGGCATGCGGGCGATCGGAGGCGGACACGACAACAGCAGCATAACGTAATTGCTCTACCTTGGGGCAAGATCGATCGAGATCCACACATCGACCCCATCACGTCCCAGGCGCTTTCCCACGAAGCCATCGACGGAGATGCACCGACACGGGTGGGCGTAGCCAAGCGAACCACGCACTTGGAGGAGTGTGCGGGAGGTGAAGTCCTCTTCTGCCGATATCCGCGCACCTACGCTCCTCGCCAAACGGGCCGCGATTTCAGCTCCGCCGGACCAGCCTTCAGCTGCCAGCCAACCGCCCGACGGCTCTTCGGCCGTCGAGCCCGCGAGCGCTCGTGCCGCGAGCGGGTTCAGGCCGCGCCGCCCTGCGCCCTTCATCATCAGATGCCAGCCGTCCTGCTCTCCTAGGCGGACCTTGCCGACGAGGACCTGTCCTCCGCCGTCGAACGCGGCTGCCCCCTCGCCGCCGAGGCCGACGAAGCGGGAGCTCCAGGCGGCGCGACCGCGTCCGAGGGGCGTCGTTTGGGTCAATCCTTCACCACCAATGGCACCGATTCCCCCGATATCCCCTTCGAGCGATCCGCCGGAATGCCCGAGGAGCCGTCCCCATGCCGTTCGCAAACCCGCCGATGCCGTCGCCATTTGGCCAGCGACGAGCGCAACGGGGCGACCCGTCTGTGCGAAGTACACGCCGCTCGTGTGAGCGGCCATCACCGATGCCCGCAAGCGCGGTTCGATGACGTGAACCAGCGGCGAAGATTCATCGGCGAACACCCGAGCGAGCGGCGCTGCGAGCTCGACGCGTGCCGTGCCGAGCGCGTCGAGGGCCGAGGTTGCACTGGTGTTCGCGCCCGTTACGGTTTCTCGCGCGCCGATGCGCGCCACCAAGGCTGCCGCGCGCGCCGAAAGCTCGATGCCCCCTTCGCTGCGCCCGACAGCGGTGGTCCCGAGCACCGGGTCGTCGAGAAAGGTACCGGTCGTCAGACCGTCCCACACGCCGAAAGGGCCGATCGGTCCCCCTGCTGCCAGCGTCGCAGTTGGCCCCCAGACCGGGCGCTCGCTCGGACCGATCCCTCCACGCGCGCCTATCGCGCGAACGCCGGAGCTCAGGATCGCGCCGTCCGCGAGCCGGACCATGGATTGCGCCGCACCTCGGTCGTAGCCGCGAGACGCTTCCTCGAGCGTGAGCGCGGCGCTGCGCGCACGGCTGCCGCGGATGGCGTCGATGTCCCACGCGATGGCACCGGTTTCGCCCTGCGGGTAGGCGCCGTGTGCGTTCATGGCGAGATGATCGCCGTGGAGATGGTCCCACCTTACGCGATTGGTGGAGCGCGGCGTCCAGAGCCGCGTCACGAGCTCGAAGCCCCCCTTTACGTAGCCGGATGCGGTGATGTCGAGCTGGTCGTAGTCGTCGCCGTCCTTCCACGGCAAATGTATCCCCTCGCCGAGCAGCAAGCCGTCGGCGCCGCGGTAGGCGACGCTCGGCGGAAGAATGCCCGGGCGCGTCGGTGCGCGCATCCAGAACCAAGGGAGCGCGAAGATCGTCCACCCCGCGACGCGCAGCGACGGGCGCTCGAGAATGAGATCGGCGGGAGGCGCCACGACGCCCCCTTGGAAACCGATGGACACGGGCGGGTTGGGGCACGGGCAGAACACCACTTCCCCCGGCCCGTGCACCTCGATGCCGCGCCCGGTACGCTGGAGTGAGAGCGACGGGCTCGTCAACCGAAACCGCTCGTACGTGACGACGACGTTGCCGCGCAAGATGAGCTCGCGCAGGCGCACGTCCCCCTCGACCTGATCGGCGGAGAACGAGAGCTCGGGCTTTTCGACGGGCGCAGGGGGCTCGGGTTTCTCCTCCGGCGCGGGTGGCGCGGCAGGCGCGGGGCTCTCCTTTGGCGGCGGGGAATCGCTTTGCTCTTGCGCCCAGACGCCCGTCGTCGCGACCAGCGTCGCGGCGAGCGACGCCAACGTCGAAGTCACGATGCCAGGACGTCGCGATCGCGCCGGCGCGGGTGGCCTCACGGGGCCGTAGCATGGCACAGGCGTTCGCAAAAAACGCTAGCGCGGCGCGGGCGTGCTCGACGGGGCGGCACTCGGCGCGGACGGCGATGCGTTGGCGGGCGGCGCCGCAGGTCGCGCGGTGCCGGCGTTGCCTGACGGCGCCGACGGGCTGGTTGCTGCGGCACCCGGCACCGACGACGGTTCATTGGGGTCGGGCTCCTCGACGTCGCGACCTCGCCCCTTGCCGGATTGAGGCTCGTAAAGCCCTGGCGCCGGAGGATAGTCTCCCGCGGGAAAGTCCACTTCGAGCCGCGCGCCGCCGTTCTCTGCGGCCACGATCTTCTGCGTTGCGCTCGCATTCTTGCGAAGATCGATAATCAGCTGGACATCGGCACCCGACGACAAGAGTCGTGCGCGTCCTACAGGTGTCGCGAAGTGCGTCGTGATGAGCGCGTTGCGGTTGTTGCGCGCCAGCACGCGGGCATCGTGGATGACGTAGATAAGGGTCCCGTCGCCACGCCGCTCGTCGACCGCGACCTGCCGCGTGAGCTCGACGTAGATCCGGCTCGAGCCGTCAGGCAAAAGGCGAAAACCGGGGAACGTCGCGACGGCAGCGTTCGAACGCGCTCGCGCGGGAGTACGCCTCAGCGCGCCGTCCTTGCTCCCCATCGAGACCGAGTCGGGCGATCCCGGCACGGCAAACTTCGGCGCGGGCTTCTTGCTCTGGGCCCCGGCGAGCGTCGACAGCCCCGTCAATCCGAGGACGATGAGCAGAGATCGCGCGGGTGACACGATTTTGATTAGACCATGTCCCCGCGAGGCCCGGCAAATCCGCTGCAGCCACGTCCTACCAGGTTACCCCCATGTCGGCGCCAACAGTCGAGGGCAAGTGTGACGTCCGCGCGAGCAAACCTTCCACGTCCTCGTAGGGGGCAAACATGACGCCTCGCACGAGCGCTTTCGACATCCCCGCAGCTGGCTCATACGCCTGTGCCAAGTGGCAGAATCTTCGGAATGCTCCCCTCTGGCCAGTCATCAGAGCCCCATTCGCGGGGCCTATCTCGCCTGTCCGTGGAAATTTGGCACAGCCGATCGGCTTCTCAGCCGCGATTGTGACAACTGGCAGCCACGTGCACGCCAAATGGCAGCCCCTGATCGGCACTGAAAAAAGGCGACAAGCACACCCTCACGGAGCGCTCGCCGCGGCGAGGTATCCACGCAGGACGGACCAGAGCTCGTCCTTCCCTTCCCCGGTTTCGGCGGAAAAGCCGAGGATGCGGCATCCGAGATCGGCGCCGACGCGTGCGAGCGCCGGTTTGCGCTGCGCGCGGGGGATCTTGTCGACTTTGGTGGCGACGATGACGATGGGGACCTTGGGGCGCGCCGCTTTGCGGTGCGTGCTTTCGATGTATTCGACGAGCTCTCTTTCCTCACGCTCGGCTCCGCGCCGCACGTCGACCAAGAGAACGACCGCGCGGAGCGTGACGCGCTTGGAAAGGTAGCCCTCGATGAGCGTACCCCAGCGTGATTTTTCCTGCTTGCCGCGTTTGGCAAAACCGTAGCCGGGCAGATCGACGAGCACCGCTTCGAGCCCATCTGCTGCGCGAACATGAAACAGATTGAGCTGCCGCGTCGTGCCGGGGGTCGAACCGGTCCGCACCAGGTTTTTGCGCCCGACGAGCGTGTTGAGCAGGCTCGATTTGCCGACGTTGGAACGACCGGCGAACGCGATTTCGGCGAGCGCGGGGGGCGGAAGTTGATCATCCGCCGCGACCCCTGCCGCGAACGATGCTTCGACGATGGCGTTGGGGGATTTCATCGTCTGAGTCTCCGGCGAATCGACGTCATTAGGCTGCGTAGCTCGGGGCTCCTCGCGGCGTAGGCCGCGGCGAGGAAAGCGGTCGCGAAAACGAGGGCACCCGCAATTCCGGGGAGAGCGCGCGCGAGCGCCCCCTGCCCTAGTCCTCCGAGCGCATGCGCCGCGCCGTAGCCCGCGGCGCCCGCGACGAGCGACGCGAATGCCGTACGCACCGCCGACCCGAGGATTTCGCCGAGGCGCAAAGACGGCAAGCGCCGGCCTAGGCCGAACCACAGCAGCAGCATCTGCACCGCGCTCGACAAAGTCACCGCCATGCTCACCCCTGCATGACCGAACGTCGTCCGCAAGACCAGCGCTGCAATCACGAACACCACCAAGTCGATGGCGGAAATGATGACGGGCGTGCGCGTGTCGCCGAGCGCGTAGAACACGGGGAGGATCTGCCGAACGGCGGCCACCGTCCACACCCCGAAACCTTGGGCCACGAGGGCGCGCGCCGTCTCCGACGATGCCGCGGCGTCGAAAGCGCCGCGCTCGAGGAGGGTCACGACGAGCGGCCGCGCAAGCGCCACGAACAGCGCCGTCGCCGGTAACGCCACGAAGAGCGAAAGGCGCATCCCGTAGGCGTAGGTCTTACCGACTTCATCGAGATCCCCCGCGGCAACGAGCTTGGCGAGCGAAGGCAGTGCCGCGGCTTGCAGCGCGAGCACGAAGATCCCCTGGGGAAAGTCGCAAAGGCGCATGGCCCACGAGAAATAGCTCTGCGATCCTTCGGGCAGCTCCGAGAGGAAGCGTCGCGACAGCATGAGATCGATGGCGTAGATCCCGATGCCGGCCATCATGGGCACCATTCTGCCGAGCGCGTCGAGCACGCGCTTGTCGCGGAGGTCCCAAATGGGGCGCGAGGCGAACCCGATGCGGTAGAGCGAGGGCCATTGGGCCGCGACCTGAAGGGCGCCGCCCACCAGGACACCCACCGCGAGCGCGAGCACCCTGTCTTGTCCCGCGGCGACCAGCGAGCCGGGCAAAAGCAGACACGCAACGACGAAGGCGACGTTGAGCAACCCCGGTGCAAAAGCCGCCGCCGCGAAGCGCCCATAGCTGTTGAGCGCCGCCATCCCCATCGCCGCGGTCCCCATGAAGAAGATGTAAGGGAACACCCACCGCGTCAGCATGACCGTGCGTTCGAACGCTCCGGGGCGTGCGTGCAGGCCGCCTGCGAAGAGCTCGACCAACCAAGGTGCCCCGAGGATCCCGAGCACCGTCGCCACGACGAGCGCCACGATCGAGACGCCTCGGATGGCGGCAAAAAAACGCCGCGCCGCATCGTCCCCTTCTTCGGCGCGCACTTTGGCGAGCACCGGCACGACCGCGCTCGAAGCCGCCCCCTCTCCGAGCAGCGAGCGAAGCGCATTGGGCAGCGTGAACGCGACCCAAAAAGCGTCGGTCTCGGCGCGAGAAAAGACCGCGGCGATCGTTTGATCGCGCACGAGCCCGAGAATGCGCGACGCGAGCGTTCCCGCGCCGACGATCCCTGCCCGCCCGGCGAGCGCGCGACGCTCTTCTTCGCCCGAAGGTCGGCTGGGGGTGAGTGCCGTGGTGCTCACAAACGCGGTAGCTCCGGCTTTTCTTCCCCTTCGAACTTGGGGCGGCACTCGTCGCATTGGCAAAGGGACCGCAAGTAGCGAAACGTGTAGATGCCCGTCTGATGCGCGTCCCCCCACTCGAAGCGCAACGCGTAGCTTCCGACCTGCTCGATGTCACGCAGCTCGAGGTCGCCCCCCGGTTTGAAGCGCGCTTCGAGCTCCCCGCCGGGGATGAAGCGGATCGTCCCCGAATGCCCCTGGCACCCGGCGCACGGACAGTACCCGCGTAGGATCTCGTGCGGGTAAATGCCCTTGTGGCCGTCGGCCCAGGTGATCTCCATGGTGCGAGCGTTGCGCGGCGCTTTGACGTGGGTGGGGTGGGTGCGCGGATCGGGCTGCATCGCGCCCATCATGGTCACGGGGGGGTGGCGCTGTCGAGGTGCGTTACTCGTCGAGGCCGGCGTGACCCGCGAGGGCGTCGTCGACGAGCTTTTGGGCGACGGCCGTGTCCCCTGGCAAAAGAGCCGCATCGCGCCCCGAAGCGGCCGCCGACAGGCGACCGCGCGTGGCCGCGTCGACGAGATGTTGATGTGGGCTATGTCCCCCGCCGCACGCCTGGCAAACAAGGCCCCCCGCGCCAGCATCGATGTACGCGGAGCGGGTCACGTCGCACGCTCGGCCGCAGCGCACACACGCATCGAGCTCGAGCCCGTATCCGAAGTGGCGCAGCATCCGCAGACCGCTCGCAGCCAGATGCGTGCCTGGAGGGAGCCGATCGGCGGGATCGTTGAGGCGATCGAGCAGCGTTTCGAGCTCGCCCCACACGTCGCTTTCTTGCGTGCGGTTCGGGGATCCGCCGCGCGCCCAACGGAGCGCTTTACCGGCCGCGTTCATCCGGTCGAGGTCGCCCAGGATGTGCGTGCGTGGCGTGACCACGATGGCGTCGCGCAAACCGAAGAGCTCGGCGCCGGGGCGCTCGTCGACGGTGACTTGCACGGTGTGCATGGGCTCGAGTGCGGCCGCGAACCGGCGCTTGCTCTTGCGCGCGCCGCGCGCCATGGCCGCGATCTTGCCGAGCGCCTCGGTGAAAAGCGTGACGACGGCGTCGGCCTCGCCGTACGGGACGACGCGGACGACGAAAGCGCGGGACACGACACGCCGCGTGGCGGCGCGGATCGGCCTAGCCGTGGACCCCCTCGAGCTGCGAGACGGGGACATCGCGCGACGACAGCTCGGTCGGCACGTCGCGGCCGCGCGGCTTGAGCACGATGGAGAGCGCCAGGGTGAAGAGGATGAGCAACACGACGAAGGCGATCGCCACGCCGAACCGGCGGCCCTGTGTCTTTTGGATGGGCGACGTCATCGGCAGCGGAGTGACCCAAGCTACCCGACGACTCGAGGTGTAGCGCGCCAGCACGTCGTCGACCGGGATCGACACGGCCCGTGCGTACGCCTTCAAGAACCCGCGGACGAAGACTTCGCCCGGGAGATCGTCGAAGTGATCGTTCTCGAGGCGTTCGAGGTTGCCCACCGGGATGCGCGTCGCCCGGGAGACTTCCTCCACGCTCATCGCCCGCTCTTCGCGGTGACGCTTGAGGTATTGGCCGATCGATTCCATTTCACCTCTTCGAGATCGACGCGCGCGGCGTCATCAGCATAGCGACGATTTCAGGCTGGCCACACAACGCAGACCGGCCGGTGTGCTGGGGGAGAGATCGCGACATTTCTCCCAGTCTCCTCGGGCAAGCTCGCAGTTTTTTGACTTCGAATACACGCGCGCCCGCGCTTCGAAGGCATCCTGGAGCAACTGACATTCGGGGCGATTCGTTTCGAGCGCCTGAGAAAGTGCCTGGCGAGCGGCATCGAGATCGCCCTTCTTTTCGAGAGCGAGCCCAAGTCGGTAGTTGCCCACGCAGTACCTCGGCTCGGCGCTGATGCTGCGCCTGAGCGCCGTCACCGCGTCTTCGAGCTTGCCCTTTTCGAGGTAGGCGAGGCCGAGGTTGCCCCAGGCATCCCAGGGCATCTGGTAGAGCATATCGTGAGCGAGCGGATCGAGGACCGACACGGCCTCGTCGAACTGCTTCTCCTGAATGAGAATCACCCCCAGCGTATTCTGCGCTTCTCGGAAATCGGGGCGGCTCTTCACTGCCTGGCGCGCGGCCTTCTCGGCTTCGCCCAAGCGGCAATCTTCGGCGACCATCGAGGTCGAGCAGAACGACAGGTAAATCAGCGCGGTCAGATGGTACGCGTCGGCGTTGGCGTCGTTCAGCTCGACGGCTTTTTGCACGTGAGCGAGCGCGCCTCGCGGATCGCGCCGAGTCAAGAACAAATCGCGCGCCATGTCGTACTCGGCTTCCGACTGGCGCTCGGCATCGGCGCTAGTCGCGCCGCGCCCGCTGCGAGAACATGCCCCCAACCACAGCAAGCTCGCGGCTGCGACGATCGAAAGAGCGACCGAGACGAGCGGCCGATGCAGCAGTCGGGCTCGGACGCCACCTCGTCGCGCTGCAACGTGCGCGCTCAGGGTCGTCGGGGCCTCTCTGCGCTCGCATCGCGCCATTCGTTTCTTTTTCGGACCGTTCCTTGCTCCCCGTTTCGCCGAACGTCGCGTACGAAACGAGGCAGGGGGTGGCGTCGTAACAACAGCGGGGGAGAAATTTGACCCCGCGTCGGGCCGCTTCGATAACCGGGCGTGAAGCCACCGAACGGCGCAGGGTCCCAGCGAATTCGCGGGCTTGTCCGGGAATACCCTTCTGTAAGCTTCGCGTCAATCGCGAACTTACGGCGACGCCAATCGGTTCCGAGTCGGGGTGGCAATCCCTGAGGTCCGCGCGTTCATGTGGGTGGCCACCCTACCCATTCGCGCTTTCAGGCCGGCGCGCGACCGCTCGGGGCGCGTTCGGCCCCCGCCGTCGGCACTAAGTCCGATCCCTGGATCTCGTCTTTCAACCCCAGGAGCGCGAAAAGCCGCTTCAAGGATTCGACGTCGGGGATCTCGACGCGTTCGTCGATCACGCGAAGATATTGCCCCTCGCGGAGTTTCTGCACGCCGCGCTTCACTGTCTCGACGTCCATGCCGACGCGCGTCGAAAGCTCCATCGGCGAAATCTGCAGGAACGCCGTGCCACGCCCGTCGACGGGCGTCTGCTGCGCCAGCTTGAGAAGCGCGTTGACGATCTTCGACTGTGTATCGCGCAGCATCATGATTTCGATCTGGTCTTCCGCGTCGCGCAGGCGACGCACCAGCTGCTGCACCACGCGCGAAGCGACGGGGCGGTTGTTCTCGAGCAGATTTTGGAAGGTCGCGTTGTCGAACGCGAGCGCCGTTCCCTCGGAGAGGGCGATGGCCGTCGACGATCGCGGCGCGCCGGCGATGAACGCGGACTCGCCGAACAGATCGCCGGGGCGAAGCACCATCAAGCTGCGCTCGGCGGTGCGCACGCGCTTGATGAGACGTACGCGCCCTTCTTGAAGCAGGTACGCTTCGCTGCCGAGATCCCCCTCGCGGTAGATGACTTGTCCGGCCGTCAGGCGTTTTCCGAAACGCTGGAGCAACCGCTCGCGCTCGCCGGTCCCAAAATCCTCCATCGCACAGTCGATCGTATCATCAACCTCCCGCGAATCGGCGAATCGTCGCGGGCGAGACAAGGCCTCGATCGCGAGAGCGAAGGCCCCAGTGGTGGGCGCTCTCCTACGACGACGCCGTGGGTAGCGTAATGTCGGGTGGCCTTACGTACGTGGGCTCGAGGGCGTCGAGATCGTCGGGGCCGCGGTGTTCGAACGTCGAGATGGCCAGACGCGCCAGAAACGACGGATCGGGACGGTCGGTCTCCGGCGCTGACATGATGCGCGCCGGATCGAGCCCGAGATGCGCCGCTACTTCGCCGAGAAACACGGTCTTTGTGCTCGGCACCAGCCGTGAAAGCTCGGCGATCTGCGCAGCCGCGAGATGTCCGGGGCCGGCCACGAGCGCGCCGCTCTGCGCGTAGGCCGCCCAAAAGACCTCGCCCTTGCGCGCATCGAGGAGCGAGACTGCCGTCTGGTCGGTTGCCGCTGCTTCCCCGCGCCGCGCGAAATACGCGTGGGCCATGACCTCGAGGGAACCGATGCCGACGATGGGGAGGCCGAGCGCCATCGCGATGCCCTTGGCCGTCGCGACGCCGACCCGCACCCCCGTGAAGGATCCCGGCCCGAGGCAACACGCGACGAGCTCGATGTCGCGCCTCGTCCAGCCGGCCTCCTGCAAAGTGGCGTCGATGAGACCGAGAAGACGCTCCCCGTGTTGGCCCGGGGCCGCGGCCGGAGGGGCGTTCGCGTTCGGCGAACGCGCGGCACACGTCGCCCCGTCACAGAGGGCGACCCCTGCCAACTCGGTCGATGTGTCGATGGCGAGAGCCCGCATGGGGGCGGGAAGCTAGCATGGGACGCGTGGAAGACATCCGGACGGGCAACGGATCGCCCCTCGAGCTTCAATCAGTGGAAGCAGCGACGGCGAGCGAGCTGTCGAGATCAGGGGGATTTTTCGACGTCGATGGCAACCACGTTCGCCTTTTGCGCGATGGTCGCGAAGTGTTCCCGGCCATGCTCGACGCCATCGCTCGCGCAAAGCGCGAGGTGCTGCTCGAGATGTACTGGATACAAGGGGACAAGGCCGGGCTCCTCTTTCGCGATGCGCTCGCGGCCAAGGCCGCGGAAGGGGTCGATGTCCGCGTCAGCTTCGATTCGATCGGAAGCATCGGCGCCCCTTGGTCGATGTGGGAACCGCTCATTCGCGCGGGGGGCCAAGTCGTCGAGTTTGCCCCCATCTCCCCGCTACGCCGGAGGTTCAACTTCAAGGCGTTGAACCACCGCGACCATCGCAAGATCTTGGTCGTCGACGGGCAGACCGGATTCACGGGGGGCATGAACATCGGCGTCGAATGGCTTCCGACCGAACAGGGGGGACACGACTGGCGCGACGAAGGCCTCGAGGTGCGCGGGCCCGTCGGCCGCGACCCGCGCTCGCTCTTTTTCGAAACATGGCGCCGCGAGGGGCGCATCCCCCCCGCGGACGCGCATCGCTTGTCGCGCAAAGTCACGGGGCGCGTGGTGGTGCTGGCTGATCATCACGGCCCCAAGCGCAAGATCCGGAATGCATACGTCAGGGGGATCCGGACCGCCAAAGAACGAATCGAGATCACCAATCCCTATTTCTTGCCGGGTCCCATCCTCGTCGCGGCCCTCCACGCCGCCCGCCGTCGAGGGGTCGAGGTTCGCATTCTCATCCCCGGCATCAGCGACGTGTGGGTCGTATCGATGGCGATGAGCTCGATCATCGGGCGTCTGTTGGAGAGCGAGGTACGCGTTTTCGCGT
>Ga0111539_10006029_pt1 | contig 15660 bp, 8 predicted proteins | sample RhiMethybrSRZTD1_FD_79667 | JGI IMG/M metagenome (GOLD analysis project Ga0111539, IMG submission 79667) | Populus rhizosphere microbial communities from Tennessee, USA - Rhizosphere MetaG P. TD hybrid SRZTD1 (version 2) (version 2) | ecosystem: Host-associated > Plants > Roots > Rhizosphere >... | reverse complement strand
GTCGACGGGAGCGGCAACTTCGTCACCGTCTGGCGCAGCGCCGGCCAGGACGGGTCGGCCTCCGGCGTCTTCGCCCGCCGCTGGGGCGGCCTGCTGCCGGCCGCCCTGGCCGCCGACACCGCCGGCAACAACGTCCTGGAGCCGGGGGAGGCGGTGGACGTGCGCCCGTCGTGGCGCAACGTGAACGGCGCCGCCCAGTCCTTCACCGGGGCGTTCTCCAACATCGCCGGCCCCGCCGGCGCCACCTACACCATCACCGACGCCACCGGCTCCTACGGCACGGTGGCCGACAACGCGGTGGGTCCCTGCAGCGACTGCTACGGCGTGTCGGTGAGCGATCCCGCGGCGCGGCCGTCGGTGCACTGGGACGCCAGCGTTCTGGAGTCGCTGGCGCCGGACACCCTGGGCCAGCAGAAGACCTGGGGCCTCCACGTCGGGCGGAGCTTCACCGACGTGACGCTGGCCAATCCCTTCTACCGCTTCATCGAGATCCTGCTGCACAACGGCGTTACCGGCGGCTGCACCACCACCACCTACTGCCCCTCCACCGCCACCACCCGCGACCAGATGTCGGTGTTCGTGCTGGTGGCCAGGGAGGGGGCGGGCTACGCGCCGCCGGCCTGTTCGCCGCCCAATGTCTTCGGCGACGTGCCGGAGACGAGCCCCTTCTGCCGCTTCATCGAGGAGCTGGCGGCGCGGGGCGTGGTGGGGGGATGCGCCCCCAACCTCTATTGTCCGAACGACCCGGTCACGCGTGAGCAGATGTCGGTCTTCGTGCTGCGCACGCTGGACCCTACGCTCAACCCGCCGGCCTGCGGCACACCCGTCTTCAACGACGTGCCGGCCAGCAACCCCTTCTGCCGGTGGATCGAGGAGCTGGTCCGGCGCAACGTGGTGACGGGCTGCGCGCCCAACCTCTATTGCCCCACCCAGCCCGTGACCCGCGAGCAGATGGGCGTCTTCATCAGCGTGACGTTCGGCCTGGTCCTGTACGGGATCTAGCCCGCCCGGAGGCTCTCCGCGGCCCCGCGAAGATCCAAATCCGACTTTCGTGCGTATTGTTGACGGCCCAGGGGTTGCATGCGAGAGTCGCCGCCAGGAGATCTCTGTTCGTTTGGGTTCGAGAGGTCTTAACCACAGGCTCGGTGCCCTTCCCCCCGAGGCGCAGGAGGTGTACGTGAGAACCAGATCGATTCAACTTGCGGGGATGGCCCTGGCCGTCGTGGCCGTGACGTCGGCCCCCGCACACGCCCAGGTGAAGGCCGGCGCGGAGTTCCGCGCCAACACCTCCACCACCGGGCAACAGATTTTTCCGGGTATCGCCGTCCAGTCGAACGGCGACTTCATCGTCACGTGGGGCTCGTCCGTGGGAGACGCCTCCGGCTACGGCGCCCTGGGTCAGCGCTACTTCCGTGACGGCTCGCCCAAGGGCGCCCAGTTCCAGATCAACTCCTACGCCACGGGAAACCAGCTCTTCACCGACGTGGCCATCGCCCCCTCCGGCGCCTTCCTCGTGGTCTGGGACAGCCGGCTCACCCCGACGACCAGCACCGTGCGGGCCCAGTTCTTCGACGCGGCCGGGGCCAAGGTCGGGGCCGACTTCGAGGTGAACCCGGCCCCCGGGACCGTCGACTACTACGCCCACGCGGGCAGCGACGCCAAGGGCAACTTCGTGGTGACCTGGACCAGCGACGCGGCCGGCGGCGACACGTCCTACTACGGCATCCTGGCCCGCCGCTTCGCGGCCAACGGCACGCCCCTCGGCGCCCCCTTCCAGGTCAACACCTTCACCAACGACTACCAGGAGAAGTCGAAGATCGCCGTCAACGCGGACGGCAGCTTCGTGGTGGTGTGGGAGAGCTACCTTCAGGACGGCAGCAGCTACGCCGTCGTGGGCCAGAGGTTCGACGCGGCCGGAACCAGGGTGGGCAGCGAGTTCGTGGCCAACACGTACACGACCGGCAACCAGGGAGACCCCTCGGTGGGAGCGGGCGCCGACGGCCGCTTCGTGATCGCCTGGGAGAGCAACATGGGGCCCTCACCCAACGGGCTGGAGGTGCGCAGCCAGCGCTTCGACGCCTCCGGGACCCCGGTGGGCGGCGAGTTCATCGTCAACAGCTACACCACCGGCAGCCAGTTCCTGTACAGCGTCGCCGTCGACGCCCAGGGCAACTTCGTGACGGTGTGGGACGAGACCGGCCGCGACGGCTCGGACTACGGCTCCTTCGGCTGGCGCACCGCCTGGAACAACAACGCCCGGCGCGGCGCCGAGTTCCAGTCCAACACCTTCACCACCGGCTACCAGGGCATCAGCAACGTGGCCGGCGACCCCGTCGGCAACTTCATCGTGGCCTGGCACAGCGACCAGGACGGCGGCCCGGCCAACCTCGGCATCTACGTCCAGCGCTTCGGTGGGCTGTTCCCGACCGCGCTGTCCGTCGACGCCATCGGCAACCTGGTCTGGGACCCCAACGAGACGGTCGAGGTGAAGCCGTCCTGGCGCAACCAGAACGGGGCCAGCCAGACCTTCGGCTCTTCCCTGGCCGACATCACCGGTCCCGCCGGCGCGACCTACGCCATCACCGATCCCACGGCCGACTACGGCACCGTGACCAACGGGGCCACCGCCACCTGCACCGACTGCTTCGGCGTGCTCAACGTGATCGTCAACCGGCCCCAGCAGCACATCGACGCCTCGGCGGTGGAGAGCATCACCCCCGACACGCAGGGCCAGCAGAAGACCTGGAAGCTGCACGTGGGCGGCAGCTTCGCCGACGTGTCCGGCAGCAGCCCCTTCTACCGCTTCATCGAGACGCTGCTCCACTACTCGATCACCGGCGGCTGCGGCGGGAACGACTACTGCCCGCTGAACTCCACCACCCGCGACCAGATGTCGGTGTTCGTGCTGGTGGCCAAGGAGGGCGCGGGCTACGCGCCGCCGGCCTGCTCGCCGCCCAACGTCTTCAACGACGTGCCGGAGACCAACCCCTTCTGCCGCTTCATCGAGGAGCTGGCGGCGCGCGGCGTGGTCAGCGGCTGCGGCGGCGGCAACTACTGCCCGGGCGACCCGGTGACGCGTGAGCAGATGGCGGTGTTCGTGCTGCGCACGCTGGATCCGACGCTCAACCCGCCGGCCTGCGGCACCCCGGTCTTCACGGACGTGCCGGCCTCCAGCGGGTTCTGCAAGTGGATCGAGGAGCTGGTCCGCCGCAACGTGGTCACGGGCTGCGCTCCCAACCTGTACTGCCCCACGCAGCCGGTGACGCGTGAGCAGATGGGCGTCTTCATCAGCGGTACGTTCGGCCTGACCCTGTACGGGATCTAGCCGGGGCTTTTTGCTATGCGGTCCGGGCCAAGCCCGGACCGCCGCACGGGGGGCTTACCGCCGCTTCGCGGCTTTGCCCCCAGACGGCTTTCTGCTATGCGGGCCGGGGCAAGCCCCGTCCCGCCGCACTGGGGGCTTACCGCCGCTTCGCGGCTTTGCCCCCAGACCCCCAAGTCAGGCCGCCGCCGTCCTCCGGGACGGTGGCGGCCTTTTTTGCCTCTGTCGGGACGGGGGCCTCCCCCAGGGTGGGACCTGGGTCACACCCGCCACCGCCCGGGCTTGATCGCTCCCGGGCGCCGGTGGTACAAGCTCCCAGAAACCCGAAGGCCTCGACGTCCCTTCTTCGCCGTTTTCGGCTCTCGGAGTCCCGGGAGGATCTAGATGCGCTGTCGTCTCGGCCGGACGCCGTGGATCGCCCTTGCCCTGCTCGCCCTGCCCGTTGCCGGCCGGGCCCAGGTCATGAACGTGCCCGCCGGCGGTGAGCTCCACGTCAGCTCCGCCACCAGCGGCTACCAGTACGCGCGGGTCAACGCGATCAGCATGGGCACCGACGGCCGGTTCGTCATCGTCTGGGAGAGCCCCCAGGACGGCAGCGGCTACGCCGTCATGGCCCGCCGCTACGAGAACACCGGCACCGCCCTGGGCAACGAGTTCGTGGTCAACACCTACACCACGAGCAACCAGTACGCGGCCGCGGTGTCGGTGAGCCCGCGCGGGCGCTTCCTGGTCAGCTGGCAGAGCAACACCCAGGACGGCTCCCAGCTCGGCACCTATGCCCAGCGCTACGACCGCAACGGCGTGAGGGTGGGGGCCGAGTTCCGGGCCAACACCTACACCCTGGAGGTCCAGTCGCGGCCCAGCGTGGCCTTCGACACCGTGGGCAACGTGGTGGCGGCCTGGCGCAGCTCGGGCATCAACGGCCAGGACGGGGACGTGAGCGGGATCTATGCCCAGCGCTACGACCTCAACGGCTTCACGCTGGGCGGCGAGTTCCGCGTCAACACCTACACCACGCTGTACCAGAACCGGCCCGACGTGGCCCGCGCCCCGGGCGGCGACTTCGTGGTGGCCTGGCAGAGCCTCGACCAGGAGGCCTACGGCGCCGGCTACGGCATCTACGCCCAGCGCTACAGCGCTGCCGGCCTGCCCATCGGGGGCGAGTTCCACGTCAACACCTACACCACCAGCGAGCAGGGCTATCCCTCGGTCGGCATGGACAGCACCGGCAACTTCGTGGTGGTGTGGGTGGACTACTCCACCCGCGACGGGTCGCTGAGCAGCATCCGCGGCCAGCGCTACAGCTCCAGCGGCGCCACCCAGGGCGGCGAGTTCCTGGTCAACAACACCACCAACGGCTACCAGTACCTGCCCTCGGTGGGCATGGCCACCGACACCGGCGGCTTCGTGGTGGCCTGGACCACCAACTTCCAGGGCAACCCCACCGACCGCAGCGTGCGTGCCCGGCGCTTCGACGCCAACGGCGCCACCCTGGGCGACGACTTCCAGGTGAACACCTTCGGCGGGAGCTACCAGTACAACGCCAGCGTGGGCGTGGACCCGGTGGGCAACTTCGCGGTGGCCTGGAACAGCGACGGCCAGGACGGCGACCGCAGCGGCGTCTACGCCCAGCGCTACGGCGGGCTGTTCCCGGAGATCCTGAGCCTCGATCCCAACAACCTGAGCACCTCCGACGGCAACGGGATCTGGGAGCCCGGCGAGACGGTGGACATGAACGCCGGCTGGCGCAACCGCAACGGGGCCAACCAGGCGTTCAGCGGCCTCCTGGTCGCCCTCACCGGGCCCACCGTCAGCCCCGGCAACCCCACCTACACGATCACCGACGGCAGCACCAACTACGGCAGCGTGGCCAACAACGCGCTGGGCGCCTGCACCAGCAACTGCTTCCGGGTCGCCGTCACCACCCCCACCGCCCGGCCCGTGCAGCACTGGGACGCCTCGGTGGTGGAGACCATCACGCCCCTGGCCCAGGGCCAGCAGAAGCGCTGGGTTCTGCACGTGGGTGACAGCTTCACGGACGTGCCGCGCGGAATCAACAACTTCTACCCCTTCATCGAGAGGCTGCTGCACCACTCGATCACCGGCGGCTGCGGGGGCGCGAACTATTGCCCGGCCACCCTCACCGCCCGCGACCAGATGTCGGTCTTCGTGCTGGTGGCCAAGGAGGGGGCGGGTTACCAGCCGCCGGCCTGCGTGCCGCCCAACACCTTCCCCGACGTGCCGGAGACGAACCCCTTCTGCCGCTTCATCGAGGAGCTGGCCGCGCGGGGCGTGGTGGGCGGCTGCGCCGGCGGCAACTACTGCCCGGGCGATCCGGTGACGCGTGAGCAGATGGCGGTGTTCGTGCTGCGCACGCTGGATCCGGCGCTCAACCCGCCGGCCTGCGGCACGCCGGTCTTCACGGACGTGCCCGCCTCCAGCGGGTTCTGCAAGTGGATCGAGGAGCTGTTCCGCCGCAACGTGGTCACCGGCTGCGCGCCCAACCTGTACTGCCCGACCGACCCGGTCACCCGCGAACAGATGGGCGTCTTCATCAGCGCGACCTTCGGCCTCACCCTCTACGGACCCTGACGGCGAGGACGGTCCCGGAATCTTCCCCGGGACCGTCCAAATCGCTGGCCAGCCTTGACGTCCGGCGTTGGGCGAGAGTACATTCGCTCCCTAGTCCCATTTCCCGAAAGAGGGCCCGTGTTCTCTCTGGGAGCGGCCGTTCAGAGGAAGGGTGGCAACATGAAACACCGGTCGTGGCTGGCGGTTCCCGCCGCAGCCTTGCTCTCGCTCGCATTCGCCTCCGATGGCCGGGCCCAGGCTCCCGCCGGGGGCGAGTTCCGTGTCAACACCTACACCACCTCCGCCCAGCGGTGGCCCTCGATCACGGCCCGGGCCAGCGGCGACTTCGTCATCGCCTGGCAGAGCAACGGTCCCGACGGCGGCGACTACGGCATCCGCGCGCAGCGTTACGACCGCGCGGGCGTGGCCCTGGGCACCGAGTTCGCGGTGAACACCTACACCACGGACGTGCAGCTGCGGCCTTCGGCGTCCTCCAACGCCAAGGGCGCCTTCGTGATCACCTGGCACAGCTACGGCCAGGACGGCAGCTACTTCTCCTCCCATGGCCAGCGCTTCACCAACGGCGGCGTGCCCGTGGGCGCCGAGTTCGCGGTGAACACGTACACCACCGGCTACCAGTACCTCCCGGTGCCGGCGGTGGCGGCCAACGGCAGCTTCGCGGTGGCCTGGAGCAGCTTCGCCCCCGGCCAGGACGGCTCCTTCGGCGGCATCCAGGCCCGCCGCTGGGACGCCAGCGGCAACCCGCTGGGCGGCGAGTTCCAGGTCAACACCTACACCACCGGCTACCAGGTGTATTCGTCGGTGGCCACCGCTCCCAACGGGAACTTCGTGGTGGTCTGGCAGAGCGACCTGCAGGACGGCGACGGCTACGCGGTCGTGGGCCAGCGCTTCGACTCCAGCGGCACCAAGGTGGGAGGTGAGTTCATCGTGAACAGCACCACCACCGGCGACCAGCTCCAGCCCGCCGTGTCCGTTCACCCGGCCGGCGGCTTCGTGGTCTCCTGGCAATCGCCCGACGGCGACACCTATGGCCTGCGGGCGCGCGTCTTCGCTCCCAGCGGCAACCCGCTGGGGCCCGACTTCGCGGTCAACACCTACACCACGGACGCCCAGTACGGGTACTCGGTGTCCACCGACAGCCAGGGCAACTTCGTGGTGGTGTGGGCCAGCTACGGCGGCGACGGCGAGGGCCAGGCCGTGTTCGGCCAGCGCTTCACCGCCCTGGGCGCCAGGCGGGGCGCGGAGTTCCGGGTCAACACGGTGACCACCAGCGACCAGAGCATGCCCGACGTGACATCCGACGAGGTGGGCAACTTCGAGGTCTCCTGGCGCAGCCTGATCCAGGACGGCTCCTTCTCGGGCGTCTACGCCCAGCGCTTCGGCGGCCTGAGTCCCTTCGCCCTGGGGGTCGACACCAATGGCAACGACGTCTGGGAGCCGGGCGAGACGGCGGACATGCGGCCGACCTGGCGCAACACCAGCGGCGTGGCGCAGACCTTCACGGGCACGCTGTCCGGCCTGACCGGGCCCTCCGGGCCCACCTACACCATCACCGACGCCACCGCCCTGTACGGCCCGGTGGCCAACAACGCGAACGGCGAGTGCACGGACTGCTTCGGCATCCAGGTCTCGAGTCCGGCCACGCGGCCGTCCACGCACTGGGACGCCACCGCGCTCGAGGCGCTGACGCCCGACGTCCAGGGCCAGCAGAAGACCTGGACGCTGCACGTGGGCAACAGCTTCACGGACGTTTCGACCACGAGCAACTTCTACCGCTTCATCGAGACGCTGCTGCACTACTCGATCACGGGCGGTTGCACGACCACCGCATACTGCCCTGCCTCCTCCACCACCCGCGAGCAGATGTCCGTGTTCGTGCTGGTGGCCAAGGAGGGCGCGGGCTTTGCGCCGCCGGCCTGCTCGCCGCCCAACGTCTTCAACGACGTGCCGGAGACCAGCCCCTTCTGCCGCTTCATCGAGGAGCTGGCGGCGCGGGGTGTGGTCAGCGGCTGCGGCGGCGGCGCCTACTGCCCCACGCAGCCGGTGACGCGTGAGCAGATGGCGGTGTTCGTGCTGCGCACGCTGGACCCGGCCCTCAACCCGCCGGCCTGCGGCACGCCGGTCTTCAACGACGTGCCGGCCTCCAGCGGGTTCTGCAAGTGGATCGAGGAGCTGGTCCGCCGGGGCGTGGTCACGGGCTGCGCGCCCAATCTGTACTGCCCGACGGACCCGGTGACGCGCGAGCAGATGGGCGTCTTCATCAGCGTGACCTTCGGCCTGACGCTCTACGGTCCCTAGAACCTGACGACCACGTCCGGCGTCGACACGAGGGGCGGCTTCACGGCCGCCCCTTTCTTTTCCCGCGCCCTCCTGCTGGCCGTGGTGCTGGCGGTGGCCGCCGCCGCGCGCGTGGCCAACTGGATGCAGGTCCAGCCCGGCTCCATCCTGTACTTCCACCTCTGGGAGCAGTCGGACATGAACTTCTTCCACCAGTGGGGAGAGCGGATCGCGGGGGGCGACCTCATGGGCGCGCCCCGGCCCTACCACCGCTGGCATGGAGAAGTCGCGTTGGAGGTGCACCGGCGCCAGCAGCCGGGCGTGCCCTTCGAGGAGCAGCGCGGGCGCCTCCTGTGGCGCCGCTGGCTGGGCGACGACGCCTTCTACCAGGACCCGCTCTACGCCTACCTGCTGGGCGCCTTCTATCGCGTGTGCGGCGCGCGCGTGGAGCCGGTGCTGGTGGCGCAGGGCGTGATGGGCCTGGGCATCGCCGCCCTGGCCTTCTTCCTGGGCGACGTGCTGGGCGGGCGCTGGACGGCGCTGCTGGCGGGGCTCATGGCCGCCCTCTATGCCCCTCTCATGTTCTACGAGGGCACGCTGCTGCGCGGCGTCCTGCAGGCCCTGCTCAGCCTGGCCCTGGTGGCCGCGGCCCAGCGCGGCCTGGAGCAGGAGCGCGGCGGAAGATGGTGGCTCGTGTCCGGCCTCTGCGGCGGGGCCCTGGCCATGACCCACTCCACCGGCCTGCTCCTGGTGGCGGGGCTGGGCGCGCTGGCCGCGCTGCGCGAGCGCGGCCCCCGCCTCCGCCGCGACCTCCTCTGTTTCGGCGGGGGCCTGGCCCTGGCCCTCCTGCCCTTCGCCGCCCGCAACGTGGCCGTGGGCCTCTCACCGCTGGCCGCGCCGGCCTACGGCCCGGTCAACTTCATCATCAGCAACGCGGCCGATCGCAACCCGTGGGTGGGCTTCCCCATCAGCGAGTGGACGGACGAGATCCTGGAGCAGACCGACGGGCGCCTGCTGCCGGTCATCCGGGCCACGCTGGCCACGCACCCGGGCGTGGGCAGCTGGCTGCGCCTGGCCCTGCAGAAGCTGCTGGTGTTCGTGAACCACCGGGAGACGGTGGACAACATCAACTTCTCCTACTACCTGCTGCAGGCGCCGCTCATGGACTGGACGGGCCTGCGCTTCGCCCTCCTGGCCCCGCTGGGCCTGGGCGGGATCCTGCTGGCCGGCCGCCGCCGTGAAGCGGCGCCGCTGCTCCTGGGGCTGGCCAGCGGCCTGGCCATCGCGGTGGCCTTCTTCACCTCGTCCCGCCTGCGCCTCACCTCGGCCTTGATGCTGGTGCCCTTCGCCGCCCTCTTCGTGGTGGAGTCGGCGCGGCGGGTGCGGGCCGGCCGCGCCCGCTCGCTGCTGGGCCCGGGCCTGGGCGTGCTGGCCGCGGCCGTGGTGGTACTGGTGGACTGGGCGCCCCCCGGGCCGGCCATCCGCTCCGCCGACTACCTGGTGGGGAACAGCATCGCCGTGGAGCGCGCCCGGCGCTCCGCGGCCGCCGGGGACGGAGAGGCGGCGCTGCGCACGCTGGAGGTGCAGCTGCGCACCGAGCCCTCCGAGCTGCGGCGGCTCGACCCGGGCGCCGGCTCGGCCACCCTCTCCGCGGCCAGCGTCCAGGCCGCCGGCTATTTCGTCGAGCTGCACCGCCTGGCCGCGGCGCTGCACGAGGCGCGGGGGGAGAGGGAAGAGGCGTTCGCGGAGGCGAGGAGGGGCGAGGTGCTGGAGATGGTGGCGCGGCAGGCGGTGCGGTAAGGGGGTTACTGCAGGCCGTCGTGTTTCTTGCGGATCAGGCCCAGGAACTCCTCCCGCGTCTGCGACTGCTCGCGGAAGGCGCCCAGCATGCAGGAGGTGACGGCCACCGAGTGCTGCTTCTCCACCCCGCGCATGATCATGCAGAGGTGCATGGCCTCGATCACCACCCCCACCCCGCCCGGGTGCAGGCTGTCCTGCAGGGCGTGCGCGATCTGCACCGTCATGCGCTCCTGCACCTGCAGGCGGCGGGCGAAGGCGTCCACCAGGCGCGGGATCTTGGAGAGGCCGATCACCTTGCCCTTGGGGATGTAGGCCACGTGGGCCCGCCCGAAGAAGGGCAGGAGGTGGTGCTCGCAGAGGCTGGCCACCTCGATGTCCTTCACCACCACCATCTCGTCGTAGTCGACGTCGAACATGGCGCTGGTGAGCAGGGCGTCGATGTTCTCCTGGTACCCGCGGGTGAGGAAGCGGAAGGCGCGCTCCACGCGGTCGGGCGTCTTGAGCAGGCCGTCCCGCCGCGGGTCTTCGCCCACCGCGGCCAGCACCGCCCGCACGGAGCGGGCGATGCTGCCCGGCGCGCGCGGGCGCGCGGCCTTCTTCCCGCCGGCCCGGGCGGCGGCCTTCTTCTTCACTGGATCACCCGCAGGGGAACGCGCCCGCGCCCCGCCTCCGCGGCCTCGATGCGGACCGGCTGCTTGGTCACGGCACACGAGCGGCAGATGGCCTCGCCGGCCGCGCCCGGGCGGTCCCAGGTGCGCTGGCGGTGGGCCGCGCGCAGGCGCTCGAAGTTGGGGCTGGCCCAGGCCTCGCGCAGGCTGCGCAGGGGCTGGCCGGCGCCGGCCACCACCGGTCCGCCCTCGATCTCCATGGTGAAGCCCTGGCAGCAGGGCATGGTGTGGCGCCCGTCCCACGTGACCACCATGCGCCGGAAGGGATCCGGGCACTGGAACTCGCTGGCGCTCAGGTCGCGCCAGTGGGCGGCCTGCCAGTGGTGGGTGGCCCCGGCCGGGAAGTAGCACTCGGAGATGGACATCCAGTCCACGCCCATCTTGCCCTGCCAGAAGTCCTGCATGCGACCGCTGTCCACCGCCTCCGCGTTGAGTCCGGTGCGCACCACCGAGGCCCGGATGCGGCAGTCGGGAGCGCCCTTGCCCTCCTCCCGCGTGCGCACGGCCGAGCGCACGGAGTTGAGCAGGATCTCCCAGCTCCCGCCCACGCGCTGGCGCAGGTAGGTCTCGGGGTCGCAGGCGTCCACCGAAAACATGAGGTCGGTGATGCCGGCCTCCACCATCTGCGTGAACAGCTCGGGGTTCTTGCGCGCGCCGCCGTTGCCGTTGGTGTTCATCATGATGTCGGGGAAGCCCAGGTCGGCCGCCTCGCGGATGAAGGACACGATGCGCGGGTGGAGCGAGGGCTCCCCGCGGTAGTTGAGCTTGATGGAGCTGACGCCGGCGTCGGCGCACTGCTGCAGGAGCCGCCCGTAGAGCACGGGGTCCATGAATCCGCGCTGGTAGGTGTGCTGGTCGAAGCCCTGGGTGCGGATGTGTTCGTGGGTCCAGATCTGGCAGAAGCCCTGGGGGTCCTCCTCCGAGCTGCCGCAGCGGAGGTCGCAGGTGGCCACACTTTCGATGTCCACGTGCACGGGGTGGTCGCCGGCGTCCGTGTCCGCCTCCCGGCGGTCCCACTCGCGCCGGTAGGCCTCGTAGCGCTCCGAGCGGGAGGGCGTCCTCCCCAGCACCCGGAACGTGGGATCTTTGCTCATCTGAAGCTAGTCTAGCCTCTGGCCGGGCGTGGCCGGTAGTGTGATGCATGTCCCCTGATCCCCAGGTGTGTTTCTGGGGCTGGGGCTGCGTGATATTATCCGGCCCAAGCCACCGCTCATCTCGATCAGGCATCGATGGACCTGACCCGCCTCGGCAAATACGAAATCGTCGGCAAGATCGGCCAGGGGGCCATGGGTGAGGTGTATCGCGCCCACGACGCCATCCTCAACCGCGACGTGGCCGTCAAGACCATGTCCGCGGCCATCGGGTCCGACGACGAGCTGCGCAAGCGGTTCCACCGCGAGGCCCAGTCGGCCGCCCGCCTCAATCACCCCAACATCATCACGGTCTACGACTTCGGGGAAGAGGGCGGCAAGATCTACATGGCCATGGAGCTCCTCGAGGGACGCGACCTCAAGGACGTCATCGGCCGCCACACCCCCCTCACGCTGGACCAGAAGGTCCAGCTCATGGAGCAGATCACCGAGGGGCTGGCCTTCGCCCACGCGAAGGACGTCGTCCACCGCGACCTGAAGCCGGCCAACATCCATATCCAGCCCAACGGCCAGGTCAAGATCATGGACTTCGGCCTGGCCAAGCTGGCCTCCTCCGACATGACGCGGGCGGGCATGATCATGGGCACGCCCAACTACATGTCGCCGGAGCAGGTGCGGGGCGAAAAGGCCGACGCGCGCTCCGACGTCTTCTCGCTGGGCGCCGTCTTCTACGAGCTGCTGGCCAACCGCAAGCCCTTCGAGGCCGACTCCCTGCACGCGGTGCTGTTCCAGGTGATGCAGAACGAGCCGGAGCCGCTGCTGAACCTGGTGCCGGACGTGCCGCCGATGCTGGCCCAGGTGGTGGAGCGGGCCATGGCCAAGGACAGCACGCAGCGCTTCCGCGACGCGGGCGAGCTGCGCGACGCCATGCGGCAGGTCCGGTCCCAGATGTCCACCGGCTGGACCATGACCCCGCACCCGGCGGCCGGCGGCGACGTCTCCGACGCCACGGTGGTGGGCAGCTTCAGCCCCGTGACGTCGCCGGCCTCGCGCCCGCCGCAGTCGTGGCCGCCGCCCTCGACGCCGGGCTCCGGCTCCTGGCCGGGCAGCTCGCCCGGCTCGCCGCAGTCCTGGCCTCCCACGCCGGGCGCGCCCGCGTCCTGGCCGCCCGCGGCCCAGCCGCCCACGATGGCCACGCCGTCGTCCATGCCGGGCGCGGCCCGCAGCCAGCCGCCGGTCTCGCAGCCGCCCACGCCGGTGCCGGGCTCCTTCGAGGGTGAGAAGACCACGCTGCAGCCGCCGCCGCCGCGGATGGCCAGCCAGGTGGATCCCGAGGTCACGACCGTGCAGCCGCGCTCGGCGCTGCCGGTGGCGCGGCCGGTGCCGCCGCCGTCGATGCCGCCCGTGTCGTCGCGCGCGGAGGCCGCGCCCGAGCGCGAGCCGGAACCCTCGCGCCCTCCCACGCCGACCCTTTCGGGCAGCGCGCCCACGCAGGTGCCGTCGTCGGCATCCTCCCCGGTGCCGTCGCCGCCCATCAGCACGCCCCCGCCCATCCCCCGGCCACGGCCGGCGGTCACGCCGCCGCCTCCTTCCGAGCCGCGCCCGTCCCGGCCCGGCCAGGCGAAGTCGGGGCCGCCCGTGGTGCTCTTCGCCGGCGGCGGGGTGCTGCTGCTGATCCTGGCCGTGGGCCTCTATTTCGTGCTGCGTCCGGGCAAGGACCCCGAGCCCGAGCCCACGCCCTCGGCCTCGCCCAGCGGCGGCACCGACGCCGCGCTGCTGGCCCAGCTCCTCGACAGCCGGGCCGACCTGGCCCGGCGCGATGTCGAGGACAAGAACTACCGGGCCGCGCTGGAGAAGACGCACGAAGTGCTGGGCAAGGACCCCAACCACGCCCTGGCCCGGAAGCTCCAGGACCAGGCCGAGAAGGCGCTGCAGGACATCGACACCCTGGTGACCGCCACGCGCAAGTCCATCGACTCCGGCGACGTGAAGGGGGCCTCGGAAGGGCTGACGAAGCTCTTCGCCCTCGACCCCAAGAACCCGGCCGCGGCCGAGTTCTCCACCCGCCTGAACCAGTTCTTCCGCAGCCAGGCCGAAGCCGCGCGCAAGGACATGGCCGACTCCCAGCGCCGGGCCGAGCGCGTGCGCAGCAACGCCCAGTCCGAATACGCGTCCGCCAACGCCATCGGCCGCGAGGCGGAGGGGCTCTTCGGCCGCAGCGAGTTCGCGCAGGCCACGCGCAAGTTCTCCGAGGCCCGCGACGCCTTCGACAGCGCGCGCCGGGCGGCCGAACACGTGGTCCGCACGCCCACCCCCACCGTGCCCACGCCCACGCCCACCATGGTGGCCGTGGCCACGCCCACGCCGCCGCCCACCCCTCCGCCCACGCCCACGGCCACGCCGGAGGCCCCCACGGCCGGCGAAGACCGGGCCGTGCGCGAGGTGGTGTCCGTCTACGCGCGGGCCATCGGCACCCGCAACGTGGAGCTGCTCAAGACGGTGAAGCCCGACCTCTCGGGCAAGGAGCAGGACGCGCTGAAGCGGGCCCCGCAGGCCGAGGTGACCATGAACGTGCTCAGCGTGGCCACCCAGGGCGACAAGTCGACGGTGATGGTGTCCCGCAACGACAAGCTGGCCGAAAACGGCAAGGTCTTCGCCTTCCAGCAGACGCTGCTGCTGGTGAAGAAGGACGGCCGCTGGATCATCCAGCGCATCGCCATCCAGCTGATCCAGTAGGCCCCCGGCCTACACCTCCAGCAGCGGCTCCTGCAGCGCGGGCCGTCCGTATGCGGCTCCACCCGTGACGACCCGCAGGTTGGGCAGCGGGCGGTACTCTCCGCCGGAGTGGGTGTGGCCGCAGCACACGGTCAGCGTCCGGTCGGGCCGGCCGGCGGCCTGGGCCAGCAGCACCTCGCCCGTGGCCCGGCACGCGAAGTAAGGGAGGAAGTCGTCGCTCGAGATCTTTCCCTCGTGCCAGCAGGCCTCGCGAAAGGGCGGCACGTGGGTCAGCACGAGGACGTGCCCGAAGCGCTCGAGCGCGGCCGGCAGCACGCGCCGCAGGTGGGCGGCCGACTCGTCTCCCAGGCGGTTCAGCAGGCGGATCCGCTGTGCGGGATCGGCACCGGCGAGGTCGGCGATGAGGCGGAAGTCGTTGAGGATCACCGGCGAGCCCTCTGGATCTCCCAGGCGCGCGTCGCCCCAGCCGTCGTGTCCCACCAGGGCCGTGTGCGGGGAAAGCTCCACCACGTCCCTCGCCCCCAGCCACACGGTCCGGCCGGCGCCGGACAGGGCCCGGGCCCGCTCGCGCACCTCGGCCACGTGGCCGCCGTAGAAGTCGTGGTTGCCGAGCACGAACCAGATGGGCCGGTCCAGGCGCCGCTCCAGTCCGGCCAGCACGGAGGGCAGCGTCTCTGCGTGTGCGATGTCGCCGGCCAGCAGCAGGCCGTCGGCCTCCGCGGCGCGGAAGTCGTCGCAGAAGCGGTCCATCGCCGCCTCGCGCGCGAAGTCGAAGTGGACGTCGGTGGCCCAGGCCAGCTTCATGGGTCAAAAAAAAGCCGGGCCCCGAGGGGCCCGGCATCAGGTCCGCCGGCGCGTCTAGAAGTTGTAGTCGATGGCGAAGACCGGCGTGAGGTTGTCCTGCAGGCCGTTGTCCGGCGTGAGCGGGAAGAGGACGTTGGCCGACATCAGCAGGCGGCCCACCGGGTTGTACTTGAAGCCGATCGAGCCGAGGATCAGGCTCATGTTGCCCTTCTCCGCGAAGAACTCGGGGCGCGTGAACTCGCGGCGGAACGGGGGCAGCGGGTCCGGAGCGTTGCGGTAGAAGAAGGTCTTGTCGCGCACCGCCAGCCGCTCGGCGTCGATCAGGAGGCGGCCCACGACGTCGCCCGTGATGGTGAGGCGCGAGACGGGC
>Ga0111539_10006025_pt1 | contig 15664 bp, 12 predicted proteins | sample RhiMethybrSRZTD1_FD_79667 | JGI IMG/M metagenome (GOLD analysis project Ga0111539, IMG submission 79667) | Populus rhizosphere microbial communities from Tennessee, USA - Rhizosphere MetaG P. TD hybrid SRZTD1 (version 2) (version 2) | ecosystem: Host-associated > Plants > Roots > Rhizosphere >... | reverse complement strand
GGCCCAGCGTCGCGCGAGGGTGACGTAGTTGCGGTTCATGCCGATGCGATGGATCGCGCCGGCGTTCAGGAAGAGCGCGCACGTGTCCGTTGGTGGAGTGTTTCGGGGGCGGGTGACGATGCCGAAGAGGCGCGCGTCGGGTCCGAAGGTCACGGCCTCTTCGGTGACGCGGTCGAGCTCGACGCGGGCTTCGAGCGGCTTGCGCTCGGGGACGGGCATCCCTTCCGGGAGCGCGGCCGAGAGCCATTCGCTGACGCCGTGGAGCAGCGCCTCGGAGACTCGCGCCTCGTGCGGATCGCGCATTGCCTCGGCGTAACCGGGCAGCGGCAGCACCTCGGCGCCGGTCGACCAGGGTCCGAGGCGAGTGGGGATTGCAACGTCGTCGCGCGGCACGATCAATAGCCGCGTCGCGGGAGGGCACGAGACGTCGAGACGGCCGATCTCCGCGAGGGTGGCCGGCGTGTAGCCGAAGCCGGCGATTTCTTCGAGCTCCGGCGTGCCATCGGATTCGGCACTCGAGAAGCTGCCGAGCGCGCGGAGCTCGCGCACGTGGGCGCGGCCGGTGGGCGGCGGAGCCCAGGTGACGATCGCGGCGACGTCGTCGCGGTGGCGGGCGGCTTCGAGGGCGAGCAGGGCGCCGAGGCGCAGGCCGATCAGGGCGACCCTCGAGGCGCCGGTCTGTGAGCGCAACGCGGCGATCGCGCGCGAGACACCGTCGATCAGCGTGGGGACATCGTAGTCCGCGCCCGCCGAGTCGCCGCTGCTCGGATGATCGTATCGCAGCACGAAGAAGCCGTATTCTGCGAGGCGCTCGGCCAGTGCTCGCAACGCCGCGTGCGCGCAGATCGCTTCGTGGCCGAGCGGCGGGACGATGGCGATCGCCGTGCTGCGGTTCGCCGCGCCGCTCGGTACGTGAAGAAAACCGAACAGCGCGGAGGTTCCGGAACCGATCCAGCCGGCGTCACGCACTCGGCACCGTCTTTGCGCTGGCGGCGTTGAGGGCGCTGACGCGGATGCGGGTCGCACGCAGGCGATCGCCGGACGGGTGGAGGGTGATGGTGCGCGGGGTCTCGGGTTCGAGGTGGAAGTAGTCGTCGCCGGGCTCGAAGCCGGGGGCTTCGATGTGCACGGCGTAGGCGAGCGCGCTGGCGGAGAGGGTGAGCGCGAACCCGTTTTGCTGCGGGGTGATGGTGGCCTCGAAGCTGAGATCGCGGCGCGCGCTCGGGAGGGCGCCGGGAAAATGCAGCGCATCGGCCAGGAGGGTGCCGTTCGCGCGGTCGATCAGGCGAGCGGCGATGGCGTCGTGGTTCGGAGGACCGAAGCGGTAGGCGTAGCTCGAGTCGATGAAGCGCCCGAGCAGAGCTTCGAGCGAGATTTCGACCGCGGAGCGAGCGGGCAAAGCGATCGCTTGCGCGACGCGATCGACCAGGAGCGCTCCGTTTCGGTAGAACGAGACCTGGAGCTCGGCGGCGACGCCTCGTGCGGTGTCGTTGATGGCGCGGGTGCGGAGGCCGTTCAAACCCTCGTCGTTGAGGAACAGGGCGATCGGGCGGAAGGCGCGCGCGGCGAACCAGTACGCGGCCTTGGGCCGGCCGCGGGCGTCGAGCAGGCCGCAGCCCGCGCCCGGGACGATGTCCTTGAGGTGCCAGATCAGCGCGCCACTGCAGGAGGAGCCGGCGCGGCGGAAGGCGGCGATGGTTTTTGCGATGACGTCGGCGCTGGCGATGCGGCCGAGCTCGAGCCAGCGTTCGGGATCGACGATGCGGAGCTCGCGGGCGTCGAGATCGAAGCATTGCTCGAGGTAGTGGTCGCGGACGTCCTCGAAGTCCCAGCTCGCGCCGTTGTCGCGCGGGATGCCTTGTTTCCAGCGCGGGCTCGTGCCCGGCGCTTCGCCGTTCAGGAGCTCGTCGACGAGAGCGCGTTCGGGGACGTTCGAGAACGCCAGGCACTCGGCGGCGAAGCGCACGTTGGCGAGGCGCGCGTCGGAGAGTGGGCGGCGGTATGCGCCGACGCCGAAGTAATGCGTGACGCCGGCGTCGGGGTGAAAGGGGAGCGCGCCTCCGCTCGGCGTCGAGGGCAAGTAGGGCACATCGGGGCGGCTCGACGCGCAGAGCTCGGGGAGCAGGCTGTAAAAGAGCGGGTTTTTTGCGAGCTGCGGGTCGAGGCCGAACATCGCGACCTGTTGCTCGACTTCGCTGTTGCCGCAGAGCACCGCGAGCGCGGGGCAGAGCTGGCTGCGATCGAGAAAGCCCAGCGCCTCGGCTTCGACGCTTCGACAGAACTCCGTATCGAGCGGGTAGTCGAGGCGCGCGAATTGAAAATCCTGCCAGACCAGGAGGCCGAGCTCGGCGCAGCGCCGAAAGAAGGCGTTGCTTTCGTAGGTGCCTTGAGCGGCGACGCGGAGCAGGTTCATGCCCGCGCCGCGCGCAAGGTCGAGGGCGCGGGCGAGACTCGCGTCGGGGGCGTCGAGGGCGAGCGCGTCGAGCGGTAACCAGCAGGCGCCGCGCGCGAAGATGGGCTCATCGTTGACGACGAGGCGGAAGTCGCCGTGCTCGCGGTCGAGCTCGACGGTGCGAAAGCCGGTCTTGCCGAGATCGATCTCGACGCTGGAGTCGCTGAGGGCGAGCCACAGGCTGACCGGGTAGAGCGGCTGGGGGCCGTGCGTGTGCGGCCACCAGCGCTCGACGCGAGGGAGCTCGAGCGCGCCGCTCAGCAGGGTTTCGTCGGTACTGCTCGCGGTGATCGCGAGCTCGGCGCGGTCGTCGCCGACTCGGAGCACGGCGGAGCGGATCGGTCGCGCGCTCTGCACCTGGGCCTGCACCGAGACCGAGCCGCCCGCCTCGCGCGCGCGCGTCCGCACGTCCGCCGACAGCACGCGCAGTGCGCCGTGCTCGACGAGCTCGATCGGGCGCCAGGGGCCGATGGGCGGAACCAGCGGCGCGAAGCCCGGCATGCGGCCGAAGAGGGTGGTGCGGGCGCGGCGTAGCTCGTTTTCGACCAGGCGCGTGCGCCAGCGCGGACGCGCGGCGCTGCGTTCGCGCAGGAACGCGTCGAGGCTGGCAAAGCGGAGCAAGAGCTCGACGTCCCGGCCGTGGGCGCCGCCGTCGCATTCGCGCGCGACGAACATGTTGCCGGAAGCGAAAGCGTGCACGCCGTCGATCCAGACGTCTGCCAGGGTGGCGAGGCCGTGGAAGCGCAGGGACCAGTTGCCGGTGGGCGCGGCGAGGCGCGTGCGAAACCAGTAGTCCGAGGCGTCGAGGCCGGGGTTTGGGCCGAGCGCGCTCGCCACCGTGGTCGGTACGCGCACCCGGCGCCAGTCGAGCGCACGCCTGGCGAGATCGGCGGGGTCGCGCACGGCGCCGGGATCGGTGCACGCGAGCTCCCAGCGTTCGAGCGCGGTGAGACGCTGGTCCGTGACGCCGTCGATCGACGCCATCACGCCGCCTTTGCACCGTGGCGCGCGAGGCAACCGCGCAACCGGCCGAGCGCGGTGTCCCAGCTCGAGGCCACCGCGACCAGGAGCTTCAGGTCGCGCGTCTTGCCGCGCGCGGTCGCTCGCGCAAGCTGGAGGATCGTGCTCTTGGCGGCGTCGGCGAGGCGCTCGAAATCTGCCGCCGCGAGCGCTGCCTCGGGATCGTCCGGGAAAAGCCAGCGCGCGTAGCGGGCGGCGAGCTCCCAGGCGGCGCCGCACTGCCGGAACGAGGCGAAGCTGTAGGCGTGAAAGCGCTCGAGATCGCCCATGAAACACCGGATCTGCGCGTCGAGCTGGCAGGCCTGGGCTACGATTGGATTCTGTATCGGCGCGCGCTCGAGATGGGAGGCGAGCAGGGCGCGCGAGCGCTGGCGAAGCTCGCTCGCGGGTAGCCGTTTCACGTGATCGAGCTTCACGAATTCGACGTAGGGCGGGAGCGCGGGGAGCGACTCGAAGAGGCCCGCGCAGTCGGCTCCGTCGAGCACGTGGTACCCGCCGTTGTGAAAGTAGCCGAGCTCGCCGCGATCGAAGTCCGCGCGTTCGATGCCGATCGTGGTTTTGACGTGGGACAGGTGATGACTCGTGCCGGCGGTGTCGGGCAGGAAGAACGCGTCGACCTCGGCGAGCACGATGCGGCCGCGGCGCAACTGCTCGAGCACGTGACCCGCGAAGTTGCTCCAGATCTGGAGCTCCTGGACGTCGAGGCCGTACAGGCTGCGCAGGTCTTCGCCCGGCGGTTTGAAGAAGGTCCACTGGTCGCCCTCGAAGTCGACGGCGAGCACGTGCGCGAGCATCGCGTGCGGATCGAGCTCGAGCGCGGAGAGTAGCTCGATCCACAGATCGGCGTAGCAGTTGGACTCGCCGAAGCTCTGCGCGTCCCGGTGCAACGCGTGCGCGGCGTGTGCAGCGGGATCGAGCCTGGGAAGCGCCGCGATCATCACGGCTCGAGCCAGTGCAGCACCGGGCCCGGCCAGTGCTCGAGATCGAAGCCGTGGATGTGAAAGAGCGCGAGCGTGATGCGCTCGAGCCCAAAGCCGACACAGGCGGTGTGAGCCGGTGCGCCGCCGGGAGTCGTGAAGCCGTACGCGCGTCCAAAGTGATCCTGGTGGTAGTTGAAGCTCATGACGGCGGTCGGCCGCTCCTCGGACACGATCGAGACCAAGAGCTCGAATTTGAGCCGCTCTTCGCGCTGCGTGAGCGCGAGCAAGCGCCCGCCGCGGCCGAAGAAGGGATCGGAAGCCGGCGCCGGGTAGGCGGGGATCCCGAGCTCGCTGAACATCAGCTGGGCGCGCAGGATCCAGTGCTCGCGAAAACCGATGACGTCCGCCGGTGTGCCCGCGCGCACCTGTTCGCGCATGCGGAACGCGACCATGCGCGTGGGATCGGACGAGGGCTCGTGACGGAAGCAATACGAAGAGACGTCGAAAAGTCTGCCCGCTCGCGGCAAGTTGCCGCCGGCGAGCGTCGCGTACACCGGATAGCAGGCGGCGGGTGTCAGCACGACGCCCGTCTTTTCGACGAAGCGCGACCAGTCGCCGCCGGACTCGATGCACGTCAACAGTTCCTGGTGGTGCGCGGCGTCGCCGGAGAAGGCATGGACCGCCCCCGCGAGGTGGGGAAACGACTTCAAGAACTCGCTCTTCTCGAAATCGTCGCGCGGGAGCACCGGCGGAAAGCGCAAGCGACTCGCGGCGTCGGCGCGCGTCTCGCGGTCGATCGCGCGCTCGAGAGCGGTGACCACGCGCTCGAAGTTCGCGCCACGTCCCCAGACGCCGGGGCTGCCGGTGGGGATCAAAAGGCCGTGCTCGATCAGACCTTCGAGCAGGGGAGAAGGCTCTTGCGCTGAACGGAGGGCGGCATTCATCAAGTGAGATCCTTTTGGACGAGCAACAAGGAAGCGTTCATGGCGTTGATGCGGTCGTTGTTGATCATCAGCGGCGCGGAGTGAGCGTCGCGCAGGTGGCGCGCCACGCTGAGCTCGCCGTCCTCGCGATAGCCCGCGATGCCGATGATCGAGAGCGCGCGGGTCACGATCTCGACCGAGAGCTCCGACGCGGAGAGCTTGAGGCCGTTGATCCTGGTGGCCCAGCCGACGCGGCCGAGCTCCTCGGCGCCGTCGCGCGAGGCGCAGATCGCCTCGTATTCGCCGAGCACGGCGCCGATCCGCGCCCGCAAGGTGTCGAGGCGCGTGATGGCTTCGGCCAGGCGCAGCGCACTCGGCGGCGTGGTGCCGGGCTTTTGCCGAGCTTCCCCGCGCACGAAGCGATGCGCGCGGGCGAGCGCGTCGGCGGCGATGCCGAGCCAGACCGAGCTCCAGAGCAGGTGCGACACGGGCACCATCGTCTGGCACGCGATGTCCGCGAACGGCACGCTCAGGATCTGCTCGCGAGCGAACTCGGCTTTCAGCTTGAAGCCGGGGCTGCACGTGCCGCGCATGCCGAGCGTGTTCCAGACGCCGGTCGCCTCGAGCTCATAGTCCGCGTCGCGCACCAGCAAAAGGACCTGATCGCTGCGCGGCGCTTCCGGGTTGCGGCGGGCCGTGACGAGGATCGCGTTCGCGTGTACACCGTAGCTGACGGTCGGCGCCTGCTTCTCGAGCAAGCAGCCGGTGTCGGTCGACGTGACTGCCGCGATGCTACTCCGCAAGTCACCGCCCACGCCGACCTCGGACGTGGCGGAAGCGATCAGCGGCTGGGTCGCGGCGATCTCGCGCAGGTAGTCAGTGACCCACGCCTGGCTGCCAGCGTGGCGCACCAGACACGCGACCTGGATCTGGTGCATCGCGAACACCATGCCGGCCGCGGCGCACGCGCCGGCGAGGGACTCGGTCATCGCGAGTACGTCGGTCAAGCTCGCGCCCAGGCCGCCGAGCTCGCGCGGGACGAGCGCGCCGAGCAGCCGGCTTTCGCGCCATCCGGCCAGCGCTTCGTGCGGAAAACGCGCCTCGCGATCGACCGCGTTCGCGGCCGGCGCGGCGCGGCTCGCGGCCACGCGTGCGGCCGCCTGGCGCGGCGTTTCGAGCTCGAGGACCTCGGGCATCACGCTCACGGCCATGGTCACGCCGCTCGCAGTTCTTCGAGCGCGGCGCGCATCGAGGCAATGCTTTCGAACACCGAGCGGCGCAGCATCCGATCCGGAAATTCGATGTCGAACGCCTGCTCGAGCGCGAGCATCACGTTGACCGTTGCGTGCGAAGACATGCCGGCCTGATAGAGGTCGGCATCCTCGGGCAGAGCGTAGACATCGACGCTGAGCCGCGCGTGCTGGCGCAGGGTATCCCGGATCGACTCATCCATGAGCCGCGCAGTCTGCAAGCTCCATTCCCGTGGAGCACAAGCGGCGATCGCGGCTATCTGGCGGCGAACGCGGCGCGTTGTGAGCGCTTAAATCACAGCGTCGTGGCAGAACGCTGCGATTCGGCGCCCGATTCGCTCAATGAAATTTTCGTCGAACACGCAAAGCGTGCGCTTCTTGGTTCGTGAGCTCACACATCGAACTACAAATCGACGCGTTGGAGGTGCGAAAGCGCTTGCGCGTTTTTGCTTTGCCGATAGACCTACGCTTCCTCGACTCGAGGCCCGTTGCGGGTCGAGTTTGCCGAGCGTCGGAGGCGCGGTTCGGGACGATGCCAGTGCACCCGGTGTGCCGGTGTGCCCGTCGTCCGTGAGGCGCGCCTAATTGCCACACACCATCCGAAAGAGAGGGACAATGAAGTACTGCCGAGCGCACTGGGCTGCTGCCTTCGCCGCCGTCCTCTTGCCCGCCTGCACTGGTGAACTCGAGGAGCCGGCAAAGGGGCCCGGCGCGGGCGCGCGAACCGGTTCGGGGGGATCGGGTGCAGTGGGCGGCGCTGGTGGCTCGGGCGCAGGAGCCGGAGCCGGAGCGGGAATGGGAGCCGGCGCGGGAATGGGAGCCGGCGCGGGAGCCGGAGGAGGAGCGGGTTCGGGAGTCGCGGGGAGTGGTGCCGGCGGCTCCGCGGGCAGCGGGCCGCCACCCGAAAGTGTAACGGTCCATCTGCAGAAAATCTTTTCGAGCGCGAGCGTGATCTCGTTTGGCGTCCCGGTCGCGCCGGGCGCGGTCAGCGACGCCGCTTCCGTAGAAGTCCGAGTCGGCGGCGCGAAGGTGGCGGCGCGAGTGCGCGAGCTCGTGGCGCACTACGACGGGTCGGGAAAGCGCACGGGCGCAGCTTCGGTCGGCATCCAGCTCCCGGCGAGCGCCATGTCGGGCGATGCGCTCGACGTCCAGATCGTGTTCAAGGGCGAGCCGTCCGCGCTCGCCGGCGCGGTGGTGGCTTTCGCCGATGACGGCGTGAGTGCGAGCTCCGCGGCCACGGTACGGACTACCGTGCGGAGCATTGCCTCGAACGGCGGCAGCTATGCGTTCACCGAGTCCTCGGCCGTCGAAAAGACGCTGTTCGTCGGCCGCGAGCCGCGCGTGACGGCGAGCTTTCCCGACGGCTACCTGGCGTCCACCGGCGTGCTCGGCTTGCAAGCCGCCGCCAGCGCGGACCTCGGGAGCATGAAGTTCCTGTCCGACGCGCTCCACGATTTCGGCCTCTCCTCGATGTACGTCGCTCCGTACGCTTTCAACCCGCACCCCGAGTCCACCGTCGACCCGATCGCGGACTTCTCGGGCTGGCTCTACGACCGCTGCGCCACGTATCTCACGGCCTACTCGCACTTCGCCGACGTGCGCTATCTGCGCCACGCGCTCAAGAGCTGCTCGTACTACGGCTCGAAGATCGAGCTCGGCGGCGCGAACACCGGAATCTTCACCGGCAAACCCGATCCCGACCTCAAGTACTCGCACGCGCGCGGCCTCTACGCTTACTACGCGCTCACCGGAGACGAAGCGGCGCTAGCGGCGGGCAAGGCGGTGGCCGCAATGTGGCTCGCCGATCCGACCTTCGTCACGCCGTACCGCGAGGGTCATCTGCGCGGCCCCGACAAGCTCTGGACCGAGCGACTGCTCGCCGCGAGCCTCGAAGGCCTGCTCTACGGTCACCGTTTCACCGGCGAGCAAAAGTACCTCGACGCGGTGAAACAGCTCGTCGACACGGCGTACCGGCACATCACCGGCGACGCGGCGGTCCTCGCGGCGATCAATCCCGGCGCGAGCTTCCCGCCGCAGAATTGCTTCATTCACAACGCACTCCAGCAAGCCGAAGACGACGAGAGCGTCCCCTGGTGCTCGCCGTGGATGAGCGAGCTCCTGGTCGAGCCGCTGCTCCAGTACCAGGCGCAAACCGGCGACGCGCGCGTCGACGAGATCTTCGTGCGTCTCGGCCGCTTCCTGCGCGACGTGGGCACCGCGTATTTCACCACCGATCCGGTCGACGACACGTTCCTGAAGCCGTCGGTCTGCGACGATCCGGCAGACGGGGTGGATCGACGCCGTCTCGTGCCGCTCTATGGCGCAGGGCTCGATGCGTCCGGCAAGCGCGTCAATTCCGGGGATTGGGCCGACTTCGAGCACTGCAGTGATGCGACCGCGCTGTCGGCCGCGGCGCTCCGGGCGCTGGTGCGGCAGGGTGGGTTCAATGCTCATCCCGTTGCACCGTTTGCCAGCGAGGGCGAGTCGTTGCTCGCGTTGCACCGCGAGCTTTCGTCCTGCGCGAAACGGACGTTCGAGGATCAGACGCGGGCGAAGCGTGATCCGGCGAACTGGACGAGCGCGGAGCTGGCGGCTGGAGCGAGCGATCCCGCCGCGTTCATCGATGCGAACAAGATCGGGTTTCCGGTGCACGTGCAAATGCCGCAGCGGAAGCTGAGCTGGTGGTTCAACACGTCGATGCTGGATTTTAGATTGCTGGGCGAGGCCGGAGTCGCGGTGGGGGAGCTCGATGCAGGGAAGATTCCGGCAGCGGGGTGTAAGTAGAAACGTGTCCGGTTCGCGGGTAGTATCGGTCTTACGCTGTGGGCCGGGTAAAGATCGAAATAAAGGTGCAGTGCGAATATGAAGTGATGTTTTGCGACCGAGAACTCACTCCGGGGGCGGAACGCGTTGCGCTGCGAGGGGAGCGTGGGCTCGAGGCCGGCGACGAGTTGGTGCTTCGCGGCCAAGCTGGTGTTCGGTTTCGCGTGGGCGGGTTTTACTTCAGCGACCCGCCGGATGGGACGCAGCATTGCATGCTCGTACTCGTGGCGGGCGATCAAGAGCTCCGCGAAGGAATGATCCTCGTGCTGGTCGAGGAACCTGAGCAGACGTACGCCTGACTGCCGTAATGAGCAGCGGTGGTGCGCTCGAGCCGGCTGCTTGTTGTCGGTTCGGCGCGGAATCTCGCGTTGAGGAAACGGCGTGGCTGGGCGCGGATCTACGCGTTATCGAGCAGTGTTACGGCGTCAAAAGCTGCGCCGCCTCACGTATCAACTGGTCGAGCGGCGCGCTCCAGGCGACGCGACTCTTTCCGCTCTTCATCAGATCGAGCGCGGCCCGCGTGGGCTTTGGCCGAAACCCCATCCTGGTGAGCGCTCCCAGCAGCTTGTCGTACTTCTCATCGGGTGGGTTGCCGGACTTTCGCTGGCGAAGCAAACCAGGTAGCGCTCCGAGCGGAAGAATGGTTCGAGTTTGCCAAGCAGGAGTTCCGCGCGAACGGTTATCGCCGCAGCGATGTTCGCCTGATGCTGGATGCACTTCGTGATCTCGCTGCTTCGGCCGAGGAGACAGGACAACTTCTGCTCTTATGGACTGCGCTCTGATGGGCTGCCCAACGTCTCGGCGTTCAGCTGCGATGATCGACGTCTACTTCTGGTCGACGCACGCAGGCGCGTGCGCTAAAGCTGCCTCGATGCTCAGGGTATGCCTCACGCGAATACGGCGCTCGCGGGTCCTCGAATCCCCGCCCGTGCCGTCGGTCGCGGCAGCGTGTCTTATAAGCACGCGCACTGGGTTCAACTCCCGGCGGGCGGACTGAAACATACTCCTCGAACCCAGGCGTGGTCGCCCGCGAGTGCTTGCTCAACTCGCGGTTCCGCGACGCACCGACAACCAGCAGCCGGACCTTGCTAGCCCCGCCCCTTCCGGCGCTCGGCCTTGTGCAGGTACGACACGTTGCCGACGACGAGTGAGGAGCTGTTGCGGCGGGTGAGGCGGCGCAGCTCGGTGCTGAACAGGCGATAGTCGAGGGGCTTGGTGAAGTGGAGCGGTTCGGGATCGAGGCCGTGCGCGGCGATTTCGATGCGTTCGGGGTAACTGGTCACGAAGATCACGGGGAGGAGCGGGTTTCGGCTGCGCGCGTATTTTGCGACGAAGACGGCGTCGAGGTTGGGGGTGTGGATATCGGCGACGAAGGCGTCGGGGGAAGGGAGCTGGTCGAGGTAGGTGATCGCTTGGGTCGTGCCTTCGGCGACGGTGACGCCGTAACCGTCCTCACGCAGCAGCTGGACGAAAGGGTCGCGGCCGATGGCGTCGGCGCCGCTGTCCGCCAAAAACAGAATCCCGGCCCGGCTCACTCTCAGGCGCATCGATGGGCCCCTCTTCAAGTCTCATGCCAGTGCGTGGTGGCGACGATCAGGGGCAGGCGGCCGGGCGGGCGCCGCGCGTTGCGCGCCAATCGCAAGCTTTGCGTTCGTTCAGTTGTCGATCGCGAAAACGACATCGAGGCGGAGGAGCTTGAAGATTGCGAGCGGCTGTGCGCAGAGGCCGACGAATTCCACCACGCCCCCGTCGGCTCGGATGCGCTTGTACAGCCAGACCAGCGCGCCGACGCCCGAGCTGTCGATCAGGCGCAGGTCGGAGAGGTCGATCGTGAGCTTTTGCGGGCGGGCCGCGACCACATCGTCGAGGGTCGGGCGCAGGGCGCGGGAGCTCAGCGCGTCGAGCTCGCCACGCACTTTCAGCGTCGTTCGATCGCCTTGGACGACTTGGGTGTGCTGCATGAGGAAGCGAGTTCACCGTTGCAAGATGCGGTCCGAAGGCGGCGGGCGGGGCAATCGCGCGCGCACGGTTGGCGGTCTTGGCGCAAGCTCTGCGCGGGGCGTGCGCGGGGCGGGCGGAGTTTCGGGCACGGCGGGAACGCCGCCGGCACGCGGCTTGCTGTGGATAAGGGCAGTCGATGGCGAGACGCCAACTCTGTCAGCTGCTGGACTCTGCGGGAGCGCTGGAGGCGATACTGAAAGCGCGTGCGGGGAGCCGCTGGCCTTGGCTGACCGTGCTCACGTATCACCGGATTCATCCCGATCCGGCGGCGCAACCCTTCGATGCCGGGGTGATCGACGCGACGCCGGCGGAGTTCGATCAGCAGGTGGCGACTTTGCGGCGCTATTTCACGATCGTGGGGCTCGAGGATCTGCGGCGGCATTTGAAGGGCGGGCCGCTGCCGCCGAATCCGGCCGTACTCACGTTCGATGACGGTTACCGGGATTGCTACGATCGGGTGCTGCCGATTCTGCTGCGGCACGGAGTGATCGGGACATTTTTCGTCGCGACGAGCTACGTCGGTGAGCGCAAGGTTTTCTGGTGGGACCGGATCAGCTACGTGGTGAATCAATCGCCGCGCGACCGCATCGAGCTCGCTTATCCGATCCACATCGAGCTCGAGCTGCGGGGGCAGCGGCAGCGGGCGACCGCGGAGCTCTTGCGGCTGGTGAAGCGCTGGCACGGGCTGGACATCGAGCGCTTTCTGGACGAGCTGACCGAATCTGCCGGGGTGCCCTGGGGCGCGGAGCTCGAGCGGCGGCACGCCGATGAGCTCGTGATGTCCTGGGATCAGGTGCGGGCGCTGCGCCGCGCCGGGATGGAGATTCATTCTCATACCCGCACGCACAGGGTGCTTCAGACCGTGCCGCACGCGGAGCTGGTGAGCGAGCTTGCGGGCTCGAAGCAGGATCTGGAGGACCAGCTCGGAGAGCGGGTGAGCTCGGTTTCGTATCCGGTGGGGCACCCGATCGCGCGCGATCCGGCGATCCGGGCGATGGTCGCTGCGGCCGGGTACGACCTCGGGTTCTCGAACATGAACGGCGTGACGTGGACCTGGCGGCGCTTCGATCCGCTGGACATGCAGCGGCTGCGGATGGGTACGGACGTGCCGGCGGCGTACTTTCGCGGCTTCCTGGCGGTGCCGTGGCTCGCTCAGGCTCAGGCGCGAAGCTGATTGCGCTCCGCGTACCAGGCGACTGCGTTTTCGAGCCCGCGTGCGACGTCGTGCTCGGGACGATAGCCGAGGCAGCGCCGGGCGCGCTCGATGTCGGCGAGCGAGTGCGAGATGTCGCCGGCGCGGGCGGGCTCCTGGCGTAAAAGCGCGTTTTGGGCCGCCGGGCGGTACTTCGAGGCGTGGGATTTGATCAGGTCGAAGAGCTCGGCGAGCGTGGTACGGGCGCCGCAGGCGACGTTGAAGACGCCGTCGGCGATCGCGGCGGCGGGAGCCGCGGCCGCGAGCAGATTGCATTCGACGACGTTGCGCACGAAGCAAAAATCGCGGCTCTTCAGCGGGTCGCCGAAGACGGCGCACTCTTCGCCCCGCAACAGGCGCTCGGTCCAGCGCGGGATCACGGCGGCGTAGGCGCCGTTCGGATCCTGCCGCGGGCCGAAGACGTTGAAGTAGCGTAGGCCCACGCTCTCGAAGCCGTACACTTCGCGGAACACGCGGGCGTAGAGCTCGTCGGTGAGCTTGGTGACGGCGTACGGCGAGAGCGGCGTGCCGAGGCGCGGCTCGATTTTCACCGCGGAATCGTCGCTGCCGTAAACGGAGCTCGACGAGGCGTAGACGAAGCGCTTCACGCCGGCGTCGCGGGCGGCAGCGAGCACGTTCAGAAAGCCGGTGACGTTGTTGGCGTGGGCGTCGAGCGGCGCTTCGACCGAGCGCGGGACGGAGCCGAGTGCGGCCTGGTGCAGCACCACGTCGGCGCCTGCGACCGCTGCCTGGCAGAGCGCGGGGTCACGGATGTCGCCTTCGATGAACTCGAAGCGCGCCGCTGCGGCGGAGTCGAGGCGTGACGTGACGTCTTCGAGATTGGCGCGGTGGCCGGTGCTGAAGTTGTCGAGGCCGACCACCGTCTGACCGTTTTCGAGCAAGGCTTCGAGCAAGTGTGAACCGATGAATCCGGCGACTCCGGTGACGAGCCAGCGCTTCGGCGAGCGCCGGAAGCTCGCCGAGATTTCGTTGAAATCGACCATTACAGGCTCCAATACACCACATCGGAGCTCAGCTTGCCCGGATCGAGCACGGCCTTGACGTCGATCAGGATGCCGCCCGGCCGGAGCGGCTGGAGCAGCGCTTCGAGCGGGCGCGCCAGGAGCTCGCGGTGCGGTACTGCAAGCACCATCGCGTCCAGCTGGTCGAGCTCTTCCCAGGGCATGAGTCGGAGCTCGTATTCCGCGCGCGCCTCGTCGGGGGAGACCAGCGGGTCGAAGATCATCGGCTCGATGCCGTACTTTCGCAGCTCGTTCACGATGTCGACGACCTTGGTGTTGCGCAGATCGGGCACATCGGGCTTGAAGCTGAGGCCGAGGATGCCGACGCGCGCGTTTTTGATCGGGACGTCGGTGTGGGCGAGCAGCTTTACGAGCCGCTGGGCGACGTACGGCCCCATGCCCTCGTTGATGTGGCGCCCGGCCAGGATCACCTGCGGGTCGTAGCCGACCGACTCGGCGAGCGTGGTCAGGTAGTAGGGATCGACGCCGATGCAATGCCCGCCGACCAGGCCCGGCTCGAATTTCAGGAAGTTCCACTTGGTGCCGGCGGCGTTGAGCACGTCGCGCGTGCGGATCCCGATCCGATCGCAAATCAGGGCGAGCTCGTTCATCAGCGCGACGTTGAGATCGCGCTGCACGTTTTCGATCACCTTGGCGGCTTCGGCGACCTTGATCGAAGGCGCGAGGTGCACGCCGGCGGTGACGACCCGGGCGTAGGCGTTGGCGACGCGCTCGAGCGTCGCGGCGTCTTCACCGGACACGATCTTCACGATGTTCTCGAAGCGATGCTCGCGGTCGCCGGGGTTGATGCGTTCGGGAGAGTAACCGAGCGTGAAGTCGACGCCGCGCCGCAAACCCGAGACCTGCTCGAGCAGCGGACCGCAGACGTCTTCGGTCACGCCCGGATAAACCGTCGATTCGTACACGACCACGCTGCCGGGCCGCAGGTGCCGGCCCACGGTTTCGGTCGCGCTCCGCACCGGCCGCAGATCGGGCGCGTGCCGTTCGTCGATCGGTGTCGGGACCGCGACCACGAAGAAGGTCGCTTCCGAGAGCGCCGCGGGGTCGCTGGTCACTTCGAGGCTGGTGGCGGCGAGATCGGCCGCGTCGACCTCGCGCGTCTCATCGACGCCGCGCTGGAGTGCTTCGACGCGCTCGCGATTCACGTCGAAGCCGATGGTTTTGAAATAGCGGCGCGCGAAAGCCAGCGCCACGGGAAGTCCGACGTAACCAAGCCCAATCACTGCAATACGTTCGTTCACGGTTGTCACCTCTGCAAAAGCCACGCCGACGCGATTGCCGGTGCGGGCGATACTGGGCAAGAGCTCCCGATGCAACGCTTGCAGTTCCCGCGCAAAGTCAGCGCTCGTTGGCGCGCGAGGCCGGGTCGCGTGCGTCGTAGAGCTCGTCGCTCTGGTCGACGCGGCGCGGTGGCCGATAGCGCCGCGGCATCTCGGTATCGGGTGGGAGCTCGACGATCGCGCCGACCATCACCGTGTTGCGTGCGTAGCTGAGCGGCAGCGGCGGTGCGGTCGCGTCGGAGCGCTGCTGCGCGTGCTGGTAGCGGAGATCGAGCATCAGCTCGTGGGTGGCCTGCCAGCCGAGCACGACGTCGGCGAGGTAGACGTCGAGCGTGGTCGCGAGCACGCCGTCCTCGCCGATCAGCCGCCCGTGCTGATAGCCGAGTGACGAGCCCAGTGTGACAATGTTCTTTTCTGCGAGCGGGATGCCGCCGCGTAGCCGCACATCATCCACGATGTACGACTGGCCGAGCAGCGGGCTCGTGGTCGCGGTGTGCTCGTAGGAAAGCTCGGCTTCGCCCTCCTCGTTCGCGTAGGAGATGGCGGCCGCGCCGGTCGGCTCCCAGAAGCCGTGCCCGCTGTCGAGGCGCTGGACGCGCATCGCGCCGGCTTCGAGCCGGCTCGCAAAATCGTAACCCCAGTCGTGGCGCCAGCGCAGAACCGCCGCGCTCACGAGCTGGCGTTGATCGCCGACCGGGGTGCCGTCGCCGAGCACGGAGTTGGTCACGAGCGAATAGTCGGCGCGCCCTTCGATGCCTGC
>Ga0111539_10006024_pt1 | contig 15664 bp, 15 predicted proteins | sample RhiMethybrSRZTD1_FD_79667 | JGI IMG/M metagenome (GOLD analysis project Ga0111539, IMG submission 79667) | Populus rhizosphere microbial communities from Tennessee, USA - Rhizosphere MetaG P. TD hybrid SRZTD1 (version 2) (version 2) | ecosystem: Host-associated > Plants > Roots > Rhizosphere >... | reverse complement strand
GCGAGCGATCCGTGACCGAGCTCGAGGAGCTGTTGTCGCTGCGGCAAACGACGGTCTCCCAGCAGCTCGCGCGGCTGCGGCTCGACGGCCTCGTGACGACCCGCCGCGAGGGGAAGACGGTCTACTACAGCCTCGCGGATGCCAATACGCTGAAGTTCGTGAAGGTGATCTACGAGATGTTCTGCTCGGGATCAGAAGCCGGCAAAGGCCGACCCTGAGCGTGACGAGAGGGGCGCTCTGACGGCGCGCCTCCATATCGGTCGAGGGGAAACGCTGTGGACGGCCTCCTGCCGCCGGTCGGCGGCCTCATCTGCGGCTTCCTTGCAGGCTTTGCCGCGCAATACGGGCGGCTCTGCACGGTGGGCGCGATCGAGGACGCGGTCGTTGCAGGCGATTTGCGCCGTGCAAGCGCTTGGGCCATTGCGGCCGCCATCGCCATCCTCATGACGCAGACGCTCGTGCTCACCGGCGCGCTCGATCTTTCGCAGACCCACTACGTCCGCTCGCGGCTCGACCTCGTCGGGCTGATCGTCGGCGGCATGATGTTTGGCCTCGGTGCAGCTTTGGTGGGCACCTGCGCGTTCGGCCTGATCGTGCGCCTGGGAACCGGGGACCTCCGCGCGCTCATCTGCGCCATGGTCCTGGGTTTGTCGGCATTTGCCGCGACCGGGGGAGTTCTGAGCCCGATCAGAACCGGCCTGACCGATCTCGGCGCGGTCGACACATCCGCCTTCGGAGGCAAGACGTTGACCGGCATCGTCAACGCTCAATTCGGCTGGACGGCTTCGATCGTCTGCGTGCTGCTTCTTGCAGGCGCTTTGCTCGGGTCCGCGTTGACCAACCAGCGCCTCTATCACAAGCCGCGGCTGATCGCGGCCTCCTGCCTGATGGGATGTGCGATCGCGTTCGGCTGGCTGGCAACCGGAGTCCTCGCCGACCCCTTCGCCGGCCAGCGTCCCGAGAGCCTCACATTTGTCGCGCCCCTCGGCCGACTGATCCTGCAACTCGTAGGCGAAGCGCTGACCACCACCAACTTTGCTGTTGCCACCTTGTTCGGCGTGGGTGCTGGGTCGTTCATGGTCGCGATCGCACGGGGAGAGCTCAGATGGGAGGCGTTCGACGACCAGCGTGAGATGCGACGCCACCTGCTCGGCGCTGTGCTGATGGGGATCGGCGGCGTGCTGGCGCGCGGCTGCACGATCGGTCAAGGTCTCTCGGGAACGAGCACGCTCTCGATCGCCGCGCCCATCGCGCTGCTTGCCATGGTGATGGGGGCGCGGCTGGGGCTCGCTCACCTGATCGAAGGCCGGCCCTTGTTTACACGGTGGCGCTGACATCGAGGGGGGCCGCGCAATCTCGCCAGGACCCTTGATCTTTCGTGGATGTCATGTATTCAAATATTCAAATTCCAATAGGGGAGGACGACGATGCGGCGTCTGGCACTCTTCCTTTTCGCCGCGATGTCGTCGGCTGCCCATGCGGATCCGATCGAGGACGGCGCCGAGGTCTTCAAGAAATGCCGCGCTTGTCACCAGGTCGGCGAGAGCGCGAAGAACCTCGTTGGACCGAAGCTGAACGGACTGTTTGGCCGCAAGGCCGGAAGCATCGAGGGCTTCAACTATTCCGATGCTAACAGGAACTCCGGCATCGTATGGGACGAGACGGCCTTCACCAAATACATCAAGGACCCCAGGGCAGCCATGCCCGGCAACAAGATGGCGTTCGCCGGTCTCAAGGACGATAGCGATATCAGCGACCTGATCGCCTACCTCAAGTCATTCGGCCCGGACGGCAAGCAGCAGAAGTAGCCATTTCCGGCCGGCGGGGCTGGCGCGGAAACCAAGGGAGGACACCATGACCGGCAAGCTCGAGCGAGGCATCCACGAGCTCTATCGAAGCGATCCGGAGCGCGCGGACGCGGTCGTCTTCGGTCGACGCACGGGCATCTCGCGGCGCGGCTTTCTCGGGGGCGCGGGCCTCGCCGCGATGGGCGGGGTGGCGGGCGGGGAGATCGTGTTTGGCAACGCCATGCCGGGCGGGTTGATCCCGGCTGCCTTTGCACAAGACGCCAAGAAGGACGCCGCGGCGAAAGGGCCGCAGCTTCTGCAATTCCCCGGCAAGGACGCCAATCTCGTCCTCCTGGGCGACAAGCCGCTGGTGGCCGAGACGCCGGAGCACCTGCTCGACGACGAGACGACGCCGACGTCCAAGTTCTACATCCGCAACAACGGCCAGATTCCCGAGGCGACGAAGGAGCCGGACAAATGGAAGCTCGTTGTCGACGGGGAGGTCAACAAGAAGCTGGAGCTGACGCTCGGCGAGTTGAAGGCGAAGTTCAAGCCGGTGACCCAGCGGATGGTGCTGGAATGCGGCGGCAACGGACGCTCGTTCTTCACGCCGCAGGCGCGTGGCAACCAATGGACGAATGGCGGCGCCGGCTGCGCCGAGTGGACGGGGGTGCGCGTGGCCGACATCTTGAAGGCGGCGGGCCTCAAGCCATCAGCTGTTTTCAGCGGGCACTACGGCGCCGATCCCCACCTGTCCGGCGATCCGCAGAAAAGCGCACTCTCCCGCGGCGTTCCCATCAAGAAGCTGATGGACGACAACAACCTCATCGTCTGGGCGATGAACGGCAAGCCGCTGGAGCTTATTCACGGGTTTCCCGTCCGCCTTGTCGTCGGCGGCTGGCCCGGCTCGCTCTCGAGCAAATGGCTCACGCGCATCTGGGTGCGCGACAAGGTGCACGACGGCCAGGGCATGGGCGGCACATCCTACCGCGTCGCCGTCAATCCGATCGTGCCCGGCGGCAAGGCTGATCCGAGCAACTTCAGGGACCTCGAGTCCATGCCCGTGCGGTCCATCATCACCAATCCCGCCAATGGCGCCAAGCTTGCGGCTGGGAGCAGGGAACTGAGGCTGCGCGGGGCAGCCTGGGCGGGCGACAACACGGTCAAGGCGGTCGACCTGTCGATCAATTTCGGCGCCAGCTGGCAGCGTGCCAATCTCGCCCAGCCGAAGAACCGCTACGACTGGCAGCGCTGGACGGCGACCGTGAAGCTGCCACGCGACGGCTACTACGAGATATGGTCGCGGGCGACGGACTCGCGCGGCACGATGCAGCCGCACATCGCCGGCGACTGGAATCCGCAAGGATACGGCGGCAATCCGATGCACCGCATTGCGGTGCTGATCGGCTAGGTCGGGAATGCCGATGTTGCGCAGTACGCGAAAGATGGCGGGCGCAATCGCGCTCGCGGTCATGGCCGGGCTGGTTCCCATGCTAGCGACCGATGGCTCGGCGCAGGGCAAGCGCCAGCGACCAGCGGAGGAGGGCCCGGAGCAATATCCGGCCCATCCCAATCGGGACGACGCCTTCTACTTCTGCACGGCGTGCCACAGCTTCAAGATCGTGGCGGCGCAGGGCATGTCGCGCGAGCGTTGGGACGAGAGCCTGACCTGGATGGTCGACCGCCACAACATGCCGGACGTACAGGGCGAGGACCGCAACAAGATTCTCGACTATCTGGCGAGCGCTTTCCCCGAGCGGACAGAGCGCGGCGGCTGGAAGAATCCCTTCGCACCGAAATAGAGAGGGGGCATGGAATTTCCAGGTGGGTCCCAGGCCGGGTCCATGTGGGGACGCCTATTTGTCTTGCTTGGCTAGCGCATCCGGTCCGGATGCAATTGACGTGGCGAGAGTCGCCAGGCGACTTTCAAATTCGGAAAAGGTCACACCTTTGGCGCCACGCTTATGGAAGAATATCTGCTGCGCGAGTGCTCGTGCGGTGGATGTACCAAGCGCCGCGGAGATCAGCGCATTGGGCACATGCCGATCGAGGCCGAAGCGCATGGCACGCTTGAGCAGAAAGCCCGGCAGCTCCGAGGAGAGGACGACGTCAGGGCGCGGTCCCATGTGCAGCAGATAGTCGGCAATCGCCTGTCCCGCCCGGCGCCCGAAGTGGAAGGCCAGCCGAATCCCACCCCCCGTCGCCGGCGAGACCATGCCGGCGGCGTCCCCAACCAGCATGACGCCGTCCCCAGCCCACGGGCGGACCAGCCCGCCGCAGGGGATGCGGCCTGCGCGGCGCCCGACCACGCGCGCCTTGCTGAAGTGAAAGATTCCGTCCGCATGGTTCAGGAACCGCCCGAGGTCGGGGCGCCAAGCCGGTCCGACCGCCAGGCCCACCTGGATGACGGCCGGGGCCGGCGCAATCCACGCAAGATAGCCGGGTGCCAGATCGGAGTTCAGGAAGCAGTGGAGGAAGCGCGAGTCGATTTCGGGAAGGCCGTCGTACTCGTGCTCAACACCCGTGAGAAAGTGGGTATTGCGTCCGAGTCCGAAGTGCCGAGCGACTGCAGACCGTGCTCCGTCAGCGCCAAGAATGTAACGGGTGCAGATGTTGAGGTCCGCAAACCGGAAGTGGTCTCGTTCGCGCGAGGCCCCGGTAAACCGACTCCGCCAGAGCAGATGCGCACCGGCGCGCTGCGCCTCCTCGGCCAGCCACCGCAGGACGGCGGCGGTATCGGTCGTCAGAAAGAAGTATCCGGGTGCGAAGAGATCGACGTGTGTGAGATTGGGTGCGTAGAGCCGGACGCCATGGACGCGGCGCGTCAACGAGTGGGGTATGTCGACTTCCTCCACAGCCTCCTTGACTAGGATGCCGGTGGTCGAGACGCGGTGGCCGGCGTCTTGCTTGGCGTCGAGCACCGCCACCCTCAGCCCGCGCATTGCCGCTGTCCTGGCTGCGACGAGACCCGCAAAGCTGGCCCCGACTATGGCGAGGTCATAAGGCGCTGCTGCAGGCAACATGGCTGGACTCTCCCGGCCAGCCGTCGTCGATCGCGCGATGAGGGAGGGCAAAGACGCCGTGGCGATGAAAGTGTCGGTCGCGAAGATGGCCGTTGTGGGTCAACCTCTCGCGCGCCGGGGGAGTTCAACACGGCTGCCGAATAGCCCACAACCCGCTTGCGCCAGTCGGGCGCAAGCGGCAGAGCCGCATTTGCGCCGATAGGCGCGCAAAAATCGGTGCAATGCGCTGCGCTTTTGCACCCTACGGGCGATGCTCACGATGCAACGGTGCCAATGCGGATGTGCCGTGTCGGCGTTGGCCGTCCACCGCCGGCGCCGGATGCGCGGTCCCGCATATAGCGGCTGCATCTGCCGCTGGGCCGTTGATGCAAACGAGCAGGGTGGCGTAGTCTGGCCCGGTGTTTTGTGAGCGTGAGACGAATGGCCAATCCCTACGAGACGTTGGGCGTGCCACCCGACGCAAGCCAAGACGACATCCGCAAGGCCTATCGCAAGGCGGCGAAGGAGACCCATCCCGACCTCAATCCGGGCAAGCCCGAGGCGGAAAAGCGCTTCAAGGAGATCAGTGCCGCCTACGACATCGTCGGCGATGCGGACAAGCGCAAGCGCTATGACGCCGGCGAGATCGACGAAAGCGGTGCCGAGCGCCAGCCGGAGCGGCATTTCTATCGCGAGTACGCCGAAGCTGATCCCAACATGCGATATGGCCGGCGCGGGGCTTCTGCTGAAGGTCGCGGCAGCGGCGGAGCCGATTCCGACTACGATATTTTCGCCGATCTATTCCGTGGGCGGGGCGCAGGCGGCACCTTCCGCATGCCGCCGCGGGACGTTCGCTATGGGCTCGAGATCGATTTTCTCGACGCGGTGAACGGCACGCACAAGATGGTGGCGATGCCGGATGGCAAGACGCTGGACATCACCATCCCTCCGGGGATCGGTGACAGGCAGGTGCTCCGCCTCAAGGGGCAGGGCTTGCCGGGCTCCGACGGCAAGCCGGGGGATGCGTACGTCAAGATATCGGTTCGGCCGCACCCCGGTTTTGAGCGCGAGGGGGATGACATTCTGAGCACGCTGCCGGTATCGCTCGGGGAGGCGCTGAACGGCGCGAGCGTGCGCGTGGAAACAGTGGACGGACCGGTCGACGTCAAGGTGCCGAAGGGCGCCAAGGACGGCACGAAGCTCAGGTTGCGCGGCAAGGGCGTGTCACGCGGCAAGGCGGGCGGACGCGGCGACCAGATGGTCGAGATTCACATCGTACCTCCGGAAGGCGCCGACGAGGCGCTGGCTCAGTTCATGGCCGAGTGGGAGAAGACGCACCCACAGAACCCGCGCAGGAAGGGCGCAGCTTGATATGATCCGCGAGAGCGAACTCATCGCGCAATTCACGTATCTTGAGCGGCGGGTGCTGCTCAGTTGGATCGAGGAGGGGGTGATTGCACCACACCGCGACGAGACGGGCTATCTGTTCGATCGCGTCGACGAGTCACGCGTGGCACTGGCATGCGACCTGCATTATCGCATGGGCCTCGAGCACGCCAGCCTGCCCGTGATTCTTTCCCTGATCGATCAGCTGCACGATGCGCGGCGCCACCTTCGGGCGCTTACGCGCGCGGTGTCCGCGCAGCCGGACGCAGTACAGCAGGAGATCACCCGCCGGATGGCCGGCGGTGGCGTGTCCCGGGGCGACGAGCCGCAGACGTGACATGGGTGACAAGGGAAGCGGGCCGGACCGCCCGCCCTTCGATGCTACCGCCGCTGCCGTCTCTCCCGGGCTTCCTCTTCCTCGATTGTAAGCACGGCGTCGGGCATGGCTTCCAGCCGCGCCTTCGGTATCGGCTCGCCGCTCAAATCGGATAGCCCGTAGGTTCCTTCCTCGATCTTGGCCAGGGCCCGCTCGATTGCGCGCAGGCGCTGCTTCTCCACGGAAGCGATGGACTCGTCGATTTCGCTCTGCGCCATTTGTTGAGCGTCGTCTTCGATCTCTTCGGCCGCTTCGCTCCGGGGAACCCGCTGTCGCGCAGCCTCGGCGGCGTCGGCGCTCAGCAACTGATCGCGCATCGCGCTGAGGCGCTTGCGCTGTTGGTCCAGAAATCCTGGATCTGCGGTTGGCGTTGGCTTGCTCATCGGTCCTCCATAGTTCCAGGCACGCCCGTCGCTCTGTCGCCGCCGGCCCCAGGTCCGCCTCCAGTCTACGTTCGCGCAACTTGTCATCTTGTGCAGCAACAGGCGCAAGCGCGATCCTCATCTTGGCCATATGGTGAAGAGCTGCGTGGCCGGGACGTAGTTCGTGTTGGAAGGATCGTGGATGACGGACGACCCATTGCATGACGACGCGAGAACGGCGTTCTTGTTCCAGTGCGGCAATGGCGAGCTTTTTGCCGTGTCGCTGGACACGTCCGGCGCGAACATCCCGCGGACCCTATGCACCCACGGCTGGCATTGCCGGGAGGCGTTCCGGCTCGGCGTGCATGAAGCCATGCCCGTTGCTATTTCGCCCGAGCCGATCTTGAGAGGCATCAAAGCCGACGGCTACTTCATTTGGCGCCAAGGTACGATGCACGGGACATCGCAATAGGTACCGCTCTTGGCGTGGCAAAGCGGTGACGGGTCAGGTGTTTGCGGCTGTCGGAGTCGTCAGGGATGTTGTCGCATTGCCGGCGGATGTCACCTGTACATCGAGCCACCCGAAATCGGTCGTTCGTGCATGGTCGCCTTGACGCAACAGCACGGACGTGGTGGCCGATTCGATGACCGCCGGACCGACAATCACTTGAGCAGGTCCGAGCGCGTCGAAGTCGTAGATCGGGGCTTCATGCCAGCGGCCGAGGTAGATCCGGCGCGAGCCGCGGGGCTTCGCCGGCGGCCGCTTGGGCAGGAGGGGCTCCTCGGGCAGAGCCGGCAACTCACCGATCACCGCGATCCTGGCGTTGACGAGCACGGCTTCCTGGTCCCTGAGGCTGTAGGTGTAGAGCTCCTCGTGCCGGGAATGGAACGCGTCTGCCATGTGCTGCAGCAGATCGGGCGCGTTAAAGTCGATGTGATCGAGGTGGACACCTACTTCGAACACCTGCTCGCCGTAACGCATGTCGGCGGAGGGGCGGATGCGAATGGGTCCGGTGAACGATGCGCCGGCGAGCCGTTGGCGGCCTTCTGTCTCCATGTCGCGGAAAGCGCCCCGCACCACTCCGGCGTCAAGATGGCTGGCGTCGCCGATGTGCGTCCGCGCCACTTCGCACCGAAGATTGCTGGCCAGCATCCCCCATGCCGACAGCACCGCAGAAAGCCGCGGGATGATCACGCGCCTGAGGTCGAGCTGACGTGCGATATCCGTGACGTGAAGCGCTGCGGCGCCTCCGAACGAAAGAATGGCGAACCGTCTTGGATCGACACCGCGACGCACAGAGACCAGACGAATGCCTTCGGCCATGTGCGTGTTGATGACGCGATAGATCCCTTCCGCGGCCGCGATGCGATCGACGCCGAGCTTCACCGCAACACGATCGACCGCGGCTTCGGCCGCGGTCCGGTCGAGACGCGCGCGGCCGCCAAGGAACCTGTCCGGATCGAGAAAGCCAAGGACGAGATTGGCGTCCGTCACCGTCGCTTCGGTGCCGCCGCTGCCGTAGCAGGCGGGGCCGGGCTGGGCGCCTGCGCTTTCCGGGCCAACGTGGAGGACGCCGCTATGATCGACGCGCGCGATCGAGCCACCCCCCGCGCCGATGCTCGCGATGTCCAGGCTCTGCAACGCTACCCGCTGGCCGGCAAGGCGGCGATCGGACGCGATTGCCGCCTCGCCGCCGACCACCAGCGAGATGTCGGTGGACGTGCCGCCCATGTCGAAGGGAATGAGGTCACCGTGACCCAGCAGCCGGGCCGCGTGCTGGCTGCCCGCCACGCCACCCGCGGGGCCGGATAGTACAGCGCCGGCCGCCAGCCGCACGGCCTCGGCCACCGTCGCAACGCCCCCGTGGGATTGGATGATCAGGACCGGCGCGCGCAGCCCGGCCTCGCGCAGCCGGGATTCGAGGCGAGTCAAATACCGCTCGAGCGCGGGGCCGACGTAGGCGTTGACGACCGTGGTGCAGACGCGATCGTATTCCTTGATCTGCGGCAGGACTTCCGAGGAGAGGGCCGTGTAGATGCCCGGCATGGCGGCGCGCACGGCCTCCGCGGTCAACCGCTCATGGGTGCCGTCGCGCCAGCTGTGGAGATAGCAGATCGCCACCGCCTCGACGGCCTCACGCCGCAAAGCCGCGATCGCGGCATCGAGGCAGCCGCGGTCGAGGGCGATCTCGACCCGGCCATCGGGTCTGATCCGCTCGCGAACCCCTTGTCGCCGGTTGCGCGGCACGAGCTGGACCGGCGGCGGCTGGCGCAGATTGTAGCGATCGTCCTTCAGGCCCTCGCGCATCTCGATGATGTCGCGGTGGCCTTCGGTGGTCAGCAGCCCAACCTTGGCGCCCTTGTGCTCGAGGAGCGCGTTCGTCGCGACCGTCGTGCCGTGCACGATGCGTTCGGTGCGCGCCAGCATCGTTGCGCGATCCGTGCCGAGAGCCTCGGCCAGCCGATCAAGGCCCGCCATGACGCCCAACGACTGGTCGGCGGGCGTGGAGGCCGCCTTCGCGAGTGTGACGCGTCCCTCCGCGTCTACCGATACGAGGTCCGTGAAGGTCCCGCCGACATCGATGCCAATTCGGAACATGCCTCAGCTCCGCTTCGCTGAAACAAACCCGAACGCGACGTCTTGAGCGCGCTCCGCCTCTGTTCGCAGCTTCGCCTCACCCCATCCGCCACCGCCGCCCGAGTGCGCGTGCAACACGTCGCCCGGTCGTAGGACGATCCCCGTCTCCTTGGTCTTGAGGGCGCGGTCGGGACGACCGGCCGATTGCAGCCAGTAGCGATGGGGTTTGCCGTCCACGCCCCCGAGCAGGCCGCAGGCACCATACTTCACTCCATCGCCCGCCGTGTTGCCGACGGCAGGCTCGGCCGTCTCGATCACAAGCTCCAGTTCGCCTCCGGGGCCGCCACGGTGCTGTCCATCGCCGCCGCTGTCGGCACGGAACTCGTGGCGACGAAAATGCAGTGGGAAGCGGACCTCCTGCACTTCCAGGCTGCCGAACTTGATCCCTCCAGCCGCCTGCCACTCGCCGGCGCCCGGCCAGCCGTCGCCGGCCGACGAGCCGCCGCCGCCGGGACGCGCCTGGAACAGATGCCAGATGAACGGCTTACCGGAGCGCGGGTCGACGCCCTGGATGGCCATTCTGAAGCGCCGGCCCCAACCGGCCATCGCCCGGTCGGGACACGCCGGCGCAAGTGCGCGGATGATCGCCTCGATGATCTCCTGGCCGCAGTGGTTGGTGCAGAGCGTCACCGGGGCGCCGGGCCGCGGCCACACGACGGTTCCCTCCTTGAGCTTCAGGCGAAGCGGGCGGAAGGCGCCGTCGTTCTTGGGTATCTCGGGGTCGATGAGATAGGCAAGCGCGACCACCGCCGCGGAGTAGGTGTTCGCCTGGGAGGAGTTGATGAAACCGGTCACCTGGGGGTGGCTGTCGCTGAGATCGACGTCCAGATCGCTGCCCTGCTTGGTGATGCGGGCGCGAATGTGGATATCCTCGAACTTGTGGCCGTCGTCGTCGAGGAACGCCTCGCCCTCGTAGACGCCATCCTTCCACCCCGCGATGATGGCGCGCACCTGGCGCTCGGCGCCGTCGAGGACGGCGGCCACCGCGGCGTGCGTTGTCGCGGAGCCGAACTCGGCGAGCAGCTGGCCGAGCCGGCGCTCACCGATGCGCGCGGAGCCGATCATCGCCGCGAGATCGCCGCGGAAGTCGCGGGGATGGCGGACGTTGAGCACGATCATCTCGTAGACGTCCTCCCGCCGCCGCCCTTCCTCGTAGAGCCGCAATGGCGGAATGCGGATGCCCTCCTGGAAGATCTCGGTGGCACTGGCGTTATAGGCACCATGGGTGGCGCCACCGATGTCGCTTTGGTGCGAGCGGTTGATCGACCAGAACACCAACTCACCCTTGTCGAAGACGGGAACGAATGCCGTCAGGTCCGGCAAATGGTTGCCGCCGTGGTAGGGGTCGTTGAGCAAATAGACGTCGCCGGGGCGTATGCGGCCCTTGAAGGCATCGTGCACCGACTTGGCGGCGAACGGCAGCGCGCCGACGTGGATCGGAACGTGCTCGGCCTGGGCGACCAGCCGGCCATCGGGATCGCACAGAGCGGTAGAGAAATCCCGGCTGGAATTCAAGATCTGCGAGTAGGAGGTGCGCAACATCGCCTCGCCCATCTCCTCGACGATGGCGCGAAGGCGGTGCTGAACCACCGACACGGTGATTGGGTCAACGGACGTGCTCACGGATGGTCGCTTCCGGAAGGGTTCGAATAGGGCGAGCGGCCGGTCGGCCGATCCGGAACAAGGTACGGTCCCGATCCTCGTGTGGGCAAGCGCGTTTAGCCGATCCCACGGCGAGAGGGAGGCGTGGCAAGAGCATCGTCGCCGTGACGCCGAGCCCGCACTCCCCGTGCAGAGCGACGCGTCGCGCTCGGGCGCTAACGACAGGTTACCAGATGTCGGGGCACCGACGCGGAAAGGGCGGGCGCGCTTGGCGACCCCAACTGGCGCACCGTGGCCTTGCCGCCTTCGACGTGGTACACGCACGTGGCGCGGCGGATGAGTGCCGGCCGGTGTGCAACGATGATGCGCGTGATCGGCAGTTCCGCAACGAGGTCGGCGATCGCCTCCTCGGTGCCCTCGTCGAGGTTGGCCGTGCCCTCATCGAGGATCAGCACCTTGGGCCGTCGATAGAGCGCGCGCGCGAGAAGGATGCGCTGGCGCTGCCCGCCCGAGAGCGTCGATCCCATGTCGCCGACGAGCGACAGATACTGCATCGGCATGCGCATGATGTCCTCGTGCACCCGCGCGGCAGCGGCGGCCTCGCGTACGCGGGCCATGTCGAGCTCGGTGTCGAAGAAGGCGATGTTGTCGGCGATGGTTCCGGACAACAGGCGGTCGTCCTGTGCCACGACGCCGACGTGGGACCGCCACGCCCGCCAGCGCTCCGGCGTCGCCCGCATGCCGTCGATCTCGATCGAGCCCTCGGTGGGCGCATTGAGCCCCAGCAGCAGCTTCATGAGCGTGGTCTTGCCGCCCCCCGAGGGGCCGGTGAAGGCGACGAACTCGCCGCTGGCGATCTCGAGGTTGATGCCGTCGAGAATGGTCCGGTCGGAGGCACCATAGCGGAAGGAGACGTCTTTGACTGCGAGAGCCCCTTCCACATCGAGCGTCGCGCCCGTCTCCAGCGGGCACTCGGATTGCGCCGTCACGATATCCGCGAGGCGGTCGAGGTGAAGGCGCAGGAGACGGAACTGGATGGCCTGGTTGATGAGGCCAACGGTGCGGTCGGTGAAGGTTTGGCGGAACGACAGGAACGAGAACAGCATGCCGACCGAGAAACCTTCGGCGCCCATGATCATGCGCGCTGCCAGATAGGTCACGATGACGGTCTGCAGGCCCGATATGGCGCTTTGGAGAAACTGCAGGCTGATCTGGTATCTCGCCACCGACACGCCGGCATTGGTCACCTCCGCATAAAGGTTGCGCCAAGAACTTTCGCGCTCGACCTCGCGCCCCATCAGCTTGATGGTGGTGGACGCGCGCACGGTCTCCATCAGGTGCGACTGCTCCTTGGCGCGGACGATGATCTCTTCTTCCATGCGTCGGCGCAGGGCCGGAAAGGTCGCGCACGCCAAGGTCACGTTAAGAGCCACGGCGACCAGCACGACCATGCCGAGCATGGGCGAGTAGAAGAAGAGGATGGCGGCGGCAAGCATGGCCATCAGGCCGTCGATGACGGCGGCGACGACCCCTCGCGTGATCGCGTCCTGGATCGGCTGCACCGAGCCGAGCCGCGAGAGGATATCGCCGACATGGCGCTTCTCGAAGAAATCGGCGGGCAGGCGCAGCAGGTGGCGCACGAGATTGCCGACGATCTGAAACGTCAGCAACGCCCCGAATACCCGCAGCGCCCAGGCCCTCAGCGCCTCGATTCCGGCCTGCATCAGGGCCAGGGTGCCGAATGCCAGGGCAAGCACCAGCAGCAGATCGCGGTCGGCATGAAACAGCGCCTCGTCGACGACAAGCTGGAGCTGGAACGGCGCAGCAAACGCGGCGATCTGCAGCGCGAACGACAGCAGCAGGACCTGCGCAAGTGCGCCATAGGAGCCCGACAATTGCGACCACAGGCTCGAGAGCTTGATGGGGACACGCGCGCTGATTGGCTGGAATCCCGGCGATGGGATCATCTCCACGACGATGCCGCTGAAATGGTTGGATATCTCAGCCAGCGGCAGGGTGCGCGCGCCGACGGCCGGGTCATGGATGACGGCCTTGTCACCGCTCACCGATTTCAGGACGACGAAGTGATTGAGGTCCCAATGGATGACGGCCGGCATGCGCACTTTATTGAGCGAACCCAGCTCGACGCGCAACGCGCGTGTCGCCAGGCCCAGACTGTTGGCAAAGCCCATCAGGCAGCGCAGCGAGGCACCCGACAAGGATAGCGAGAAGCGCTGCCGCAAACCGTTGAGATCGACGTCGTGGCCGTGGTAGGCGGCGATCATGGCGATGCAGGCCAGCCCGCACTCGGCGCCTTCGGCGGCAAGCGTAACCGGCAGGCGCCGGCGGCGGGACAGGTTGATTTGCGGCGGGGCCCTCATAGGCGTCCTCCTACGGCGTAGATGGGATCGAATAGCCACTGCAGCAGCGAGCGCCGGTCGAAGACGATGTCAGCCGACAGGAGCAGGCCCGGTTGCAGGGTGATGGATTCGCTGTAGGCATTGATGCTTTCGCGATCGAGCGTGACGCGCACCCGGAACACCGGCTCCTGCACGCTGATGCCGGGGATGGAGATTTCGGTCGGACCGAGAACCGTGCTCGAGACGGACCGCACCTTGCCCATCACGGCGCCGAACCGCTGGAAGGGGAACGCCTGCAGCATCAGGCGGACCTCCTGGTTCGGGCGGATGAACCCGACGGCGCGCGAGGGCGTCAGAAGCTCAGCCTCCAGACGGCCACCGGCCGGCGTCATGATGGCAATCGTCGCGCCGGCCTGCACGGACTGTCCGGCCGCCACCGGCAGCGCCGCGACCCGCCCGCCGATCGGGGCGGTGATGAACTGCGTGCGGCGTGCATCGGTGTCGATCGACCGCTGCTGCAGCGAGGCGTCTGCGGCCTGCAATTCTGCCTTCGCGGCCGCGATCTCGATGGGTATGGCCTTGAGGCGCCCGTCGAGGTCGGCAAGCTCGCGTTCCACGGCGGCCACCTGCCGGACCTGACCGGTCAGCTCCTGCTCGGCGGCGAGCGCCGCCGATACGCGCGCGTCGAAGTCCCTGCGCGTCAGATAGCCCTTGCCGACGAGAGGTTCCGAGCGCGTCACGAGATCCTGCGCCAGCCGCAGCCGCCGCTCCTGCAGCATCACCTGCGACCTGGCCTGGGTCAGCTCGCCCGCCAACCCCTTCATCCGCCGCTCCGCCTGGGCCTGCTCGGCGAGGAGCTTGGCGATCTGCGCTTCGCTTCTGGTCTTGATCGCCTCTTTCTCGGCGGCAAGGCTGAGGGCGATGCGCTCGCCGGTGTTGCCCGAAGCCGTCTCGCTCGAGAAGGCGAGTTCGGCGATGCGTGCGCCCTGCGCGACCGTCTCGCCTTCGGCGACCAGTACGCGCTTGACCAGTCCCGGCGCCTGGGTGGTCGCCCTGATCAGTCCCAGGTCCGGTACCAGCCAGCCCGATACCGTGGCCTTGCGCGCGTAGCTTGCCGTCGCCGCGAAGCCTGCCGCAATCAGGATCGCGCCGGCCAGGAAGCCGGAGAGCAGTTTGATCGAAAGGGGTGTTGCCAGCACGACGGGCCCATCGAGCCGGCGCGTCGCGTAGGCGACCGCTTCCTGTCGAAAGAGCTGGCTCACGATGACGCCTCCCGATTGTGGTCGAAGCCCTGTACGGCCGTGTTCTGCAGTTGATGGGTGGAACTGTGCCTGGAGCCGGTTGCCTGCGCTGTGATGTAGAGCACGCGATTGCAGAGACCCGCCGCACATGGAAAGGGCGCGCCGATTGCGGTGACGCGCCCACTCTGGCGGCCGTTGCGATCCGCACATTTTTCATGCGCGGGCGCCTTCGAGATCACTGACCGAGGCCGGCCTCGAGACGGTCGCTGATCTTCTTGCCGAGCTCATCCTCGTGGTGGGCCTTGTAGGCCTCGCTCAGCTTCCTCTGGAGGGCGAGGCGCTCCAGCGTTGCCGTCGGAAAGCCGAGGCCGCCGCTCACGGCCTCGGTTTCGGCGAGCGCGAGCTCACGGATGGCAGGTGCAGACTTGGTGCTGTCGAACATGGCAGGCTCCTGTAGCTCTCGAGGTTGAAAGTCATCGTGGCCGCTCGGGCCGCCGATCCACGCATAGTGCGGTCATCTGGCGGCTCGCGGTGTGTTGTGGAGCACGCTGGAGAGAAGAAGCGGACCGGGCTGGGCTCCGGTTGCTTGTGACCTGTGCTGGGCAACACAGCGTGCGGCAGAGGCGCGTGAGAGGGTTACCGCATCGGCGGCGCTGGTCGCCACCGAGAGGAAATCGAAGGGCTCTCGCCCCACTCAAACAGGAGGACTGCCATGAACGCCAACGCAATCCGCAAGCCGACCAATCCCCAAATCCGCGAGCTGGACACTGCCGAGCTCGATGCAGTCGCCGGCGGCCGCTGGGTCAGGATGCTGCAGAACTGGTGGTGGGTCAGCGGCGATGGCAAGCCCGTGAAGGGCCCTCCGGCCTGATCGGTCGCGCGGAACCGGAAACGAGGAGGGCGGCTTCGC
>Ga0111539_10006023_pt1 | contig 15666 bp, 10 predicted proteins | sample RhiMethybrSRZTD1_FD_79667 | JGI IMG/M metagenome (GOLD analysis project Ga0111539, IMG submission 79667) | Populus rhizosphere microbial communities from Tennessee, USA - Rhizosphere MetaG P. TD hybrid SRZTD1 (version 2) (version 2) | ecosystem: Host-associated > Plants > Roots > Rhizosphere >... | reverse complement strand
GTCGGCAGCTGCCCTCGTAGTCGCCGTGGCCTACGATGACTACGCGCGTGGGCTTGGCACGGCGCAGCTCTCTCGCGATACGTGGGATCCCCGCGCGCACCGTCTCGCGCAATTCCGACTCGTTGAGGCAGAAGTGCAGCGACGGACCCCACGGCTTGAGCGCGGGATCCGAATAGGTCGGCTGAGAATCACTTCGCATCGAACTAATGCCGTCCCATGCTGTGGTGGTGGTCTCCGCTCGATAGCTCATGTTGCGCGGTATGCCGCCGGCATGACGTTCCAGAAGTTGTGCCTTGAGGGCCGCGACTCCGCTGTCCGTGCATGTGTCGCTCAACAGCTCGCGAGCCTCAGTCAAATCTGGAACCGGTCGCTCGCCAGTTAGAGGATCGATCGGCGGTCGCAATGTGTGTGAGACGAGCGTGAGGCGCATCGCACTCCCTAGCGCAGTGTCTCCGTACTCATTCGCTGCGGCTTCGAGATCGGCTAGGCCCTCTTCCGAGACAATACGGCCACCAAAGGACAGAAGGCGGCCGATGGCATCATTCAGGCGTCGTTCGCTATTCAGGAGCGGCCGCAGCGCAGCCTCATCGTCCGGCGTATGCGCATCGACAACACTGATCCGTACTGATTCACTTACCGTCGCTTCGGCATCGCTTCCCAGTTGCAACCGGGCGCGAACTTCGTAGTCACCGGGCTGCGGGAACGTCCAACCCTGGTCGCCAAAGTAGATCGGCACAGTCTGCTCCGTGCGCTCGCCGGGCAACAGCATGGCGTACTCATCCCCGACCGGCTCGAACCAGGCAAGCGGTTCGACGACATTCCACTCCTCAATCCCTCGCCGACGGTATTCGATACGTACCACACCGTAGCTGGGGCTGAGACGCCCTTTGATGGGCAATGCTTCATCTCCCACGTTTCTCGCGAGCACGCGAATCGCAACCGGATACCCGAGCGGATATGCAGCCGGCATCGCCTGGATCCGCAGCTCGACGGTTTTCTGGTTACTGTGCGCGGATTCCGGCTGCTCAGTGTCAGCCGCCGCAGCACTGCGGATACTAAAGAGACTGCGCAGTCGTCTAATTGCGAGCCCCCAGCGGGTTCGCGCCGGATCCTCAGCGGTCCTCGCACGCAGTTCATCGCACTCTGTCGGCGACGCACGCCGACTGGAAAACGGCGAGCTCTTCTCGCCCGGCAAAATATCCCGACTCGCGGCCGTCTGGAAAAAGCGGATGGTCGAAGGACTAACCTCCATCAACGGCGACTCTTTGAGAAACCATTGCCCGCGCTCCTGCTCCGAGATGCATCTAGTCGGTGCCTCGAGCGTAAGACGCCCGTCACTCATCTGGGCAGCATCAACGTGGCGGCGATTCAAGGCATGGAGCAGCTCGTGCGTGAACGTCCGGAGCTGCAGCAGTGGAACCGCATCGGGCTCACGACTGCTGAACTGATTCGCCGTCGTTGGCGGCGCGACCGCAAACCCCTGTCGATCCTTCACGTCAAACATGATTCCGAACAGAGGCTCGCCAGTGTCCGAAACCAGCGCTGCCGCGAGCAGTGCATAGACCTTTGCATCTGCGCCTGAAGGAACCGTCTTGCTACCCCAGGCTGCGGCGAATCTGTACAAGTCTGCGCGATCAAGTGGTCCACTCGCGGCCTTGTAAGGCAGGTCCAAATTGTCACGCGTTACCGCGGTGTGGATTCCACCACCATTCAGGATCGCCCGCAGCGATACGGACTGACCTTGCGCGGGCACATCGAATGGAATAACCGGAACCTGCTGCAAAGCATCGACTTCAATCGCGATGTTGAAGCGCTGACGCGCGCATGCAGGCTGTGCACAGGTTGAGTCAGGCCACAGCAGTGCCCAACCGAGCAACGCTGACGCGGTTAGAAGCACCGTCGCAATAGCTATTCTCCAGCTGCGGCGCGTGGGATATCGAACTGGCAAGCGCATGATACAGCTATAGCGTAGCCGGCAATCCTGCTCGACCGCCAGCCGTCAGAATTTCTGGATCATTCGCGGCGTGCTCAGCCGCACGCTCGGCACGTCGGGTCACGCGTTATCGGGCACTCGATGTGTACTCCGGATGGGTGCATTGCCGGCACCCAGAGCGGGACGTCGGCTGGCAACCCAGGCCCGCCGATGAGCACGCCGGGCGGCCACGGGAGAAATGATCAGCACATCGTGGTTGATCCCACGCAGGACTTTATTCGAAACGCTGCCGACGAACACGCGCTTGAACAACGGAAATCGGCTGGTTCCTACCGCTATCAGATCGGCGCTAATGCGGCTCGCGACTTGCTCGATCGCTCTGAACGGTGAGTTCTCCTGCGAAAACACCGAGACGCGCGCCACATTGAGTCCGGCCTTTCCAAGCAAGGTGTCGATCTCATTTGAAGCCAACTCTCGCAACGAGGGCTGATACATGCCCGCTTCAGATTCCCTCGCGGCGGCCAGATTGGACATCGCGCTTCGCGTGTGCTGGAGCGCATGAACGACAGAGGCCTGTGCACCTTCCAGCAACCCGAGTTCCTTGGTGACGTGCGCCACGCCGATAGACATGCGCGAGAGATCAGCCGCCAGCAGCACGTGCTCGTACGGGCCCGCCGAGTCGCGATTCACCACGAGCACGGGCCGGTCGGCTATGCGAATGACGCGCTCGGCAGTGGTGCCGCGGAAGCTGTCGCCGAAGCGCCGACGATAAGGTCCGAGCACGATGAGATCGGCATCCCACTTGACCGCGACGTCCGCAATTGTTTGATGCGGTCTACCCGTGCGAACCGATATTTGGGCGCCATTGCCCGCCCGCGCGAGCTTGCGCGCGCGCGCATCGAGCGCGAAACGGGCTCGCGCACCGCGATGGCTGCTCGCGCGCGCAGACTCCGGCGCATCGACAACATGCAACAGAAGCAGTTGCGCACCCAGTCCCCGGGCAATGGCATCGGCACGCGACACTGCACGCTTGGAACGCGGCCGCAGATCGGTCGCACACAACACTCGCGGACTACGATCACGCTTGAACATTTGCACGCCACCATGTGCCCGGACTGCGTCGGAATGAGACGAAGCTGCGTAGGTGGGCGGGCGATGCTCGGTATTTCGGCCCGGATCGTAACGAGATCACCGCGCTGCGGTCGGCCATCGTCTCGTTCCTTCTCATATATATGTAGGTCTCGCGGTCGAGCCTCGGGTCGAGTTTCGCAACCCGATGAGTGGCGCCCGAAACAGTGAACGCTTTGCACATCGATATCGGTGCGCTACCGCACACGCACCGCTCGAAGGCAGAGTGCCATCGCTTTCTCCGATGGCACGCGTGAATATTCTTCGCTTGTCTGAGCCGACCATCGACACCTACTCTCCTTCTCGACCCGCTGCGGAAACTGTTTTTCGCAGCCAACGATGGGAGACGAAGTATGTCGCGCTACGCACCATTCAAGCTGTTGACAGCTCCGGTGCTGCTGATGGCGAGCTTATGCTTGGCCACTCCAGCAGGCGCCGCAACCTCCCCGACATCTGCAGATTCAGTCGCTGTCCTCGAAACGAAGATGGCGTTGCGCGACCTCTGGGTCGAGCACGTCTTCTGGATTCGCAGCTACGTGCTGGCGAGCGACGCTGGCGATGAAGTGCAGCGCAAAGTCGCCGAAGAGGAGGTAGTCAATAACGCCAAGGCGCTCGCAGCAACGATTACACCCTTCTACGGTGAAGCAGCCGCCGACGGCTTGCTGAAACTCCTGGCGGGACACTGGGCCGCGGTTCGCGACTACAACTCGGCTACTGTCAATCATTCGAAAACCGAGCAGAGCAAGGCCGTGGAAGCCATCACGGCCAACGCCCATGAAATCGCCAAGTTCCTGAGCGATGCCAACCCGTATCTACCCGAAAACGCAGTGTTCGGACTGCTCTCCGCGCACGGCGCACATCACGTCGCGCAGATCAACGAGATTGCAGCGAATGATTTCCGCGGCGAAGCACGGACCTGGCAGGCGATGCGCAAGCACATGCTGGTGCTTGCGGATTCAATCACTGACGCGCTCGCCAAGCAGTTCCCGGAGGGGTTCCATCGCTCGGCCACATGAGTGACCTGACTACAGGAGGCTGATCATGAACGCATCCTCTCCGTCCCGGCGTCCCATGCGTCACCAACGGACTTCACCGCGCATGCTCCGCCGCTCGTCCCGGTATCGCTCGACACTCACACTGCAGCGAACGATGACACCAACGAGCCGCTCACTGGCATAGAGAGGACAGGCCCATACGGAGCCGTGAATCCGCTCTGGATGATTACTGCGGCACTCGCGCTCTTCCTGGGAGTGACGGCCATTCTCATTGCCAGTTGAAGATCCGGTCTGCGAAGCCTGGGGCGGCACGATTCGCGTCGAGCGGTGAATGAAACACCAGCCCTGCAACCGCGTTTAACGCAGCGTTGGAGCAGCAACTGCCCGGTCATGCCGACCTGAAACGCCGATCTATGCAGCGCTCGAGGACCAAGCAGTACGACACCTGTGCGTTGGCAGGGCGCGCCTGCCCAGAACCGATCTTCGCTATGGCCGCGATCGGCATTCGCCGCCGCACCCTGCATTCAAGCGCGTTGGGATGTGTCGAAGACTTCAATGCGCCTGGCTACTACCCGGCACCCTGCGGGCACTCTCCTGAATACCAGCTTGTCTTGCCCTATGCCGGCGCTTTCGAGTGGCACGTCGGAGCCAAGTGCGTGTTGCTGGATGGAACTCGCGTGCTGTTCGTCAGTGCCGGGGAAGACTACGCCGACCGTCATGTTGCGGGCTGCGGCCATGACAGCATCATCATCACGCCACGCCTGTCCATGCTCCATGAACTGTGCAGGCCCGCAGTGCCATCTCGGCATCCCGCCTTTCAGCGTGTCGCGAGGTCGACGACGCCCCGCATGAGCTTGCGCAGCCACCGCCTGTTGCGCCTCGAAGCATCGGACAACGACCCGCTGGCGAGCGACGAACTGATGATCGCCCTGCTCAATGAAGCGCTGGGACCGACGCAAAGAATTGCTGAAGCTTCGCCGCTGCGCGTTGTGGACGCGGCAAAGCAGTTCCTGCACGCACACCTGTGCGAACCTATCTCGCTCAACAAGATCGCCCAGGCAGTTCAGGTGTCGGCCGCTTACCTCACCGCCGCCTTCACTCGGTCGGAAGGCATGTCGCTGGGCCGCTACCGCATGCGACTGCGACTCAACCGCGCGCTCGTCGATCTGCCGCGTTGTGAAGACATCACGGGCTTGGCCCTCGATCTTGGGTTTTCCAGCCACGCTCATTTCACCGATGCCTTCAGATCGCTCTACGGCCTGTCGCCGTCCGCCTTCAGGGCCGGGTGCGGGAAGCCGCGGCGCGCTGTTCGAGCAGCGCAGGCTTGCACGAATGCGGCGCACCAGCCCGAACTACACGCTCGCACCCCCACCTAAAAACCATGGAAGCGGCGCTCGCTTCGCTTCGCCAAGATGCCCGCTGCAATCGTCAAGCTGGAAACGAGCGACAGGGAGACAATCGATGAACCCCGTGAAAATGTGCAACGTATTGCTCGCCATGGTGCTCACCGGCGGGCTCATGAGTCATGCCCAAGTATCGAGCGCGCAGACGGACACCCCGAGCATCGGCTCGGCTGACGCGACCGAGCTGGACGAAAGCGATATTTTCGGTGCCTGTAAGCGGGAGTCAGTCGACGAGTCTGGTCATGCCCAGAATGGCGCAGGTCGAAGGTGCGCGAAGGTGCCCTCGCTGTTCGAGCGGGGCAAGGCGATCTTCCGCTTCGACACCTTCGGTGACGAGGACTACTGGGGCGGCAAGCTCGGGCTGCACAAGGCGATCGAAGGCGCCGCTCTCGGAGGCGTCGGCCCCGGTGTCAGTCCGAAGACGGCCATTACCGTCGCCGGCCTGAAAGTCGACGTCGATGCTCTCCCGAGGGACCTGCGATCGAAGCTGAAGCGCGGTCAGGTTGACCTCGACAGTCCTGCAACCACGCTCGCGCTCCTGAAGCTGAACGCTGTCATCGGCGTCAAGGGCTTTTTCAACAAGGGTGGCTCGCTCCGCTCCATCGGCATCACCTGCGCCATATGCCATACGGACGTGAACAACTCGTTCGCCACGGGAATCGGCAAGCGGCTGGACGGCTGGCCGAACCAGGACCTGAACATCGGTCTGATCGTTTCGCTCGCGCCCAACCTGGCGCCGGCGGCCGAACAGATCCTCGGGGCAAGCGACCCAGCGACGATCGCCACGCTCAAGAAAGTGCTCCTGAGCTGGGGCCCCGGCTTTTACGACGCCGAGGTCAACATCGACGCCAAAGGCTTCCGGCCGGATGGCAAGTCGGCCGCGGTCCGCATCCCGGCCGCCTACGGCCATCTCGGCGAGAATCTCCACACATGGACCGGCGGCTTCGGCAACGTCACCTACTGGAACGCCTACGTCGCGAATCTCCAGATGCACGGCAACGGCAACTTCAACGACGAGCGGTTCAACGATCCGGCCAAGTACCCCGCGGCGGTCAGAGGCGGCTTTTTCAAGCTCCGCCACACCCCCGACCAAGTGACGCCGAAGCTGGCCGCGCTCCACTACTATCAGCTCTCGCTGCAAGCACCGAAGCCGCCCAAGGGCAGCTTCAGCGCCAGAGCAGCGGAACGTGGTGAGGCGATCTTCAATGACCAGGGCAAATGCTCTGAATGCCATATGCCGACGCTCTACACCGACGCTGGCTACAACGCGCACACACCGACCGAGATGTGCATCGATTCCTTCCAGGCCGACCGTGGACCAACGGGGGCGATCGGCAGCACCTACGTTACGCCGCAGCTCGAAGGTCTCTGGGCGCGGTCCAAGCGCGGATTCTTCCACGACGGCCGCTTCCCGACGCTGCTGGCTGTGATCGACCACTACGATGCCTGCTTCACCCTCGGCCTGAGACCGGATGAGAAGCGCGATTTGGTCGAGTTCCTCAAGAGCCTCTAGGTAAAGAGACCAGCTGCCTCGATCCACGTTGCTCGATCGATTCCTGTGCCGAAAAATCTTGGCGTATCGGCGCGCTCGCGTATTGATCCGGAGAGATCGAACCAACGCACGCGCGAGCCCGTACCGCGTCGTCAGGCTGATGCGAGAAGACCTTCCTCGCTCATGCCTCCAGCTTCGCATCCATGGTGATCTTTGCCTTCATCAGCTTCGATACCGGACAGCCCGCCTTGGCTCTGTTAGCGATCTCCGTAAACTTCGCGGTGTCCACGCCCGCGACTTTCGCGACCACATTGAGGTGACTCGCGGTGATCTCGAATCCGTCGCCGACTTTTTCCAGTGTCACTGCAGCATGCGTCTCGATCTTCTCCGCGGTCAATCCCGCTTCACCCAGCATCAGGGATAGCGCCATCGAAAAGCAGCCGGCATGCGCCGCGCCAATCAGTTCCTCTGGATTGGTACCTTTGCCGTTTTCGAAACGTGCCTTGAAGCCATACGGTGCTTCATTCAAGACACCCGTCTCGGTTGAAATGGTGCCACCACCCTCTTTAAGGCTGCCTTTCCAGACCGCCCAGGCTTTCTTGATCATGGCTGATCCTCCTTCGGGTAATTGATCGCTCGCAGGTTTTTGCGCGTCCGCAAGCCACATAAGCCCGAACCAGTCCAGGAGTTCCGCGATGTCCATACTCGTTTTCTCACACAGGCGGCATGGTGAGACCCGTGATGGACGGCCAACGCGCGCCGCATAGCCATCCCCGATGGATACCGAACTCGCTCGCAGCTGTGCAGATTCCATATCGAAGCTCTCGATGTGAAGCGTCAATATTCTTCGCTTGTCTGGCATAGCGGCAGCGCGCATCGTATTGCGGAGGACTCAAGAACTCGCGTGGCCGCTCTTTCGTCGCACTATTCCTCGATCAGGCCGGCGATGCAGGAGGTCTCAGAAGATGTCCGACCAGAATAGCGCGGCGCCCAGAGCCCCTGCAGAACTGAGCCCTTCTCAGGAGCAGTTGTCGCGCTGGTGGCCCCGCGCGGTCATCGCGACGCTGGTCATCGGGTTTTCCGTCCTGATCCTGCTGACGATCAAAGTTCATTACGACGCACCGCCCATCCCCGCTCGGGTGGTTGACGCCAGCGGACGACTGCTCTTTACCAGGCAGGATATTCAGGCCGGCCAATCGGTGTTTCTAAAGCATGGCCTCATGGACAACGGCAGCATCTGGGGACACGGTGGCTATCTCGGGCCGGACTTCTCCGCCACGTACCTGCACCGTCTCGCAATCCACGTCGCAGAGACGCTGGCCATGCGCCGCCACGGCAAATCGGTCGACGCACTGGCGCCCGAAGAACGCGCGGCGGTCGAGACACTGGTACGCACTACGCTGAAAGAAAACCACTACGATCCCGCGAGCGAAGTACTCACCTACACCGAAGGCGAAGCCGAGTCGTACCGCTTGCAGCTCGACGAATGGGCAGGCTATTTCTCCGACCCCGCTAAAAATGGCGGACTGCCCGCCGAATTCATCCGCCCGGGCGATGAGCTCAGGCAGCTCACCGCGTTCTTCGCCTGGACAGCATGGGCCTCGGTCACCCAACGACCAGGCGAGGCGACCACTTACACCAACAACTTTCCGTATGACCCGCTCGCGGGCAATCTGCCCTCCGGCAGGGCCGTGCTGTGGAGCGCGCTCAGCTTGATTGCGCTGCTCGCTGGCACGGCCTTGGTCCTGCTGGCCTTCGGCAAGTTCGACTATCTGGGCTGGAAGTCGAGCCGCAAACAACTGGCGCCGTATCTCACGCCGGGCGATCCGACGCCCGCACAACGCGCGGTCGTGAAGTACTTCGTGATCGTGATGCTGTTGTTCCTGCTGCAGACGCTGGTGGGCGGCGCCACCGCGCACTATCGGGCTGAGCCAGGCGATTTCTACGGCATCGATCTTTCCGGTTTCCTGCCCAGCAATATTCTTCGGACCTGGCATCTGCAGCTGGCGATCCTGTGGATCGCGACCGCCTACGTCGCCGGCGCACTGATACTGGCGGTGGAGCTCGGCAACCGCCAGCGGCGACTTGACCCCGTTCTCATCCATGCTTTGTTCGCCGCGCTGGTGTTCGTTGTCGCCGGGAGCCTGTTGGGCGAGTGGGCCGGCACGTTTCAGTGGCTGCGCGCATCCTGGTTCTGGATCGGCAACCAGGGCTGGGAATACCTCGAGCTTGGCCGCGCCTGGCAGATCGGCTTGGCCGCGGCGCTGGTGTTCTGGTTCGCTCTGCTGGTCCGCAGCGTCGCGCCTGCGCTCAACGATCTGCGGCAACGGACGATTGCGCGCTTGTTCCTGCTCGCAGCTCTCGCGATTCCGGTGTTCTACCTGCCGGCGATGTTCTTCGACAGCGCCAGCCACTTTTCGATCGTCGACACGTGGCGCTTCTGGATCATTCACTTGTGGGTGGAGGGATTCTTCGAATTCTTCGTGACCGTGCTGGTTGCGGTGATTCTGGTGGGGCTGGGCGTCGTCTCGCGACTGACCGCGACTCGAGTGATCTATCTGGATGCGATCCTGTACTTTGGCGGGGGACTCATCGGTACCGGTCACCATTGGTATTTCAACGGCCACAGCGAAGCCAACATGGCGCTCAGCGCCATCTTCTCCGCGCTCGAAGTCATTCCGCTCACTCTGTTGACGCTGGATGCGTGGGACTTCGTCAAGGTAACGCGCACGCAGCGCGATCCCGCCGGCGATCCCCTGCCCGTCCCCCATAAGTGGACGTTCTATTTCATCATGGCCGTGGGCGCCTGGAACTTCGTCGGCGCCGGCATATTCGGCTTCCTCATCAACCTGCCGATCGTGAGCTATTTCGAGATTGGCACGCTGCTCACCGTCAACCACGGCCATGCCGCGATGATGGGCGTGTTCGGCATGCTGGCGATCGCGCTGACCGTGTTCTCGATACGCCATGTCGCAACGCCGACGCAATGGCAGCCGTTGGAGAAGTATTTCAAAGTCTCTTTCTGGGGCCTGAACGCGGGGTTGTTGATGATGGTCGTTTTCAGCCTGTTTCCCGGTGGCGTACTGCAGCTGAACGACGTCCTGGAAAACGGTTACTGGCACGCAAGGGAGCTCGCATACACGGGGCGCAGCAGCGCCCGCCTGATCGAGTGGCTGCGCACGCCCGGGGACCTGGTTTTCATTTTCGTCGGAGTGCTGCCGGCGCTGGCTGCGGTACTGCAATGCTACTTTGGCATGCGAAAACATCATCGCGGTTGATTTCAGAGGACACGAGGACTCGCATGGTCGCTCCGCCGTCGCAGAATTCTCCGCCAACGGCGTTCGCTCTGTTCGCTTATGGCTTCAGACCTTTCTTCCTGGCGGCTGGCGTCTACGCGCTGCTCGCACTCATCGCATGGCTGTGGATCTACACGACGGGTGTACAACCGCTGCCCAACCAGCCCGCGCAACTTTGGCATGGGCACGAGATGCTGTACGGCTTTATTGGTGCAGCGATCGCTGGATTCCTGCTCACGGCGGTCCCGAGCTGGACGGGTGCTCGCGGTTTTGCGGGAACCCCGCTCATTCTGCTGGCCGCGCTTTGGCTTGCCGGCCGATTGGCATTCGCCGCAGCCGCCGTGCTGCCTCCGGCATTCGTTGCGGCCTGCGAGCTTGCCTTCATCCCGGCGCTCGGTTGCCTGCTCGCCCCGCCACTACTTCGAGCGCGCAACCGCAACTCGCCCTTGCTCCTCGTGCTCGCCAGTATTTGGCTGACGGACGTCGTCTTCATGTATGCGCTGATGCGCAATGATGTGCTGCTCGCGCGCACAACGTTGCTTGTAGCGATCGATATTGTCTTGCTGCTGGTCACCGTGATCGGTGGTCGCATCGTTCCTGCATTTACCGCGAACGCGCTGCGCGCCCGTGGACGGGCAACGGACCTTCGCAGCAGCCGATGGACCGACGGCATCGTCATCGGTGCGATGATTGCCATCGTCTTAGTAGATGTCATCGCTCCGTGGCACCCGGTTGCCGGCGCAGTCGCAGCCGTGGCCGCGATCGCGCATGCAGCGAGATTGATCGGATGGCGGAGCTGGCGGACGCTGGACGAACCGCTGGTGTGGAGCCTGCATTTGGCCTATGCGTGGCTGGCGGTGGGACTGGCGATGAAGGCGCTGTACCTCGCCGCTAATGTCGCATGGGCCGCGCTCTGGCTGCACGCGCTGACGATAGGCGTTGCGGCGGCAATGATCCTTGCCGTTATGACGCGCGCCTCGCTCGGGCACACTGGCCGGCCTCTGTCCGCGTCGCGACTGATCGGCGGCGCATACATTCTCTTGTCGCTCGCAGCAGTGATGCGCGTGTTTGCACCACCGCTGGCACCCGGCGCTTATCAGTGGAGCGTCATGGTGGCCGGAACGCTATGGATCTGCGCGTTCGCCGTTTTCATCGTGGTGTACACGCCCATTCTGTTGCGGTCTCGCATTGATGGCCGTCAGGGATAGCGGCACGACCGCGCCCGGATCGAGCAAGCGCACGACTTGCAGCGTATCGACCGTCGTCTCGGCGCCGGCGGATGCTGATAGCGCAACGGCTTGTTCTCCAGGCCTGGCGAGCGCGTGCTCGTATAGCCAGTCTCGTGCCCGGGCGATGCACGCTTGCGCATCAGTCTGCGAGGGCACGCAAAGGGGCGACACACCCGAGACCAGCGTAAGGCTTCCCCACACCATCGACGAATCCGTGAGCGCCACGATCGGCGCCCGAGGCCGGAACCGGGCAATGGCGGCGACTTGCCGCAGATTTCGCGCCTGAACGATGATCGCCCGCGCATCGAGCTGCCCGGCGAGCTGACACGCCGCGAATGCGAGCGCTTCGTCAGCCGAGACGGCAGCGGCGAGCCGGGCCTGCGCGATCGTCGCCGCGTATTCGGCTTGCGTCGCTACGATCACGCGTCGCAGGATCGCAACGGCGGCGACGGGGTTGCGCCCGATGGCGCTCTCCGCGGAAAGCATTACGGCGTCGGTTCCATCCAGCACGGCATTGGCAATGTCGGTGACCTCTGCGCGGGTCGGCCGCGTGTGTTCGACCATTGATTCGAGCATCTGCGTTGCGGTGACAACCGGGCGCCCTTTTGCATTGGCCGCCGCAATGATGCGTTTCTGTATGAGCGGGATCTCCGCAAGATCGGTCTCGACGCCCAGGTCCCCGCGCGCAACCATGATGGCGTCGGCGGCTTCGACGATCGAATCGAGTGCCGCCAGCGCTGCGCGCTTTTCAATCTTGGCTATGAGCAGCGGCGTGCAGGTATCCACAAGACAGGCGCGCACGCGAGTCAGGTCGTCGGCACCTTGAACGAATGAGACACCGATCCAGTCGACTGCCTGGGACACCGCAAAAGCGAGACACATCCTATCGCGCTCAGTCGGGACAAGTCCGGGCAACTGCAGCTCGGGTACGTTGACACCCGACCCCGAGCGCACTGTGCCGCCCGCGAGCACTTCGCATTCGACCTGGTCGGCGGCCGGTGTCTTGACCACAAGGCGGATCGCGCCATCAGCCAGATGTACTGACTCGCCGGCACGCAAGGCTGCCAGCAGCGCGTGCTGCCTGACCGGCAGGACATTCGGGGCGCTTGCCGCTTTGGCCAGATACACCTGGGCGCCAGCGGGCAATTCGCGCGAGCCGCCAGGGATCTCTCCAAGACGAAATTTCGGCCCGGGCAAGTCCGCCAGAATCCCCACTGGCCGCCCAAGATTGCGGCTGATTTCCCGCACCCGCTGAATACGCCGCGCATGCTCGTCAGGAACGCCGTGCGACAGATTGATGCGCGCGAGATCCATGCCCGCGCTGGTCAGCCCCTCCAGGACTCCAGGCGCGTCGGTTGCCGGACCCAGCGTGCAGACGATCTTGGTGTGTTGCCACGAATCAGGTGTCATGTCGTGACACTTCAGCTGCTCCCGTAAACTGGAAGTGCCATCCCATGAATGACCTTCGCGTCGTCACGGGTGGGAGCATGTCGGATTGCGATACGGCGATGGCAGCGGCACGCGACACTGCACGCTCGGAGCGCGTCCGCAGATCGGTCGCACACAGCACTCGCGGACTGATCCTTCTCACATGTTGGTCTCACCCGATGAGTGGGGCCCGAAACAGTGAACGCTTTGCACATCGATATCGGTGCGCTAACGTACACGCGCCGCTCGAAGGCAGAGTGCCATCGCTTTCTCCGATGGCACGCGTGAATATTCTTCGCTTGTCCGATCCGACAGCGACATCTACCCTCCAGCTCGACCCGCTGCGGAAATTGTTCTTCGCAGTCAACGATTGGGAGAAGGAAGTATGTCGCGCTACGCACCGTTCAAGCTGTTGACAGCTCCACTACTGCTGCTGGCGAGTTTCTGCCTGACCGCTCCAGCAGCAGCCGCAACGCCCGCGAAGTCGGCGGATGCGGTCGCGGTCCTCGAGACGAAGATGGCGCTGCGCGATCTGTGGGTCGAGCACGTCTTCTGGATTCGCAGCTACGTACTCGCGGCGGACGCTGGCGATGACGCGCAGCGCAAAGTTGCTGAAGATGAGGTAGTCAACAACGCGAAGGCGCTCGCTGCAACGATTACCCCCTTCTACGGTCAAGAAGCCGCCGATGGTCTGCTGAAACTCCTGGCTGGACACTGGGCCGCGGTTCGCGACTACGACTCGGCGACGGTCGATCACTCGAAGGCCGGGCAGAGCAAGGCCGTGGCAGCCATCACGGCCAACGCCCATGAGATCGCCAAGTTCCTGAGCGGCGCCAATCCGTACCTGCCCGAAGACGCAGTGTTCGGGCTGCTGTCGGCGCACGGCGCACATCACGTCGCGCAGATCAACGAGATTGCAGCGAATGATTTCCGCGGCGAGGCACAGACCTGGCAGGCGATGCGCAAGCACATGCTGGTGATTGCAGATTCGATCACCGACGCGCTCGCCAAGCAGTTCCCGGACCGGTTCCATCGCTCGGCCACATGAGTGGCCTGAATACTGGAGGCTCAGCATGAACGCACCCTCTTCTTCTTCGCGGCGAATTCCCTATTCCCGACGGATTGCGGCGCCGGCGAGCTCTGCCCAACACGCTCCGCCCATCGTAGTGCTCGCGCATGACGCGCGCCCCGCCGCGAACGAGGACACCGCTACGGCAGCTGCAGAACGCTCGGTAAATCCACTCTGGATGATCACGGCCGCGCTCGGGCTCTTCTTTGGCGCACTGGCGGTTTTCGTCTTCAGTTGAAGGATCAGGTCTTGGCTGCAGCGGCCGAAGCGCACGCGCATATCGCACGCTATTGGTACGTCAACGCACAGACTAGTGCTGCCACTTGCGCGTACTGTTCTCTTCGATCCTCTTTTTTCATAGCTACGACGGAGAGCAGGAAATGAACCGCTCCTACGGCCATCTTTCGTTGCTGCTTTTTCTTTTGCCTTACAACAATCGCTGCCGCGACCGATGATCCACTGGACATCGAGAGATTCCCGACAGCGGCGCGAGCTCACCCGATCAACTCGCAGGAGATCGACATGATTACCCTTGACGATGCCAGAAGGATCATTGCTGCCGCGGAGGGCAAGGCAAAGCAGCTGGGCCAGCCGATGAACATCGCCGTCGCGGATGCCGGCGGGAACCTGATTGCTCACGTTCGAATGGATGAGGCATGGATCGGCAGCATCGATATTTCCATCAAGAAGGCTTTCACCTCGCGCGCCTTCGACATTTCCACCAGAGATCTGGCGAAAGTTTCGCAGTCAGGTGGCCAGTTCTTCGGGATCGATGCGTCCAATGACGGCCGCGTCATGATCTTCGCGGGCGGCGTGCCGCTCAAGCAGGCTGGAAAAGTGGTGGGTGCCATTGGCGTGAGTGGCGGCTCTGGTGAGCAGGACCATGCCGTCGCAGAAGCAGGCGTCGCTGCTTTCAGTTGATTTCGACGCGGGAGCAAAATCATGGCAAGCAATCGTGGCGTGGCCTATGTCGGCCAAGGGCGGGTCGAGGTTCAAAGCATCGACTATCCCAAGCTCGTGGGTCCCGGCGGCAGGCGCTGCGATCACGGCGTCATCCTGAAGATCGTGGTCACGAATATCTGCGGCAGCGATCAGCACATGGTGCGGGGCCGGACCACGGCGCCCACAGGACTGATCCTCGGTCACGAGATCACCGGCGAGGTGATCGAGGCGGGACGCGATGTGGAGTTCATCAAGGTTGGCGACCTCGTTTCGGTGCCGTTCAACGTAGCCTGCGGGCGCTGCCGGAACTGCAAGGAACGCGCTACGGGAGTCTGCCTGAATATCAACCCGGCGCGCGCCGGCGGCGCCTACGGATATGTGGACATGGGCGGATGGATCGGCGGCCAGGCCGAGTACGTCATGGTTCCCTATGCCGATTTCAATCTGCTCAAGTTTCCGGACAAGGCCCGGGCAATGGAGAAGATCCTCGACCTCGCGTGCCTGTCGGACATCCTGCCTACAGGTTTTCACGGCTGCGTCTCGGCCGGCGTGACCACCGGATCGACGGTGCTGATTTCCGGCGCCGGACCCGTGGGATTGGCTGCGGCCGCGTCGGCGTTCCTGCTGGGCGCCGCGGTCGTGATCGTCGCGGACTTCAACGCAGAGCGTCTCGCACAGGCGCGTTCGTTCGGATGCGAAACGATCAACCTGTCCCAAGGCGGCACCATAGCGGAGCGTATCGAACAGATTC
>Ga0111539_10006021_pt1 | contig 15667 bp, 16 predicted proteins | sample RhiMethybrSRZTD1_FD_79667 | JGI IMG/M metagenome (GOLD analysis project Ga0111539, IMG submission 79667) | Populus rhizosphere microbial communities from Tennessee, USA - Rhizosphere MetaG P. TD hybrid SRZTD1 (version 2) (version 2) | ecosystem: Host-associated > Plants > Roots > Rhizosphere >... | reverse complement strand
CGCCTACATGAATGCCGGCGTGATGACGCTGCTGGGTCAGGTCACCGGGCCTATCGCAGATCCGCGCAACGGCATGCCGGTGCTGAACAGCGGCGGCGGCGAAATTCTTACGCTCGTCGGCATGGCATATGTCAGTTCCGGGCCGACGATGATCGAGAACGCGGCCAATCAAGCTTGCTCGTCGTATTGGAACCGGTTGCCGCGCAGTTATTACGGCAGCGTCTCCAACGTTTCGACATCTTCGACCACGCTGGTAGGGCTGGGTGGTGCGATAAAGATGATAACCTGGGGCGACAGCGCCTATCAAATTCACGCCACCGGGTATGGGCAACTGAACGCCCCCGGCGTCACGGTCAATCAGCTTCTCGCGGATGGCAGCGCCGCTAGCGCCATAGCGGTTGCGTATTATCCTGTCGGCAATGCGCAGTATCCGACTCCGCTATCGTTCATTAGCGCCAGCGCGGATGGCCTGCACTCATTTCAGTTCGGCGGTAACGTCAGTGCGGGCAGCGCGACATTCAATGCGGCGCTGCACGCAACTGTCATGGGATAAGATGTAGAAACGATGCCCTACTACCCGCAATCCCCCGGCTTCTATCCGCCGCTTGACAGCGTGACCGACGGGCAGCTGGCGAACATGCCGGCCGGCACGGTGAAGGGCCGTGCGCTGGGCGCGGGCGTCGGCGATCCGCAGAACCTGACGCCAGCGCAGTTGCAGGCGATGGTGGGCTTGAGTTACCGCAACATCCTAGGACGCAACGGCGGCTGCGAGGTGTGGCAGCGTATTCCGAATGGCGCCTCGCTTGCAGCCGCTGGCAGCATGTATGCAGCCGATGGCTGGTTCGTCGCATGTGGCGCCAACCAGCTAACGAACATCGCTCAGGGCGGCAGTCTCACACCGGGTTCGCACACTTCGTTGAGCGTGTCACGGAGCAGTGGACAGACCGGCACTGGTTTGTACTGGGTGGAATATCCGCTCGACACCGACGAGATTGCGTTTGCGCGCAGCAACTTCGTCACGCTGTCGTTTCTCGTCTACGGTGGACCTAATTTCTCACCAGCAGCCGGTGCATTCACAGCAGGTTTGTATGTCGGAACTGGTGCGCCTGCACGGCGCATAATGGGCGTGTATACGAACGAGACGGCGCCACTCTACAAGACGTTCAACGCCGCTCTGAATGCAGTAACGCCCTGTGTCATGACATCCACTGCCATCGTGCCCAGCAATGCGTCGCAGGCATCGCTGGTGTTCCAATGGGCACCTGTCGGCACAGCTGGTGCTCAGGACTACATCGCGTTTGACGACGTGCAGCTTGAAGTCGGCAGTTTCGCGACGCCGTTCGAGCGCCGGCCGTTCGAGAGCGAGTTGCAAGCGTGTCGCAGACGTTATTGGAAAACCTTTCCGTATGCGACGGCGCCGGCACAGAATGCAGGTGTTGATGGTGCATACAGCGCGCCACAAATAACTGCGGCTGGTAGCGGTAACGAGAGCCCATCCTATCCGTTTCCAGTACCGATGCGCGCTGTTCCAACCATTACGCTTTTCAATCCGTCAGCGGCGAATAATCAGATGCGTAATCCGTATACTGCTACTGATTGCAGCGGCACTGTTCCATTCGCTACAACATGGGGTCTAAATAGACTCTATACCGTTAATGCAGTAGGCTCGATAGCAGGCCAGATCAATAGCGTTCATATTGCAGCCGACGCGGAGATTTGATCATGACCGAAACCTACAAGCTCAGTCCGTTCGGCGGCGTGCAGCGCCTCAGCGACGGCGCGTTTATTCCCAACGACGAACGCAACGCCGACTGGCGCGCCTATCAGGAATGGGTTGCCGAGGGCAACACGGCGCATCCGGCAGATGCACCACCGACACCTGAGCCACGTTGAGGATGACATGGCAGACTGGAAAATCGGACCGACGTTCGCTGACGAGTGTAAGGCGGCCGGCGTCGACATGAACGGCTGGGCCTGGAGCATCTTCGACGGCACGCTCATGTTCAACGAGAACGTGCCGCAGGAGACGCGGGATGCTGTTGCGGCTGTTTTGGAAGCGCACGATCCGATGGCGCAGACGGACCCGCCGACGCCCTGGCCGCCGGGTGCGCCGGGTCAGCTGCCAGCAGGCTGATGGAAGAGCGCTTGCGCGCGTTAGAGATACAGGTCACGGCGATACGAGGTGACCTGGCGGCGCATGAGAAACTTTGCGATGCGCGTTGGCGTGTTATGTGGAAGCTAGTTACTTTGCTCAGTAGCGGCATTGCGCTCATCGTCGCGCTCGCTGTCGAGGTGCTGTGGAGGCCATCATGAGCCCATTAGGTATAATTCTGATCATTCTCCTGGTGCTGCTGGTTGTCGGTGGCTTGCCTAATTGGCAATACCATTCTTATGGCTGGGGTCCGAGCGGCCTCGGCGGCATCCTGCTCTTGGTGTTGATCGTGCTGCTGCTTACCGGCCGGCTATAGGGAGGCGTCCATGACCATCGGGTTCATCTTTTGGCTGCTGATGCTGTTATGGCTGATCTTCGGCGTTTATAATCGCCGTGCGGTGATCAACGCGCCATGGATATGGGGCGGCGACCTGCTGCTCTACATCCTTTTGTTCCTGTTGGGTTGGCGGGTGTTTGGCTGGCCCATCGCAGGGTGATAGTTAACTGAAGGAGGTAGCTATGCCAGAAGCTGTGACGATGACGGCCGGCGAGGTTTATCCCGCGTCGGTTGCCTGGGACCTCAAGGTGACTCCGACGCGCTGGTCGAGCAGCGACCCGGGCGCCGCGACGGTTGCGGCCGTCGAGCAGCCGCCCCCGGCCGAGGGCGAGGAGCCTCGGCCGGACATGAAGACTGACGCTATCGTGACTGCGGTCGAGAACACCTCGCCGGCGGTGCGCAGCTGCGAGATCAGGGCGCACGCCACGGTCGATGACGAAGAGTCGGAGTTTCACGGGCAAGAGCTCCTTGCCTCGTTTCTCGTCACGGTCATCCCGATCGTCGGCGGTGACATCGCGCTGGCCGCGCCCCTGCCGCCTCCGCCTCCTCCCGAGGGCGCGGTTACGCAGCGGAGATATCGCCGCGAGCAAAAGTAGGCCCATCACCGGAGCTCGAGCCAGATCATGGCCCTCGTTCTTACCTATGAAAGCTTGAAGGCCCAGTTCTCGATCTGGCTCGAGCGCAACGGCGACTCGGCGCTCTTGTCCGAGGTGCCCTACCTCATCATGCTGGCCGAGGATCGGCTGGCGCGTGAGCTCAAGGTCTTGGGTACCCGCAACTCGGTTACGGCCAGCTTCATTCCTGGCAAGTCTTGGATGTCCAAGCCGACTCGCTGGCGCGAGACGGTGTCGCTTAACTATGGCACTGGCCCGGGCTTCTCGAAGCGTGAGCAGCTGTTTCTGCGCGACTATAACTTCTGTCGAACCTACTGGCCCAATCCAAACGTGCGCGGGATGCCGCGCTACTACTCCGACTACCTTTACGATCAGTTCCTGTTCGTGCCGACGCCGGACCTGGCGTATCCGTTCGAGCTGATGTTTTGGCAGCGCCACCCGCCGCTTGACGAGACCAACCAGACCAACTGGTGGACGGCCAACGCGCCGGCGATCCTGCACAACGCCGCGATGCTGGAAGCCAAGCTCTATATGAAAGATCCCGAGGGCGCGGCCGCTCAGGAAAAGCAGTATGACCGGGCGATCAGCGCGCAGTTCGGCGAGAACGCGCGCCAAAGGATCGACGGCGCCACCGAGGTGAAGGAGAAGTAAGATGGGCGGCGGCTATACTCCCACCTTTGGCGGCTCGCCGGTGCAGCCCGGGCATGTTTCATATAAGCTTTACAGCTTCTTTGGCGACATTTCATTAGAATGGCCGACGGGCCTGCAGGATACGCAGTTTCCGGCAACATTTTTCAACGATCTTAATCCGCAGGCCCCGGACCAGTCGGTGAAGCTGCCCGACGCAACGCAAGTTTCAGTTGGAACAGCTGTCATCGTCAACAACATCAGCGGCTCGGTGCTGCAGATCAATGACTTTACTGGAGGCAGCCTATCCGCTGTCGATCCCGGTATCGCGAAGTACATGCTGCTGAACGACAACACAACGCCGGCCGGTGCCTGGCACGTCATTCAGTTTGGAGCCGGCACGAGCGCGGCCAACGCTTCTGCGCTCGCCGGCGCCGGCCTGCAGGCGATTGCCAACCTGCTCAGCTGGGCCCCGACGACGCTGACACTGAATACGACGCCGTTTACTCTCTCAATTGGGCATCGCGCGCAGTTTGTTATCTGGACGGGCGGCGCCGGCGTGTTGAACCTGCCGCCGGTATCGCAGGTCGGCGACCGTTGGCTCGTGATGGTCAACAACGCTGGCTCGGGCACGTGGACGCTTGAGCCCGACAGCGCGGAGCTCATCGACAATCGCTCGAACATCAGCCTAAATCCAGGAGAGTCGTGCATAGTCGAGTGCCAGGGCGGCACGGCCTGGTACACCGTGGGTCGTGGCCGCACGCTGCAGACCTCTCCCGTTGCCGTGCTCGACAAGAACATTGGCGGCGCCGGGGCAACGATCACTCTTACCGCCGGCGAGGCTGCTTCGCAAATTCAGCGCTTTACCAGCGCGCCGGCCCTTACTAGCGATGTCAGCATTGTTTATGGCTCGGCGAGCAACTTCTATTTTGTCGACAACTCGACGACCGGCGGGTTTGTTCAGACCTTCAAGGGCCTAGTCGGCGATGCTGGCGTGGTCGTTGCCCAGGGCACCAAGGCCATTCTCGTCAACAAGAATGGCGCGATGACCCTGGCTGTTTCGCTGACGAGCGGCACGGTCACTCAGATCAATACGTCTGCGCGTCTTGCCGGCGGCCCGATCACGACAACGGGCACTCTCGACCTGGCGACCTCCGGCGTGACTCCGGGAAACTACGCCAGCCCGGCTGCCCTCGCTATCGACGCATACGGCCGTGTTACTGCGGTGTCGGCCGGTAATCAAACCTCTCCTCCCATTGGCACGGTCATCGATTTTGCCGGACCCACGGCGCCGCCCATGTGGCTGCTGTGCGCGGGGCAGGCGGTAAGTCGCGTTACATACAGCGCGCTGTTCGCGGTAATCGGCACCACATACGGCGTCGGCGACAACTCGTCCACGTTTAATCTGCCGGACTGCATCGGCCGTGCGGTGGTCTGCCGTGACTACGGCTATGGGCGCATCAACGGAGTTGTTGGCGACTGGTTGGGCGCGGTGGGTGGTAATCAGTACCTGCAATCACACGCGCACGGCGTCAATGACCCGACTCACTATCACCCGCTGGCTGACCCGGGTCACACTCACGGTATCGGCGATCCCGGCCACACGCACGGCGTCAATGACCCTACCCACCAACACACGTCGGTGTCGGCGCCGAATACGCAGGGCGGCGGCGCGGTGGGCGGCAACATCGGCTTCTGGGTCAGTTCGTCCGCTGGCGAGCGTCCCTATAATATTGTGACTACGGCAAATGGCACTGGCATCTCAATCGCTGCTGCTGGCACCGGGATCTATACCGGCACCGCCGGCACGGGCGCCTACGCAAACTATGCGGCTACTGGCATCTCGATCCAAGCGGCTGGCAACGGTACCGGTCACAACATGCCGCCGGTTATCGCCATGAACAAGCTTATCTTTGCGGGGGCATAGGCGTGGCCGGCGAGTTCACTCCCAACGCGTCCGAGCCTCGTCCCTATCCGCTGCGAGGCAAGCCCGGCATCAAGCGCGACGGCACTAGCCTTGACAATGACGCCTACGACGACGGCATGTGGGTGCGTTTCACTCCATCGGGCCGGCCGCGCAAGATGAACGGCTATCGGTTGATCTGCGATTTTATCATGGGCCCGGGACGCGGTATTCACGTCAATCCGCTCAGCGGCTACAACCGCGTGCACCTGGGCCGGCCCACCGGTCTTGATCAGCTGTCGATCTCGAGCGACGGGTCGCTTGCCTCGAGCCTGATCAACCGCACGCCCGCCGGGTTCGTCGTCGATCCCAACAATCGCTGGACGTTTGATCTGATCTATGACTCGTTCGGCTCGGGTGGGTCTAAGCTTCTAGCGATCGCGTGCCCGAATAACGCGGCCGTTGACAACAACGTCAGCACGCAGCTCTGGTACGGCGACGCCGCGGGCATTGCCCCGTTGGTGACAACCGGCGCGCCGCTGGCCAGCGGCGGCGTGGTGGTGCTGCATCCGTTCGTGCTTGTCTACGGCAACGACGGCCGGTTGGCCTGGTGCGACGCGAGCCTGCCGGCGACCTGGACGGGCGGCGCGTCGGGCACTTCGCGGATCACCGGCGCGAAGATCGTCAAGGGCCTGCCGATGCGCGGCGGCAACACCAGCTCGCCGGCCGGGCTGTTCTGGTCGCTTGACACGCTGATCCGCTGCGTGTTCAATTCATCGGGCACGGGCGCGACCTTTAACTTTGACACGGTCAGCACCGACATCTCGATCATCGGCGCCGACGCGGTGGTCGACTATGACGGCTCGTTCTATTGGCTGGGCGAAGACCGCTTCTACATATACAACGGCGTTGTGCAGGAGCTGCCCAACATCTTTAACAAGCAGACGCTGTTCGACCGGCTGACCTACTCGGCGCGCATGACAAGCTACGCCTACACCTTGCCGCGCTGGGGCGAGATCCACTTCTGCGTGCCGGTCGACGGCGCGTCCTCTCCAAATTGGGACTACATCTACAATGTGCCGCAGCGCATCTGGTATGATACGGAGCTTCCCGACGGCGGGCGCGCCTGCGCGTTTCCGCCGCACGTGTTCCCCTATCCCCTGATGGTTGGAAATGTCGACCTCGGCAACGGCCTGTACGAGCTTTGGCAGCACGAGACCTTCGGCTTCAACCGGGTGTACGGCTCGCAGCAGACCGCCATCCGCTCCTTCATCACGCATCCGCCGATAAGCTACGCGAGCACCGGCCCGGCCGGCGACCAGTGGGTTGGCGTCGAGCGCAACATCCACCTCGAGCGCATCATACCCGACATCAGGCAGATCGGCGACGTGCTCGTGATGGCGGCCTATCGGGACGCGCCGCGCGGCGATGAAAATATCAAGAGCCAGGTGTGCCATCCAAGCACCAAGCAGCTCGACAACGTGCGCGGCCAGGGCCTCTTGTGCGCGCTCACCTTCGAGTCGAACGCGCTGAATGGATTTTTCGAGTATGGCCTGAGCACGGCTTACATCAGACCAGGTGATGCACGCCCGGTCAACAGGTGATATAATGCTCCCCAAGCCTCAGCTCCTGAGCTTTGAGCGCTGGGCCGCCCAGGTCCTCGCCAACTACCCGGAGAGCGAGGTGCCGGTGCCGCCGGCTGAAGAGCGCTGGCGCGAGTGGGCCACCAGCCTGCTCCGGCGAGAGCCATTCAACGAGGTGCCCTTGGCGCACCCCGATGACTTTTCGGATTGGCGCGACTGGGCCGAGCACGCGGCCCTTGTGCTGGGAGCGGGATGAACCCATGCCGTATATTCGTTCAACGACGACACCGGCGGCGGCCGAAGCGCCCAGGTCTCAGGAGCAGCAGCACGGCGCGACGTCGGCTGATATAATGGGGCATCCGTCCACGCGATGGGCCCCGGACTTCGACCCCGACGCGCAGCCCTGGTGGCGGCGCGCGATCAACGCGCTGGGCGAAGTCGGGCCTCATCTGCAGAATATCCCAGACCCGGCGCCGGTGCGCGCGCAGCCGGTGTCCGGCGGGCGCTTCGGCTTTCAGAACGTGGGGCGCTGGCAGCCGCCCGTGCCGGTCCGGCTCGCGAATTGGTCAGAGGAGCAGGGCGGCCTGTATCCCAGGTTCTATCGTCCGGGAAGCTCTTATGCCGGCGGCGGAAGCACGAGCGTCGGCGCGCTGATGGGCGCGCTGCCGCCAGGCCGGCCCGCGGAGCAGATGGCCGAGGGCGGCGCGAGCCCGAGCCTGTATCGCGGGCCCGGCGGCGGACAGGACGACCAGATGCCCGCCTACGTGTCTCCGGGCGAGTACATTTTCAGCGCCGGCGACGTGGCGATGCTGGGCGACGGCAACAACGAGGAAGGGGCACGCGTGCTTGACAACATGCGGGGCGCGCTCCGACAGCACATGACAAGCAAGCGCGAGGGCCACCCGCCGATGGCGCGTGACCCGATGAGCTATCTGCGGGCAGCCGCTAACTCGAGCAAGGGAACCTGACATGGGCTTCCTATCCGGAGTGTTCGGCGGCAGCAACGAGGGTTCGAGCACCACCAGCACGAACCTGCCCGACTGGTTCACGGCCTACGGGCAGGATCTGTTCAATGCCGGCCGCAGCCGCTTCCTCAACGCGCCCTATCCCGGCGCGGACCCGAACCAGCGCGTTGCCGCGACCAACCCGGACCTCGAGGCCTCGCGGACCGGCGTGCGCAACATGCAGGGGGCCTTCAACCCGGCTATGAACGAGGCCTCGGGAATGATCTCCTCGGGCGCGGGCATGGTCGACACGGGCTTCGGCACCGTGGGCCAGGGCACCGGCATGGTGAACGCCGGCTCCGGCATGGTTGGCGAGGGCGCCGGCATGGTGGGACAGGCCGGGAACCTGTTCAACCAGGGCGACTTCAATCAGTTCATGAGCCCCTACACCAGTGCCGTGACCGACCGGATCGCGCAGCTGGGCGCGCGCAACTTGGGCGAGAAGATCCTTCCCCAGCTCAACGCCAACTTCATCAGCGGCGGCAACTTCGGCTCGAGCCAGAACACCGACTTCTCGCTCCGTGCCATGCGCGACGCGAACGAGAGCATTCTCGGCGAGCAGGCCAAGGCGATGGAGACGGGCTTTGGCCAGTCGATGAACGCTTATCAGACGGCGCAGCAGCGGCAGCTCGCGGCCGGTCAGGCGATGGGCACGCTGGGCGCCCAGTCCGGCCAGCTCGGCACGGCGATGGGCACGCTGGGCACCGAGCAGGGCGCGCTGGGCGCTCAGAAGGGCGCGCTGGGCACTCAGCAGGGCGCGCTGGCCCAGGCGCGGCAGGGGATGCAGCTGCGCGACGCGGCCGCGCTCGAGGAGGTCGGCAAGGACCAGCGCAACATGGCGCAGCGCCAGATGGACGTGAGCCACGGCGACTTCACCGAGGCCCGCGACTGGGATCGCAGCATGCTGCAGGGCGCGGCCAACATCGGCCAGGGATACACGCCGCCCTCGACGTCGACGACAAACACGACCCAGGAGTCCGGCGGCAACCTCGGCGGGCTCGGGCAGCTGCTGGGCGGCGCGGCCGCGGTAGCGAGCGCGATCCCGTGGCGGCAGGGCGGGCGCATCGAGCGCCGGCGCAAGGGCGGCGTGATCCGGCGCTTTGCCACGGGCGGTTATCAGCCGTTCTACTCGAGCGCGCTGCCGCGAGGCGTGGACTATGATCGCCTGTATCAGCCCTATTCGAGCCTGCCGGTTTCGGATGATCAAGCATATCAGCCGGTGTATCGGTCCGCGAGCGCGGGCGGCGGCGGGTTCGACGCCACTCCTCGCGGCGACCCGACGGCGACCAACCCGGCAACGACGCAGTCGCTCGGCGACATGGCGCGCGAAAGCTACGGCATCGCGCGTGACATGATCGGCGTCACGCCGGGCTGGGGCCAGGTCGCGGGCACTCTGGCCGGCACGATGATCGGCCCGGGAGCCGGCATGATCGGATCGTGGGGAGACTATGCGCGGGGCATCTCGCGGGGCGCGCTCAACCAGGATCCGGTCGAGGCGCATCTCGGCAGCCGCAGCCCGTCGGCGCGAGAGGCCGGCGCGCTCGCGCAGGCCAAGGCCGAGCAGCAGTACGGCATCGCGCCGAGGGGAAGCTTCTTCGGCGACCTGTTCGGTGGCCTGACGGACCCCGTCGACAAGAGCGGCGTGCCGGCGGGCGCTCGGGAGGGCTACGACGCCGGCGGAAACTACAGCGGCTCGATGGACAAGGGCGCGCCGGGCCCCGGCCCCGACGTCAGTCCATCATCGCGCGAGGGCAGCGACACCGACACCAAGCGCAGGGGCGGGCGCGTCAAGCGCGCTGGCGCGCTGAAGCGGTACAGGGAGGCCGCGTGATGGGCGCCCTCAGGCAGCGATACGGCGGCGGGGGCGTGATCCGCAGGTTTGCCAACGGCGGCAGCGCTGACGAAGATCCGCCGCCACCGCCGACGAGAGTGCGTCCCCAGGATCGCGGCCGGCTGGTGCAGTATCGTCCCGGCGAGCCGCCGATCTGGATAAGCGAGGATGCCGATCCGAACGACCCCGACGCCGTCGCTGTCTCTGACGAACCTGCGACGGAGCCCGTAACTCCGTACAGCCCGACGGCGTACGGCGCCACGCGCGCTCCCAGCACCGGGCCCTCGACGGGCCGCGTGTCGGGGCAGCCCGGCGGCCGGGGCGGCGCGCTGGCGCGCGCGAACGGCACGGCCGATCCGCCGGCTGATCCGAATATCAACCCGACGACGGGGCAGCGTCCCGACACCGGCAGCGCGGCCGAGGACTTGCGCGCTTTGCGCCGCGCGATCATCTTGCAGCTTCCCACGCCCGAGGCGCGGCAGCAGGCCCGCACCCGGCTCGACGAGGCGACCCAGGCGCTCGTGAACCGCTATAACACGCGGCCCGACACGCGCGGCATCAACCTGCCCCTGCTCGCGATGGGCGCGCAGATGATGATGACGCCGCGCAACGCGGGCCTGCTGCCGTCGATCGGCGGCGGCCTGGCGGCGGCCGGCCGCACGATCGCGGGCGAGCGCGACGCAACCCGCCGCGACGAGCTCGCGGGCCTGGAGGCGACTCGCGCGCTGGCGCAGCGCCGCGAGCAGGAGGAGGAGGGCGCGCTGGGCCGGACGGCGACGGCGATGCAGCACCTGCAGCAGCTCGCCCAGGGCCGCTTGTTCCAGCGGCGTGACGGCGCGATCGTTGAGGTCGACGCCGACCACAACGTGCGGATCCTGTCTCCGCCGATCTCGGGCATGACTCCCGAGATCATCGCGCGCATCAACGAGCAGGCCAATGCCTCGACCGAGCGATACATGTCGACCCTTGACACCGCCGGATCGACCACGGCGCAAATCGCCGCGATACGTGACCAGGTGTACCGGCAGTTCCAGGCCCAGTACCACAACCAACACAACGAGGCCGAGCAGGCGCGCGGCGTGCCGCCGGGGCCGGTTCAAGCCGTGCCCTCACCTCCGACCGCAGTGCGCCCACCGACAGCAGCACCTCCGCCGGCCATCACGCCCCCGACGGTGCGCCCGCCGGCCGTCGCGCCGCCCGCTGCTCCCGGGCCTGCTCCGGCCCCGGCCGTCCCGCCAAGAGTCGCTCCGCCTCCCGTGGCGGCCGTCCCGCCAAGAGTCGCTCCGCCTCCCGTGGCGGCTGCCCCGCCGGCTGCCCCGCCGGCGCCGATTGCCCCGCCAGCCTCGCCGGCGCCACCGCCGGGTGACCTTGGCCCGCCGCCCCCTGCGGCACCCTCGGCGGCAGGCCCGGCTCCCCCAGCGGCCAGCCTACCGGCCCCCGCGCCCATGCCGGCCCCTATGCCGGCCCCCGCGCCCATGCCTGCGCCCGCCCCGCCGGTTGCCCCGCCAGCCGCGCCAGCGGGCCCGAGAGCCGCCCCCGCGCCCCCGCCCGGGGCTGCGCCAGGGCCCCCGCCGGCGGCTCCCCCAGGGGCGCCCAGGGCGGTGCCGACCCCCGAGGCCGCGGCCGCCGGGGCGGTGCCCGACAACGAGCTTGCGAACATCTTGGTGCCGTCCAGCGACCCGCGGAACCGGCAGGTGATAACCCCCGCGATCACGGCCGGCCGCGAGGCATATGCCCGCACCATCAACACCCAGGTCGCTAGCCGGGAGGAGACGCGGCCCGCGCTCGAGCTCCAGCGTGACAACCTCACGCGGATGCGGCAGGCGTTCTATGACTATAGCATCTCGGGCGTGACCAGCACCATGCGCCTTCGCGCGGCCCAGATCATCCAGGGCATCACCGGCATCCAGATCGATCCGCGCCTGCCGGCCGGCGAGCTGATCCAGTCCCTGCAGAACTACATGGCGCCGGCGATGCGCACGGCCGGCGCCGGCGCGAGCAGCGACCGGGACGTGAGCATCTTCTTCGGCGCGATCCCCAGCCTCGCCAACACGCCGCAGGGCAATGTCGCGATCATCGACCACATGCTCGACCGCACCAACTACCAGCTTGCCGCCCTTGACCACGCCGCGCGGTACGCCGCGACTCACAACGGCGCTGTCGACGCCAACTACATTCTTCAACGCTCTGAATTTGCCAACCAGTGGGCCGCGCGCGGCCGCAACGACTACTGGCGGCAGTACTGGGCGGCCGTGAACAGCGGCCAGCGCACGCCGCCTCCGCCCGATCCGAGCCGCTGGGGCACGGCGCCGGCGCCAACCGGCGGCGTCGGCAGCCGGCGGCCGCAGCCTCCGCCTCAGCCGCAGGCCAAGGGTGGGCACATCAAGCGCAATCCGTTCATGGACGAGCGCCGCCGCCGCAACGGGGTGAAGTAGATGTCGCACCCGATCGACACGATGAGCCGGGAGGAGCTCGAGCAGCTCGACCCGGCGGCCCTGTCCCAGGAGGAGCTGACCCGCGCCCAGGAGCGCTACAATCAGATCGAGCGCATGCAGGCCCGGCTCGAGGCGCAGCGCCTCAGCGGCACGCCCGATCCGCACTCGCCGGCGAGCGTGTCGCAGCGCTTCTTTGCGGGCCTGCCGGCGACGGAGCGCGACCGGCTCGCGGCCGTGCGCCGGGACTATCCCGAGGCTGAGACGCTGGAGGGGCGGACCTTTGTGCCCGATCCCGACACCGGCAATCTCGCGCCCTGGACCGACTCGGGTCCCGTCGGCAACGTCGCCAGCGCCGCCCCCGAGATCGCCACGGTTGCTGGCGCCAGCGCGGCCACCATGCCGTTCGCAAGGCGCTTTACGCCGCGGCGCGGCGCGAGCATTCGCGAGAACGCGCTGCGCCTTCTGCTGGGCGGCGGCGCGGCGGCTGCCGGCGGCGCCCTGGGACGCGCCGCGGTCGAGGGCGGCGCGTACCTCGCCGGCTCGCCGGAGACGCGCTCGGGCGGGGAAATCGCCGAGGACTACGGCACGGGCGCCGCGCTCGACTTTGGCGGCACCGTCATACCGCCCACTCTCGTTGGTGCAGTCCGGCGGCCGCTCGGCTACTTGATGCGTAACCGGCAGGCGCCCACCACCGTGGACGCGCTTGGCGCCTTTGACCGCTTGAACGTTGAGCCGACCCTGGGCACCGTCGGCTCGCAAAGCGCATCGCAGATCGAGCAGGGCGTCCGGGGCACGCTGGGCGGCGGGCGCATCGGCGAGGCGATCCAGCAGCAGCGCCAGGGCGTGGACGCGGCCGTCGAGGGCATCGCGCAGACCGGCGCGCCTGGTCCCGGCCGGCCGGCCGGCCAGCCACCGCAGCCCGGCCAGCCGCGCGCGCCGTCGTTCGATCCGCTGCAGGGCGGCGCCACCGTCGAGGGCGCCGGCACGCAAGTCCAGCGCGGTCTCAGCACGTGGCGCCAGCAGTTCGACGACACCGCCAATTACCTCTACGACACGCTGGGCCGGCTGCTGCCACGAGACACCGGCATCAACATGACGAACACCTACCGGCAGCTGATCGGCGAGTGGAACGAGATGGCGGGTGCGCCGGCCCTGCGCGACGTGGCCCACCAGGGTCCGGCCACGCAGTACCGTGAGGCGCTGCTTAATGACTTGCGCTCTGCGGCCGCCGCGCGCGGCCTGCCGGCCAACCTGACGATTGATCAGCTTCTTCAGCAGGTTGACCTGCCCTACGAGGCCGTCAACGCGCTGCGCCAGCGCATCGGGCGCGACATCGGCCAGCCGCCCGGAGTCGGCGGCGAACGGCTGCCCGACGCGCAGGCCCGCGCGGTGTACGGCACGCTGATGCAGGACGTCGAGGGCTCGATCCAACGCGGCGTGCAGGCCGGCAACCTGCCGCCCGAGACCCAGGGCGCGTATGACCGGGCGCGGCGCTACTACAGCGCCGGCATGCGCCGGGCTGAGGAGGTCTCCCAGTTCGCCGACAACCCAAACGTGGCGCAGGCGTACCAGGCGCTCGTCACCGGCTCGACCGGCGCGCAGGCGACGCCGCAGTATATCCGCGCGGTGCGGCGCTCGGTGCCGCCGGAGGCCTGGGACGCCGTCGCCGGCCGGCGGTTCGACGACCTTGGCCGGCGGGGCGGTCCCGACTCAGAGTGGAGCGCCTCGACGTTTCTGCGCAACTGGGACCGGCTGGGCGAGGACAGCCGGCGCATCCTGTTCGGCGGCACGCGCTACGAGGAGCTTCAGCAACCGATGCGTGACGTCGTCACGGCGGCGCAAGCGATCGAGCGCAGCGGCGCCTGGCGCAATCACAGCAACACGGCCTACACGCAGCACATCCTGGCGTCCCTGGGGATCCTGGGCGGGGGCGGCGCGGCGGCTGTGGGGGCCAACCCGACAACCGCCGCGGAGGGCACTGCAGGCAGCTTGGCCGCGGTGTACGTGCCTCCGATGGTCGTGTCGATGCTGATGACCAATCCCCGGTTTGTGCGCTGGATCGCCAACGCTCCGCGGGTCGTCGGCACGACGCCGCCCGGCACGCCGCAAACCACGCGGCAGATCATGGCGCACCTGTCCCGGCTCACCGGGCTCCTGGCCAACGAGCGGCCCGAGGTGCGCGACGCGGCCCAGGTCGTGAGTGACTCTCTGACCCGGGGCCTGCAGGCCAGCGGCCTGTTGCCGCAGCAAGCGCAGGGAGGCCAGGGTGGTCAATAACTTCACCGTCAACGAAGACTCCTGGCAGACGCCCAGCGACTTGCCCGACTGGGAGACCGGCCCGACGTCCCAGGGCGAGGGGCCGCGGTGGCAGGGCATGACGATGGCGCCCAACGTCAACCCAGCGGACCCGCACCAGCGGCGGTGGCCGTCGCCGGCCGAGGCCCGGGCGCAGGGCGCCCAGGGCGCGGTCCGGCGCGCATACGAGCGGCGCGGACTGGAGCAGGAGCGCGAGCAGCGGACGGCGGATCCGCCCAGCGGCGCGCTGCGGCGCTACGCGCAGGTGGCCTACGAGACCCCCGGCATGATCGGCGGCGCGGTGGCGCGCGGCGCCGACACCGCTGCCCGGCAGCTTAGCCAGGACATCAGAAGCGGGCCCTCGCCCTCCGAGGTGCTGCGCATGACCGTTGAGCCGAATTACTACCACGACATGGTGTCGCGGGCCGTCGACGCGCGCCAACAGGGCAATTATCCGGCTTGGTTCACCTACATGGCTGCCGCGCCCGTGGGCATGGCCGCCGACGTTGGAAGCACGCTCGGCCTGGGCCGCGTCGGGCAGATCGGCCGAGCCGGCTTCAACGCAATTGAGAGCGGCCTGTCGAGCGCCCTGGGCCGGTACGGGCATGCCGGCGCGGTTGCGCCGACGTTCGCGATGCCCGCCGGGTATATGAGCGGAGCAATACCTGGCGAGCCTAGTCGGTGACTTGATCGGTCACCCAGGGATCGTCAGCGGTCACTCGCTGTCCGCAGTTGGTATAGTGCTCCGTGAGTATGGCGATCAGATCAGCGCGCGTTCCGGTAAGAACGAGGCAGGGATTTCCCCCGGCTGGTCCGTGTGCTTGAAACGACTTGATGGCGAGATTGTGCTTGCTGAAGAGGTCAAGGGCCTCTTGAATGGGGCAGT
>Ga0111539_10006020_pt1 | contig 15669 bp, 8 predicted proteins | sample RhiMethybrSRZTD1_FD_79667 | JGI IMG/M metagenome (GOLD analysis project Ga0111539, IMG submission 79667) | Populus rhizosphere microbial communities from Tennessee, USA - Rhizosphere MetaG P. TD hybrid SRZTD1 (version 2) (version 2) | ecosystem: Host-associated > Plants > Roots > Rhizosphere >... | reverse complement strand
GCTGTTCTTCTTCGGCAGTTACGAGGGTCTGCGCGAGCGGCTCGGCACGACGCGCATCGCCCGCGTGCCGAACGCGGACGCGCGCCGCGGCTTCCTGCCGGCGCCCGGCGGCGGGCTGCGCAACGTCGGCGTCCATCCGGGGATCGCGCCGTACCTCAACCTGCTGTGGCCGCTGCCGAACGCCCGCGACTTCGGCGACGGCACCGCCGAGCTGAACTTCGCGCCGACCGAGCCGACCGACGAGCACTTCATCGTCGGCAAGGTCGACTGGAACCTGAATCAGACGGACAACTTCCTGGTCCGCGTGTCGAGCGATCGATCGGACAACCAGGTGTGGGGATTCGATCACCCGAGCTTCACCGACGTGACCACCACCGACACGCGGTACGTCATGTCGCAGTGGCAGCGCATCTTCAGCGCCGGGCTGCTGAACGAGGTGCGCTTCGCGTCCAACCGGACCGCGCGCGAGCTGATTCCCACGCCGCTCGTCGACGTCCCGAAGAACCTCTATTTCGTCGATCAGCCCTACTTCGGCTACATCGAGATTCCGGGCCTCCTGACGTCGGCCGGAAACGTCGACGACTCGGCGAAGTACGCGCAGAACCTGTACCAGGTGTCCGACACGGTGACGCTGCACGCCGGACGCAGCACCTGGAAGGCGGGATTCGATTTCCAGCGGTATCACTTCGACGGCTTCTCGAACTCCCGCCTCGGCGGCGACTTTCGGTTCCGCTCGCTCGAAGAGATGCTGACGCTCCGTCGCAGCGCGACGGCGCAGGCCGACCGGTTCACCGGCGTGCTGCCGGGGACCGATACCGATCGGCACATGCGCCAGAACTACACCGCGTTCTTCGTGCATGACGACTTGCGGATGTCGGATCGGCTCAGCCTGAGCCTCGGCTTGCGCTACGAGTTCGTCACCACGCCGTACGAGCTGAACGACAAAGTAGCGGGCCTGCTCAGGCTCGAGGATCTCGAGAGCGGACCCCAGGGCGTCACGCCCGGTTCGCCGATGTTCAACAACCCGTCGAAGAAGTCGTTCGCGCCGCGCCTCGGCGCGTCGTGGACGCCGTTCGGCGACAACAAGACGACGGTGCGCGGCGGCGCCGGCGTCTTCAACCAGCCGCTGACGGTGTCGTTCTATCGCGGCACGACGTTCCGGCTGTACCCGTACTTCGCCGGCGTCGACATCCGGCAGCCGACGGTGTTCGGTCCGGGCATCCAGCCGATCATCGCGGGCGGCGCCGGGACGGCAGCCGTCCAGAAGCGATCGGAGTTCATCTCCTACGACACGAAACAGCCGTACAACCTGCAGTGGTACGTGAACGCGCAGCACGAGCTGCACGGCGGCTTCGTCGCCGAAGTCGGCTACATGGGATCGCTCGGCAGGAACCTGCCGTTCTACGGCGATCCGAACTCGACGCCGTCGGAGTATCTGCCGGACGGCACCAAGCGGATCGTGCCCGGCGCGGCGCTGCGCTACCCGAGTTGGGGGCGCATCCGCACGCGGACGACCGGCGCCGAGTCGGAGTATCACGGCCTCACGCTCGGCCTCCAGAAGCGCCTGTCGCAGGGCATCCAGTTTCAGGCGAACTACACCTACTCGCGGTCGACCGACACGTGGTCGGGCGGCCTCCAGGGGAGCAGCGACTTCCTGACCGGCGCGGGCAGCGCCGTCGACTGGTGGGACATCGAGTTCGAGCGCGGCCGCTCGTCGTTCGACGTGCCGCACAACTTCGTCTTCAACGCGGTCTACGCGCTGCCGTCGCGCCAGGACGCGACCGGCGTGCGCCGCGCCCTCGGCAATGGCTGGCAGCTCTCGGGCATCGTCGCCGTGTCGAGCGGCGTCCCGTTCCATCCGGTCATTGGCTTCGACCGCGCCGGCGATCGGCAGAGCGACACCGACATGCAGCGCCCGAGCTGGGCGCCGGGATTCAGTGCTGACAACGCCGTTCTCGGCGGCGTCGATCAGTGGTTCGATCCGAAGGCGTTCCTGCTGCCCGCCGCCGGTACGTTCGGCAACGTCGGCCGCAACGCGCTGCGCGGGCCGAACCTTCGCGTCGCCGACTTCTCGGTCTTCAAGAACCAGCCGGTGGGGAAGTCGATGCTGCAGTTCCGCGTCGAGATCTTCAACCTGTTGAACCGCGCCAACTTCAATCCGCCCGCCGATCCGCGTGTGTTCAATACCGACGGATCGCTCGTGCCGGGATCGGGCCGGATCACCAGCCTGGCGACGACGCCGCGGCAAGTGCAGTTCGGCATCAAGTACTTGTTCTAGCGGAGGAGATATGGTCGCGCGCTTCGTGTGGGCCTGCTCGGTGGTGGCGCTGTCGGCGGCCTCCGCCGCGGCGCAGGTGCCGCCGGAGCTCGTCGCGTACCCGAGCCTCGTCCTCTACAACGGCAAGGTCCTGACGGTCGATCGCGCGTTCACGGTGGGCGAGGCGGTCGCCGTGCGCGACGGACGGATTCTCGCCGTCGGCACCACCGACCAGATCAAGCGGCTGATCGGCCCGGCGACGCGCGCCGTCGATCTCGCCGGCAAGAGCGTCGTGCCCGGATTCATCGACAGCGACGGCGACAACGCGTTTGCCGGCGGCGACCTCTACAAAGACACGATGGTCAACGGCACGGTCGGCGCGAAGGTCCGCGGCGAGAGCGTGCCCGAGATGCTGAAGCAGGTCGGCGCGCTGGTGCGTGCGGCGGCGCCCGGATCGCCGGTCTGGGTGCGCATGGCCGACGAATGGGTGGCCGAGCTGTCGAAGCTGACCGCCCGCGACCTCGATGCGCTCGCGCCGGCGAACCCGCTGATGCTGTCGCTCTCGAGCTCGGAAGGGATCGTCAACACGGCGATGCTGGAGCGCGCGTTCGCCGCCGGTCTGCCGCGCGATCACATCGGCATCGTCAAAGGCCGCGACGGCGCGCCGACCGGCCAACTGTTCGGCGCGGCGATCGGGATGGTCGGGTGGAACCTGCGCGACTGGCCCGAGCTGACCGACGCGACCTTCGACGAGCAGGTGCAGATCAACGATCGCTTCCTGCGCGTCGGCGTGACGACGGTCACCGGCCACGCGAGCGGTTACACCGTCACGATCATGAGCCAGCTGTTTCATGCCGACCGGCTCAACATCCGGATCCGACCCGACCTCGACTTCGCGCGGCAGAATCCGCTCGCGGCGCAATTCCTGCGGCGGACGCCGAATCTGGTGAACTTCGGCCTCGGCGACGGCATGCTGCGCATCGTCGGCGCGGCGGTCGGGCCCGTCGACGGCGCGTCCGACGACGGTGGCATCCTGACCAACGAGCCGAAGCTGCGTGTGCACGAGGGTGTCGGCGGCTCGCCGAACGGAATCAACAAGTGGACCGGCACGTCATTCACGGGACGCCACTGGGGCGATCTGACTGCGGCCGATCGCGCGCAGACCGAAGCCGGCTCGCTGATGCTGCTCCGCACGCACGGCTGGAATATCGGCGGCAACCACAACATGGGCAGCCAGGCGACCGCGATCGTGCTGCAGACGCTCGCCGACGCGGAGAAGCAGCCGGGCATCAAGGTGCGCACGATGCTCGGCCGCCATGCGCTGGACCACAACGTGATCTGGGACGCGGCCTCGATCGGGCTCGCCAAACAGATGGGCGATAAAGTGACGTTCGGCTTGAACTCCGAGATCTGGAGTCCCCGCGTGGTGCGTGGCGACGAGATGCTCTTCGCGCAATACGGCGAGCGTCTCGCGCACATGCAGCCGGTCAAGGATCTCGTCGCCGCCGGGATTCCGGTGCACCTGGAGGGCGGCAAGCCCGACGAACCGCCGCTGTGGCGCGTCGAGCGCTTCGTGACGCGCGTGGCGCGATATGCCACGCGGAGCGAGCGGGCGCGCCGCGCCGGCGGCGCGCCGCAGCCGGCGCGGGTGTGGGGACCGGATCAGGCCGTCGATCGGCGGCAGGCGCTGCGCATGGTGACGATCGACGCGGCGTTCTTCATCGGCGAGGAGAAGATGCTCGGCTCGATCGAGCCCGGCAAGTACGCGGACCTGGTGGTGCTGAACGGGGATTATCTGGCCGTGCCCGACGACCGCATCGACGAGCTCGAGCCGGTGATGACGATCGTCGGCGGGAAAGTGGTGTTCGACGCGGCGCAGCGGTAGAATCGCTCCGCTCGCGGTCGGTCGGGATCAAAAGAGAGGACGAAAGGCCATGAAACCTGCCTCGAACGCCATCGCGCTGCTGACCATGCTGTTGCTGACCGGCATGATCGTCGCCGCGGCCTGCAGCCGCGGCAACGGCCGCGACGAGTCGGCGAACGCGGCGACGCGCACCGGCGCCGCCGGCGAGAAGTATCCGGAGCCGCGCTGGCCGTCGTACTTCAAACCGCCGAAGTCGGTGGAGGATCTGATGGGCGCCGCGCGCTCGTTCGTGCGCAATCAGTCGGGGCTGCAGGGCAAAGGGATGGGGATCCTGCAGGCAGGCGACTCGGTCCTCATCGTCGCGGCCAACGAGGCGGATCCGATGGTGCTCGAGGCGATCCAGGGCGCCCTCGTCGAGCGCAAGATCACGCCGCACATCAAGTTCGTCTACGAGATGAGCGGCGAGACCCAGGCGCAGGCAGCGGCGCGGCTGGTGGCGCGCGAAAAGAACCGCGACATCACCAAGGCCGGCATCTACCAGGCGTCGCAATGGATCGAGAATCAGTTTCCGAATCCGGCCGAGCCGAAGGCGTGGCTGAAGGCGCGGCGGCCCGAGGTTTACAAGGAGCTGTTTCCGGGCGAGACCGGCGACGTGAAATTCGATCCGAACGCGCCCAAGCAGCGGCCGCGCGGCGAGAGCGCTTCGGGGGGCGGCGGCGGTGAGGACGCCGACACCGGCGCGGCGACGAACACCGATTACCGCAGCCGCAACGCCGTCGGCGAGGGCATCAAGAAGTACCTGACCTCGCATCCGGAGATCCGGGGCGTGTTCTGGGGCCAGGGCGGCAGCACCGGCCTGCGGCGCCAGCTGTATCCGATGCAGGAAAAATTCCTCGGTACCTTCGTCACCGACAACGTCTACACGCTGCAGAGTCAGATGTCGACCTATCCGGGCGACGTGTGGCAGCTCGCCGAAGAGCAGCTGCTCGAGCCGCTGGTCTACGTCGACCGCGTCGAAGCGAAGGATCCGGAAGGACTGGACGTCTGGGCCGACATCACCGACGAAATGGCCGAGCGCTGGGCCGCCGGCGCCTACCAGCGCGGCCATCTCTACATGTTCCCGAACCAGGCGACGGGCCGCTTCGGCTACTCGTTCGTGAGCTATCCCGCGTTCCAGCAGAAGTATCTGCAGCGCGAGCCGATCGCGCGCATCAACGGGACGATTGCGGGAACGCAGGGCCACGGCGGGTTCTTCCCGCGCTGGGAGGTCACCTTCACGAACGGATTCATCAGCGACGTCAAAGGCGGCGGCGCGCAGGGCGAAGCGCTGAAGGAATTCGTCAACTGGGAGAAGCTGAACAACCTCACCTACCCGTACCACAACCAGCCGGGCTTCTGGTACCTGTATGAGATCGCGTTCGGCTCGCATCCGAAGGCGTTCCGCCACCCCATCCCGCTGTTGAAGACCGGCAACACCAGCCCCGACCGCGTCCGCAGTGGGGTCATCCACTGGGGCCTCGGCATCCGCCTCTGGCACGACCCGGACGCGCCGACCGAATCGAAGGTGTGGCGCGAGTTCAGCGAGAAGAACAACGTGCCGTTCGATCACGGCTGGCACACGCACACCTACTTCACGACCTACAAGGTCCGGCTGCGGAACGCCAACAAGTGGGTGAACCTGCTCGACAAGGGGCACATGACGAGCCTCGACAATCCCGAGGTCCGCGCGCTCGCGTCGCGGTACGGCGATCCGGACTACCTGCTCACCGAGGACTGGATTCCGGAAGTGCCCGGCATCAACGCACCAGGCGACTATCTGAAGGACTACGCGCCGAATCCCGGGAAGTACGCGCTCGAGGTGCTCGACAAGGCGAACAAGGGGCTGTATCAGCACTACTTCCCCGGCGCCGGCGCGAAAATCACGCTGGGGCCGACAGCGCCGCCGGCAAAGCGCGGCAACAACTAACGGCGATGGATCGCCGGCACTTCCTGAAGAACACCGCCGGCGCGCTCGCCGGCGGCGCGGCGCTCGGCGGCCAGGCCTCGGCGCAACCGCCGTCGCCGGGCGCCGACGCCGACGCCGACGCGATGACCACGGATCGCTGCGGCGCCGACTGCATGGTCGACGTCATCAAAGCGATCGGCCTCGAATACATCTGCGCGAACCCGGGCTCGAGCTTCCGCGCGCTTCACGAAGCGATCGTCAACTACGGCGCGAACGCCAGGCCCGAGTTGATCACCTGCTGTCACGAGGAATCGTCGGTGGCGATGGCCCACGGCTTCGCCAAGATCGACGGCAAGCCGATCGGCGTGATGGCGCACGGGACGGTCGGCCTGCAGCACGCGGCGATGGCGATCTACAACGCCTACTGCGATCGCGTCCCCGTCTACATCATCGTCGGCAACACGCTCGACGCGACCGAGCGCCGCCCCGGCGTCGAGTGGGCCCACAGCGTGCAGGACGCCTCGTCGCTGGTGCGCGACTTCTCGAAGTGGGACGACACGCCCGTGTCGCTCGAGCACTTCGCCGAGTCGGCGGTGCGCGCCTACAAGCTGGCGATGACGCCGCCGATGGGGCCGGTGCTGCTCGTGGCCGACAGTGAGCTGCAGGAGCGTCCGCTCGGCGCCGGCTTCAAGCTGCAGATTCCCAGGCTGACGCTGGCGGCCCCGCCGCAGGGCGACAGCGCGGCGATCGCGGAAGTGGCGCGAATGCTGGTCGAGGCCGAGAACCCGGTGATCGTCGCCGACCGTGCCGCGCGGACGCCCGCCGGGCTGGCATCGCTCGTCGAGCTCGCGGAGACGCTGCAGGCGGCCGTGATCGATCAGGGCGGGCGGTTGAACTTCCCGTCGCGCCATCTGCTCAACCAGTCGGGGCAGAGCCGCGCGACGATCGGCGCCGCCGACGTCGTCCTCGGCCTCGAGCTGACCGATTTCTGGGGCACCGTCAACACCTACCGCGATCAGCTGCAGCGCTCGTCGCGATCGATCCTCAAGCCCGGCGCGAAGACGATCGCGATTTCGATGCGGGATCTCGGCATCAAGGCGAACTACCAGGAGTTCCAGCGCTATCCCGAGCTCGATCTGACGGTGAGCGGCGACGCCGAAGCGTCGCTGCCGCCGCTGGTCGATGCCGTGAAGAAGCTGGTCACCGCGGATCGACGGCGCGTGTTCGCAGAGCGCGGGAAGAAGCTCGGCGCCGCAAGCCGAGCCGCGCACGACAAGGCGCGTGCCGACGCGGCCTACGCCTGGGACGCCGCGCCGGTGACGACCGCGCGGTTGTCGATGGAGTTGTGGGAGGCGATTCAGCACGACGACTGGTCGCTGGCGTCGTATCTGAATCCGGTCAGCGGCTGGCCGATGCGTTTGTGGACCTTCGACAAGCACCACCAGTTCATCGGCGGATCCGGCGGGTCTGGCATCGGCTACACTGCGCCGGCGTCGGTCGGCGCCGCGCTCGCGAACAAGAAGCACGGCCGGCTGACGGTCACGATTCAGCCCGACGGCGACCTGCTGTACGCGCCGGGCATCCTGTGGACGGCGGCGCACCATCACATTCCACTCCTGAGCGTGATGCACAACAATCGCGCGTATCACCAGGAGCTGATGCACCTGCAGCGGATGGCGAACCGGCACAACCGCGGCATCGACCGCGCCCACATCGGCACGACGATCGACAATCCGAACGTCGACTATGCAAAGGTCGCGCAGGGCATGGGCGTGTACGCGGAGGGACCGATCGAGAACGCCAAGGATCTCGCCCCCGCGCTCAAACGGGCGATCGCCGTCGTCCGGAAGGGTGAGCCGGCGCTCGTCGACGTGGTCACCCAGCCGCGGTGAGAGACCACATGCGGGCATCCTCCTCCTGTCTTTGTGTCTTCGTGGTCGCCTGTGTTCTTTCGGGCGTCGTCCGTGCCGTTCAGCCCAACCGTGGCGACGCCGATCGCGGCCGGCAGACGTACGTGAAGGTCGGCTGCTATCAATGTCATGGACGCGAGGCGCAGGGAGCGTCGACCGGCCCGCGGCTCGGCCCGGATCCGATGCCGCTGGCGCAGTTCACGCGCTACGTCCGCGCGCCGCGGAACGAGATGCCGCCGTACACGGCCAAGGTGCTGTCCGACGCCGAGCTCGCCGACATCCACGCATTCGTCGCGGCGCGGGCGCGGCCGCGTATCCCATGATCGAGCACTTTTATCCGCTGACGTCCGGACGGACGCCGTCCGGCACGAAGGCCACGGAGCACTGATTCGTGCGTCACCGAACCATTACCTCATGTGCGTTGGTCGCGGGCGTCTGCCTCGTTGTGCCGGGCCGCAGGCCGTCGATCGAGGACATGTTCGTCACGACCAGCCTGGCCGCGGAGGAGACCGAAGGCACCATGTGCCTGATGCCCGACGGCGTCGACGGTCCGCCGGTCGACGGACACTACCGACCGGTCAGCCCTTCGCCTGACGGCGGCCAGCAGATCGCCATACCGAAGAGCAGCAATGAAGGGGGCGATCTCCCGCCCGTCCGGATGGTCGTGGATCCGTATCCGAGCTTCAACGGCATCACCGTGGATACGACCAACGACCTGCTGATGATGAGCGACACCAACCGCAAGAGCCTGCTCGTCTACGATCGGACCGCGGGCAGCGCCACGTCGAAAGAGGCGGCCGTGCCGCGGCTGCAAATCATGGGGCCGGACACCGGGGTCGGCTTCGTCGCCGGCGTGGCGATGGATCCCGGGCACCGTGAGCTCTTCACGGTGAACAACGACGTCGAAGATCGCCTCGTGGTCTTCGATTACGACGCGCGCGGCAACATCAAGCCGAAGCGGCTGCTGTACGTGCCGCATCAGTCCTGGGGCATCGCCTTCGCGCCCAGGCGCGACGTGCTCGCGCTGTCGGTGCAGACACCCAACATGTTCGTGGTCTTCAACCGCGAGGCGAAGAAGTTCGACGCGCCGGTCCGGTCGGTGCGCGGCCCGAAGACGCAGATGGCCGACCCGCACGGCATCTATTTCGACGAGACGCACAACGAGGTGGTGGTCGCCAACCACGGCAACTTCCGCCCGGGCGAGCTGATCACGGCCTACACCGCCTACGACGCGCGGGAGTCGCGTCAGGAGCGGGGCGGCGACACGGTCGACGAGAACGCGCGCGGCCGATTCCTGCCCTCGTCGGTCACCGTCTTCGACGGCGACGCGAACGGCGACGTGGCGCCGCTGCGCGTCATCCAGGGGCCGCTCAGTCAAATTGACTGGCCGATGGGCGTGGCGGTCGACGAGGTCAACAACGAGATCATCGTCGCCAACAACGGCGACAACTCGATTCTCGTGTTTCCGCGCCATGCCAGCGGCGACGTGCCGCCGAGGCGCGTGATTCGCGGGCCGCTGACCGGCGTCAAAGGTCCGATGGGCGTCGCGATCGCGAAGGACGAAATCTACGTCGCCAATTTCGGCGACCACACCGCGCTGGTGTTCCCGAGGCTCGCAGCCGGGAACGTCCGGCCGCGGCGCACCATCCGCAACGCGCCGGCCGGACGCGAGACGAGCGGGTTCGGCAACCCGTACTCGGTTGCGTACGACACCAAGCGGCAGGAGATTCTCGTTCCCAATTGAGTCAGCCAGCCGCGCATTGCGGCGTTTGCCAGGCTGGCAAACGGAAACGTGGCACCGGCGAGAGTGATTCAGGGACAGCTGACGCGGCTGAGCCGAACGACGCATGGGATCGCCTACGACACGACCAACGACGAGATCATCGCGCCCAACCCGCTCGCCGCGGCGGTGGTGATCTTCCGCGGCGGCGCCACCGGCGAGGAACCGCCGGTCCGCACGATTCAGGGCGCGCGCACCGGCCTGTCGCGCCCGGAGACGGTCGCCGTCGACGAGAAGAACAACGAGATCATCGTCGGCGATCCCGGTGACCGGCGAGTGCTCGTCTACCAGCGCACCGCCGACGGTAATGCCGCACCGATTCGCACCATTCAGGGCGCCAGGACGAAGCTGCTGCAGGTCGTGGGCGTGGCGGTCGATCCGGTTCGCGATGTGCTCGTCGTCTCCACCTACTCGCGCCTGCCGGGAGGGCTCACCGGACTGCTGATCTTCGGCCGAACGGATCAGGGCGACGTCGCGCCGAAGCGCGTGATCGCGGGCCCGAAGACCGGCATCACCCGGCTGCGCCAGATCGCGCTCGATCCGGAGACCGGCAAGATTTACGTCGCGGCGATCAACAACGAGTATCTCCCGCCCTACAGCATCGACAAGCCGCGCGCCGGTCTCGATCCCGACGTCGAGCTGCCGTCGCCGTGGAACACCGGCAGCGAAGGCTTCATCGGTGTCTGGGACGATGTCGCCGACGATGGCGACGTGCCGCCGCGGTCGCTGATCAAGGGGCGGTCGACCGGCATCGTGCATCCCGCCGGCGTCACCTTCAACGCCAAGCATGGAGAAGTCATCGCGCCCGACGCCGTGTGGAACGGCCTGTTCACCTTCCTGAAACCCGAGCTCTTCAAGGGAACGGCCGCAGGGACCCGATGATTCGACGGCTGCTGGGGATTCTCGGCCGGCGCACGATGCTGACCTTCGAGCTCGTGACCTTTCTCGTCGGCGCCCTACTCGCCACGGTCAACCTCACCTCGCGCTACGCCCTGAAGCTGTACGTCGACGATCAGCTGCGCCGGATCCCGTGGGACCTGGCCATCTACCAGCAGGGCGCGGTCGGCAACGACCGCAGCCTGCCGAAGCACATCGCCGGCACGAGAGGGGTGACGCGCGTCGAGAGCCTGGCGTTCCTGCGGGCCCGCTTTCCGGAAGGCGGCGAGGTCGAGGCGCAGGTCGATCGCAAACCGTTCACCACGCCGTGGCTCTGTCTGCTGGCGGCGTCGGATCCGTCGATCCTGCCGCCGCAGCTGAGTTTCGCGCTCGAGCACGAATCGACGCGAGCGCCGCAGGCCGACGACGGCCGCGGACCGAAGAGGGGCGCCGTGCTGTCGCTCGTCGGTCCCGAGTACGCGATGGGCAAGGCGTTCCTGGCCCTCCAGGGATCGCGCGATTTCACGCTGCAGGTCCACGTCCACGATCAGCCGCGGTTCCTGTTCAACACGCCGATCAACAAAGTCGTCCGGCTGGATCGCGACGAGTTGAACCGCTGGCTGATGGACCAGACGGGATCGGTCAGCTACGTCCCTTACGTCGGCGCGATTCTGCTGATGCCGTACGAATGGGACGTGCTGACCAAGTTCGATCAGGTCGCGACCGGATTCGTGCCCGCCGACCTGGTCGGCGTTTCGGACCAGGATGCCGGTCACATTCAGATGGCGGAGTACGCGCCCGAGGTGGTGTACCTCGCGCGGATCGACCGCGCCAACCTCGTGTCCGGGTGGGACATTCCGGGGTCGCTGGCGAACGTCAAAGCGCTGAACGCGCGGCTGCACAGCGACGCGCAGGAGAACGCGCCGATTCCGAAGAGCGCTCTCGAGGAGCCTGTGCCGGGGCACAGCCACGAAGCCGGCGAGCCGGCCGAGGAGTCGAAGTTCAGCGGCAGCGTCAGCTTTGTCATCGACAGCACCACCGAAATGCTGCTCGAGCGGATGCAGGGGATCGCGCGGCTGATTGGTCTGGTGTCGCTGCTGGTCGCGCTGCCGCTGCTCTGGATGGCGTGGGTGCTGGCGGCGAACCTCGCGGGTCTGCTGATGCTGAACGAGCGGCGCACGCTGGGGCTGATGCGCCTGCGCGGCATCTCCGGCGATCTCATGGGGCGTGCGCTGCTCGTGAGCGTTGTCGGCGGCGGCGTCGCCGGAGGGCTGCTCGGACTGGCGGCCGGGTCGGTGGTGCCGCTCCTCGTCTACGAGCGCGGTCATCTGCCGCTGGGGGTTCTCACCGAGCCGCGGCAACTGGCGATGTTCGCCGCGTTCCTACTCATCTCAGTCGTGCTTGCACTGGTCGTGAGCCGGCGGCTCGTGACCTATGCGATGAGGATCTCGCCGCTCGAAGCGTCAAGGCGCGTGGCCGGATCCGAAGCGGTGCAGGCCTCGATGACCTTCGGCCCGGGCCAGCAACTCGCGCTGCTCCTCGGCGGCTACGTGCTTTTCGGCTGGATCTTCGACTTCGCGATCTCCAATGCGTTCGCCTGGTTCCGCCTCGGCGATCGTCTGCTCGACTTCCTCGGCCTGCCGCTGTTCCTGTACGGCGTCGCCTCGCTGATGGCCTCGAAACGCGAGCGCATTCAGCGCATCATGGCGCCGGTGCTGAAGCCGATCGGCGGCACGCTGGGGCCGTTCGCGCTGCGGCACATGTCGGCGAAGCCGCATCGCATGGTGGCGTTCCTGCTGATCGTCGCGCTGATGTCGAGCGTCAGTCTCTACCCCGTGATCACGAGCCGGTCGTTCGAGGACAAGGCGATCCGCGGCGCGCAGGTGCAGCTGGGGACCGACTGGCAGGTGCTGTTCAACGGACCGGATCTGGTCGACGTCGATCGCCTGAGCGGCACGGCGTCGTCGCAGCTCGCCGCCCTCAAACCCGAGATCCAGAAGCTGGTCGCGTCGCTCGGCGGCGTCGCCGGCGTCAAAGACGCCACCTACATGATCGAGGCCGTTCTCCCCAGCTTCTATCTGCCGGGGTACGGCCTGCGCGGTGTGCCGCTGTATCTGGTCGCCAGCGGCGACGAATACCGGAACCGGGTCTACTCGGAGCCGAGTGTCGGCCTCAGCGACGACTTCCACGAGATCCTGTCGCGCGCGGCCGATCAGACGGCGGTGTCGCCGCCGGTCGCGGACTTCTGGCGGCTGGCGCCCGGGTCGCAGGTGCTGCTCGGCCTCGACCCCGATCGGCGCGCCGTCTCGACCAGGACAGCCGGCATCCTCGCGTTCCTGCCCGGGCTGCCGCCCAAGAGCGTCACCGACCGGCAGGGCTACGTGCAGGCGCGCGTCGATTACCTGAACTACCTCTTCAGCACCAACGCCTACCTCGCCACCAGCGCCGACAACCCGGCGATCGCGACGCTCCACGTTCTGGTTCCGCGCATCATCGTGCTGCTGCGCACCGACGCGGCGGTCGACGCCGCCGCGTTCGAGAAGGCGATCGCGAAGGCATCGCCGTTCCCGCCGCTTGAGATCCATAGCCTCGCGCAGGAGATCGGCAAGGTCGGCAGCGACATGTACATCTCGCTGGCGCTCGCCAACATGCGGATCTATCTCGTCGGCGGCCTGGTGCTCGCGCTGATCGCGATTCTGGCGGTGGCGATGGCCAATTACAGCGAAGACCGCCGGACGCTCGCCTTGCTTCGCATTCGCGGCGCGTCGCCCAAGGCGATGTGGCGGTTCGTGGTGGCGATGCTGCTGTCGCCCGCGCTCGTCGGCCTGGCGCTCGGCGCGCTGTCGTCCGTGCTGGCGGGTTTCGGCCTGGCGAACTACGTCTGGCGCCTGCGCGAAATCCGCACGGTCGTCCAGCTGCTGCCAACCCATCTTGTCGTGGCGCCGCTGACCGTCTGGGTCGTGCTGCTGCTGATCGCGATTCTCGTCGGCGTGGCGTCGGGATTCAGCTGGTGGGTGTTCAGGGATACGGCGCATGAATCGGTGCGAGCGGCATGACGATTTGAGGGATCACCGCTGATGTTCGAGCACAAGGGGGTCGACGTCCGCGTCGAGGGCGTGAGCAAGCGGTACACGATGGCGGCCGAAGAGGTGCACGCGCTGCGCGAGAGCACCTGGGAGGTGCGGCGGGGCGAGGCCGTCGCCATCATGGGGCCGAGCGGCTGCGGCAAGACGACGCTCCTCAACCTGCTCGGCGGCGTCGACAGCCCGACGACCGGCCGGATCCTGGTCGACGGCCAGGACCTGACGAAGATGAACGAGCGCGCGCTCGAGCAGCACCGGCTGCTGCGGGTCGGCTTCGTGTTTCAATTCTTCAACCTGATTCCGAGCATTACCGCGATCGAGAACCTCGAGCTGCCGATGGTGATGGCCGGCGTGCCCGAGTCGGAATGCCTGGCGAGGGCGAAGGCGCTGCTCGCACTGGTCGGTCTGGAGGCGAAAGGACAGAAGCGTCCCGAGGAGTTGAGCGGCGGCGAGCAGCAACGGGTGGCGGTGGCGCTCGCCCTGGCCAACGATCCGGCGCTGATTCTCGCCGACGAACCCACCGGCAACCTCGATTCGACCAACGCCGCGGTGATCGCCACGCTGCTCACATCGCTGGCGATCGAGCACGGCAAGACCGTGATCATGGTCAGCCACGACCCCAAGACCGCGGAAGTGTTCCCGACCGTCCACACGATGCGCGACGGCCGGTTCGTCTCCACCGCGGCGGTCGCGTGAGCACCAGCGACGCCGCCCTGCCGGTCGCCGCGCCCGCCCGGACGATCGCGGCCCCGGCCGCGGGCTCCGATCTGCGAACGGCGGTCCTGCTCGCCGCGCTGGCCGCCGGAGCCGTGGCGTTCTGGTGGCTGCCGCTCGACATCGCGCCCGCGGCGCACAAGGCGCTCGCGGTCGGCCTGTTCATGATCGCCGCCTGGATGACGCAAGTGCTCGATCACGGCGTCACCGGCATCCTCGGCTGCTTTCTCTTCTGGATGCTCGGGATCGCGAAGTTCGAGACGGCGTTTTCCGGCTTCGCCGACACCTCGGCGTGGTTTCTGTTCGGCGCGGTCTGCGTCGGCCTGATGGCCGGGAAGTCGGGCCTCGCGCGGCGCCTGGCGCTCGGCGTGATGCGCGCTGTCGGTTACAGCTACCCGCGCCTGTTGCTTGGCCTGATCATCTCGAACTTCCTGCTGACCGCGGTGGTGCCCTCCGGCATCGCGCGCGTGGTCATCATGGCGGCGATCGCGATGGGTCTGGTCGATGCGTTCGGCGTCCCCAAGACCAGCAATATCGCGCGCGGGATGTTCATCATCCTCGTCTATCAGGCGACGATCTTCGACAAGATGGTGATCGCCGGCGCGGCGTCGATTACCGCGCGCGGCGCGATCGAGAAGTTCGGCGGCGTCAGCGTGCTCTGGAGCCAATGGGCGCTGGCCTACCTGCCGTGCGACATCATCGTCATGGTCGTCGCCTGGCGGCTGGCGCTCTGGCTGTACCCGCCGGAAACGGCGACGCTGCCCGGCGGCGCCGAGTACCTGCAGCGCGAGATCCGCGCGATGGGGACGTTGTCGGCGGCCGAGCTGCGCGCCGCGGTGCTGCTGTCGCTGGCGATCGGGTTGTGGGTGACCGACTTCCTGCACCACATCCCGCCGCCGATGATTGGCCTCGGCGTGGGGCTGCTGGCGATCATGCCGCGCGTTGGCGTGCTCGACACCGACGACGTCCGCAAGATCAACTACCTGCCGATCTTCTTCGTCGCCGCCGCAGTCAGCCTGAGCAACGTGCTGGCCGAGACCAAAGCGCTCGACGTGCTGACGAAGATTCTGTTCGACTGGATTCAGCCATTCATCGGCACCAGCTGGTTGTCTACGCTCGTGCTCTACTGGGCGGCGTTCCTCTACCACATCGTCATCGGCAACGAAATCGCGATGCTGGCGACGTCGATCCCGCCGCTGATGGAGTACGCCAGGCAGCACGCGATCGATCCGCTCGCGCT
>Ga0111539_10006018_pt1 | contig 15671 bp, 12 predicted proteins | sample RhiMethybrSRZTD1_FD_79667 | JGI IMG/M metagenome (GOLD analysis project Ga0111539, IMG submission 79667) | Populus rhizosphere microbial communities from Tennessee, USA - Rhizosphere MetaG P. TD hybrid SRZTD1 (version 2) (version 2) | ecosystem: Host-associated > Plants > Roots > Rhizosphere >... | reverse complement strand
GGGCCGCTGCCGCTGTGGCGGGCGCTGGACATCGCCCGGCAGACGCTGCGCGGGCTGGCCTTCGCGCACGGCAAGGCGATCGTCCACCGCGATCTGAAGCCCGCCAACGTGTTCCTCCAGGCGCTACCGGACCAGGCCGATCACGTGCGGCTGCTGGACTTCGGCATGGCGAAGTTCCTCGAGGGGTCGAGCTCGCGGACGATGGCCGAGAACCTGACGAGGGTCGGGGTCGTGTTCGGAACGCCCGCGTACATGTCCCCCGAACAGGTGAAGGCCGCGCCGGTGGATGCGCGGTCGGACGTGTATGCGGCGGGTGTCCTGCTGTTCGAGCTGCTCGCCGGACAGCGTCCGTTCAACGCCGACTCGTACGAGGGCTACATGGGGGCGCACCTCACGCAGCCGGTGCCGTCGCTGGAGAGGTTTCGTCCCGGGCATGCGTCCGTGCCGTTGCTGCAGCCGGTGGTCGAGAAGGCGATGGCGAAGAAGGCGGCGGCGCGCTTCAAGGACGCGGGCGCGATGCTGGCGGCGCTGGAGGCCGCCGTCGCCAAGCTGCCGGCCGCGGCGACGAAGGACGGGCGCGCCGAGGCGCGGCGGAAGCCGACGCCCCGCCCGCAACGACACATCCAGGCGCGGACTTCGGTCTCGCGGTTCTTGCGGCGCGCGATCCTGATGGGCGCGCTGGCGGCGGGACTCGCGGTGGTGGTGGTGGTGTACCTGCGGGGTGACGGGGCGAGCCCGGTTGCGACCGCACCGGTCAAGACCGCGGCGCTGCCGGCGGCACCACCGCCCGTCAAGGCGGAGCCGCCTCCTCCTCCTCCGGCGCCGCCCGCGGACCTGCCGGCCAAGCCGCCGTTGCCCGCGGAGCCGACGGTCACGCCCACGCAGCCGGCACTTCCCGCGGCGCCGGCGCTGCCTTCGTCGTCGCCGGTCGCGGCGGAGCTGCCGCCGCCCCCGAAGCCCGCGCCGCCAAAGGAGGCGCCGCCCGAGGCAGACGAGCCGGCGGAGCCCGCGAAGAGCGCAGCGGGGCCTAGATCGGGGGCGCGCAATCCCTGGAAGGAGTCCGTGCCCCGCGTGCTCAAGCCGATCCGCGATCGGGTCGAGCGCGGCGCCAAGGTGTCCCAGCGGGCGCTTCGCCCGGTGTACACCTACGCGCACGAGAATCCCGACGACCCGCGCCCGTGGCTCCTGCTCGGACACACCTACGCGGAGAACGACTGGTACAGCGACTCCATCGAACGGTACGTCAAGGCCCACAACATCGATTCGACCGTCCGGGGCGACCCGCAGATGCTCCCGGATCTGCTCAAGGCCGCCGTACATCCGGTCGCGGGTCGCCTCGCCGCGCGCACCATCCGCGACATCTACGGCGTCGAGGCGATTCCCGAGCTGGAGAAAGCGATGGAGAAGCGCCGCGCGGGCGATCCCGACGCCCTCGCACGCCTGGCCAAGCTGCGCCAGTCGCTCGCGCGCTGAGCTGATGCCCGTGACGGCTGCCCGCTTGATCGTCGCAGGGCTGATCGCCGTCGCCGGGTGTTCCGCGGCGGCGGGGGCGAGTCACGACGCGGATGCAAGCGGCGACACGGGCGCCGGCGCGTTTTCACCGTGTCCGCCGGCGCCGAGCGATTGCGCCATCATGCCGCTGGGGGACTCGATCACCGACGGATTCGGTACGCCCGGCGGCTACCGCATCGAGCTGTTTCGCCAGGCGCTGGCGGCCGGGCAGCACATGACCTTCATGGGCCGCAACGTGAACGGCCCCGCGACGGTGACGGACGGGGCGACGACGACCCCATTCCCGCAGCGGCACGAGGGGTACAGCGGCTACACGATCGATCCCGCGGGCGGCCGGCAGGGGATCGCTCCGCTCGTCGACGGGGCGCTCACCACCTTTCACCCGCACATCATCCTGCTGCAGATTGGCACCAACGACATCGATCTGGACCTGGACGTCGCGAACGCGCCCGCGCGGCTGGGCGCGCTGCTCGACAAGATCACGACCGACGCGCCCGACGCGCTCCTGGTCGTCGCGCGGATCACGCCGCTCAACTACGACGCGGGCAACACGCGCGTGGAGGCCTACAACGACGCGATGCCGGCGCTGGTGCGGCCGCGCGCGTCCGCCGGCAAACACATCCTGCTCGTCGACATGTACGCGCCGTTCATCGCCGATCCGAGCTTCAAGACCAGCCTGCTGGCGGATCAATGGCACCCCAATCCGGCCGGGTACGCCATGATGGCGGGTATCTGGTACCAGGCGATCCAGAGTTTCCTGCGCTGATGTCCCCGACAGATCCCACATATGTCCTGATCGACCTCCCGCCCGACTCCGGCGACGTCGCCTACTTCCGCGCTGCGCTCGCGCGCTTCGACGGCCGCGTTGCCCTCACGTTCGCCGACGCCTCCGGTGACGACTTCGCGCGCGCGCTGCCCGACGCGGACGTGGTCGTCGCGCAAGACCTGTCGGACGAGCAGCTCGCGCGGGCGGGGCGCGTGCGCTGGCTCAGCTCCGTGGCGGCGGGGCTGGACGGGATCGTCACGCCGGCATTGCTCGCGCGCGGCATCGCGATCACCAACGCGAGCGGCGTGCACGGGCCGAACATCGCGGAGCACGTGCTCGCGATGATGCTGATGTTCACGCGCGGGCTGCCGGCGCTGTTTCGGGCGCAGCTCGCGCGGCGCTGGGAGCGGAACATGACGTCGCGCTCGGAAGGGGCCGGCGAGCTGACGGGCAAGACGCTGGTGATCGTCGGCCTCGGGCGGATCGGCGAGGCGATCGCGGTGCGCGCGCGGCCGTTCGGCGTACGGGTCGTGGCGCTGAAGCACGATCCGTCGACCCGACACGACCCCGGCGTCGTGGTCGACGAGCTGCTGGGCCTGGACGCGCTCGACGACGCCCTGGGCCGCGCGGACCACGTCTGCGTGACCGTGCCGCTGACGCGCGAGACGCACCACCTGATCGACGGGCGCCGGATCGCGCGCCTGCGCGCCGGCGCCTTCGTCTACAACATCTCGCGCGGCGCGGTGATCGACGAGGCCGCGCTCATCGCCGCGTTGCGCGCGGGCAAGCTCGGCGGCGCGGGCCTCGACGTGTTCGAGGAAGAGCCGCTGCCCGAAACCAGCCCGCTGTGGGACCTCGACAACGTCATCCTCACGCCCCACGTCGCCGGCCTGACGCCGCTCTACTACCAGCGGACCGCCGCCCTCTTCGCCGACAACCTCGATCGCTTCCTCGCGGGCCGGCCGCTCGCCAACCGGTTCGACCCCGCGCGCGGGTACTGATAGGCGCGCGGCTTGGCCGAGGCGATCGGATCCTTGAAGCTGTTTGCCCTCGCCCCGCGAAGCGGGGAGAGGGTAAGGGTGAGGGGCGTGCTCTATCGCGGCGTCCATTCGTAACCGCAGGGGCACCACCGGCATCGAAGCCCGCACACTGGAGGCATGCCGATGACCGTGACTGTGCTGGGAGCTACGGGAAAGACCGGAGGAACCGCGGCCGATCGGCTGCTGGCCGCGGGCGTGAAGGTGAGGGCGGTGGGGCGATCGGCGGACAAGCTGGCCGCGCTGAAGAAGCGTGGCGCGGACGCGATCGTCGCCGACGTCGGCGACGGGGCGGCGTTGACCGACGCCCTGCGCGGCAGCGACGCTGCCTACCTGATGATCCCGGGCGACTATACGAAGCCCGACATGCTCGGCCAGTACGCGCGGGCGTCCGAGGCGATCGCGCGGGCGGTCCAGGAGGCGGGTGTGCGGCGCGCCGTGTTTCTGAGCAGCCTGGGCGCCGAACTGGCCGCCGGGACGGGGCCGATCGTGGGCCTGCGCGGCGCGGAGGAGCGCCTGCGCGCGATAGGCGGACTTGCGCTGCTGATCCTGAGGGCCGGGTACTTTTACGAGAACAACTACGGCACGCTCGGGCTCATCAAGCAGCAGGGGATCAACGGCGGCGCGATCGAGCCCGACGTGAAGATGCTGACCATCGCCGCGGCCGACATCGGCGGCGTCGCCGCCGAGGCGCTACGGAAGGCCGACTTCTCGGGTGTCGTCGTGCGCGAGCTGACTGGCCCGCGCGACCTCACGATGCCGGAAGCCACCGCGATGATCGGCAAGGCGATCGGAAAGCCCGACCTGCCGTATGTTCGCTTTCCCGACGAGGGTTACGTCGCGGGCCTGGAGAGCGCTGGCTTCAGTGGCGACGCCGCCCGCCTGTTTCTCGAGATGGCGCAGGCGTTCAACAAGGGCATCGTCCGACCGCAAGCGGGGAACGAGAAGGTGAGGACAGCGACGTCGTTCGAGGCGTTCGCCGACGCGTTCGCGCAGGCGTATCGCGCGGCGGGCTGAAGAGCCGGACCCCTCACCCTTAACCTCTCCCCGCTTCGCGGGGCGAGGGCAAACAGCTTCAAGGATCCGATCGCCCTGACAAGAGGTTCGCCGCGTATGAGGGTGTTCGAGTTCGTGATCGCGCTGCTCCTGATCGGCGCCGGGTTGACGGCGCTGGCCAGACGGATCGGCGCGCCGTATCCGGCGCTGGTCGCGCTCGCCGGCGCGGCGCTGGCGCTCATCCCGTTCACGCCGACGCTGGTCCTGGATCCGCAGCTCGCGCTGGCGCTGTTCGTCGCACCCGTGCTGCTCGACGCGGCCTTCGATGCCTCACAGCGCGATCTGCGCGCGAACTGGCGGGCGGTGGCGGGCCTGGCGGTCGGCGCGGTCGGGGGGACCATCCTCGCCGTGGCGTTCGTTGCGCGACGGCTGGTCCCCGACATGTCCTGGGCCGTCGCCATCGCGCTCGGCGCGATCGTCGCCCCGCCGGACGCGGCGGCTGCGACGGCGGTCCTGAAACAGCTCCGCCCCCCGCACCGCCTCATGGTCGTCCTCGAAGGCGAGAGCCTGTTCAACGACGCGAGCGCGCTGCTGGTCTACCGGCTGGCGGTCGGCGCGGCGACGGTGGGCGTGCTGCCCATCCGGCAGGCGATCCCGCTGCTCGCGTTCACCATCGTGGGCAGCGTCGTGTTGGGGCTGGTCCTGTCGCGCCTCATCCTGGCGCTGATGGGGCGCGTCCAGGACGTCGCGATCGCCGTCCCGCTGCAGTTTTGCGGCGCGTTCGCGGTCTGGATCATCGCCGAAGCCCTGCATCTGTCGGGCATCCTGACGATGGTTACGTTCGCGATGGCCGCCAGCCGGATCGCCGCGCCGCTCACGCCGGCGCGCCTGCGCATCCCGTCCTACGCGGTCTGGGATTTCGCGGTCTTTGTCCTCAACGTGCTCGCGTTCATCCTCGTGGGGTTCCAGCTGAAGGCGATCATCGCCCGGCTCGAGACGAGAACGCTCGTCGAGTACATCGCGGTCGCGGCTGCCGTGTGCGCCGCCACCATCCTGTCTCGCCTCGTGTGGGTCTCGGGCGCGGCGGCCGTGAGCCGCCTGCGCGAGCGGCGGCGCGCAGACGGCGCCGGCGGGCGGCGAACCGACACGGTCCTGTCCGGGCGCTCTGCCGCGGTCGTCGGCTGGTGCGGCATGCGCGGCATCGTGACGCTCGCGGCGGCGCTGGGCCTGCCGACGGCGTTCCCGCACCGCGACCTCGTGCTGTTCACCGCCTTCGCGGTCGTGCTGGTCACGCTGGTCGTCCAGGGGCTCACGCTGCGGCCGCTCATGAACGTGCTGCGCCTGAAGGACGACGGCACCGTCGAACGCGAGGCGCGCCGGGCGCGCGCCGAGACGCTCCGGGCCGCGCTCGCCGTGCTCGACCCTGCCCAGGGCGACCCCGTGTCGGATCTGCTGCGACGGCGGTACGGGCTGATGCTCCAGCGGGTGGAGGCGCAGCTGGCCGGCGACGATCGATCCGGCCCGGCGCGTGCCGCCGCCGCCGCGCGCGTGTCGGAGGACGAAGCCGCGATCATCCGTCGCGCCACCACGGCGGAACGGCAGCGCCTGATCGCGCTGCGCGCGGACGGAACGATCGGAGACGCCGCCTTCCAGCAGGTCGAGCAGGAGCTGGATCTGGAGGAGCTGTACCTGCAGCAACTCGCGCCCGGCGTCGATTCGGCCTAGCCGCTGGCGCGGAGCGACCAGGAGGGCGCACGCCTGCTACGCTTCCCGCGCAGCGATGACGCCAAACAGCCCCAGCCCGAAGCCGCCGCGGGACAACCGTCCCGACCCGCCGCCGCCCGATCGCAAGCAACCGTCGTCGCCGTGGCGGACCGAAGGACTGCCTCCCGGTCAGCCGCCGAAGCGGAGGCCGCGATGGCTCAGCATGCTGCTGTGGGGGGCGGCGTCGCTGTTCCTGTTCACGACGCTCACGATGCAAGAGCGGATGTCGGAGCCCGATGCCGTGCCGTACACGGAGTTCAAGCGCCAGGTTCACGCTCACAACGTCGCCGAGGTGTTCGCGCGCGGCGAATCCATCGAAGGGGCGCTGAAGAAAGATGCGCCGATCCCGGCCCGCCAGGACCGGAGTTACCGGCAATTCACCACCGAACGGCCGACGTTCTCGAAGGACGATCTCCTCGCCGAGCTGACCAGCAGCGGGGCGACGGTGCGCGCGAAGCCGCTGGTGCAGCAGCGCGGCGTCCTCATGAATCTTCTCGTGTCGTTCGCGCCCATCCTCCTCCTGTTCGGGTTCTGGATCTGGATGTTCCGGCGCCAGCAGAGCTCGATGGGGGGGATCCTGGGCGGCGGAAAGCAGCGGCGAGTCGACCCCGAAACCGTTCGCGTGACGTTCGAGGACGTCGCTGGGATCGACGAGGTCGAGGCCGAGATCAACGAGGTGGTCGACTTCCTCAAGAACCCCGACAAGTACCGGCGGCTGGGGGCGCGCGCGCCGAAAGGGGTGCTGCTGGCCGGGCCGCCGGGCACCGGCAAGACGCTGCTCGCGCGCGCGACCGCCGGCGAGGCCAAGGTCCCGTTCTTCAGCGCCAGCGCGTCCGAGTTCATCGAGATGATCGTCGGGGTGGGGGCGAGCCGCGTCCGCGAGCTGTTCAGCGAGGCGCGGAAGGTCGCGCCCGCCATCATCTTCATCGACGAAATCGACACCATCGGGCGGTCGCGCGGCGGCGCGCGGGCGTTCGGCGGGCACGACGAGCGCGAGCAGACGCTGAATCAGATTCTCACGGAGATGGACGGATTTTCGGGCTCCGAGGGCGTCGTGGTGCTTGCGGCCACCAATCGCCCCGACGTTCTGGATCCGGCCCTGTTGCGGCCAGGGCGCTTCGATCGGCAGATCATCGTGCACCCCCCCGACCACAAGGGACGCGTCGATATCTTGAAGGTTCACACGCGCACCGTCCCGCTGGCGGGCGACGTCGACCTCGAGCGGGTGGCGGCCGCGACGCCCGGCATGACGGGGGCCGACCTCGCCAATCTCATCAACGAGGCCGCTCTGCTCGCCGCACGCCGCGGCAAGGAAGCGATCGATCAGCACGATCTGCTGGAAGCGCTGGAAAAGGTGCAGCTCGGCACCGCCCGCAACGTCGTGATCCCCGAGGCGGAGCGGCGCCGCACCGCGTACCACGAGGCAGGGCACGCGCTGCTCGGCATGATCCAGCCCGGCGCGGATCCGGTGCGCAAGGTGTCGATCGTCCCGCGCGGGCGCGCGCTGGGCGTGACTTTGTCCACGCCCGACTCCGATCGCTACGGGTACGACAGGAACTACCTGCGCGGTCGGATCATCGGCGCGCTGGGCGGTATGGCAGCCGAAGAGGAGGTCTTCGACGTGGTCACGACCGGTTCGGAGAGTGATCTCGAAACGGTGAGTCGGATCGCCCGCTCCATGGTCGGCCGCTGGGGCATGTCGGAAAAGATCGGCCGGCTCTCCGTCCTGCCGTCCGAGGGAGATCCGCGCATGGCCGGCGTCTCGGACGCGCTGCTCGACGCGGTCGACGAGGAGGTTCGGCGCATCACCGACGAGTGTTATGGCGAGGCGCGCCGCCTCCTGCGGGCCCACCGCGGGAAGCTCGACGCCATCGTCGTGCAGCTGCTCGCGCGCGAGAGCCTGGACGAACCGGAGGTCTACTCGGCCGCGGGCATCGAGCGCCCGCCTGGGCAACCGCCCACGAAGACCGCCGTCGACACGGTGACGCGCCCGATGGCTTGAGCGCGTGGACCGGACCCCTCTCCCTAACCCTCTCCCCGCTACGCGGGGCGAGGGCAAACAGCTGCAGTGGCTCGGGGCAAGAACTTCACAGCGATCCGTCTGATCGGAGGTCAGCTTGGTGGGTCGCTCGTGCCGGCGGTCTGGCGACGAATCTGCTCGAGCTCCTTGTCGTCGAAGTCGTAGCGGGCACGGCAAAAGTTGCAGATCACCTCGGCCTTGCCGTCGTCGAGGATCATCGCCGACAGATCGGCGCTGCCGAGGATCGCCAGCGAGGCGCCGGCCCGGTCGCGCGAGCAGGCGCAGAAGAACCGCACGGGTCGGCGGTCGAGCACGCGGACCTCACCGAGACGGCCCGCGAACACCGCCGCGACCAGGTCTTCGGCCGTGGCCGGGACGCCCGCGCCGACGATCCGCGCCAGCGCGCCTGCCGCAAGCAGACCGCGCGCGACGGCGACGTCGATCGCGCCCTCGCTGCCGGGCAGGGCTTGCACCAGCACCCCGGCCGATCCGGTGACGCGCCCATCCGCGCCGACCGTCGTGTCACAGGCGAGCGCGCTCTCGATCTGTTCGCTCTCGTTGAGGTAGCGCTCGACATCTTCGTCGATCTCGCCGCTGCGGATCGCGGTGGAGCCGCTGAAGTTCTCGCGCAGGCCGACGTCCCGGATCACGCTGACGACGCCGAAGCGTCCGATCGCCTCCGCGAGGCTGCCCCGCGCGGCGCCTTCCCCGATCGCGCCCGCGTCCGGGTGCTTGACGTAGGCCCGGGCGGTGCCCGCTCCGTTGGCATCGACGATCACGCCTCCCAGCGGCCCGCGTCCCAGCACCTGCAGGGTCACCTGCTCGTCATCCTTGGTCAGGCTCGCCAGCAGCAGTCCGGCGGTCAGGCCCCGTCCCATCGCGATCGCGCCGGCCGTTCCGGCTGCGTGCCGGCGCGCCGCCTCCTGGGCGACGCCGGTCGTCAGCGCGGCCACCACCCGCACCGGCAGATCGGTGATCACGCAGCGGACGATCTCGTCACGGTCTGCACCGCCGTGGCCTTGGCCTGGGTCGCCCATCGCGGCGCATCTTACCGGCATCGGCGGGTGTTTCGATTCGTCGCCGTTCGCCAGTGCCCCTGTTCCCGGACGGTAACCACCGCGTAGGTAAAATGCCGCAAAGATCGCTTCCGGGGTCGGCCCGGGTCTTGCGCTCCACACCCTGCGGCCGAGTCGGCGCAGGTGGGGGAGGCGATGACAGCAACGAAAAGATGGGGATCCACGACCGTGCTGGCAGCGGTCGCATGTTTTCTGGCTTGCGAGGCCTCGCAGTCCGGTGGCGGCGGGTCGCGTCCGCAGGTCGAGCCCAACGTGGCGCCGCCCGAGAGCAGCGCCGCAGAGCAGGCGACGGTGATGTTCTTCGACGAAGGGACGATCCACCAGGTCCGACTCTGGATGTCGGACGAAGATTTCACGTCGATCCTCCAGGACACGCGCGGCGACGAGATGCGCAGCGCGACGTTTTCGATCGACGGCGTGGCCATGGCGCGCGTCGGCGTCCGGCCTTCAGGCGAGTCGTCGCGCGTCCCCGGCAACCAGAAGATGTCGATGCGCATCGAGTTCGACGCCATCGACGCCGGCAAGCGGATGGGAGGCGTCGACGAGATCAAGCTGAGCGGATCGTGGGACGATCCGTTCATCGTCCGGGACCGGCTCGCGTATTGGGTCTATCGCCAGGTCATGCCCGCCCCGCGGGAGACCGCGGCCCAGGTCTGGGTCAACGGCCAGCCGCGCGGCATCTTCGAGGTCGAGGAGGTCTGGGGCAAGGAGGCCCTCGCGTCGCGCTTTGCGGACCCGAACGGCCCGCTGTATCGCATCCGGGGCCTCACCAACACGGATCCGTACGAATACAAAGGGGCGGATCCGGCGGCGTACGTGCCGCTTCCCTGGGATCCGGTCGGACGGGCGATGCCCGACCCGGCGGACGCGGTCATCGGCGCCGCGCTGCAGGCAGTGGCGGGGGACCCCGCGGGCATCGGCGGGGTGATGGACGTCGACGCGCTGCTGACCTACTTCGCGGCCAGCGCCATCCTCTCCAACACCGACGGTTTCACCGGGCCGTTCGAGGTCGACGATCACTTTCAGTACTTCGACCCGGGCACGGGGCGCTTCTTCATCCTGCCCTGGGACCCCGACAACACCTTCGGCTCGATCAACGATCTGCCCGACGCCGACATCTTCCTCAACTACGAGCGATGCGTGATCACCAGGATGATCGCGGGCGGCCCGCTGCAGGAGCCGTTCTTCGCCAAGCTGGAAGACGTGATGAACCGGGTCCCGGCCCAGGCCATCAAGGGTCAGGCGGACGCGATCGTCGACCAGATCGGCACCGCCGCGATGTACGACGAGACCAAGATGTATCCGACCGAGAGCTTCGTCTGGAGCCTCGGCTACGTGAAGGACTGGACCGACGCGCGGTACGATTCGATCCGCGCCCAGATCGCGGCCAAGCGCGCGGCTGGGGCGGGAGGTGCGCCGTGAGCGGCTGGGCGCAGCTTGCGGCGTGTGCGGCGGCGGTCCTCGCGCTGGCGGGGTGCGGCGGCGATAACCCCTCGGCGGTCGACGGTGACTTCGTGACGATCCAGTCGCCGGACGACGAGATTGGCGGCTACGTGCAGGCGACGGTCGCGCCCGGCATGGGGACGGTACGCGCGACCATCTACGACGGCGCAGGGCAAACCGAGCTCGGATCCTTCGTCGCGGACGCCCCGGGCGCGGCGCTATCGTTCTATTGGGCAAGCGGTTCCAGCCAGCAGGTCCGCATCGCGCTTCGTGACGAGGGCGGCGCGCCGTACACGTACGAATTGACGTCCCAATACACGCCGGTCGTGGATCCCTACGAGCCCAACGACGTGATGGCGGCGGCCGCGCCGATGCCGGAAGGAGGCCAGATGTCCGCGTACCTCTTCGCCGGCCGAGAGGACACCGCCAGCGATCCGGCGGCCTACGACGACCACTATCGCTTCACGGCGCAGCCGGGCGCGCTGTCGATCCGGCTCGACGACGTCCCCGCCAACGTGGCGGCCCGCCTGTTCCTGTTCCGGACCGACGGCAGCGAGGTGGCTCGGGTCTCGTCGGGTCTCCGGGGCGGCGCGCTGGCGCTCAATCCGCCGGCGGTGACAGACGCGGCGGAGCTCATCGTTCGCGTGTCGCTGTGGGCGGAGGCGCCGGCCGCGGCGGGCGCCGGAACGGAGCTGCCGGTCAACTTCACGCAGCCGTACCGCCTGACCGTCTCGCAATCGCAGCCCTGATCAATCGAAGATCAGCATCAGGTAGGCCAGGAACAGCAAGAGATGGATCGCGCCCTGGAGGACGTTCGTGCGCTCGAGGGCGAACGTCAAGATGCTCACCCCCATCGTCAGGAGCAGCAGCACGATCTCGGGAGGCTCCAGCCCGAGGATGATCGGCGTCCCGGTGACGAGGCCGATCGTCAACACGGCCGGGATGGTCAGGCTGATGCTCGACAGCGCCGTCCCGAGCGCCAGGTTCGTGGAGCGCTGCAACTGGTTTGCCCGGGCGGCGCGCACGGCCGCGACCGACTCGGGCGACAGGATCAGCGCCGCGACCAGCAGGCCTCCGAGCGCGGCCGGGGCCCCGAGCTCGTTGATGGCGTGGTCGATCGGCCTGGCGATCTGCTTGGCCAGCAGGACGACCGGCACGGCATAGGCGACCAGCAGCAGGCCGTGGCCGCCCGCTGAAAGCGCCGCGGAGCCTTCGTGCGCCTCGGCGCGGGCGTGGGCGTCTCGCGCGGCCTTGGCGCTGGCGGCGCCTGCCTCGGGCTCGACGAAATATTCGCGATGCCGCCGGGTCTGGATCGCCAGGAAGACCGCGTAAAGGCCGACCGACATGGAGCTCAGGAACAGCGCCTGCAGCGGCGACAGCGTCGGTCCCGCGGACGATCGGGTGAAGCGCGGCAGCACCAGACCCAGCACCGACAGCGGCAACAAGACGCCGAGGAAGGCGTTCGGGCCGTAGAGGTTGGTGGTCTGCTCGCGGTAGCGCAAGCCGCCCACCAGCAGGCACGCCCCGACGAGTCCATTCAGGACGATCATCACGATCGCCATCATCGTGTCGCGGGCCAGCGCCGGCGCGCCTTTCCCCGAGTACATGACCGCCGCGATCATCAGCATCTCCATGCCGCTCATCGCCAGCGTCAGCACCACCGTCCCCAGCGGCTCGCGCACGCGTTCGGCCACGCCCTCCGCGTGCCGGACCACCGCCAGCGCCGACACCGAGATGGTCCCGACCAGCCACAACGACACGACGCCGAACCACAGCCCGCTCGACAGATCCGCCAGCCATCGCTTCCCGAAGAGCAGGAAGAGGATGGTCGTGACGACGGGGGGCGCCAGCGCCCATTCGCGACGCAGGTGTCGCGCTAGCGTTCGCCCATGCCGTTTGCTCATCGCCCCACCCGGCTGCGGTGTGGCCCCAAGGTAGGTGCGGAATGGCGAAGAGCAACCATGTCGCGCCCGGGTCGGTCAGACTTGACGGCGCATGCGGGCAGGGCGCTCTTCACGGTCCTGGGCGGCGTGGGTCGCCTCGGCGGCGTTTCACGCGCTGGTGGCCGCCCTCCTGCTGCGCGCGGGGGAGCGGGCGGCGCTGCGCGCGCCGACGGAGACGGTCGAGTTCGAGATCGAGGTCGAAGACCCAGCGCCCGCGCCGTCTCCCCGTGAGGCGGACTCCTCACCCTTACCCTCTCCCCGCCAGGCGGACCCCTCACCCTTACCCTCTCCCCGCAAGGCGGGGAGAGGGGATCAGAAGGCGGTGGCCTCACCCTCGCCGCCTCCCGGCCCGGCGGAGCCCTCACCCTCGCCGGCGCCCGGGCAGGCGGGGAGAGGGGATGAGATCGATCTTTCGTTCGGGGCGCTGCCCGATGAGGTCAAGGGGCGCTTCGCCGGGCCGGCGCCGGAGGGGGTGGTGCGGGCAAAGCCCGGGCGCTTCGCCGTCGACGAGCTGCGCGTCGAGATGGAGCGCCAGCAGGACGCGGTGGCGAACGTCGACAAGGGACGCGCGGATCCGCTGCTCTACGAATACCTGCGGGGCGCGCGCTCCCGCTTCCTGGACGACGCGGAGAAGCTGGCCGACGACCTGACCATCGGCCCGGGCGACATGGTGCGCGCCTGGGGCCGCGGTTACATGCAGACCATCGACGACATCAACCGCGGCGCCTACAGCATGGACGCCCAGCGCGAAGCCAGCAACGACGCGCGCAACGAGAAATCCGCCGGCGCCGACGCGCTGGGCGGCTACAACCAGGCGCGCCGGCACGCCGAGCGCGGCGCCGAACAGCGGCGCGCCGAGGTCTGTCTGAATGTCGCCGCCGGACGCGACACAGCGGTCACGCTCCGCCGTAGCTCGGGCAACGCCGCGCTCGATCGGTTGACGGTGGAGTCGTTCACGAAGTCGATCGCCGCGCGCCCCGTTCCGGCCGACGCGCGCCGGGGCCTCGCCTGCTACGAGCTGCGCATCTCCGCCTACCGCATGCCGCCGCTGCCGTTCATCAGCTGCGGCGTCGGCCGCGCCGGCCTGACCTGCGTGTGGCCGTTCAAGAAGGTGACCTCCGTCAGAGGCCGGTTGCTCAGCGTCGACTACCCACCGGCGGACGGCGCACAGGCCGGCCCGTCGCTGCTGCGCAAGCCACGCTGATCCCGCGGATCATCCGACCCTGACATCGCTGTCCCGGTTCGGACGCGAGCGGGGTCTCGTTCGCGCCGAACCGCGGCGGAATTCGCGGCGATCGGGGCGGCACGTGGCTTGCCTTGGAGGCCGGAGATGAAACTTCGCTTGCTTGCCGGTCTGGTCGCCGCTTGTCTTGTCGGGCTGGGGTGGGCCGGGTGCACCGACGGCGACGAAACTCACTGGGTGTGTCTGAGCAGCTGCTCCCCCAACAACGTCACGTTCATGCTGGCGACGCCGCTTTCGTGGCGACGGCTCGAGATCGCCGTCGGGTTCCCCGATGGCGGCGTGGACCGCCTCGACTGTCAGCCCGGCGACGGCTCCATCGCCTGCATTCCCGTCCCCCAGCGGGTCCGGCCGACGTTCGCCGCGAATGGAGCTCTCGAGTCTCTGACGGTCGGCTCCGCGCGCGGGGGCAGCTACTCGGTGCAGATCGCCGTCGACGGCGCGCCCGCCGCCGCGGGGTCGTTCACGTACGCGCCGGTCTACACGCCCAATCCCGGGCCGCCTCTCAGCACCTGTCCGTACACTCCGGCCCCGGAGTGCCCGAGCTCGCAGACGTTCACGATCGGAAACTGAAGCATTTCAAATTCCAGGGGTCCCTTTCCCGGGGATCGCGCCGCCGGTGCCGCCGGTGCCGCCCGTGCCGGTCCCCGTTCCCCTCCGGATTCCGCCGCTGCCGCCGTTGAAGACGCACGGCTCCGACCCGTTGTTGCCCGTGCCCGGCGTGCCGCCGTCGGTCGCGCCGGTGGTGCCGCCGCCGCCGATGATCGAGATCCCGGTCGGAACGTTGCCGCCCGTTCCCGCCGAGCCGTTCGTCGGGCACTGGCTTTGAACCAGGCCGCCCGCGCCGGTGGCGCGAGCGGTGTCGTTGTTCGCGTCATCGTCTTCGCAGCCGATCGCGACGACAAGAGCGAATGCGGCAGCCAGTGCAAGCCTCGTCATCCCCATCACCACGCCTCCCCCGACTCTTCACACTCGAAGTTAGAAGCACAGCCGGGCGAAACGAAGTAGGGGGCTGCCTCGTAATCAACGCCCGATCTTCAGCACGCGCGCGCCGCCGGCCCAGCGAACCGTGAGCTCGACCGGGCCGCTGGCGGTCGCCTCGACGCGCGGCGGGTCGGCGGGGACGCGCCGCGCGGCGCACGCGAGATCGATCGACACGTCGTTGCCCAGCGGGTAGCGGCGGACGCCGTGCGCCTCGGTCAGCCGCACGTCCCACAGCAGCCGCCGCGCCGCCGCGTCGGGCCGCAGGCCGAAGACGTACTCCAGCAACACGGCGATCGGCGGCAGGCCGGTCCACCCGACGAAGTCCGGCTTCGACGGCGTGCCGGGCGCGGCGGATTCGGGCGCGTAGTTCTCGTGAACGGTGCCAGTCTTCTCGAAGACGGTGACGACGTTGTCCAGGTGGTTGCAGGCGATCTCGTGCGCCAGCGCGTCGCGCCCGACCTCGGTCAGCCCGCGCAGCACCATGTACGTCGTGGGCGCCCAGACGGCGCCCTTCCAGTATCCGCCGCGCGCGTCGTAGCCCGGGTGGTCGGCCGACAGCGACGGGACCCGGTGCGGGCGCTTGAAGGCGCGCGGGTCCTCCAGGTGGGCGACGAACGGCGCCAGGCGCGCCGCCGGCACGACCCCCGCCAGCAGCGCCCAGTAGCCGCCGACGCTCTTGACGTGGTTGAGGGCGCCGTCGTCGAGTCGGTCGCAGTAGAAGCGATCGGCGTCGCTCCACAGGCGGTCGTTCACGAAGCGGCCCAGGCGCACCACCTCCTCGCGCATGTCGGCGGCGTCCGGCTCCGCGCTCAGCGCGCGTCCCATCAGCGCCAGCAGCCGCGCCGACAGGATCTGCTGCAGGGTCGCGTCGACCCAGGTCATGCGGCCGT
>Ga0111539_10006017_pt1 | contig 15674 bp, 9 predicted proteins | sample RhiMethybrSRZTD1_FD_79667 | JGI IMG/M metagenome (GOLD analysis project Ga0111539, IMG submission 79667) | Populus rhizosphere microbial communities from Tennessee, USA - Rhizosphere MetaG P. TD hybrid SRZTD1 (version 2) (version 2) | ecosystem: Host-associated > Plants > Roots > Rhizosphere >... | reverse complement strand
CCACGGCTCCCAATCGCCGCTTCCCCGATCTGATCACACAGCGCTTGCTGAAGGCGGCGATCGACGGGGCAACAGTTCCATACGGCGCCGAAGAACTGGTCCAACTCGCCCGCCACTGCACGGTGCAGGAAGACAACGCCGCCAAAGTCGAACGACAAGTGCGGAAGTCGGCCGCTGCCCTGCTGATGAAGTCCCGTATTGGTGAGACATTCGACGGTGTGGTCACGGGAGCATCGGAAAAGGGCACCTGGGTCCGCACGCGCAGCCCACTCGTTGAGGGCCGAGTGGTTCGAGGATTCGACGGGCTGGATGTCGGCGACCGGGCGCGCGTCGAATTGCTCAGCGTCGACGTGCAGCGCGGCTTCATCGACTTCGCCGGCCATCCGGGCGGCGTCGCGCGCTGAATCAAGAACGACAGACCGCGACACTTTCATCGCAGGCACGCGTCGATGCCGCTACGCCCGGCTGCGTAGCGAAGGGACTGGCTGCGGCCGGAATCCGATCCGCTTCCTCGACGAGAGCGGAGGCGCCATCAGCTGCCGGATTGCGTCGAATACGATCCTGAATTGAGAGTCGTAGCGGCCCTCGAGCTCGTCGAGCTTCTTCGCGAGTTGCGCATTCGACTCGAGCATCAGGCGAAGCCGCACGAACGCGCGCATGATCTGGATGTTCACTCGAATCGCGCGAGCGCTGCGCAGGACACCCGACAACATCGCAACGCCCTGCTCCGTGAAGGCGTAGGGCAGAGTACGCCGGCCCCCGCGTCCGATCTTTGAGGTCACAATTTGTGACCTCAAAGATTCAGCTTCCCGGTCAGTCAGACGAAACATGAAGTCCGCAGGAAAGCGTCCGCTATTCCGCCTGACCGACTGGTTCAAGACCTTGACGTCGACTTCGTACAGTGCTGCCAAGTCTGAATCCAGCATGACGTTGTGGCCGCGAAAACGCACCACGACACGTTCGATGTTCTTCACCGGGAGCAGCGCGCGTCGACCGAGCCGGCGCGGGGTCATACACCCCGAGCTTGACTCGAACGAAGCAGCCCTTCAAGACAACCGCGACGATTTCGTGCAACGTGACTCGCCACGCTCGCTCTCGCGGCCAGATGAGTTGACGAGGGCACTCCGCAAACGACATCATTGGATTCCTGAGTCGTTCGTCGCGCTTTCTGCCAGGCTCAACCCTGCGTCGAACCTCTTCAGTAGATCCTCAAGACTCTTTGCCGCGACGCAGTCCGGTCGACGCCGGACGCACAAAGCACATCCCCCATGACGAAGACACTACGCGTGGCTGCCCCAGTTGCACTCGGAGCGATCCTGTCGATGGTCCTCATGCCCGCCTGCGGAGGCGGAGAAAGCGCCGCACCGGGAGGCCCGCCGGGCGCAGGCATGCCTCCTATGGCGGTCGAGATGGTCGTCCTCGAGCCCAAGCCGATTGAGCAGACGACTGAGTTCGTCGGCACCATCAAGTCGCGGCAGTCGACCACGATCCAACCGCAAGTCGAGGGCTTCATCACGCGCATTGCCGTGAAATCGGGGGACCGGGTTTCTGCCGGCACGGTCTTGATGGAGATCGACGCCCGATCGCAGCAGGCCGCCATCGCCAGCCTGGAATCGGTGAAGGCGCAGCGTGAGATCGATGTCACCTACGCGCGCCAGGAGGCCGAGCGGGCAAAGAAACTGCTCGACGCCGGCGCCTCCAGCCAGATGGATGCCGATCGCGCCGCAAATGCGCTGAATGCGGCTGAGGCGCAGGTTCGCACCGTCGAGGAACAGATCCGCCAGCTCAGGACGGACCTGGCGTACTACCGCGTGGTCTCGCCGAGCGCAGGGATCATCGGCGATGTGCCCGTCCGGGTCGGAGATCGGGTCACGAAGTCCACGGAGTTGACGACGGTCGACTCCAACACCGGCCTCGAGGCCTACCTCAACGTACCCGTTCAACAGGCGCCGCAGCTCAAGGTGGGACTCGTCGTCCGCCTGCTTGACGAAACGGGAAAGGAAATTGCCCATGCGCCGGTCAGTTTCGTCTCGCCGGCCGTGGACACCGCGACGCAAACGGTACTGGCGAAAGTTCCCGTGGCGGCCAACAGCGGATTCCGGACCTCACAGTACGTGCGGGCACAGGTGGTCTGGACCGCGTTGCCAACCCTGACCGTGCCAGTGACCGCGGTGCAGCGCATCAACGGACAGTTCTTCGTGTTCGTGGCAGAACCGGCTGCTCAGGCAGGTGGGCCAGGCAGGGCGGGTGGGCCAGGTCGGGCGGGTGAGCCAGGTAGGGCAGGTGAGCCCAAGGCAAGTGAGCAAGGTAGCGCAGGCAACGCGGGCAGGTCGGGCGAGCCGGGCAAGGGTTTGATGGCCCGCCAGCGCCCCGTGACACTTGGGACCGTGCTCGGCAACGAATACGCCGTGCTCGGCGGCTTGAAGGAAGGGGAAACCCTGATCGTGTCGGGTGTGCAGAAAATCGGCGACGGCGCTCCGGTCGCAGCGGCCGCACCCCCCTCATCGGCCCCACCCGCGCCGGAGCGTAAGTAGTGTTTTCAGACGTCTTCATCCGGCGGCCAGTCCTCGCGACCGTCTGCTCCCTCCTGCTGATGCTGGCTGGGGCGATCGCGATTCCGACGCTACCCATCGGCCGCTATCCAGAACTGGCGCCGCCGGCGGTGGCGGTGACGGCCATCTATACCGGCGCCAACGCGCAGACGGTGGAAAGCGCCGTCACGACGCCGCTCGAAACCGCCATCAACGGCGTCCAGGGCATGACCTACATGACCTCGTCGAGCACGAACAGCGGCTTCTGCTCGATCACGGTCACCTTCGACATCGGCCGCGATCCGGATCTCGCCGCCGTGGACGTACAGAATCGCGTGAACACCGCGCTCGGGCGGCTGCCGCCCGATGTCCGGACCAACGGCATCAGCGTGACCAAGAGCAGCGCCGGCTTCCTCGGCGCGCTCGGTTTCTACTCCGAGAACAACCAATACGACGCGCTGTTCATCAGCAACTACGTCGACCGCTACGTCCGCGATGCGCTGAAGCGTGTGGCGGGCATCGGCGACGTTATCATCTTCGGTGAACGCCGCTTCGCGATGCGGCTGTGGCTCGATCCCAATCGGCTCGCCGGACGCGGGCTCACGGTCGCCGACGTCATCGGGGCGCTCCGTGAACAGAACGTTCAGGTCGCTGCCGGGAGCGTCGGCAGCCAGCCGGCGCCGGAAAATCAACAGTTCACGCTCAGCGTGCGCGCGGCCGGACGGTTCACGGAAGCGCAACAGTTCGAAGACATCGTCGTGAAGTCCGGAACCGACGGCGCGCTCGTCCGCGTCAAGGATGTCGGGCGGGTCGAGCTGGGCGCCGAAGACTACTCGTCGCGTTTGCGCTTTGGCGGCCTCGAAGCGTCCGGCGTCGGCATCCAGCTGTTGCCGACGGCGAATGCGCTGGAAGCCTTCGACGGGATGATGCGCGAGCTGACCCGTCTTGAAAAGGATTTCCCCCCCGGCCTCAAGTGGCAGCTCGCTTTCGACAACGTCGTGATCGTCCGCGAGTCGATCATCGAGGTGCTGAAGACCCTCGCTGAGGCCATCGGGCTGGTGGTTCTCGTCATGTTTATCTTCCTGCAGAACTGGCGCAGCACGATCATCCCGGCGGTCACCATCCCGGTATCGCTCGTCGGCACGTTCGCGTTCGTCAAATTGTTCGGCTTCTCCATCAACACCCTCACGCTGTTCGGCATCGTGCTCGCCACCGGTATCGTCGTGGACGATGCGATTGTGGTGATTGAGAACGTCGAGCGCCACATGCGTGAGGAAAAGAAACCGGCGAGGCTGGCGGCGATCGACGCCATGCGCGAGGTCTTCGGCGCCGTCGTGGTCATCGGCGTCGTGCTCGTGGCGGTGTTCCTGCCGATCGCGTTTTTCCCAGGCACGACCGGCCGGATGTATCAGCAGTTCTCGCTGACCATCACCTTCGCCGTGATTCTCTCAGTGTTCAATGCTGTGACCTTTACGCCGGCGCTGGCTGCGCTGCTGCTCGACCAGCAACCACATTCGAAGGGCCGCTTTTTCCGGGGCGTGGACCGGGTGATCGAGAGCAGCACGAGCTTCTACGTTCGGGTCGTGCGCGGCGCGCTCCGGTGGCGGCTCGCGATGCTGGTCGTGTTCGTCGTGGGACTGGCGGCCACCTGGTGGGTGTACCGAGTCGTGCCGGGCTCGTTCGTGCCAAACGAAGACGAAGGCTACCTGATGACGATCGTGCAGGCGCCGGCGGGCGCCTCGATTGAGTACACGACCAACATCATGAAGCAGGCCGAGCAGGTGTATTTCGCCCAGGACGAGGTCGCCGCCGTGTTCTCCGTCGCGGGCTTCAGCTTTTCCGGCGCCGCGTCGAACTCCGGGTTGATGTTCGTCCGGCTCAAGGATTTCGACGAACGGGTCGGACCAGCGCACTCGCTGACGACCGTAATCAACCGGTTAATGGGCCCGCTGATGGGAATTCCCGGAGCGCTCGTGATTCCGGTGGCTCCTCCGCCAATCCAGGGCCTCTCTGCGTTCGGCGGGTTCCAGTTCGAGGTGCTCGACGCCACCGGCGGCGACATCAGTCAGCTGGCGGCCGTCACTCAACAGCTCGCCATGGCAGGCAACGCGTCTGGCCGTGTCACCGGACTCTTCTCGGGCTTCACGGCGAATGACCCGCAGCTGGTGGTCGAGATTGACCGCGATCGCGCGCGCAGCCTGGGGTTGCCGATCCGCGAAGTGACCGACGCGCTCGGTGTGTTGCTCGGATCGCAGTACGTGAACGACTTCGACTTCAACAACCGCGCCTACCGTGTGTATGTGCAAGGCGATCAGCAGTTTCGCGCCAAGCCGACCGATCTGAAGCAGTACTACGCTCGGGCATCGAACGGCGACATGGTGCCGCTGTCGACGGTCGTCAAGGTCAGCGAGACGACAGCGCCGGCGGTCATCAACCACTTCAATCTCTTCCGATCGACCGAGATCACCGGGTCGGCGCTTCCGGGGGTCAGCTCGGGCGATGCCCTGAACGAAATGGAACGCCTCGCGGGCCAGACGCTGCCGTCCGGATTCACCTTTGCCTGGGCTGGACTGTCTCTCGAGGAAATCAAGTCGGGGTCGCAGGCGGCGTATCTTTTCGCCCTGAGCATCCTCCTTGTGTACCTCGTGCTCGCGGCCCAATACGAGAGCTGGGTGCTGCCGCTCATCATTCTCTTGGGCGTGCCGCTGGCCGTGTTTGGCGCACTGAGCGCGCAGCTGCTGCGCGGCTTTGCGAACGACGTGTTCTGCCAGGTGGGGCTGATCATGCTGATCGGACTCGCGGCGAAGAACTCCATTCTGATCGTGGAGTTCGCCGAGCAGCTGCGAAAGCACGGCAAGACAATCGTCGAGGCCGCCGTCGAGTCGGCGCGCATCCGCCTGCGGCCGATTCTGATGACGTCGTTTGCTTTCATCTTGGGCGTATTGCCGCTGGCGTTTGCGACCGGGGCCGGCGCCGGTGCACGCAATTCCATCGGGACGGCGGTGGCGGGCGGGATGCTCGCGTCCACCTTCCTGTCGATCGTCTTCATCCCGGTTCTCTATGTGGCGATCCGAACCATCGCCCCCGGCAAGACGCGCGCTGAAAGTCGCGAAGGAGCCCAATTCTGAAGGCAACCGGCATATGCCTACGTTTCTGAACGCTTCACTTCGGCAGTTGCTCGTCGTCCTTTCGCTGACCGGGATGTTCGTGGGTCAGGCGGTGCCGGCTCGAGCACAGGCAACCACCGCGGGCCCCGCGAGCGAGCGCCTGACGTTCGAGGAAGCCGTCCGGCGGGCGCTCGAGAAGAATCCGACGATTGCCGAAGCCGCAACCGCCATCCTGCGCGCGGAAGCCTTGCTGCAGCAGGCGCAGGCGGCGGCGAGACCGAACGCCAGCGTCAGCTTGAGCAACGCGCTCATCAACCGCGCGCAGGGCTTTGAGGGGATCGTCACCCAGCCGAGAAACCAGCTGTTCATCAGCGGCAACCTGAGCGTCCCGATCCTCGCGGCCTCGCAGTGGGCGGCCGCCAATCAGGCACGCGATCAGATTGATGTCGCGCGGCTCTCGACCGGAGATGTCCGAAGGCAGATCGCGGTGGCCGTCGCCGAGGCCTATCTGACGGTCGTGGCGTTGACGCGACAAGTCGAGGTCATCCAGGTGGCACAGACCGCCGCGCAGGCGCACCTGGACTACGCGGAACGTCGGCTGGCTGCGGGCGCCGGCTCGCGCCTGAACGAGCTGCGGGCGGCTCAGGAAGTGTCGGGCGACGAAGCACGACTCGAGACGGCACAGCTCGCCGTGCGGCGATCCCAGGAAGCCTTGGGCGTGCTCGTGGCCGCCGACGGCCCGGTCGATGTCAACGGCGAACCTACCTTCGACGTGCCCGCCCCACCCGGCTCACCTGGCCTGCCAGCCCAACCCGCTGGGACAGTGCCGGCCTGGATGGCTGACCGCACGGACGTGAAACTCACCACCGCGGCGCAGCAAGCCGCTGAACGCGTGGTGCGCGACAGCTCCAAGGATTGGTTTCCTTCCGTGGTGGCCTCGTTGGATCCGCAGGCGGTGACGCCCTCGGGCGCCTTCTCCCCGTCCGCCAGCTGGCGTTTCACGGTGACGGCGTCACAGCCGATCTTCGACAGCGGTGAACGTCGCGCGCTCTTGCGGCTCCGCGAAGCGGCGCTGGAATCGTCACGACAGTCGCTCATCGCGGTGCAGATTCAGGCCCGCTCTGAAGTGCGGCGCGCTGAGGATAGCGTTCGCAGCACCGAGCGCGTGTTGACGAGCCTGCGGCTCTCGGCTCAGCAAGCGGAGGAAGTGGTCACGATCACCAACACCGCGTTCGAGGCGGGAGCGACGACGAACATCGAACTGATCGATGCGCAGCGGTCGGCGCGCGATGCGCGGACGGCGGTGACGATCGCGGAGGATGCGGTCCGCCGCGCCAAGCTCGATCTGCTGACTGCGCTCGGACGATTTCCGCAGCCCTGAGTCACGGCAGAACGGTATGCTTTCCTCATGACAGGTACTGCTCCACGGACTGCCGTCCGCCTGGCTTTCTCCCTTGCCGCAGCGATCCTCCTCGCCGTTGGCCTCGCAACGCCCTGGCGCCTTCTGGCGCAGGCGCCCGAGCCGGCCAAAGGCGTCAAGTATGCGCAGATCAGGCAAGCCGATTTGAAGGACTGGCTGACGTATCTCGCGTCCGATGAACTGCAAGGCCGCCAAATCTTTACCGAAGGCTACGGCCTGGCTGCGTCGTACGTCGCCGACCACTTGAGGCAGTGGGGCGTGAAGCCGCTGGGAGACGATGGCACGTACTTTCAGCCGGTGAAACTGAAGGGCTACAAGGTCACGCGCAACTCGTCAATCACCGTGACCGTGAATGGCCAGTCGAAAACTTTCAAGCACGGCGACCATGTGACGTTCCCGCCAAACTCCGGCGGCAAACAAACCGTCACCTTCAGCGGCATCGAGTTCGTCGGCTATGGCGGGCAAAGCGACTACCAGGGTCGCGATGTGAAGAACAAGCTGGTGGTGTGGCTGCCCAATCGCTCCTCGCCCGCCGGCGGCCGCGGCGCCGGACGCGGCGGCGGCGGAAATGGTGCGGCGATCAGCACGGGCGGCGCCAAAGCGATCATCAGCTTTTCACCCACTCCGGCGGCACCCTCGGACGCCGAAGAAGCCCTCGCGCGCGCACAGGCGGCACTCGCGCAGTCGCAGCAAGCCGTTGCGCAGGCGCAGCAGCAGGTGCAGGGCCGCGGCCAATCGCCGACGGGTGGCGCGCGAGGCCGCGGCGGTGCGGCGGGTGGTCGCGGAGCCGCGCCGGCACCAGATGTGACGACCGTCCTGCGCGTCGAGAACCCGGTTCCGCCGCAAGTGAGCGCGGACGACACGTTCTTCGAATTCCTCTTCAGCGGATCGCCAACCACGTTTGCGGAACTGAACGCGAAAGCCGGACGGGGCGAGGCGCTCGCGTCAAGAACGCTGTCGAACGTGACGGCGAGCATCACGATCGACAACACGTTTGACGTCCTCACCACGCAACTGAGCAAGAACGTCGTCGGCATGATCGAAGGCAGCGACCCCAAGCTGAAAGACACCTACGTGATGTTCGGCGCTCATCTCGATCACATCGGCTATCGCCCGGCCGGCGGGGCGCGCCCCGGCGCTGGAAGCTGCCGCCGCACACAGGAATCGGTTGCCGCCGCCGCGGCGCCAGGCGGCCGCGGCGCAGCGGGACGCGGCGGCACACCGACCGTCGCGGCTCCTCCACTGCCGCCGGTTGATCAGCAGGACACCATCTCCAATGGCGCAGACGATGACGGGTCGGGGTCGACGGCGCTGATGGCAATCGCGAAGGCGTTCGCCACCGGTCCCAAGCCGAAACGATCGATCGTGCTCGTGTGGCATACCGGCGAGGAGTCAGGCTTGTACGGGTCGCGCTATAACGCGGATTTCCCGATCGTGCCGCTCGACAAGGTTCAGGCCCAGCTGAATATCGACATGATCGGCCGCGACGACTGCGACGACCTGAACGGCGACTACACGAACTCCGTCTTCGTCGTCGGCGCCGATCGCATCAGCACGGACCTGCACAATCTGATTGTCGATACCAACGCGACGAAAGTCCGCCCGCTGACGCTCGACTACGAGCTGAACGACCTGAATGATCCGGAGAACATCTATACCCGCAGCGACCACTACAGCTACGCGCTGAAAGGCATCCCGATCGCGTTCTTCACGACCGGACTGCACAAGGACTATCACCAGGTGAGTGATTCGGTGGACAAGATCCTGTTCCCCAAGATGACGCGGATCGCGCAACTCATCTACGAAACCGGCTTCAACCTGGCCAGCACCGAGCGTGTGCTCGAACGCGACAACAAGGGCCCGCGGACGGGGAAGGGGTTCCAGGGACGGGTTCAGAAGTAAGTGACGGGTAAATTTGCCATTAGGAATGAGGAATTCAGAATTCGTGAGGGCGAGATGACCCGACTGTGCGCGTGGCTTGGCGTCGTGGCGCTAGCTGGCTCAGTGCTCGCTGCCCAGGGCGCGTCGTTTCGTCGCGCGGGCGGCGATGCCAGGAACGTGATGCTCACCGCGCCGCGCATCGCTCCTGTCCCGGCCTCGCAATGGACTGACGCTCAGCGGGCCGTGGCCGCGACGTACGGCAGCAGCGGGAACTCCGACAACCAGCTGGCGACGCTGCTGAATCATCCGGAAATGGCCGCGGCGCTATTGCCGGTCGTCAAGTACTTCTCCGAAGAGTCGGAACTATCCCCACGGCAACGTGAAACTCTGATCCTGCGCACGGCCTGGCTCTCCGGCAGCGAGTACATCTGGGCCCATCACGCGGTTGCAGCCAGGCGCCTTGGCTTCAGTCAGGAAGACCTGCAACGTATCGCGGACGGACCTCTGGCTGGCCCCAGCCCCGAATTTTTTCTCATCGTCGCCGCTGACGAGTTGCACGGGAACTCGGCGATGTCAGACGCGACCTGGAAGGCATTATCGAATCAGCTCAACCAGCATCAATTGATGGATGCCACGTTTACGGTACCGGCATTCACCCTGCTCGCGATTGTGGACAAGTCGCTGGGCGTCCAGCTCGAATCAGGGATTACCGAGCGATTGCCGGGGGCCGCCCGAATCAGCCCCGTCGCCCCGGGTCCGAATCACGACGAGCGTCCTGCGGCCGCGCGAATCGCACCACTCGAACAGTCCGACTGGACGCCGGAGATCCGGAAGATGCTCGATCCGACGGGGTCCGGGAGGAATCCGATCGCGGTCTATCGCACGTTCGCTCGACACCCGAAGCTGTACGCGCCGCGGCAGCTTCTGTCCGAGCACATCCGACTGCAGAACACCCTCTCGGCCCGAGTCAGGGAAATGCTCATCCTCCGCATGGGATGGATCGGCCAGTCTGAATACGAGTGGCAGCAGCATGCACGCACAGGCCGCGCAGCCGGCCTCGACACCGAGCGCGTCGCCCGAGGTCCGGACGCACCAGACTGGGATCCGTTGGACCGCGCGCTCCTTCGGGCAGCAGACGAGATGTATCGGAACGACATGGTGTCGGACGCGACGTGGAACGCGCTGAAGCCGCACTTCGACACCAAGCAGATGATGGACGTGCTGGTGACTGCCGGCGGTTACCGGATGGTCTCGACCGTCTTGAATGCGTTCGGAGTGCAGCTCGAACCGGGCAACGAACGATTTCCCGCGGTGCCCTGGTCCTGGTAAGTCGAGACCAACGCTTCCGACCGGAGTTCGCCCCGACCTGAAGATCAGCATTCGCCCGACCTGAAGGTCGGGCCTACGATTCGGCGCGATGGCGTCGGAGCCGATCCAACACGTCGGTCGCCTCAGCGGACAGCAGACGCCAGGCACCCTCAGCCGCATCCAGCCGGTCCTCCGCGCCAAGGCGCTCGAGGACGGCCGCGGCGTTGAACAATGCGGTCGCGGACAGATTGCCTGCCGCCCCCTTCAGTCCGTGCGCCGCGATCGCGAGTTCGCCGCCGTTCCGCGCATCAACCGCTGCTTTGATCCCAGCCAGTCGAGCGGGCACGTCCTCGAGGAACAGGCCGATGACATCCGACAGCAGCCGTTGGTCTCCCCCGAGCCGTTCGAGTGCCGAGGCGAGGTCGAGCCCCGGCGCTGATGGCGTGGTGGACGCACCACCGGCGGCCTCGTCTTCGACCACGGCAAACAGCATCCTGGGATCGATTGGCTTCGCCAAGTAACCGTCCATCCCCGCCGCCAGGCACCGCTCGCGATCGCCGCTCATTGCATGCGCGGTCATGGCCACAATGCGCAAGTGCTTGCCGCTGTGCTGTTCGCTCGCCCGGATCCGTTCTGTCGTTTCGATGCCGCCCAGATTCGGCATCTGCAAGTCCATCAGCACGAGATCGAACGCATCATTCGCCAGCGCGTCCAGCGCTTCAACACCGTCATTCACGACGGTCACGTGATGCCCACGCCGAGACAGCAGGCCCACGGCGACGCGTTGATTGACGATGTTGTCCTCCGCCAGGAGAATTCTCGATCGCCGGGCCGGGGGGTCCGCCGCGATCGGCTGCCGTTTCTCGACCTGGAACGGCGCCCGCGCGGCAGCGGCGGTGCCGGCGGCAGTGGCTGCGGAGGTAACGGCGTGTGCGGTCGCAAAGGAGGCGGTGAAGTGAAACGTACTTCCCGCGCCCGCCTCGCTCTCGAGCCAGATGCGCCCGCCCATCAGGCGCACCAGCGTCGTGGAAATGGCCAGACCCAGGCCGGTCCCGCCGAAGCGGCGCGTCGTCGACCCATCGGCCTGGGTGAAGGGCTCGAAGATCGCGCCGTGATTCTCGGGCGAAATCCCGATGCCCGTATCGTTCACGAGAAAGTGCACCAGCGCGCACCCTTCCAGATGGACGTCCTCGTGAACCGTGAGCGTGATGCGGCCCTGTTCGGTGAACTTGATCGCATTGCCGATCAGATTCGTGAGCACCTGCTGCAACCGTCCGGGGTCACCGATCAGGACCGCTGGCGCTTCCGGCGCGATCGCGCTGACGAGCTCGAGGCCTTTCTGCCGGGCTCTCACCTCCAGCGGTTTCAGCGCGTCGGCGATGACATGGCGAAGCTCGAAGCGGACCGACTCGAGCTCGAGCTTGCGCGACTCGATCTTGGAGAAGTCGAGGATGTCGTTGAGGATCGTGAGGAGTGATTCCGCCGAACGCTTCACCGTCAACAGGCAGTCGGTCTGGTACGGGGTTAGCGGCGTATCCAACGCGAGGTCGGTCATCCCAATGATGCCGTTCATCGGGGTGCGGATTTCGTGGCTCATGTTGGCGAGAAACTCGCTCTTGGCGCGACTGGCGTCTTCGGCGGCCTGCTTGGCCGCCGCGAGCTCCTGTTCGTAGAGCTTGCGGGCCGTGGTGTCGCGGAAGATCCCCATGAAGCCAACCGGTTCGCCGGTTGCGCCGCGTCGGAGCGCAATCGACAGCTCGGTGAAGAGCTTGGCGCCGTCGTTCGCGACACGGTAATACTCGAACGCCTTGACCGGCTCACCGGTCCGGTAGACGCGGTTGAACACCTCCTTGATCGCCGGAATGCTCTCTGGCGATCGCTCTCGCATGGAGATCGTGGCGAAGTTCTGACCCACGAGATCGCGCATCGACAGCCCCACCTGACGGCAGAAGGCCTCGTTGACGTACACGTAGTTCCCTCGAAGGTCGACCTCGAAGTAGCAGTCGCCAATCTGCTCGAGCACGGACCGATAGTGCTCGTCCTTGGTTCGAATTTCCGCTTCGGTTTGTCGCCGCTCGGTCAGGTCGCGAGCGAATGCGATGATGCGTCGCGGCGTGCGACGGTCGACGGTGAGGGCAATCGCGACGGCGAATTCGCTGCCATCGCGATGGAGCATCGTGACCTCCCGGCGCAGCACCTTGTACGCCGCTGCCGCCAGGATCTCCACCAGGCCTTTGTCGTGCCGTTCGCGATTCCGCGCTGGGATGAGCAGATGACTGCGCATGCCGATCGCCTCCGCGCGCGGCCACCCGAACAATTGCTCCGCGGCCGCATTCCAATCGGTAATGAGGCCGTTCACATCCTGTTCGATGAACGCGTCGAGCGCGGTATCGGTGATCGCACGCAGGTGTGCAGTCGCTTCGTCCTGCCTCATCGATGGAGGTCCTCGCCGCCACCGGGGAGGGAACATGTCCCGGAAGCTGGATCATGATACCCCGCGGGGCGCGCGGCAGGCGGGAGCGCGCGATCAGGGCTGCCGTGTCTCGAAGGCAAACGTGAGGCGGTCTTCGGTGAGTCCGATGGTTACGGTGCCGCCGTGTTCGAGCCTGCCGAACAGGATTTCGTCGGTGAGCGGGTCGCGCACTTCCTTCTGAATCACACGCCCGAGCGGCCGGGCGCCAAACTTCGGATCGTAGCCCGCCGCCGCCAGCCAGACGCGCGCTTCGGGCGTAAGCGTAATCGCCACGCGGCGCTCGGCGAGCTGCCCCTCCAGTTGCATCACGAACTTCTCGACAATCGTTTCCATCGCCGCCGGCGTGAGCGACCGGAATGTCACGATAGCATCCAGGCGATTGCGGAACTCCGGGCTGAAGAGCCGCTCGACCGCAACCTTTGCCTTCCCCTCCGACGAACTGTCCGAGAAGCCGATGGAGGCCGTGCTCATCTCGCGTGATCCCGCGTTGGACGTGAGAATCAGCACAACATTGCGGAAGTCGGCCTTGCGGCCGGTATTGTCCGTCAAGGTCGCGTGGTCCATCACCTGCAGCAGGATGTTGAAGACGTCGTAGTGCGCTTTTTCGATTTCGTCGAGGAGTACGACGCTGTACGGGTGGGTGCGCACCGCGTCGACAAGGAGTCCGCCCTGTTCGAACCCGACGTACCCCGGTGGAGCTCCGATCAGCCGGGCGACCGCGTGCTTCTCCATGTACTCGCTCATGTCGAAGCGGATGAACTCGTTGCCGAGCAGCAGCGCAAGCTGCCGCGCCAGCTCTGTCTTGCCGACACCGGTCGGGCCAGTGAAGAGGAAGCAGCCGGCTGGGCGTTCGGGTAGCGCCATGCCCGCCCGCGAGCGCTTGATCGCCTGCGCCACCAGATGCACGGCCTCGTGCTGGCCGAACACCACGCGCTCGAGCGATTCCTCGAGCGTGCGCAGTCGCTCCTTGTCGGAGGAGGTCGCCTGCCGGGCGGGAATGCGGGCCATGCGGGCGACAATCGGTTCGATGTCGGCTGCATCCACGGCAGGCCAGCCGGCGCGCGTCGCTGCCGCCTTCTCAACCCCCGAGTCCGCCGCTGGTGCCGCGTCCGCGGTGAGCCGGACCGGTACGACCGGCGGCGGCGTGTCCGGCTTCGACTCGATGGCTACCTTGAGGCGGGTCACCGCGCCCGCTTCGTCGATCAAGTCGATGGCGCTGTCGGGCAAGCGGTAATCGCGAAGGTGTCGCGCCGCCAGCCGCGCCGCCGCCTCGAGAGCCGCGTCGGTGTAGGTGACGCGATGATGATCCTCGTAGCGTCCCCGCAGCCCCGCCAGAATGCGCACGGTCTCCTCGATCGACGGCTCGTCGATGGCGATCTTCTGCAGCCGCCGGGCCAGTGCGCGATCCTTTTCGATGTGCTTGAACTCCTCGAACGTCGTCGATCCGATCACGCGAAGGTCCCCAGCCGTGAGCAGCGGTTTGAGGAGCGTCGCCAGATCCATCGTGCCGCCGGTGATCGCCCCAGCGCCGACGGTCGAATGGATTTCATCGATGAACAGAATCGCCTTGGGCTTGAGGGCGAGCGCCGCCGTCACCGCCTTGAACCGTTCCTCGAAGTCGCCGCGGAACCGCGTGCCGGCCAGAAGAGCGCCGGTATCGAGCGCGAAGACCTCAGCGTCCTTCAGCGTGTCCTGAACATCGGGCGCCAGGAGTCGCTGGGCGAGGCCTTCGGCCATGGCGGTCTTCCCCACGCCGGCATCCCCGACGAACACCGGATTGTTCTTGCGGCGGCGGCACAACACTTCGATCGTGCGCTGCAGCTCTTCCGCGCGACCGATGAGTGGATCGAGCACTCCCCGGCGGGCGCGATCGGTCAGGTCGACGCAGTACGCGGACAGCGGATCTTTCGATGTCGCCGGCCCTTCGTCCCCCGAACCGGCAAGCCCGCCATGCGGGTCAGATCCAGGCGGCATCGTCGTCTTCGAGATGCCATGAGAGATGAACTCGAGAATGTCGAGGCGTGTAATTCCCTGCTCCGCCAGCAGCATCGCCGCCTTGGTCTTGGGCTGTTGGAGGATCGCGGCGAGGATGTCGCCGGCCTGAACGTCCTCTCGCTGCGAACTCTGCACCTGTAGGACGGCGGTCTGCAGCACTCGGCGAAAGGCCACGGTCTGCTCCGGCTCGAATTCCTTGCGCCCGGGGATCTGCTCGATCGACTCGGCGAGATAGGCGCTCAGATTGCGCCGCAGCGCTGGGAGATCGGCACCGCACGCGGCGAGAATGCGCTCCCCGTCGGGATCGTGGGCCAGGGCGTACAGCAGATGCTCAGCGGTCAGGTACGCATGCCGTCGGGACGCGGCCTCGCGGAACGCAATATTGAGAACGGCTTCGACAGAGGAAGAGAACACCTCACAAGGTTACCGCAGAATGGGTGAGCGACTCAGGGCGATCGAAGTGATCGACTCAGGGCTAAGGGCTGAGGGCCTAGGCTTCCTCGATCGTGGCTCGCAACGGAAAGCCCGCCTCGCTGGCGAGCGACGCGACTTTGTCGGCTTTGGTTTCCGCGACTTCCCAGGGATAGACCCCAGCCACACCGCGCCCGTTGAGATGCACCTGCATCATGATTCGATACGCCTCAGCGGGAGTCTTCACGAACACCAGCTCGAGGATATCGATCACAAACTCCATCGTGGTGTAGTTGTCGTTCAGCAGGATCACTGTGTAGAGGGTCGGGTCCTTCGGCTTGACGTCGACGCGCTCCTTGACGGCGCCGTCTGTCTGGTTCTTGTCGGCCACGGATTCAGAGTAACCCAAGAGGGACGCAGAGAGGCTAAGGGCTCTGGGATAACAGGGGATCAGGGCTAAAGGGCTGAGGGCTCAAGGGCTAAGGGCTCAAGGGCTGAGGGCTCAAGGGCTAAGGGCTCAAGGGCTAAGGGCTCAAGGGCTAAGGGCT
>Ga0111539_10006016_pt1 | contig 15679 bp, 26 predicted proteins | sample RhiMethybrSRZTD1_FD_79667 | JGI IMG/M metagenome (GOLD analysis project Ga0111539, IMG submission 79667) | Populus rhizosphere microbial communities from Tennessee, USA - Rhizosphere MetaG P. TD hybrid SRZTD1 (version 2) (version 2) | ecosystem: Host-associated > Plants > Roots > Rhizosphere >... | reverse complement strand
GCTCAACAAGGCTCTCATTTATTCGGCAGTGAAGTGTCACATGGCGAATCAGCGCGCGGGAACATCTGCAACAAAGACTCGCGGCGATGTGAGAGGCTCCGGCAAGAAATTGTGGAAACAAAAGGGCACCGGCCGGGCGCGAATCGCCAGCTTGCGGAGCCCGCTTTGGAAGGGCGGCGGCAACGTGCACGGACCTCAACCGCGTGATTGGTCCTACACGATCCCAAAGAAGATGCGCCGGGGAGCTATAAAATCGGTGCTCTCGGAACGATTACGAGAAGGTGGTTTGGTAATCGTGGAGAGCTTCGAGCTGTCATCGCACAAGACCAAGGACTTCTCTGCGACGCTTGAAGCGCTGGGACTCAATAAGCGGCTGCTGGTTGTTGATTCGGCAAGCAACGGGAATCTTGTGCTGTCCTCGCGCAACCTTCGTGATGTCACGCTGGTCTCAGCCAACGGGGTGAACGTGTACGACCTCCTGACCCACGAGCAGGTCGCGCTCACGCGTGATGCAGCGGTCCAGTTGGAGAAGCAGTTGAGCAACGGCTAGGAGAAGCTTCAATGAAAAGTATTTGGGACGTGATCAAAGGACCGGTCATTACCGAGAAGGCGCTTACGATGAAGGATGAGCCTGAGTCGATGGGTCGCGAAGGGAATGAACGGCAGATGCTCACGCTAAAGGTGCATAGAAAGGCAACAAAGCCTGAGATCAAACGCGCGGTCGAAAAAATTCTCGGAGTGAAAGTCGCTACCGTACGAGTAGCAAACTATCACGGGAAGATGAAGCGCATTCCGACCCGCCGCGAGATGGGTCAACGCTCGGATTGGAAGAAGGCTTTTGTGACGCTCAAGGCAGGCGAGAAGCCGATTATGTACGAAGACGCGATCTAGAGGATTGCCGATTTCCAATTGTCGATTGTCAACTGACCAGTTTCGGCAATCGGAAATCGCCAATCGGCAATGGGGTAATTGATGGGAATCAAGAAGCTAACACCAACATCGTCAGCGAGGCGGTTTCAGACCTATCTGACCCGGGACGAGATAACCACTGATAAGCCCTATGAGCCGTTGCTCCAACCGAAACGGCGAATCTCGGGGCGCAACAACGACGGGCACATTACTGTGCGGCGTCGAGGCGGTGGCGCCAAACGTCTATACCGGATCATCGATTTCAAGCGCGACAAAAAGGGTATACCTGCGAAGGTTGCCACCGTCGAGTACGATCCGAACCGATCGGCGCTTATCGCGTTGCTGCATTATGTTGACGGCGAGAAGCGGTACATCATCGCGCCGGTGGGGTTGAAGGTGGGTCAGACCATTGTGTCGGGACCCGACGCAGACATCATTGCTGGGAACGCGCTTCCGCTGAAGGCGATCCCGCTGGGTACTACGATTCACAATGTCGAGCTTCGTCCGGGAAAAGGCGCGCAGATGGTGCGGGCCGCGGGCGGGGCGGCTCAGCTGGTTGCGAAGGAAGGCGATTGGGCTCAATTGCGATTGCCGAGCGGTGAGATACGCAGGGTTCATATCGACTGCTATGCGACCATCGGCCAGATCGGCAACATTGAGCATAGCAACGTTTCGTTAGGGAAGGCCGGCCGCAGCCGATGGCTTGGGCGCAGACCCAAAGTGCGCGGCGTGGCGATGAACCCGGTTGACCATCCGCACGGCGGAGGCGAGGGCAAGACTTCGGGCGGGCGAAACCCGGTCACTCCCTGGGGACAGCCGACGCGCGGATACAAAACCCGTAACAACAAACGCACCGACAAGTTTATTGTGCGCAGAGGCAAAAAGTAAGTTTCTCGTTCCTGGTTTGCGGTTTCTGGTTAAGAGCCAGTGAAACCAGAAACCAGACGCCAGAAACAAGAAACCAGAAACTAGAAACCGGAAAGTTATGGCAAGATCGATAAAAAAAGGGCCGTTCCTTGATGAACACTTGATCAAGACGATCACCCGGATGAACCAGACCAACGAAAAGCGAGTCCAGAAGACCTGGTCGCGCCGCTCGACAATCGTGCCTGAGATGGTCGGTCACACGATTGCCGTGCACAACGGCAAGAAGTTCATTCCGGTCTATATTCAGGAGAACATGGTCGGTCACAAGCTCGGCGAGTTCGCGCCTACGCGGCAGTTCAAGGGACACCCCGAGAAATCCGACAAGACCGTGAAGAAAGCGCCGGGAGGGAAGTAAGCAATGAAGGCACGCGCAGTCGCCAAATACATAAAGGGCTCGCCGCAAAAAGCGAGACTGGTCATCGATCTGATTCGCGGCCGCAACGTCACTGATGCGTTGGCAATGCTGAAGACCTCGAACAAACGCGCCGCGAAGCCGATAGAGATAACATTGCGATCGGCGATCGCCAACGCCGAGCAAAAAGCGGATCAGCTAAACGTGGCAATCGACGTCGACCGTCTAAAAGTTTCAAGCGCGACGGTTGATTTGGGGCCAACAAAGTTCCGCAGGCGCGTTCGTCCGGCTCCGATGGGCCGGGCATATCGCGAGCGCCGCTGGCAGAACCACATAACCATTGAGGTGGAATCGGAGAAAGAATGAGGGTTCTGGGTTCAGGGTTCCTGGTTCCGGGTTGAACCCGGAACACTGAACCCGGAACTCTGAACTCCAAGTGGAGGAATCGTGGGTCAGAAAGTTCATCCGTACGGATTCAGATTAGGGTTCAATCGCACCTGGCATTCAAACTGGATCGCCAAGCGTGACTACGCCGATCTCTTGCACGAAGACCTGAAGCTGAAAAAGGAACTAAAGGGCCGGTTCGCCGGCGCAGGCGTTTCGCACATTGATATTGAGCGGGCGGCTAACAAGCTGAAGATCATCATCCACACGTCGCGACCGGGGATTATCATCGGCCGCAAGGGCGCTGAGATCGACAAGCTTAAACAGGAGATCAAGGACCGCACCGGCCGCGAGGTCTATGTCAACATTCAGGAGATCCACAAGCCCGAGTTGAACGCCCAGCTGCAGGCCGAGCAGATCGCCCAACAGCTCGAGAAGAGAATCGCATTTCGGCGCGCGATGCGTCGTGCCGTCGAAAACGCGCAGCGGTTCGGCGCACAGGGTATCAAAGTGCGGGTTTCCGGACGATTAAACGGGGCGGAAATTGCGCGTTCCGAATGGTATCTGCAGGGCCGGCTTCCGCTTCACACGTTGCGCGCGGACATTGACTACGGTTTCGCCCAGGCCCACACAACGTTCGGGGTGATTGGAGTCAAGGTGTGGATTTACCGCGGCGACGAAATGACTGTCAGGCGAGCGGCGCAGGCGAGAAGGCAATAAGTTAGTCCGTAGTCAGTGGTCAGTAGTCCGTAGCAGGAATCGCGGATTACTAACTACGGACCACGGACTACGGACCACGGACTAAATAATGGCTGAATACAAAATTCCAAAACGAATGAAGTACCGCAAGCAGCAACGCGGGCGAATGAGTGGTGTGTCGACACGCGGCGCGGAGATTTCTTTTGGCGAGTACGGGTTGAAAGCCCTTGAGCCCGCGTGGATAACCGGTAAACAGATCGAAGCCTCTCGCGTTGCGATGACCCGCTTTGTTAAACGCGGTGGAAAAATATGGATTCGAGTCTTCCCGGACAAACCCATCACAAAGAAGCCGGCTGAGACTCGTATGGGTAAGGGGAAAGGCGCGCCCGAAGGATGGGTCGCGGTAGTGAAACCCGGCCGCGTACTTTTCGAAATGGAAGGCGTGGACGAGAAGACCGCAGCCGAGGCGATGAGACTGGCGGCACAGAAACTCCCGATCAAGACCAAGTTCGTCACGCGAAAAGAGCAGGAAGGAGGCGGACTGGTATGAAGGCCGAGGAGCTTAGAGATTTGTCAGATGACGACCTGCGCGGCAGAGTCAATGAATTAAAGGAATCGCTTTTCAGAATGCGATTCAAACTGTCGCTGGGGAACACCGACGTTGTTAAGCAGCTTCGCGAGTCGCGCAAAGATTTGGCGCGGGTCAAAACTCTATTGCGCGAGCGCGAGGGTGCGGCGGCGCAGAAGTAAGTCTCAGAAGGAAACTATGGAAGAGAATCTTGAGAAAACCGAAAGCGCCAGCGAATCGGAAAACGATTCCGGCTCAGTCAATACGCCGGCCGCCAGTGCAGCCGATCAACCGGACGTGAAGGCGATTGACACTCAGTCCGAGTCAGATAGTACTGCTCCGGGGGCGCCGCCCAGGCATCGACGTCAGGAAAAAGTGGGTCTGGTCACCAGCGACAAGATGCAGAAGACTGTGGTGGTGCGGGTAGAACGGCAGGTTAAGCACCGGAAATACAAGCGTTACATTCGACGAAGAACCAAGTTCATGGCTCACGACGAAATGGGCGCGCACATCGGCGACATAGTAAGAATCGTCGAAACGCGGCCGTTGTCGGCGCGAAAGCGCTGGCGTGTTGTTGAGATAGTACAGAAGTCGAGGTGAGAGTGATGCGTGCCACGTGATGCGTGACCGGTGGCCAATATTCGACTTCGCATCAAGAATCACGAGTCACGAGGGGAACAGCAATGGTTCAGATGAGATCAATCCTCGAAGTTGCCGACAACTCCGGGGCCAAGCGCATATCGATGATTCTACCGGTAGGCGGACACACCGGCTCTCGTGCGGGACTGGGCGACGTGATCACCGCGGCGGTAAAAGAAGCGTCTCCGGACGGAGCGGTGAAAAAAGGGCAGGTTGTGCGCGCGGTCATCGTTCGCACTCGGAAAGAGACGCGACGCAAAGACGGGACTTATATCCGGTTCGACCAGAATGCGGCGGTGATCATCAAACCCGATAACGAACCGGTGGGGACTCGAGTATTCGGACCGATCGCGCGTGAATTGCGCGAGAGAAGGTTCATGAAGATCGTCAGCCTCGCTCCCGAGGTGATCTGATTCATCATTAGTCAGCGATTATCGGCAATCGGGCGCCGACAATGACTATTGATAAGGACTAGTGAAATGAACGTTGAGATCAATGTAAGGAAAAATGACCGGGTAATCGTGATCGCCGGTAAGGACAAGGGTAAGAAGGGCCGCGTAATAGAGGTCCAGCCCTCAAAACGCAAAGTGATAATCGAGGGCGTGAACATAGTCAAACGGCACAACAAAGCCAACACCCGGCGCGGCATTCAAGGCGGCATCCTCGAACGCGAGTCGCCAATCGATGTGTCAAACGTAATGGTGCTCTGTCCGCATTGCGGTGACCCGACTCGTTCGGGCCATCAGGTGCTTGAGGATGGGAAACGCCATCGCGCCTGCAAGAAATGCGGGGCGGCGATCGAGAAACAGTAAGCGCAAGTGGGAGATTAGAATCGAGAACATCGGTAATAAAGACGCTGAAGGCGAGTCCCACATCGCATCAGCGACGAGGAAACGACGATGGCAGCCAGACTGAAGGAACGCTACAAAGAAAAGATAATCACGGCGCTGATGAAGGAGTTCAGCTACAAGAACACCATGGCCGTGCCGCGGCTGGAAAAAGTTGTTTTGAATATGGGCGTCGGCCGCGAAGCTCAGGCTAACCCGAAGGTGTTCGACCAGGCGGCGATGGAGCTTTCAACCGTCAGCGGCCAGAAGCCGGTGATAACCAAAGCGAAAAAGTCGATTGCCGCCTTTAAGCTCCGCACCGGCATGCCGGTTGGAGTATCGGTGACGCTTCGAGGCGACCGGATGTACGAATTCCTTGATCGCTTTATCAACGCGGTGCTGCCGCGCGTACGTGACTTTCGCGGCGTCAGCCCGAGAGCCTTTGACGGCCGCGGCAATTACACAATCGGGATCAAGGATCAGTTGATCTTTCCCGAAATCGATTTCAACAAGGTTGATCGAACACGCGGAATGAATGTATCGATCGTTACCACGGCACGAACCGACGAGGAGGGCCGGGCCCTGCTCAGAGAGTTCGGAATGCCGTTTACGAAGTAGTCCGTAGTCAGTAGTCCGTAGTCCGTAGCTGTTGAATCTTATGAGCACCGGACTCCTGACTACGAACGGCGAGCGACGCATTGCGAACTAGGGCCAAGAAACTACGGACTACGGACCACGGACTAAGGACTAAATATGGCGAGAATCTCTTCAACTTTTAAAGCCAACGAGCTTAAGCGCGCGCTTGCCAACGCAAAGCTGCGGGTTAAAGAGCAGCAAGGCAAGTCAAACAAGAAGGCAATAAAACGCGCAAAAGCGGCTGGGCTCAATCTCAACCTGTTTACATCGCGCGTTCATAACAGGTGCAAACGATGTGGACGCGGCCGAGCATATCTTCGGAAGTTCGCGCTGTGTCGAATCTGCTTCCGCGAGCTTGCGCTCGAGGGACACATACCCGGAGTGACGAAGTCGAGTTGGTAAGAACAGACAGCGCTGACTTCAGTCTGTGGGCAATCCTCACAGCTTAAGCTTACTGAGGTCGATGCTGCGTTTTCAGGAGACGTATGACAGATCCAATAGCCGATATGCTGACCCGCGTGCGAAACGCTTATGCAGCCAAACATCAAAAAGTCGACGTACCGCTTTCGAAGCTCAAAATCGAAATCGCGCGAATACTGAAGGACGAGGGATTCATAAATAACTATAAGATCATTGGCGAGGGCGCGCGTCGCAACATTCGTATTTATCTGCGGTACGGCGCAAAGGGCGAACAGGTGATGTCAAAGATCGAGCGCGTTTCCAAGCCGGGCTGCCGCGTCTATGTAAGCGGCACATCGGTACCCAAAGTGCTCGGCGGCATGGGCATCAACATACTATCGACATCGCAGGGTCTGATGACCGACCGGCGCGCGCGCCGCGAGAAAGTTGGAGGAGAATTGCTCTGCCGAGTTTATTAAGGCCGTAGCGCAGACTGGAGTCTAAGCTACCCGGGGTTTGGTTTATGTCTAGAATAGGTAGAAAACCGATAGCAATACCAAAGGGCGTCAAGCTCAAGATCGAGAACGAGGTGGTCGAGGTCACCGGACCCAAGGGGACTCTTGCGGTGCCGCTGCCCGAAGGGATCAAGTGCCGCGTCGAGGGCGATCAGCTAATAGCCGAGCGGGAATCCGATGACCGCGCGGCGGTGCACGGGCTTGCCCGGGCGTTGGTCCAAAACGCGGTTACCGGTGTCACCGACGGGTTTGTGCGCCAGCTAGATATCGTCGGCGTGGGCTATAAAGCCGAGCGTCAAAAGGAGCGGGTGATATTCAATCTTGGATACTCGCACCAGATCGAGTTCCCGCTGCCGGCAGGCATCGACGTCAAGATTGAGCGCGTCAACAAGCCTATTCAGCAGTATCAAACGACGCTTACGATAACCGGGACGGACCGACAACAGGTTGGTCAGGTAGCAGCCGATATGCGGAGCTTGCGACGACCCGATCCGTACAAAGGAAAGGGTGTGCGCTACGCCAATGAGGCGTTGAAACTCAAGCCCGGCAAGACCGGTAAATAATGGCCTTTGGTTGTTAGGTAGTCGCTGAAGTGACGGCCGATTGTCGCCGCAATCAGCGATTGAGGTGAATGAACGATGGCACGAAAGACAAGCCAGGAAATAAGAGCAGCAGTTCACAAACGAATTCGAAATAAGATTTCGGGTTCCGCGGAGCGCCCGCGGCTCGCAGTTTACCGAAGCGTAAATCACATTTACGCTCAGATCATCGACGACGGAGAGCGTACCACGCTGGCTGCCGCCTCGACAGTAGAGCCGGAATGGCGCGGGCGCACGGGCGGGAATATCGCGGCGGCCAAAGAGATCGGCAAGCTGATCGCCGACCGCGCAAAAGAAAAGGGCATCAAACAGGTCGTGTTCGATCGAGGCGGGTACATTTACCACGGCCGCGTTCGCAGCCTCGCCGAAGCTGCAAGAGAAGCGGGCTTAGAGTTTTGAATGCTGAAGTAGCACAGACTTTAGTCTGTGTACTTCGATCGAGGAAATATGGAACGAATAGAAGCATCGGGTCTCGATCTTAAGGACCAGGTCATCTCGATCAATCGAGTAACCAAAGTTGTGAAGGGCGGAAAGAACTTATCGTTCGCCGCACTCGTGGTGGTGGGCAATGAGAACGGCATCGTCGGATTCGGTTCTGGAAAGGCACGCGAAGTGCCCCTGGCGATAAAGAAAGGTATCGAGGCTGCCAAGAAGAACCTGTTGCGCGTTCCGCTGGCGGGTTCGACGATACCTCATCAGACGCTAGGTGTTTTTGGCGCCGGTCGAGTGCTTCTAAAACCGGCGCCGGAAGGCAAGGGCGTGATCGCCGGCGGACCGGTCCGTGCTGTTATGCAGCTTGTCGGCGTTCGTGATGTGGTAACCAAATCGATTGGCTCATCCAATCCGCACAATGTGGTGCGCGCCACTTTCGAAGGTTTGAGAAGCTTAAAGGATCCAGCAGCGGTAGCTCGGCTAAGGCGACAAATGTCGGAAGAAGCGCAGATTGCGTAGCCAATAGGAGTTCAAGATGGCGAAGGTGAAGGCTAAAGCGGGTGACAGCCCTGCTACGATAAAGATTCAGTGGTATCGATCGACCATTGCAACGCCAAAGGCACACAAGGAACTGGTCCGCAGCCTCGGGCTTACCAAGCTCAACCAGGTCGTTGAGCGTCCGGATACGGCATCGATGCGTGGAATGGTAAAGAAAGTACCGCACTTGTTGCGGATTGTAGAGTAGCGCTGGAGCGCTTATCGGAACGCTCGGAGGCGAGCATTCGGCCGGGAGCAAACAATGGCACTAGGAATACACAACATTGGGGCGCCGGAAGGCGCGAACAGGAATAAAAAGCGGGTAGGGCGCGGGCCGGGTTCGGGGCACGGCAAGACCTCTACGCGCGGGCACAAAGGTCAGAAGTCGCGCTCGGGTTACTCAGGGCGTCCTGGTTTTGAGGGCGGACAAATGCCCCTGCAACGCCGTTTGCCCAAGCGCGGGTTTACGAACATCTTCAAGAAGGAATGGATTGAGGTAAACCTCGCTGAACTTGATCAGCGCTTCGAAGCGTCCGACAGCATCACTCCTGAGCTGATGGTAGAGCGTGGTATGATCAAAAAAGGCAAGCTCAACCGCTATCACGGTGTTGTGGTGCTGGCTAAAGGTAAACTGACAAAGGCGCTCAATATCACTGCTCATCGCTTCAGCGTTGCGGCGCGCGAGAAGGTGGAGGCCGCCGGAGGCGTGGCCACTATTGTTTCACCCACTGTTGAAGCAACCGAAGCCAAATAGGATTAGTAACCGGCTTTTTCAAGTCGGCCGGAGGGGTTCAAGGTCATGATCGAGAATTTCATCAACAGCGTGCGCAACATCTTCGCGGTCCCTGACCTGCGCAAACGTGTTTTTTTCACGCTCGCGATGCTTGCGATCTACCGGATAGGTTCGCACGTTCGTACGCCTGGTATCGACCCCGACGCTCTAGCGGCACTCTGGAACACCGGCGATCTGCAACGCAGTCTTGCGGGTGTTATGGATCTGTTTTCGGGCGGAAACTTCAAAGTCGTTTCGATATTCGCGCTCGGGATCACACCTTATATAACAGCGTCCATCATTCTTCAGCTGATGACCGTGGTAAGCGCAAGGCTCAAAGCGCTCCAGGAGGAAGGTGACCTCGGGCGGCGAAAAATTACCCAGTATACTCGTTATCTCACAGTCGTGCTTTGTTCGGTGCAGTCGTTCGGCATCGCATACTGGTTGCAGAACCAGGTCACCGGCAGCGGACAGTTGGTCCACACCCCGGGCGTCGGTTTTATTGCGATGACCATGCTTACGCTGGCGACCGGCACAACATTCATTATGTGGCTGGGCGAGCAAATAACCGAGCGCGGGGTTGGCAACGGCATAAGCTTGATAATCTTCGCGGGTATCGTGCTGAGGTTACCATCGGCTGCGCAGACTATGTATGAAAAGCTGACCAGCGGCGGAACCGGCACGGCTCTCGGAGTTATTGCCTTGTTTCTGGTGATGGTTTTTGTCATAGCGGGGATCGTTTTTGTGGAGCGCGGATTCCGCAAAGTACCAATCAACCATGCCAGGCGGATGGTAGGTCGCCAGTCAATACCGCAGCAACAAACTCACATGCCCCTGAAGGTCAACATGGGCGGCGTCATTCCGGTAATCTTCGCGTCATCCATTCTTGCCTTTCCACAAACCATCCTCGGATTTATCGGAACCGATCCGACCCAAACAACGGGATGGCGTGCGTGGCTCGCAAGGTTTGCGATGGAAATCGGCGGCCAGTCGCATCCCCTGCATTACCTGGTCTATTCCGCGGCCATTATCTTCTTTACGTTCTTTTATGTTTCGATCATTTTCAACACCGACGAGGTTGCAAATAATCTGCGCAAGAACGGTGCGTTTATACCCGGTATTCGGCCAGGCAAGCGAACGGCCGACTATCTCAATGAGATACTAACGAGGTTGACAACGGTTGGCGCCACTTATCTGGCGCTGGTTGCGTTGCTGCCGCAGTTCCTGCTCCAGGGGTTTCAATTTGCATACCTTCCGCTTATAGGACCGTCCATTGACAACATGCTTCGCTCCAACCCGTTGACGTCGTGGCTCACTACGGGGATAGGGGTGAACTTCTTTTTCGGAGGAACCAGTCTGTTGATCGTGATCGGCGTAGCAATGGATACGATGAACCAGATCGAGTCTCAATTGATTATGAGACACTATGACGGATTCCTCGGACCGCGAGGCCGTCGCCTGCGTGGGCGACGCAGCTACTAATACTGATATGCCTGACATCATCGTCTTGATGGGGCCGCAGGGCGCGGGTAAGGGCACTCAGGCGCATCTGCTGGCCGAAATACTCAAGCTTCCATTGGTTGCAACCGGAGACATCCTGCGCGAGATGGCTCACAGCGATGAACCGCTGGGCTTGCAGGTCCGCAAGGTGCAAGCTGCAGGCCAACTGGTCTCTGACGATATCCTTGCAGAAGTTGTAAAGACTCGATTGAGCCGGAAGGATTGCGAAGGTGGGTGTGTGCTCGATGGGTTTCCGCGAACTCTGCCACAAACCCGGTTGCTGGAGACGATTGCGGAGCATCTCGGACATCGAATAACGGTCATCAGCATCGTGGTCCCGCGAGAGCTTCTGTTCAAGCGGCTGGCGGGCCGGCGCACGTGCACCGTGTGCAATGAGATATACAACGTGAACCTCAAGCCGAGCAAGATAGACGGGGTTTGTGACTTGGACGGCCAGCCGTTGTTTACCAGATCGGATGATAACGAAGAAGCGATCGCCCAACGGCTCGCGTTGTACGACGAAAAGACCCGGCCGCTTCTTGATCACTATGAGGAATCGGGACGCCTGTACAAGATCGACGGAACTGGAGCGCCCGAGGATGTATTCGAACGCATAGGTAGCATTTTGGGGAAACAAAGGGCTCGTGACGCCAGCTGATCGCGAAATTCCGAATTCATCGTTAGCTCTTATGATTATTCGAAAGTCCAAGACCGAGATCGAGAGAATGCGAGCATCCGGACTTATAGTTGCACGGGTATTGGAGCGATTAGCAGAAATGGTCGCGCCGGGCGTAACCACTCGGGACCTGGATCACGAAGCTGAGCAGATGATTGTAGCTGCCGGAGCGTACCCGACGTTTAAGGGGTATCACGGTTACCCGAGTTCAATTTGTGCCTCGATAAACGACGAGGTTGTTCACGGGATTCCGAGCAAACGGAAATTGCGAGACGGCGATATCGTCGGAATCGACTGTGGAGCGACCTACATGGGATATGTAGGCGATTCGGCTGTCACCGTTCCAGTAGGAAACGTAAGTGAAGCGGTGAAGCGGCTGATGGACGCAACGCAAAAGTCGCTGTACAAGGCTATCGAAAAATGCCGGGTCGGCAACCGACTCGGTGATGTGTGCAACGCGGTGCAGTCGTATGTCGAGCCGCTCGGCTACTCCGTCGTAAAGAACTACTGCGGGCACGGCGTGGGCCGCGCGATGCACGAAGAGCCGCAGGTTCCGAATTACGGAAAGCCCGGAACCGGTCCGGTCCTGCGAGAAGGATGGGTGATCGCGATTGAACCGATGATCAACCTCGGGCACGAAGACGTGAAGGTGCTTTCAGATGGATGGACGGTGATTACGCTGGATGGCCAGCCGTCGGCGCATTTCGAGCACACCGTTGCAATTACTCATGACGGGCCTCAGATTCTGACTTTGCGGGACGAGGCGGCCGCAGTGGAAGTAGCATAGACTTTTGGTTTTTGTCGTGCACCGCAATCGGGTGTCACCGCAATCGGGTTGCCGGTTGAGACTGCCGATGCTAGAATAGCCGTTTGTCATTCATGACATTTTCCCAGCAGAGCGTGGTGTTACGGTAAGGAAGAGCAACAATGAAAGTCAGAGCATCGGTAAAAAAAATGTGCGATAACTGCAAGGTCATTCACCGCCGCGGGGTGGTGAGGGTGATCTGCACCAACCCGAAGCACAAACAGCGGCAAGGATAGTCTAAACGAGCGCGCTTCGCGTTCGAAGCAATCGGAGGAAGAATGGCACGCATCGCAGGTGTCGACCTGCCAGCTAATAAGCGAGCTGAAATTGGTCTGACTTATATCTACGGCATCGGGCGCTCTCGTGCGAACAAGATACTCGGCGAGGCCGGTATCAGCGTCGATAGACGCATTCGCGAGTTGACTGAGGAAGAGGTCAACCGAATTCGCACAGTGATCGACCAGCAGGGCGGGGTCGAGGGCGATCTGCGAAAGCAGATACAGATGGACATCAAGCGCTTGATGGACATCGGCTGCTATCGCGGTTTGCGTCATCGCCGGGGACTTCCCGTTCGAGGTCAGCGGACACACACCAATGCCCGCACCCGCAAGGGGCCGCGACGGATGACCGTAGCTAAGAAGAAGGTCGCCGGGAAGAAGTAGACTTGATCGGTGAAGCGTGCTCGACTGATTTCGAGTCACGTCTCACCCAACACGAGGATTATGGCAAAAGCTCAAACTAAGGCCGGGAAAAAGAAGACGTTCAAGCGCAAGGAGCGGCGGTTAGTCCCGCAGGGAATCGTTCACATTCAGGCGAGCTTCAATAACACGCTGGTCTCGATCACCGATCTCGAAGGTAATCTAATTAGTCAGTCGTCATCCGGGGCGCTTGGTTTCCACGGGTCACGAAAGGGCACTCCTTTCGCCGCGCAACAGGCAGGGATTCGCGCAGCGCAGGCGGCCCGAGAACTCGGGATGCAGACGTGTGAAGTGAGAGTGAAGGGGCCAGGCTCGGGGCGCGAGTCGGCTGTGCGTGCGATCCAGTCGGCAGGGATCGAAGTTCGACTAATTCGCGATGTGACGCCGATCCCCCATAATGGTTGTCGGCCGCCGAAACGGCGCAGGGTTTGAGTCAGCGTTGAAGTAGCGTGGGGCAACGGAATAACCCCCTTGAGATAGTGGTTCAGACGCGGTGCGGATTGATTCCGCCGGGTGATCATCGAAAGAAGATCGCCGGCGTCTTAAAGGAAGAAGGGCGACGATAAACGTGAAAGCGATCGACGCCTGTAAACTTTTACTAGCCGGATAAGCGGTGATTGAGATTGCTTGTTCGGCAGTTAGACGGAGGAGCAGAACTTGGCAAGATATCGTGGCCCGGTGTGCAGATTGTGCCGCCGGGAAGGAATGAAACTTTTTCTGAAGGGTGAGCGCTGTTATAAACCGACTTGCCCAATCGAGAAGCGCGGCACTCAGCCACCAGGCCAACACGGTCGCAATGTACGTCGGGCGAAACAGCTCGTAGGGTACGGCGAACAGCTTCGAGAGAAACAGAAGGTCAAACGCATATACGGTATGTTGGAAAGACAGTTTAGGCTGTATTTCCAGCGCGCGATGCGAATGAGAGGCGTGACCGGCGAGAATCTGCTCGCGTTGCTTGAACGCCGTTTGGACAATGTCGTCTACCGCCTGGGCTACGCGACGTCGCGAGCACAGGCTCGCCAGTTTGTTACCCACGGGCATGTCCAGGTCAATGGACGTAAGGTAGATATCCCAAGTTTTCAAGTTAAGGTTGGAGACGAGATCTCGGTGCGAGAGGGAAGCCGCTCGAATATTCACATCCAGAGCGCGTTTCAAACCGCATCGGGCCGCGGGCGACCAACCTGGCTCGAAGTCGTCTCGCCTGACGAGATGCGCGGCCGCGTCGTTGCTCTCCCACGCCGCGAGGACATAGGTCAGAACATTAACGAACAGCTTATCGTCGAACTCTATTCGAAGTAATGAGCTGGAGGTACGCGGCCAGTCGAATCAGGTGTTAGCCTGGATTGGACGACCCGAACCTCAGCGTTTTCTTGAGAGGAAGCGATGGACGGAACAGAAACTCAATTCATGATTGGTTTCCAGAGGCCCAAGCGTCTCGCGTGCGAAACTGAAACAGCCACCGGCCGTTATGCGAAATTCTTTGCCCAGCCGTTTGAGCGGGGATTCGGCACAACGATCGGCAACTGTTTGCGGCGTGCACTGCTCTCGTCAATCGAGGGCGCCGCCATAACCGCGGTAAAAATAGAAGGCGTATTGCACGAATTCTCATCGATACCGGGCGTCGTCGAAGACGCAACCGATATCATACTCAACCTCAAACGAATCCCGTTTAAGTTGCATGGGGCGGGCCCTAAGACGCTGCGCGTAGAACGCAGCGTCCCCGGTGAAATGCTGTCCGGCGAGATTGAAACAGACGCCGAGGTCGAGATTCTCGATCCGAATGTTCATATCGCGACAATCTCCGAGGGCGGCTCACTGGTGATCGAGATGCGGCTGAAACGAGGCCGGGGTTACGTGTCGGCCGAACGCAATTTTGACGAGGATCTGGCAGTCGGATACATACCGATTGACTCGGTGCACTCGCCGGTTAAGAAGGTAAATTACACCGTTGAGTCCGCGCGGCTCGGGCAAGACACCGATTACGACAAGTTGACCATGGAAGTGTGGACCAATGGTTCGGTCAAACCGGAGAACGCGGTGGGTCTTGCGGCGAAGTTGATCAAGGATCATATGCAGATCTTTATCAGCTTTGAGGAAGAGCCTGAGCTTGCCGAGGCTGACAGCGAAGAGGCCGCTCGAATAACGTTTAACGAGAATCTGGACAGATCTGTTGACGAGCTGGAATTGTCGGTTCGCTCTTACAACTGTCTGAAAAACGCCGACATTCGGACGATACGAGAGCTTGTGCAGAAGTCCGAGCCCGACATGCTAAAGACCAAAAACTTTGGCCGAAAATCGCTGAACGAGATAAAAGAGATCCTCTCTTCGATGGGATTGCATCTCGGGATGAAGTTCGACGAGCAAGGCAGGCTTGTGGACGAAGCGGGCGCCTAACCTGCGCGGAAATCATTGGCGGTGAGAGTTATTACGTTCTCTCGGTAACTGGCAGAGTTTGTAGGGAATTGATATGCGACATAGAGTTGCTCATAGAAAACTGGGGCGCAAGACGGAGCACCGCATGGCATTGCTGCGTAATCTTTGCACTTCGCTGATCACTCACGAACGGCTGATAACCACATTGCCAAAAGCAAAAGAGCTGAGACCCTTTGCAGAGCGGGCCATAACGCTGGGCAAGCGCGCGCTCGCAGCCGAAGCTCCCGAGGGGGCGCTTCACAAGCGGCGATTGGCTGCTGCCTATTTCTTCACTGGAAATACCAACCGGGTGCCCGATGGCGGTTACAAACGGCCTCAAGCGCCGCGTACTGCCGGTGTGGCCGCGCTGGATAAGCTTTTCGACGAGCTCGC
>Ga0111539_10006014_pt1 | contig 15681 bp, 10 predicted proteins | sample RhiMethybrSRZTD1_FD_79667 | JGI IMG/M metagenome (GOLD analysis project Ga0111539, IMG submission 79667) | Populus rhizosphere microbial communities from Tennessee, USA - Rhizosphere MetaG P. TD hybrid SRZTD1 (version 2) (version 2) | ecosystem: Host-associated > Plants > Roots > Rhizosphere >... | reverse complement strand
TGCTCGTCGCAGTCGTAGGAACGACGCCCGCGCTGGCGCAAACCGCGTGCGATCGAAGCTGTCTGCGGTCGACGCTCGATCAGTACCTCGCTGCCGTGGTCAAGCACGATCCGAGCGCGGCGCCGCTCGTCGTGGGTTTCCGGCAGACCGAGAACGCGATCAATGTTCGCCCCGGCAACGGCGTCTGGAAGACCGTGACGGGACTTGGCAAGGTCCAGCGGCGTTATCTCGACGCGACGACCGGCCAGGCGGCGTACTACGGCACCGTCGACGAGGGCAGTGCGACGGCGATCGTGACCGTGCGTGTGCGTGTCGAAAACCGGCAGCTCACAGAGGCCGAGTGGTTCCTCGCTCGTGAAAACGATCCCGGTCTCAACGGTCCGCGTCAGCCAGGGCGGCCACCGGCCAATCTCCACAATCCTCAGTACCTCGCGCAGAATCCACCGCCCGAACGCGTCGTCCCTCGCGAGCAGCGTTCCGATCGAGCCAGCCTCGTCCGGATCGTCGAGAGCTACTTCGACGCGATCACGTCGCACGACGGGTCGGTGGCGTTGACGCACGCGGGCTGTGGGCGCGTGGAGAACGGCTCGCCGGCGCCTGCGGGACGTTTCCTGCCGCCTGCCGCGCCTGCGGCGGCACCTTCAGGGCAAGCGCCAGCCGCACCGGCAGGTCCTGCGACCAGTGATTGCGTGTCCGGGTTGCAGAACTTCAACGGGCAGATGGTCGTGGCGCGACGGATTCCGCTCGTGGACGAAGATGCACAAGTCGCGCTCGCCTTCGCGGTCTTCATCCGTCGTCCGGGATCGCCGACGCCGCGCAACGTGTTCAGCGAATGGTTCGTGATCGACGAGGCGAAGATCCGAACCATCTACACGGCGATGTTCTATCCGGCACCGGAGCTCGCGGTTCCAAACTGGCCACCGTACGACGGCAACTGGCCGCTTCCGACGGGAATCGTCCCCACACCAGCACCGCCGCGACAGCCTTAGATCGATCAGGCCCCAGGCCCGGTCGGGGCTGGGGTCTGACCCCAGCTCTGACCCCGTGAGGTCACTCGACAACCCTGAAGCTTTGTGACGTTTCGATCTTGATCGTCGGCACGCGTGCCCGATCGGCCGACGTGACCATCGTCCAGATCGCGCTCGCGACCACGGCGGTCAGCGTGACGCCGACCACCGTGAAGCCGTACGCCCACAGCATTCGCGCCCACGGCCACTTCAGCGGATTGCGCCAGTCACGTCCGAACGATTCGTTGAGCAGCTTCAGGAAATCGTCGGTGATCGGTCTCGGCTCGACGGCGCTCCACAGCTCCCAGAGCAGCCAGACCGCGACGCCGATCAGCATCACACCGCACAACGCCGTGAACGCGGCATCGAGCGCGCCGCCTCGATAGAGTGTCCGTTCGCAGGGAAGGACGACCTGGGCGGCGTAGCAGCCACCGAGGTCCGTGACCGTCATGATGCGGTTGGGCGACGTGACGATGAGCCGGATGCCAAGTCCCACGACGATGGACAGCAGCATTCCCATCCAGAGTTCCCAGACCGCAAGCTGAAACCAGGCGTTCGCTGACCGAGGAGGGAACGTGAGTGGCCTGCGCCCCCACGGGCGCATGTCGGGCAGGCCGGTGAATGTACCTGGGGATCCCACGTCCCGCTTGCGACCGACCACGTACGTCCGTTGCGAAAGACGCGCCACGTTTGCCTTCGCTCGCGCCATGCGAGCGCGGACGCCGCTGAACACCCGCTCAAGGCCGCGCATCAGTGGTCCTCGATGGTGATCACCTTGTTGGCGCCGCGATCTCCCCATGGAGGTGGCGCGCCATCGCCCACCCGGATCGTGATCACAGGAAATTGGGGTGCCTCGTCCGGCCACGCGGTCTGACAGTCGCTGACTACGACCAGCAGATCGATTTCGTTGGTGCGCTCGGTGAACCACCGAAGTCCAGCGGCGATATCGGTACCGCCGCCACCGTACAACTCCACTTGTGCTGCGTTGAAGACACGTCTGACATCGTGCACGACCGTGTCGCAGCAGGCGACGACGACGTCAGCGCCGTAGCCGAGTTGACGCGTGAGACCTCCGAGCTCGGCGACCGCGCGAGCCAACTGCGTTTCCTGCATCGACGCTGATGTGTCGATCAGGAATCCGGGACGCGGCTTTGGCTGATGGAACGACGGCATGATGAACGCCCCGTACGCGGACTGCCGGCGATTCGGCCTCCGGTACGTACGGTCGTAGCGTCCGAGCGTGCTGTCACGCAGGGCCTTGCGCACGGCGTGACGAATCGTTGCCATGTAATCGACTTTTGGCGTGAGTCTCGTCTGCGCCCACAGGCGCCAGCCCAGGGGGACATCGCCGGCGTCACCGGTGCGATCGAGGATCCGCTGAGCGACGTCGCGTCGTACGAGCTCCGCCTTGACGGGATCCACGCCCGGCACGCCGTTCGAGCTGCCGTCGTCGTCGGAGAGCTCCCATGCACGCCGCTCGCCGTGAGCGCCGGACCCGCAGTCGGGGCAGGCCGAAGGCGACGACGCAGCCACGTCACCGCTCTCTTGGCCCGCTGCGTTCGCGTGATTCGATTGAGATGGTCTGAACAGTTGACGGTAGTACGTCTCAGCGTTCTCGCCGTTGCGAAGCCCATACTTGTCAGGGCGTGGCGGGTCGTGCGGGAGCGGCAGGCCCTCGCCGAGGAGATCGTCGTTGATCTCGCAGTCGGCGGCGGTGTTCCACAGCGTCTCGTTCTTCACCGCAGCGGCGTGCCTGCGCGCCTCGTGCTCGCGCAGCAGGTGACTGACTTCATGGATCAGGACCGCCGCGTTCTCCTCGACGGAGTGCGCGGCGATCCAGGCGTCGTTGTAGTAGAGACGCCAGCGCGAGTCGACCGCCATGCTTTCGATCTGATCGGTTTTGACCGGAATCAGATTGAAGAGCGCCGGCGCGAAGTACGCACGTTGATACGACGCGCGTACGCGCGCCGCCTGCAGCGCGCGCGAATAGCCAGCGCTCCGGCGATCGAGGCCACGGATCAACTCGGTGAGGCGGCTCAGCATGATGTCGGGTCCGGCTTCAGCCGGACGATCATTTCTTCTCGTCTGACTTCTTCTCTCCGGTGACGGCGCTCTTGATACCGGTGCCGAGCTTCTTCGCACCGCTCGCAGTCGCCTCCGCGCCTTTGCTCGCGCCCTTTGCGGTCGCGGTGCCCGTCGACTTTGCCGCACCGGCCGTCGTCTTGCCCGTGGTCTTGGCGGCGTCGCCGACCGGGCTGTCAGCTGCGGCTTTGGCGCCCTGCGCCGTCGCGGTGCCAGTCGCTTTCGCGGCGCCAGCCGTCTTCTTGGCGCCGGTCTTCGTCGCATCGCCGACCTTGCTGTCGGCGACCGCTTCGGCTCCCTTCGCTGCGGCCTTGCCTGTCGTCTTGGCGGCGCTGCTCACGGCAGTGCCCGTACTTTTCGCGGCCGAACTCACCGTCCCGCCGCTCTTCGTGTCGTCCTTCTTGGTGGCGCCGGTGCCTTGCGCGGCCACGGCGATCCCGGTGACGAGGACGATCGCTGCTGTCAGAGAAATGCCCCGCGTCCGTGGTGTCATCGAATCCTCCCCTCGTCCGAACTCTCGCTTACTCCCTCGGAACCAACTTGGCGAGCTGCATCAATTCGTAGAACGGACGGCACTCGTCTGGCAACCTGATCGGACCCTCCGGCCGATGACGCTTGTCGCAGAGGGTGCGTGCGGCGGCCGTCGGAATGTCTGCGTTCTTGCGGCAGGCCACGCCAAGGGCAATCATCGCCGATTGCCAGCGTTCCGGCGTCTTGTGATTGAGCACGGCGCCGACGAGCGAATAGCACACCGCATAGGCGCGATCGATCCGGTCGGGCAGCACGAGGCTGCGCGGATCCTTCAGGATGTCTTCAGGATCCGGCAGATTCAGTGTCTCCCGGTATTCGAGGAACGGCAGCGCCTGGTCGCCGACGAGGCCGGCGAGGGCGGCCGCCTGCAGGATGCGGTTGCCGGGCGCGACGGCCTCGATCGCCGCCAGCAGGCGCGACGCGAGGTACCACGTCCGGCCCGACGGCCAGGCGCCGCTGCGTCGCGCGGGATCGTCGGGCGGTGCCAGCCACGCGCCGCGTCCGGCGGCCTTGATGTAGGCGGCGATCAGCGCGCGCTGTGAATGATGATGCGTACGCAGGTAGTCGGGCGGCAGCACCGGCAAGTCGCGCGGAGCCGGGAAGTCGCTCACCATCATCTCGCACCACGTGTCGTGGTCCATCGGGAACTCGCCGTGCCAGAGCCGGTTGGCCATCGGCGGCTGGATCTCCTGGCCACCCGCAGCCCACTCGACGGCATTGCTCGCGCACAGATAAACGACGCCGCCGCGGCCGGGCTCGTAGTCTGGCAGTTGCAGCTCGCCACACACGTTCTCCGTCAGCAACCGCAACATCGCGGCCTGCGTCGTCGGCGGCACCGTGGTGAGCTCGTCGAGGAAGACGATCACCATCGAGCCCTCGTCCGCGAGCCGCTTGGCGTCGCGCGCCCATGCCATCGGCAGCAGACGCACGCCGTCGGGCGTCGAGATGGGGAAGCCGCCGAAGTCCTGCGGCTCGCGAATCGATCCGATCAGGATGATGACCTTGCACTTGATGCCCGCGCGCGCAAAGCCCGCTTCGAGGCTCTTCGTGAACTCCGTCTTGCCGACGCCGGGAAAGCCGGTGATGTGCAACGGAATGCGCGCTTGCAGGCCGATGGCGACCAATTGAACGAAGTGGGTGAACTCCATGCAATCCAGTGTTAGACACCGCAGATGTGGAAACGGACACCCAGAGCACGATTACTGCGCCGTTGCGACGGCATGGAATCGCGTGATGGCGCTGTAGACGCCGAGTCCGATTCCCTGCGCGAGTTGATCCAACTCGAAGCTGTTGTGCGCCAGGAAGACCAGCACTGAGCGGTCGACCGGATCGGCCTGCCACCAACCGCCGTATGCGCCCGGCCAGCCGACGGTGCCGACGTGGCCGCGGCAGCGGATTGGCGAGGCTCGTTCCGGGTCGAGCACGACGGCGACGCCCAGACCGAAGCCGTGCGCGGTGAAGGTCGGCAGTCCCAAAAGTCGCGCATTGGCGCGCTGAACGTCGGTGAGCCGATTGGTGGTCATCAGCGCGAGCGTGTCGGGCCGGAGCACGCGCACGTCGTCGACTGCGCCATCGCCGACGAACAGTCGCGCGAACGCGAGGTAGTCGTCGACGGTGGACCACAGACCCTGGCCGCCGGAGACGAAGGTCATATCGTGCGGCCGCTCGGCGACGAAGGCCTTGACGGCTGTTCGTTCGACCAACGCGCCTGCATCGTCGAAGCCGAACATCTTCGAGCGCCTCTTCCGCTGCTCGCGCGGAACGATGAAGCCCGTGTCCGTCATCCCAAGCGGCCGAAAGATGCGCCGGGCCAGCACCTCACCGAGCGGCGCGTTTTCGATGCGCGCGATCAGCAGCCCGAGCAGATCGGTCGAATGTCCGTAGTGGAATGCGGCGCCGGGCTGATCGATCAGCGGGAGCGTGGCCAGTGCGGCGATCCAGTCGTCAGGGGCGACGCTGCTGTCGATATCACCGCCGAGCGCGCGATCGTGCGCTTGCTCGAGCGGACCAGGATGAAACGCGCCATACGTCAGTCCCGATCGGTGCGTGAGCAGGTCGTCGACCGTGATCGGCCGGTCGGCCGGCAGCGTGTCGTCGATTGGACCCGCCGGCGCACTCAGGACACGCATCCGTGAAAACTCCGGCGCCCAACGCGCGATCGGATCGTCGAGCGCCAGGCGGCCCTCCTCGAGCAGCATGAGCGCCGCCACTGACGTGATCGGCTTGGACATCGAGCCAATGCGAAAGATCGTGTCGCCCTCGACCGGCAGTCGCGCGTCGAGGTCGCGCCATCCGACGCGTGAACAGACAACGCCCTCGGGTGTCCAGATGAGTGCGGACGCCCCGGCGAGCTCGCCGGCACGCACGACCGAGTCGATCGCAGAATGAATGGCCTCGGGTTGGACAGTCATGGCTTTCCAATAGGTTAGAGACATAAAATAGTATTCATATAAAATAATTTGTCTACTAGAATTGGTCGCGCATGGTGGTGAAGCGACCGAAGCGGGCAACGGACGGTTGCCGTCGAGGACGGCCGAAAGGGGACAAGCGCGCGAGAACGCGCGCCAAACTGCTCGAGGCCGCTCGTCAGCTGATTCGCGAAAAGGGATACGAGCACACCACCATGGAGGCCGTGGCTCGTCGCGCGGGAATGACGAGCGGAGCCATCTACGGGAACTTCAAGAACCGCAACGAGCTCTTCATCGCGCTCGGGCAGACCTATTGGCCCGCGATTGCGCCGGACGTGTCACCGCACGCCGGCTTCGAAGAGAAGATGCGCGCGTACGCCGACGCCGCGATTGCCGCGATTCCAGATCGCCGGGCCGTCGCGGTAGGACGACTCACGGGAATGGCGTATGCCCTGTCGCACGAGGACCTCCGCATTCAAGTCGAAGCGGCGACAGCCACGAGTTACGCCGCAGGTGCGGCCTGGTTGAGCGCAGGTGCTGACGAGTTGTCCGTACGCCCCGAGGTCCTCGTCGCGGTGATCCACGCGCTCACCGACGGGCTGATGTTTCAGCGCTTCCTGACACCGGACCTCATTTCAGACGAGGTCTTTCGCGCCGCGTTCCACGCACTGGCCGTGAGCCGGCGAAGCGAGTAGACCTCCAACTCACGCCTCCTCGCGGCTTGACACGGTCACGAGAGGGGCATATACGTCTGTCGCAATTGTCGAACGCAAGATTCGCAAAGCGAAGCGTCATCCTCATACAGAACAACAAACGGAGGCACGATGAGAAGCGGGGTCAAAGTCGTACTCAGCGCAGCGTTATTGCTGCTCCTGACGTCATCGGCGGCGTACGCGCAAGCGACGATCGCCGGCGTCGTGAGGGATTCGTCTGGCGCCCTGCTGCCTGGCGTCACCGTCGAGGCCACCAGCCCGTCGCTGACGGAGAAAATCAGGACGGTGGTCAGCGACGCCACGGGCCAGTACCGCATCGTCACCCTTCCGCCCGGCAGCTACACGGTGACGTTTTCGCTGACCGGATTCAAGACGATCAAGCGCGAGGACGTGATGGTTTCGGGCTCCGGCGTGATTCCGATCAACGCCGAGCTGAGCGTCGGCGCACTGCAGGAGACGATTACCGTGTCAGGCGCCTCACCAGTCGTGGACACGCAGACCACGCGTCGCGAGGTCGTCGTCAATCAGGAGACGATCAACGCGCTGCCGATCACGCGCAACTACGGCGGCGTGCTCTACGCGACACCGGGATTGACCGTGCAGCCCGGCGTCAATAACAACGCGCTGATGCCGGGGATGTCGCTGTTCTCGGCGCACGGCGGGATCAGCACCGAGGGACGTGTGTTCGTCGATGGTGTCTCGGTCAACGGGCCGTTCGGGCAGAACAGCGTCACGCAATTCGCATTCGACGTCGCGAATGCGCAGGAGATGCAGGTGCTCGTCGGCGGGGGACTGGGTGAATCGGAAACGGGCGGACCGATCGCAAACATCATCCCGAAGTCGGGGGGCAACCGCCTCGCCGGCAACTTCTTCATCAGCGGGACGACGTCGACGTTCCAGGGGAACAACGTCAACGACACGCTGCGAAATCAGGGGATTGCGAACCCGCCAACGGTAAGGAAGAACTGGGATGGCAGCGCCGGTGCAGGCGGGCCCCTCCTGCAGGATCGGTTGTGGTTCTTCGGCAATTTCCGCACCGTCGGGATCGCGCAGGTCGTTGCCGCCGGAATGGGCCCCAATCGCTACCTCGCTGATGCGACGCAGTGGGGCTACGCCGCCGAGCCAGGAGTCGAAACGCGGTTTACGGAATCGAAGCTCGATATGTCGGGGCGCTTGACAGGTCAGGTGACGCCGCGTCAGCGAGTGACCTTCTCGTATCAGCCTCAGTACCGGTGTCTCGGCTCAACGTTGACAACGAGCACGGATGGGTGTCGGGTGCGGGGAAGCGAGTGGATTGGCGCGCCGGCCACTTCGGAAACCATCGCGCCCGAGGCTGGGCCCGGCTATCAGGACGGTCCTGTGAGCCTGACGCAGGCAACCTATACGTCGCCGGTATCGAGTCGTCATCTGATCGACGCCGCGATCTCGCGCTTCTGGTACGGAATCATCGGCTCGGGTCACATGCCGCCGGATGCGCCGATGGGACTGATTGGCGTGACGGAGAGCTCAAATATCTACGGGCGTCCGAACAGTTCTTACCGGGCTCCCTATGGGTGGGGCGAGTACGACACCGTTTCCTGGAACTGGCGCGCCGCCTGGTCCTACGTCACTGGTGGACACAGCGCGAAGCTCGGATACCAGGGCACTGAGATGAAGTACGACTGGGTGAACTACACCAATCCCAGTCTGCTGCGTTACACCTTCAACTCCGCCGCGCCGGCGACCGCATCCTGCGTCCTCCAGAACGGCACACGGCTGTGTCCGACGGGCGTGAACTACTCGTTGTCAGAGGATTTCGAGAACGCCAACCGCGCCGTGGCTCACTCCGTGTTCATCCAGGATCAGTGGACCCGGAGTCGGATGACGCTGCAGGGCGCACTCCGTTACGACTACGTCTACAGCTGGGCGCCGGCCGAGCACAACGGCACCGATCAGACGACGCGCTTCAATTCCAATCCGGTCCGGTTCGCTCGGACGGACAGCGTGACCGGCTACCACGATCTCAGCCCGCGCTTTGGCGTCGCGTACGACCTGTTCGGCGATGGCAAGACCGCGGTCAAGGCGAGCGCCGGACGGTATCTCTCGGCAGCCACGGCAGACGGCGTCTATTCGTCGCAGAGCCCGGCGGGCAACTTCGTTCGCACCGTTACCAACCGATCGTGGACCGACTCCGACGGCGACTTCGTCGTCGACTGCGATCTGCTGAGTACGGCGGCACAGAACAACGCCGCGACCGGCGGTGATGTCTGCGGCGCGCTCGTAGGTGCGAACTTGAACTTCGGCAACCTCAATCCCAATGTCGCGACGGTCGATCCGGACATCCTGCATGGCTGGGGAGTCCGCCCGTACAACTGGCGCTTCGGCGGCTCCGTGCAGCACGAGCTCTATCCGGGCGTGTCGCTCGAAGTCGGATACAACCGCCGCACGTGGGGGAACTTCCAGGTCACGTACAACACCCTCGTCGGGCCGGCGGACTACGACACGTGGACGGTTCCAGTGCCGAGCAACCCGAATCTGTCCAACTCCGGCAGCACGGCCTCGTTCGTGGCCATCACGCCCGCCGCAGCGAACCGCGGCGTCCAGGACTTCCAGACGAAGGAGACGAACGTAGCCGGTGAAGCGCGGACGGCGTACTGGCACGGAATCGATGTCAACGGCACGGCTCGGCTGCGCGGCAATCTGACGGTGCAGGCGGGCACGTCGACTGGTCGCGGTGTGCGCAATACGTGTGCACTGTGGCAAGCGCGTCCACAGTTCTCGATCAGCAACAACACCGCGCAGCGGCTCGATGCGTGCGATGTGTCCGAACCCTGGATCACCACATTCCGCGGGCTCGCGTCCTATCGGATCCCGAAGGCCGACGTGCAGGTCAGCTCGACGATCCGCTCGGCGCGAACCACCGCGAGTGAGAATGCCAGCAACGGCTCGTCGTTGAGCGCCAACTACCAGCTGCCGAACACGGTCGTGCAGACATTGCTTGGCCGTCTGCCGGCGGGAGCGCAGGCGACCGGCACGACGACGGTCAACCTGCTCGCGCCGAGCGAGCTGTATCCGCTGACGCGGCGAACCGAGGTCGACATCCGGATCGCGAAGATTCTCCGGCTCGCCGGGGCGCGGTTCGATCTGGGCGTCGACGTCTACAACCTGTTCAACGCCAACGCAACGACGACGTATCAGCAGACCTACCTGTTCACCGACAACGGCGCGACCTGGCTCAACCCGACGGCGATCCTCGGGCCGCGGCTCGCGCGGTTCAACGCGACGGTGACGTTCTAGAACGGAGTTGGGTAGCTTTTGCATTCACGGCGCCCTTGAAACTACAATGTAGTTCAAATGTCTCAGACGCCCGCGCTCGGCGAATTCGAGCAGGTCGTGCTGCTCGCCATCCTCCGGCTCGGTCCCGAGGCCTATGGGGTGACCATCCGGCGGGAGCTCGCGGCTTGCACCGAACGCGACCCGGCGCCGGGCGCGCTCTACACGACGCTCGATCGTCTCGAAGACAAGGGGCTGGTCACGTCGAGATACGGCGATCCCACGCCGGAGCGCGGTGGCCGCGCGAAGCGGTACTTCACCGTGACGGCTCGCGGTGTTCGTGCCGTCGCACGGGCGCAGCGCGCCTATCAGCGGTTGTTGAAAGGGCTCGTCCTTCCGGGAGTTGCGCATGCGTAGCGATCGACTGGCCGAGGCCGTGCTGTCGATGGTGGCCCCGGCCGAGCGCGCCGCATCAGCCGTTGGCGATCTCGCCGAGGACGCCGATGTCCGTGGCGCGTTCTGGTTCTGGCGATCGGTGGCACGACTTGCGCTGGCGCTGCTCGCGCGGGATCTCGTCTCCTCCGCGCTGGCTATCGGGGCGTCCGCCGCGTTGGGCTGGTTTCTCTACATGGGGATCAGCATGGTCTTCGCGTCAATCGGATACGTCGTGCTGACGCTGGCGTGGGGATTGACGCACGTCCTCACGCATCACACCGGCTTCGAGCTGCTCGCGGACATGATGCGCGTCCGTTTCGACTGGCCGCCGATTCCGACCTCGGCGGCGTATGCCCTTCAGGCAGTCGTGTTCTTTGCGGTGACGCCGTTCTGCATCGGGCGCGGCAGCGCCGCGATCTGGCGCGGGCACGAGTTGACCCTGGTGATCCTCGCGCTGCCGATCTGGCTTGCGATGTCGGTGCTCGTGCCGTTCGTCGGCGTCGGTGTGCGCACGGCTCCAGCGATGGTGCCGGTCGTGGTGGCGTTCGTGTTGGTCGGTCTACTGTCGGCTCGTGCGTGGCCGCGCCAGTTGCGAGATTGCTGAGAGCGGAGCTCGTCGAGGTAAACCTTGCGATCTCCGCTCCCTCGCCGTTCCTCAGAAATCGAGCTGCACGTTGAACCGCACGAACCGAGGCTGCACCACCGTCGTCGGCCGCAGCCAGCGCAAGCCATTCGTCGCGGGATCGTAGGTGGCTTCGAAGGCGGTCCCGGTATTCGAGTTCATCAGGTTGTACAGGTCGATGCCGATGTTGGCCCTGGTGCGCCGCACGTGGATGATCTTCGCGAAGCGCATGTCCACGTTGTTCACCCGCTCGCCATAGATCTGGCCGGGCAACAGAAGATTTACCGTTTCCGTCGTGACGCCGGGCCGGAGCGAGCGGCCGGTCGCCGTCTGGAATTGCGTGGCGTTCATCAGGAAGTTCGCCGATCGTGACGCGCCGTTGGTGGCGACGTCAGCACCCGGTTGCACGTTGGCCTGAGATCGCACGATCGCACTGATCAGGACGTCGACCTTCGGAATGGTGTACGACGCCAGTCCGCGGACGCTGGTGATCCATGGCTCCGTCGCGCTGCAGGCGGGCTGCCCATCGATCACGCCGCTGGCCGCAACGGTTGCGGTGCTCGGCGTCATCGGCCGGCCATAGCGCCCGATCAGCACCTCGCAGGTATCGCTGATGCCGCGTCCGGTGCTCGTGCCGCCCTGCACCGTCAGTCCGTTGTCCATACGCGCGTTGACGGCGATGTCGACGCCGTGCCAGTAGTTGGTCTGATCGCCGAAATCGGCGGCTGTCGTGTAGTACGGATCCGACACGCCGAGCACAGAGTTGTTGTTGCGCGTGAGGAACGTCACCGGATAGCCGCCTCCGCCGGGCAAGCGTGAATCCACCGGCGCGGTCAACGTGATCTCGTCGTAGTCCTGCGGGCCGAGCGCGCGATTGTGGGTGACGAAGAAGTTGGCCCACCATCGGCGGCTGTAGCTCACGTCCACTGAGACGCGAGGCAGCAGCTCGTGCTGTACGCCAGCGCTGAACTGCCAATCCCGATTCCGCTTGCCCCAGCCCTCCTGCACCGCGGGATTGACCTGCGTCGTCTGTCCCTGCTGTCCCCAGTTCAAGTTGGTCCACGCCTGGCATTCGCCATTAATTGCCGGGTTCATGAAGTCGCAGTCGGCGACGAAGTCGCCGCGGCGCGGGTCGCCGACCGGGAAGGTCAGGTCGCTCCAGCCGCGGCTGGTCGTCGTCTGCAGCGTCACCGCCGGGTTGTTAATCGTGTAGACGTCGCCGTTGTACGCCGCCTGCAGATACTTGCTCATGCTCACTTTCACCGCCGTCTTGCCGGTGCCGAACAGGTCGTACGATGCGCCCATGCGCGGCGTGATGTCGTTCAGGCCGCGGACGCCTTGAGTGCGCGGGAACGTGAACGCGGGACCGAACCGGTTGGCTTCGACCACGCCGTTCTCGCCCTCGGGGAAGTAGCTGCGCACGTGCTCGTAACGAAGGCCGCCCTGCAGGGTGAGACGTCCGCGCGTCCACTGGTCCTGCACGAACAGCGCGTCTGGCACGGTTCTGTTGCTCGTGAGCGTCGGGCCGATGCGCTGTGTCAACTGATTGGGTACGCCGCCACTGAAGCGATAGCTAATCTGCTGACCGATAAATGTCGGCGTCTTCGCGACCATGTACGCGCCCTGGTACCCCACCTTGAAGCTGTGCGCGCCGGTCACGTGCGAGAGCGCCGCGCGGTACTGCGCGTTCTGCTGGTCGGTGCCGCCCGTCGCCGGCCATCCGTGATAGATGAAGTTCGAATTCGGCATGCCGGGCATTGCCGTCTGCTCGGTCACGGCGATGCGATCGACGGCTGCGCCGCCGGGACGGATGTCGCCCCATTGCGTCCAGAACGACGAGAAGCCCGCCTCGACGAGCACACGGCTCGACCAGGGCGCCGAGTACGACGCCTGAATGATCTTCGCGCGTGCGTCCCAGATCGTCCCCGACTCGGGCGAACTGGTCGGCACGCCTGGTCCAATGCCCGGTCCTGATGCGGTCCACCCATCGCCCGGCTCACGGCACTGCCCGCTGTCTTTCGCGAACGACGAACCGGAGCAGTTCTTGGTGTAGTCCATGTAGAACCCGATCTTGTCGCGGCGGGAGGCCTGCCAGGTCAGACGCGTCGCGCCGATCTTTTTCGAATTGGCGTTGCGGACCTTGACGCTGTCGTCCTTGGCGTACGCCCAGATGTTCGGATTGGACGCGTTCAGATTCCCGTACAGGTTGATCACATCCTGGTAGTTGCCGATCGTGCGCGCGTTGCTGAAGAACCAGACTCGATCGCGCAGGATGGGTCCGCTGATCGCGACGTTCGTATCCCAGTTGCGAATGAGCGTCGGCGGCGCCGTGATGCCAAAGCTTTCGAGTTCGGCATCGATGTTGTTGCCCTGGGCCCACTCGCCAGCCAGACTGCCGAAGTACGAGCCGCTGAAATTGTTGCCGCCGGTCTTCGGGATCATGTTGAACGCCGGACCGCCGCGATCGACTTCTGCCAGACCACCCGCGATCGTGATCTGCACCTCGGACGCGTTCGACATGTCGTACTGATAGCCCGAGACGCCGCCGCCGCCGACCGACGAGCCGACGTTCATGCCGTCGATCTGGATGTTGCCTTCGCTGCTGCGGCCGCCGCGCGCCGTAAAGAAGTTGTTGGAGGTGTTCGCACTGGCACCAAGTCCGGTGCCCTGAATGCCGGGGACGCCGGCCAGGTAGTTGCCGTAGCCGCGCGAGGCGGGGAGCGAGCGCACGAACTCGTTGCTCAACACCTGCTCGCGGCTGGTGCTCGTCTGGATGTCGACGACGGGGGCATCGCCGGTAACAGTGAGCGTTTCCTGAATACCGCCGACGCGCATGTCGACGTTCACGGTCGTCACGCCACCGCCGGTGAGCTGCAGGTCCTGCCGGACGATCGTGGTGAACCCCTGCAGGGTGAAGGTGATGGTGTAGGTGCCCGGACGGAGGTCGATGATTTGATACTGCCCGTTCGCATCGGTCACGACCGACCGCGTCCGCTCGATGAGCGCCGAGCTCGCCGCTTCGACCGACACACCTGGCAAGACTCCGCCGGACGAATCGCGGACGGTGCCCGCGAGCGATTGCGCGCCGGCCACGGCTGGAAGAGCGAGACAAAGCGTTGCACACACCAGCAAGCGAGCGACGCCCCGCGTATGAAGTCTGGTCATTGATGCTCCGTGCGTAAGAACGAGAACTGATCGTCCAGATTGGCTGGACGCGCCGCGCATTGCACTCCGCGCGCAACGGGAAGTCAATATCCAAATCCGGGCAAATTGCGTCACAGGCGGGGCGTGACAAGCCGCGCCGCTAGGGCGATAATCTGCGCACCTATGCGGCCACCGAATCATCAAAGTGGAATGAACACGGGGACGCGGCTGGGGCTGTGCCTGCTGGCGATGCTGGCAATCGTCGGATACGTGCCGCTCAGCGTTCCCGTTGCCGCGCAGTTTGGCGCCCCACAGCGCGCGCCGGACATTGCCGGCGAATGGCGGCTCGACAGTGCCGAAGATCCGGGTCAGCCCCCGCTGGCAGATTACCTCGGCCTCGCGCTGAACGAGGCGGGCCGGCTTCGCGCCGACACCACGCCTGAATCCATCTGGGGCACGCCCGAGTATCAGTGCCGGCCGCATTCGGCCCCGCATCAGTGGCGCGGCGTCGGCGGCGCGCGCATCCTCAAGGATCTCGACCCGATCTCGCGCGAGATCATCGGCTATCGGCTGCAGTTCATGCGCTCGCTCGACCGTCCGATCTTCGTCGACGGCCGTCCGCATCCGCCGGCGTGGGCGCCGCACAGCTGGAGTGGGTTCTCCACGGGAGAGTGGGTTGGCCAGACGCTGAAGGTGACGACGACGCACTTGAAGGATGGCTACTTGAAACGGGGCGGCCCGCAGACCTCCGACATGCTGACGATGACGGAGTACATCACGCGGCACGACGACATCCTCTCGATCCTGCAAGTCGTCGACGATCCGATTTACCTCGACGAGCCCTACGTGCTGTCGATCACCTACACCTACGATCCGAATGCAGGCCCTCCGACGGAGAACTGCAGCGGGTCGTCGTTCGCCGAAAACGGCGGGCGCGATCGGCACTGGGTGCCGCATTTCCTGCCCGGCCAGAACACTGGGATCGGGGAATTCCTCAAGACGCAGAATTGGATTCCGCTCGAGCCTGTACGCGGCGGCGTCAAGACGATCTATCCCGAGTACCGCGCAGTGATGGGCGGTGCGACGACGCTCAACAGCCTCACGGTGCCCGTCTCGAAATCGGCGAACGACGTCGGCAAACGAATCGCCGAGCAGAGCCCGCGCGACGGCCAGGTGCACGTGATGCCCGTGCAGGGCAACATCTATATGCTCGTCGCCGACGGCACCAACATCACGGCGTCGATCGGCCGTGACGGCGTCGCCGTGGTCAACACCGGGTCGGCGCAGATGACCGACAAGGTGCTGACCGCGATCAGCGATCTGGCCAGATCCGTGGTGAGCGCGCCGACGACGAACGCCTGCTTCGGCGCCAATTGCCCCGGCATCCCCAGTTGGTCGAGTCCGTACTTCAACGCGGTGGTCGCCTCACCGCCGCCGGCGCGTCCGATCCGCTACGTGATCAATACCAGCGCCGCGGCCGATCACGT
>Ga0111539_10006013_pt1 | contig 15681 bp, 12 predicted proteins | sample RhiMethybrSRZTD1_FD_79667 | JGI IMG/M metagenome (GOLD analysis project Ga0111539, IMG submission 79667) | Populus rhizosphere microbial communities from Tennessee, USA - Rhizosphere MetaG P. TD hybrid SRZTD1 (version 2) (version 2) | ecosystem: Host-associated > Plants > Roots > Rhizosphere >... | reverse complement strand
GCTCTTTCTGAGATTTTTTTTCCGCAACGTGGTAGGGGTTGAACGAGGTCTCACAATTTTCGACGCCGAACCTCCTGGTTGTATGCCTTTTTCAGCCGTGCAGCCCGGTCGAGGAACCCTTCGCAGATTGTGTCTGCGTTGAGCCTCAGCAGTTGCTCATCGGATAGGGATTCCAGGTGTGTCTTCCAGTCGGATTCAATCCTGATGTTGAAGAAGTCTCTGTCCAGAATGCTCGCAGCTTCAAGACTCAGTCCATTCGGCACGACGACCTGATACTCATTCCATTGAGGCCGAGATGGGATCTCCTCTTCGACTTCACGGAGTTCGATGCGGGCGGGAATGCCGGAAGCTTGCAGCGCTGCCGAGGCCTCCGAAGCACTCTGAGCGGAGTCCAAGCCTCCATCTTCCCGGAAAGCGCAGGCAACAAACGGTTCCTCGTCAGGAAACTCTACCGGCTCGTCAGGAGGCGTTTTTCGATCCCTCGCGGTTTCCGAGATCTCTTCGTTAGATCGCCTTAGACTTCGCCGCGCGAGTTCATTGTCGTAGCACTTCTGCGCAACCGCGGTAAGGTCGTTTCGGTCCAACTTGTCGAACTCTTCGTCGGAGAGCGACGCATAGTGCTGGCGCAGATGTTCAACGTCAATGGGCATGAGCGGTCAACAACGGCTATGGGAGCGCAAAGACCAGCAACGACTCGTTATTGCCGGTTCCGTTCGTGGCCGAAACAATCGCGACGTATTGTTTCCCGTTCTTGCCTTGATACGTGATCGGGATGGCGGTCGCGTTGTAGTCCATACGCGCGGACCACAGTTCCTTGCCGGTTCGCGAATCAAACGCGCGGAATCGCCGATCCCGTGTGGCGCCAATAAAGACCAGACCTCCCGCAGTAACCATTGGACCGCCGTAACCCGGGGATCCAACATTCTGCTTTCCCGCCGGCATGTTCTCGTTCAGACCCAACGGAACGCGCCAGACGAAATCCCCAGTGGCCGCGTTGACGGCCATCAAGCTGGCCCATGGAGGACGGAAGCAAGGAAACGTTCCCAGCGATTTGCCATCCGCGTCGACGGCCGGGGCGCTGATACTGCCGCCACCGACCTGAGCGTAAGGAAACTCGGTGTCTTTGGTGCTCTCGTTGTAGCGGGGGTTCGGTTGAATCCAGCCGGTGGATGGCTCGTCCTTGGAATTTACAAAGATATAGCCGAGCCTGGGATCGGTTGCGGTGCCGCCCCAGTTCACTCCGCCGGTCATGCCAGGGAAGACCAGGCTTGGCGGGCCGCCGTTCGGACGATAGTTCCAAGGCGTGTACGGTCCATCGTTGCGGAACTTCACGCGATCCCAGATCTCCTTACATGCCGCCGCGTGCGCCGGTGTGGTGTCTTCAGCGGTAACCAGATCCTTCTCTGTCATGCTCACGCGAGCGAGTGGACCGGGCTTAACCGGAAAGGGTTGCGTTGGGGAAGATGATTCTCCGGGCACGTCAGACTTTCCTACTGGACGCTCTTGAACGCCGTGCACGGGTTGTCCATTTTCTCGGTTGAGGATGAACATCCAGCCGGACTTGCCAACCTGCGCCAGCGCGGGAATGGTCCTGCCATCTTTAACGATGTCAATCAAACCGGGTGCAGGCGGCAGATTGTAGTCCCAGATTTCGTGATGGATGTTCTGGAAGTACCACTTCAACTTGCCCGTTTGGGCATCGAGCGCAACGGTGGAGTTACTGAAGAGATTGTTGCCGGGCCGATCTCCGCCGTAGTAGTTCATTCCAGGGCCGCTGACCGGTAAATAAACGATACCTCGTTGTTCGTCCACCGTGAGCGTGAAGGACCAGACATTGTTTCCGGTGCGGTCTTTCCAGCTGTCATTGCCCCAGCTGTCGTTTCCGATTTCTCCGGGTCGTGGGATCGTATGGAATTCCCATACTTTCTTGCCCGTGCGCGCATCGTAGGCGCTGATGTCCCCACGTTCGCCTTTGTTTGTCGTGAGGTGCGGTCCGACATGCCGCTGGCCCGGGCCGAAGAAATTCGAGCCCATCAGGATCACGTTCTTGTAGAGGGCGGGAACGCCGGAGTACGGGATATCGAGGTTCACCTCGCCGTTGGTTCCGAATTCAACATCGAGCTTGCCGGTCTTTGCATCGAGTGCCATCAACTTCCGAAGGCTTGTGAAGAGGATTCGCGGTGGGACCGAGCCATCCCCAGGCCAATAGGCAACACCGCGGAAGGAGGCGAGACCTTCGGCGAGTTCGTAGCGCCAGATTTCCTTGCCGGTTTCCGGTTCGAGCGCCACGACACGATTTCCGGACGGAAGATACATGACGCCGTTGACTACGATCGGCGTGATCTCCTGAAAAATTTCGATCGAGCTTGCGGGCTTATCGACGGCGGGAACTGCAACGCCCGCTGCCGGCCGCAGGCGATAGGTCCAGGCTTGCGTCAACTTCCCGACGTTGGACGAGTTGATCTGCGCCAGGGGCGAATACCGTGTGCCTGCAAGATCGCGATTGTAGGTCGGCCAATCGGCATCCGGACTGCGCGTTGCGCTCTGTTGTGCCAGGCTAAGGACCGCGGCGGCCACAATGAACGTTACAACCGCACTGAAGTAAATCCGATATCGCAAACGCATCATCGTTCTCCTCCCGGGTGATCGTGGTGACGATATCACGAACCACGGATTATCTGGGTTATCCGCGGTTACAGCTTTACGAGATTGTTTTGAATTGCGTAGTGGGTGAGTTCGGCATTGGTCTTCATTCGCATCTTTTCAAGGATTCGGGCCCGATAGGTGCTGATCGTCTTGTCGCTCAGCCTGAGGATTTCGGCGATCTCACCAACAGTCTTTCCGGATGCAATCCATTGCATGACCTCGTACTCCCGATCGGAAAGCGTTTCGTGGAAAGGAGCGTCCGACCCGCGTTCCAAATCAAAAACGAGTTTCTCCGCCAGCGCCGAGCTGACATACCGGTTGCCACCGGTGACTTTGTCGATGGCGCCGACAAGTTCTGCGCGTGAACAGTCTTTCGTGGCGTACCCTGAGGCGCCGGCCTTAAACGCGCGGCGAGCATACTGTTCTTCGGAATGCATGCTGAGTATCAGGATCGGAAGGCGTGGCTTTGCTTTTTTGAGATCCTTGAGAAGTTCCAGGCCGCTGCGATATCCCAGGGAAAGATCCAGGATAACGACGTCCCAGTCCTGTTCCTCCACGAGCCTCAATGCGGTCTCCGGCTGATCGGCCTCGCCGAATTCGACGGTGCCTGCGCGGTCATCGAACATCTTCTTAATGCCGTCCCGAACCACTGCATGATCATCAACCAGAAGAATCCTTGTCATCGTTCCTATCTCGCCTCGGCGGGTTTCCGGCTATGAGGAATATACAGGTTCACGGTCGTCCCCCGGCCCTGGACTCCAGTGATCTCGATTCTACCGCCCAGTAGGTAGGCGCGTTCGCGCATGCCCAGCAGTCCCAATGAAGAAGGGCTGGTCTGTTTGAACTCGGGAATGCCTTTGCCATTGTCGCTGATTCGAAGAACGAATTCATCGCTCTCGTCTTCAAGCGAGACATCGATCTGGTCTGCGTGCGCGTGCCGCAACACATTCGTCAAGGCCTCCTGGAAAATTCTAAAGATTGCCGTGGACTGTTCCGAGTCCAGATTTTCCGTATCCGCAGTGCAATCATACCGGCATGTAATTCCTGTCCGGGACTGAAACTGCTGCGATTGCCACTCGACAGCCGCCGCCAGGCCCAGATCGTCGAGAATGCTGGGTCGAAGTTCCGAAGAGATTCTCCGCACCGTATCGATCGTAGCGTCGATAGTGGCAACGATCGTTTTGATTTTTTCGTGGAGCGAGGGACCAAGCGTGGGATCGGACTCCGTGTCCGTAACCCTTCGATCCACATCTTCGAGATCCCATCTCAGGCTGGTAAGCCGGGATCCGAGTTCATCGTGAATCTCCCTGGCGATGCGAATGCCTTCTTCCTCACGGGCGGAACGCAGGCTTGTCATCAAAGCGCGCAGTTGTTCGCTCGTTGCCTTGAGTTGCTCCTCGGCCTGTTTTCTTTCGGTAATGTCCTGAATATAGGTGATGAAGTAGTCTCTTCCTTCCCGATAGTGTCGAACAAACGCGCTTGAGACATAGGCCCAGATTACGCGACCATCCTTGCGGAGATAGCGTTTTTCAAAGTGCGCGGTGGTCGTTTCGCCTGCGACCGCCCTGGACACAAAATCAGAGCCTGCTTGTTGATCTTCGGTGGGAGTGACGTCGAGGAACGAAAGCCGCTCGAGTTCGTTCTTCGAATATCCGAGCATTCCGCACAGGGTGGGGTTCACGCTGAGGAACTTCCCATCCGATCCGACCAGGCAGACGCCTGCGGTCGCATTTTCGAAGGAAGCGCGGAACAGGGCTTCACTTTCACGCAAAGCTTCATCGGCGCGTTTACGATCCGTGATGTCATTGGAAATCCAAAGCATGCACCGCTCGCCGCTGAGTTCGATGATCTCTGCCGAGATGAGGGTGTCGCGTTTCTCTCCCGATTTCGTAGTGGATTGGCCTTCCCAGTTGTGGATAGGTTTCCCATTTTCGATCAGTTGACGGAGCCGTGGGACTTCGTCGCCAAGCCACGTTGTCAGAGCGAAGATCGGCTGGCCAACGACTTCGTCGCGCGTAAATCCCATCTCGCGGACCCAGCAATCGTTGACGGCAAGGATCTTGAAATCGCGCATTCGAAGAATTCCCATTCGCAGCGGGCTGAGGTTGAACGCCTTCGAGAAGCGTTCCTCCGATGCTCGAACTGCTTCTTCGGCGTTTTTGCGATCTGCGATTTCCAGATGTGCGCGGTTCAAGGCTTCGCTGATGCTGCGGGTTGCGAGCGTTACGAACACGGCCGCCATCATCAGGCTGACGGCGTGGGTGACAAGGAGTTCAACGGAACTCGTGGAGTCTGCCAAAGATTCGATCCATCCCTGAGTTTCTCCGACCCACATCCCGAGGCTCGCCAGGATACCTAAGGCGGCCGTTCCGATGGCCGCGCGCTGTCCGAGCAATAGCCCCGCGACGATGACCGGCAGGATGTAGTTACGAAACCCGGTGGAGTGAAGTCCTCCCGTGACGATCGCCGCCGCCGAAAGTGAAAGCCAGAACCCCAGAACGGTCATCCAGCTCGCCAATCGGACAGAACCCCGGCGCATCACGACCATCAGAACAACAAGAAGCGCGAGGAAGGGCACAACGAAGCTGGGCCTTGGCGGATCTGTCCCCGTCACCAGCCTGATAAGAATGGCCCGGGCAAACAGAACCAGGAGGATGATGTTGAGCAGCCAGGCCTCACGAGTCTTTTCAGCACTCTCGTGGAAGACGGGTGGGGCAAGGAACCGCCTGATCCACCGCAACATTCGCCGGATGTTAGCACCGACTCTACCGACAGCCCTACAGGCTTGTAGGGCCAACACGGACATCGGAATCATGATTCGGCCGATGTTCCGGGAAATCTGCCGTCCTCTATTCTCGAAGAGTGCTCACAGCGTCGTGGGCCAGGAGAATGGATGCGCAGTGTTCTAATAGTGGATGACGGGTCCCTCACAACAAGCTGGTTGATAGAAATCCTGCAGCGCGAACGGTACGACGTCGAGGCCGCCTACGATGAGAAGGAGGCGGTGAGACTCTACAGTGAACACCGGCATGATCTGGTTATTGCGGATGTGCGCCTTCCGGAGACCCTCGAAATGTTGGCGAGCCTCAACGACGTGGATCCCGAAGCTCTTATATTGGTGCTTGTTGAAGATGAGATGATTCAGCCCGATTCCGTCCTGAACGTCACCACCACGTTTGGCCCAGTCCGCGTCCTGCGGAAACCGTTTTCGCTCGAAACGTTTCTCCGCAACGTCGAAGAGCAACTCGCACGTCGGTGACGTTGACAAAATTCAACGGTTTCGTTTCTTAACCCGCCACCTTTAGCAGTTCTGGCAGGTTCTTTCTTCGAGGCGTTGATTCAGTCCTGCACGCCCGGAGGTTGCTTCGCCCAGGCGTAGCTTTTGGACCAACTCAGGAACTCGGACACGCGCTCGTTATTGGCGGTAAGCCACTCGCGGACGCCAGTATCGTCGATACATCATCAAGACGTTGCGGCTACGAACGCAGGCTGTTGGCCAACCCTTGCACGGATTCGTTGGACCTAAATCCCCTGTTCCTCGCTGAGCACGCGGATATGGTTCAGCACCCGCAAGTGAATCCGATGAATGATGGCGTCCGACCACACCCGCCAGTACTGCACGGGCCGCAGCCCATGCCGGTACCACGTGGTGCCTTCCAGGCGCGTGCGGTTGTTGGCCAGCCGGGTTAGCCGGAACTGTCCCTTCTCCGATACCAAATAGCCATGAAGATGCCGAGGTGTGACTTTGCCGTAGGGACTCCATTCTTCCATGGGAGCAGGATTCTCCGTAACGCTGAAGCGGAGCAGCTTCGGCGGGTCCCAGGTTTCGATGGGCTCCACGAATGGGCCGGTCGAAAATTCGCAATAACGAATCGCACCGGCACCCGAACCTTCGATGCGAGCGCGCTGGGGATATGCCAGTCCAGTCTTGAAGTACCACTCTTGCGGGCGAGGCAGGTCAGAGAACGACACCACGTTTTGCCAGACTGTTTCGGGAGGGGCATTGATCTCTATTGCACTTCGAACTTCGAAGAGCGGCATCGTGGCATTCATATCCCACGCCAGGCTTGCGGGTGGGAGTAGCAGGAGTATCCCTGCTCGCCTGAGGTGTTTTCTTTCTTTCCTTAATTGGAAGGTGATCCATGCGCCAAGGCACGCCAAAGGTGCCGCGATGGGTAATGCCATAACGATGCAGATCGCTCCCTCCGCGCCGAACAGTAAAAACAGAAGGCTCGCCGCGGCGACGGACAGGAATCCCGCCAGTGCCGCCTGGTTCGCTGTTTGCGCATCGCAGACCCACGCTGCAAGGGCCCCGAGCGCTACGGGAAGCAGAGCGAACAACGCCAGACCGTAAATTCCCGAATGGACCAGCGCATAGGCGGACATCCCGAGTACCGCAGCAAATCCAATTCCCAGGGCAGTTCGATATAGGAATTCCATATCACGCTCCTTTCACGATGGCGATGAGTTCAAGAGCGGTTTTGCGGAGAGGACGCGTCAACGGCAACGCCGACAACCGGACAAGCCCTGTGACGCTTTTCGTGCCGAGTTCCAGCAGGCTTTTTGTTCGTTCCTGTCCTCGGGAGTCGTCGATGACCCAGAAGAAGATGATGCCCATCTGAAAGAACCACAGAACGTCAGGCAGTTGCGGCGCGATATCGCGCGGGATGCGAATGCCACAATCCTCCAGGATTTCTCGAAACCACTCGATGTCCGCGTCCCGAATGGCCCGGGTCTCTGTGCTGAAGGGAGACAGGGGGTGTTTGGGGTCGGCCCCCACACGAAGGAGCGCGCGTAACACCCCGCGATCCTGCTTGAAGTAATCCAGTTTGACCTGAATCAGCGCGCGAAGACGGGCTTCCAGGCCGTTGACGCCTTCCAGCGCCGTTCGAATTCGTGGTTGCATCTCGTTGTGGGAACGTTGATAGAGAGCCATGACAATGGCTTCCTTCGAAGGGTAGTAGTAATACGCGGCGCCGGTTGCCACCTGTGCGGCTTCCGCGATGCCGCGCATGGTTACGTTGTCGAACCCTTCCTGGCGGAATAGATCCAGTGCTGCGTCCAGAATCCGGCGCGCTGTTTCCTCCGACTTAGAAGCTTCAGCCATGGGCTTTCTCCTTTTTTGAACGTGTTCAATTTTGAAGTTTGTCCGCTGGGCGGCTGAAGGTCAAGGATTAAATTGAACGTGTTCAAAAATGGGAAATCCGGGGACAAGCGGGGCAAACTTAGTAATTGATGGCGAGGCCGGAAATGCGAGTCAGTCCCCGGATTTCGGTGATAGCCTTTCGGGAGCATTGGGAGGAGTAAATGGCTGGGTTTCGGAAATTGCTGATTCTGGCGCACCGGTATCTTGGAATCGTTCTCAGCTTGATGTTCGTGATGTGGTTCGTCACCGGAATCGGCATGATTTATTCGCGGGGTATGCCGCGTCTGAGCCCGCAGGTCCGCCTCTCGCGACTCTCTCCGATCGATCTCTCCAAAGTCCGCCTGAGTCCCTCGGAAGCAGTCGAGGCCGGCAATCTGGATCGTCCTGCCGGTGAAGTCCGGCTGCTTACGGTCAACGATCGCCCGGCGTATCGATTCGGCGAGTCTGTTACGGTCTTTGCCGATACCGGCGAATACATGACGGACATTGACGCGACCCGTGCCGCGCATGTCGCGGCCAGGTTCCTGAACTTGCCGCAACAGCAGATCCGCTTCGTGGAGGAGTTGAACGCGCCGGACCAATGGACCCTGACGCAGTCCAGGCAGTTGCCGCTCTACAAGATGGCGGTGGACGATGCTCAACACACGGAAATCTATGTGTCGGCGGGCAGCGCCGAAGTCGTGCAGATCACGACGCGCGGCAGCAGACTTCTTTCGTGGGTTTCGGTCATTCCGCACTTCCTGTATTTCCGGTCGTTGCGGCTTTCCAACAATCTCTGGGTGAAGACAATGACGTGGGTTCCCGCTGCAGCGTGCGTTCTTGCAGCATTGGGGATCGTGTTGGGCATCGTGCAGTTCCGAAGAACGCGGCCGCACATTCGTTACTCGGGCTGGATGCGATGGCATTACCTGACGGGGCTCGTCTTCGGCGTTCTGACATTCACATGGGCCTTCAGTGGACTGCTTTCGATGGAGCCGTGGGCCTGGACGGAGAAAGATCAGGTTCAACGCGGTGTCCGGCAGGCCTTTTCGAACGGCGTTCGCGACCTTTCCCCTTTCCCTGCTTTCGACGCCGCGAGTTGGACGGAAGTCCTCTCCGGCCGGACGCCAAAGGAAATTGAATTAGTCCAGATCCTGGATGATCCCGCCTACATCGTGCGCACTTCGCCGAATGAAGAGTCCCTGGTCGGATGGCCCGATGGCGGGCATCAGCCTTACTTCGTTTCGCGTGATCCGGACGGCGCACGCTTCGTTGTGCCGGTCAAGACGATGACGGAAGCCCGCGACGCTATCGCCAACGATGTCATTGTCGAACGCCTCAAGAGCGCGAATTCGGGTGTCGCCGTTCAGGAAACTTCCATGCTCACGGAATACGACTCCTACTACTACTCGCGCGATGGGCAGGCTCCTCTGCCTGTCGTTCGGATGAAGCTTGGCGATGCGGATAAGACCTGGGTTTATGTCGACCCGGAGGTCGCGCAAGTCGTCGGACAGGTGAACAGGCAGAATCGCATCGAGCGGTGGCTCTACAATGCACTTCACACCCTCGACTTCTCGTTCCTTTATTACAACCGCCCGTTGTGGGACGGCGTCGTGATTATCCTCAGTCTCGGAGGGACAGCCGTCAGCGCTATCGGTCTGATCATGGCATTCAAGCGCCTGAAGCGCGGTGTGGGTCGAACAGCGAAGGCGTTTTAGGAAAAACCGATGCAGTACTCCAAACTTGGAAATACCGGTCTGATCGTTTCACGGCTTTCATTCGGCGCCATGACCTTCGGCACGGGGACTGGGCCTTTCGCTGCGGTGTCCAAAGTTGACGAAGAGAATGCCAGGGCGATGGTGAAGGCGTCACTGGACGCAGGGATCAACTTCTTCGACACCGCAAATGGATACGCCGCCGGGCAATCTGAAACCATTCTGGGCCGCCTTCTGGGAGACAAGCGGCAGGAAGTCGTCATCGCGACAAAAGTGGGCTTTCGCACAGGCAAGAGCCTGATGGAGTCCGGACTGTCTCGCTCCAATATCCTTGCGGCATGCGACGCCAGTTTGAAACGGCTGGGCACCGATTACATCGATCTCTACATCGCTCATCGAGAGGATCGGTTTACGCCAATCGAGGAAACGCTTACTGCATTCGATGCGCTCGTCCGCTCCGGCAAGGTGCGGTACCTCGGATTCTCGAACTGGCCCGCCTGGAAGGCCGCTCTCGCTCTGCAGTTTCAGAAATCAAACGGATTGGCAGAGTTTACGAGCGGGCAAATGCACTACGCCCTCACAGGGCGTGACGTGGAACACGAGATTATTCCTTTCATGCGGCATACCGGATTAAGCCTCACGGTTTGGAGTCCGCTGGCGGGCGGTTTTCTTACGGGTAAGTACACGCCGGAAACAATGAAGACGGATCAAGGCAACCGGCTGTCGGGCTTCGACATTCTCCCGTTCGATAAAGAAGCCGGCTTCAAGGTTGTTGAACGCCTCCGCGAAATCGGAAAGAAGCAGGACGCGAGTGTGGCCCAGGTCGCGCTGGCGTGGCTTCTTGCAAAGCCGGCGGTTGCCAGCATCATTATTGGTGCGAGCAAGATGAGTCAGCTTCAGGACAATCTTGCAGCGTTAAAAGTGCGGCTTACAGAGACAGAAATGAAAGAGCTCGATGAAATGACCGCGTCGCCACCGCACTATCCAAACTGGTTCACCGAACGAACGACAGACGCGGTTCACAAGGAAGCGATACCGTTGTGAGACGGCGCGGAGGCGCCGGATTTCTCGTTTGCTATTGATAGGTCTTCCCCTCGTGAAGAATCCATCCCGCTTCGTGAGTCGCAGCAGGGTCCAGGTGCGTCCAGTGGACGACGCCTCCGTTGTCGTTCCATTCGTACTCACCCTTGAACGTCACCTCGTCGCCCACGGCCAGTCCTTCTATCCGAGGCGCAAGATCGATATTGTGCGCGATCAGTAACGTTTGGCCTGATGCCAGTTGCACGATGAATCGCTGGTGCCGGCTTCCGTCATTGTCGTCGGGAAGAATCCGCTTAACCGTGCCCTCGCCTTCCGCAACGAAGTTTCCGCGGTGTTCGGCAAACGCGGATGCAAAGAGGTCATCGGAAGAGGTTCTCGAGGAGGACTCGACGCCACCGGTCGGGCGAAAAAGTCGGCCGCTATCCCGGAGAAAGAAGAGGAATCCGAGCAGCGCAATCCCTGCGAGTACGGAAAGCTTCTTCATGATTTGACGTGCACCCGGAAACTCCTCCAACTAGAGATATGATTCCTGGCAATTCAAAGGAAAGTCATGGCGAAGATTAGTCGAAAGTTGAAAGCGATAGCAAAGAAGGTACTCTCGAGGACCAGCGAAGCGCACTCGGTACCGCGAACTCCTTCTACGCACTCCATGCTGCGAACTCCATTTGACATTTCAGGCAAGGAAAAAGACGCTATCAAGCACAAAGTCCAGCTTTTAGGCCCATGGTTTCACAATATGAACCTTGCTGAGGGAGTCTGGACCAATCCCCTACACGCGCCGGGGGCAGATTATCCCGCCTGGCGCTGGGACGTTGTTGAGCCGCTGCTTGGTCCCGTGGCGGGGAAGAGTTGCTTAGACATTGGATGTAGTTCCGGCTTCTTTTCGCTAAAGCTCCGGCAGATCGGAGCCGCGCGGGTTCTTGGAATTGATCGGGGGGAACAAACGCGGGCTATCGAGCAAGCAAGATTTGCTGCGGAGTGTCTAAGGGTGGAAGTAGAGTTCCGAAACGCGACAGTTGAAGATATAGCCCTAACGTCTGAACGTTTCGATTTAGTCGTTTTTTGCGGAGTCTTTTACCACTTGCGGCATCCTCTCCAGGCGTTGGAATCCGTACGGAAGGTTTGCTCCCAAAGGCTGATCATGCAGTCCATTACCACGAAGCACGCCATATCCACATATGAGCCTTGTCGTCCTCCATCATGGGTCGATAGCCGTCTGCGAGCAGACGATCTTTCCAGTGCGGAATTTCCTTCTCTTCGGTTTATCGAAGGGAAATTGGATGGAGATGGATCTTGTTGGTTCGTGCCTTCCCCGGAAGCTGTGTTGGCGATGCTACGAACATCCGGGTTCCAGCCGGAAACAATGATCTTTCCATCAGAATACGAAATGATTGTTTCAGCTGTACCGATCTGAAATTGCCTCCTTCGAATTCTTCCGTATAATCCCGACCAGAAGCCCAGGCTAATGAAAACCTCTCAACCCTCGGAGGACAGAATTAATTGACGGCAGCGTGCCTTCGCTTCCTCATAGTCGCGACGCTTCTCATCGTTTCAACTTCTCCGCGACTTTTGCCCGCGCAGGACACCGATGCTCCATCTCTCTTTGCAACGAAGTGCGGTACATGCCACACCGCCACTCCGGAAGCTGGAAATCGCGCGCCCACACCGAATGCTTTGCGTGAGCGCTCCCCGGAATCCATCGTCAATGCGCTCACGGGCGGCGCGATGCGCTATCAGGGTTTGTCTCTCAACGGTGCGGAGCGCCGCCTTCTTGCGGAATTCATCACGGGACGAAAGTTCGGCAGCAATCTCACAGTTCCGCCTGAGGCCCGATGTTCAACTCTTCCGGCAATGCGTGATCCGGTCTCGGTTCCAGCCTGGAACGGCTGGGGGCCTGGAGTTGAAAACACTCACTTCCAGTCCGCTGCACAGGCACGACTCACGGTGGAACAAGTTCCGCGATTGAAGTTGAAGTGGGCGTTTGGCTTTCCCGATGTGACAGCCGCATGGGCGCAACCCACGGTCGTGGGCGAGCGCCTATATGTCGGGAGTCAGAATGGTTCCGTCTACGCGCTCGATGCGAGGTCCGGGTGCGTCATCTGGACCTTCAACGCTGAGGGCGGCGTGCGCGCTTCCATCACGATTGGCTCAGGCAACGTTGCCTACTTTTCCGACCAGAAGGGATATGCGTACGCGCTCGATGCCTCCACAGGAGCATTGCGGTGGAAACGCCTTGTTGAAAAGCACCCGCTTATCCGTCTCACGGGGTCACCTGTCCTGCATGAGGGCCGATTGTATGTGCCGACGTCCTCCTATGAGGAAGTCGGCAAGGGACCGGAGTATGCCTGTTGCACATTCCGCGGCAGCATTGTGGCTTTGGACGCGGCAACCGGCGCAGAGATCTGGAAGGCCTACACCATTGCGGAAGAGCCCAGAGTCATGGGCAAAAACAACTCGGGAGTCGATTCGCTCGGGCCATCGGGCGGCGCCATATGGTCCGCACCGACCATCGATGCGGGAAGAGGTCTGATCTACGCCGCAACAGGGAACACGTATAGCGGCATGTCCCAGCCAACGACCGACGCCATTGTGGCTTTCGACCTGAAAACGGGATCGTTGCGTTGGTCCAGGCAATTGCATCCCGATGATGTTTACGGATGCCGGAACAACGAGCCCAATTGCCGGACTAGCCAGGGCCCGGACTTCGATTTCGGCGCGTCCGCTGCTCTGGTCAGGCAATCCAACGGCAGGACATTGCTCATCGCGGGTCAGAAGTCTGGCATCGGATACGCTCTGGACCCCGACAAAGAAGGCGAGATCCTCTGGCAGTATCGCGCGGGCCGTGGCAGCACTCTCGGTGGGATCGAATGGGGAATTGCCGCGGATCAAGACCACGCCTATTTTCCTGTCGCGGATGCCAACAGCCGTCCTGCCGGCGGCCTGCATGCGGTGAACCTGTCGACAGGCGAGCGTGCCTGGTTCACTCCATCACCGAGTCCGCTGAATTGTGGCGATCCCAGTCGAACCTGCAATGGCGCGCAATCTGCCGCTATCACCGTTATCCCGGGCGTTGTTTTTTCGGGTTCGTTTGACGGCGCAATCCGCGCCTACTCCACCAGCGACGGTTCCGTTCTATGGACGTTTGACACCAATCGGGAATTCCCAACGGTCAACAAAGTTCCCGCGCGCGGTGGCTCGATCAACGGACCGGCAACGGTAGTGGTGGGCGGAATGATTTACGTCAGCTCCGGCGACTATCGGTCGAACGTCGGAAACGTTTTGCTCGCGTTCGGGGTGGAGTAGCGAGACGGTCCACGACCGCGCTCAGTCCGACGCCATCCGCGTCATCCGCGGTTTATTACTTCGTGTTGTTCGCCTGCGCGATCACAAAAGCACGAATGGCTTCCGCTCCATCCTTGTCGAGCACCGGTGCAAACGACGCCATGCCGCTTTCTTCAAGCGCGCCGCCCAACACAATGTTTTGCCACGCGGCGTCTGAATTCAGCGCCGCGGTGTAGCGCAAGTCTGGAAGGATTCCCAGATTCACCGCGCCCTGGCCATGGCAATTGCCGCAATATTTCCCGTAGAGGCCGGCGCCTGTGCCCACGGTCTTTGCCGCCGCCGTCGCCGGCGGTGGTGAAAGCTTTCGCGCGGGTCGAGCTGGAGCAGGCGGCAGCGTGGCTTTTCCACCAATGCCAAAGACGAGAACGCGCGAGATATTGGGAAGGTTGTATCCCTTGGTGTTGGCATCGCCGCCGATCATGCCCCACGATCCACCGGTGCCGACCGTGATCGCCACATATTGTTGGCCGCCGATTTCGTAGGAGACCGGCGCTGCAATCACACCCGTCTGAGTCGGTGAGGTCCAGAGCTGCTGTCCTGTCTTCGCGTCGATGGCAGTGAATTCGCCGCTTCCTGTCCCCTGAAACACGAGGCCGCCGGCTGTGGAGAGAGCGCCCCCGTTTGCGGGACCTGCACGTTCCACACGCCACGCTTCCGTTTGAGTGATCGGATTCCACGCGATCAACCGGCCCTGAGCGGTTGCGAGATTGTCCTGTGCCGCTTTGGCATTTGCTGGAGCGTTGCCGCTGAAATCGACACCCAGGTTCGACGTGAGCGCACCGGGCTTGAAGCCGGCGTCGTTACCGTAAACAAAATGGTGTTGATGAATGGGAATGTAAACGAGACCCGTCATTGGACTGTAAGACATGGAGTGCCACGTGTGCGCGCCGTTCGGATTCTGCAGCGACCGGAAAAATTTTCCCGTCTGGTTATAGCGCGCTTCGGGCGTCTCGATCGGTCGGCCCGTTTTCATGTCGATGCCAGTCGCCCAACTCACTTCGGTGAAGTTTTTCGCGGAGATGAGTGCACCGGTCTTGGCGTCCAGAACGTAGAAGAAGCCGTTTTTGGGAGCTTGCATGACCACGCGACGCTTGGCGCCATCGATATCCAGATCGGCGAGAACGATCTGCTGTGTTGCGGTATGGTCCCAGCTCTCAGCCGGCGACGATTGGTAATGCCAGACATACGAGCCATCATCGGGATTCAGCGCAACGATGGATGACAGAAAGAGATTGTCGCCCTTGCCCTGGCTCCGGAAAGTGTGGTTCCAGGGCGATCCGTTGCCGACTCCAACATAGAGGAGGTTCAGTTGGGGATCGTAGGCCATGGAGTCCCACACGGTTCCGCCTCCACCCAGAGTCCACCATTCGCCATTCCAGGTCTTGGCAGCCATTTCCTGAGCGGGGCTTTCGAAGCCATCGGCGGGGTTTCCCGGTACGGTGTAAAATCGCCAATTCATTTTGCCGGTTGCGGCGTCATACGCGGAGACGTAACCACGAACGCCAAGTTCGGCGCCGCCGTTGCCGATCAGCACATTTCCTTTCACCACTCGCGGAGCGCCGGTGATGGTGTAAGGCTTCGATTTGTCGATTGTGTTCACTTCCCAAATGGGCTTGCCGTTTGCAGCATCGAGAGCGATAAGTCGTCCATCAAGCGTGCCGACGAAGACCTTGCCTTCCCAGACGGCGACGCCGCGATTCACCACGTCACAACAGGCGTGGACGGCCCAGCCACCCGGAACCTTTGGATCGAAGTTCCAGATCTCTTCACCCGTCGCGGCGCGATAAGCCTTCACCTTGCTCCAGGCCGTGG
>Ga0111539_10006012_pt1 | contig 15682 bp, 11 predicted proteins | sample RhiMethybrSRZTD1_FD_79667 | JGI IMG/M metagenome (GOLD analysis project Ga0111539, IMG submission 79667) | Populus rhizosphere microbial communities from Tennessee, USA - Rhizosphere MetaG P. TD hybrid SRZTD1 (version 2) (version 2) | ecosystem: Host-associated > Plants > Roots > Rhizosphere >... | reverse complement strand
GCCAGTTCCACGTGTCGTTCCAGGACGACCCGGTCGCCGTCGCCTGCCGCCACATCACCGGCCTGTCGACGATCGTGTGGGGCAACGACTACCCCCACGCCGAGGGCACGTTCGGCGGCAGCCAGGAGCTGCTCGCCCGCCAGATGGCCGGCGTCCCCGACGACGAGCGCCGGGCCATGGTCGGCGGGACGCTGGGCCGGCTGCTGGGCTACGACGTCCAGGTGGCGGCCTGACCGAGCACCGCTTCGACGGGCGCGTCGCGGTCGTCACGGGCGCGGGGCGGGGGATCGGGCGCGCCTACGCGCGGCTGCTGGCCGAGCGCGGCGCCCGCGTGGTGGTGAACGACCTGGGCGGCTCGATCGAGGGCGTGGGCGCCGACGCGGCCCCGGCGGCCGAGGCCGTGGCCGAGATCGTCGACGCGGGTGGCGAGGCCATCGCCGATGCCAGTGACGTGGCCACCGAGGCGGGCGCCCAGGCGCTGGTGGCGGCGGCCATGGAGAGGTTCGGGCGCCTCGACGTGCTGGTCAACAACGCGGGCATCATGCGCTGGGCGCGCTTCCCCGACGTGGGCCCGGACGACCTGGCCAGCCACCTCGCGGTCCACGTCGCCGGAGCGTTCCACACGACCCGCGCCGCCTGGCCGCACATGGTGGAGGCGGGCTATGGCCGCATCGTGATGACCACGTCGTCGGGGATCTTCGGCCTGCCCGACAACGCCTGCTACGCCGCGGCCAAGGCCGGGGTCATCGGGCTGACCCGCAGCCTCACGCTGGCGGGAGCCCGCCCCGGCATCAAGGTCAACCTGATCGCCCCGGCGGCCGTGACCCGGATGGCGGGCCGCGCCGCAGAGGAGATGGCGGCGCAGATGTCGCCCGACCTCGTGGCCCCGCTGGTCGCGTACCTGGCGCACGAGGACTGCCCCGTCAGCGGCGAGATCTACGCGGCGGGCGCCGGCCGCTTCGCCCGCATCTTCGTCGCCGCCACGGACGGCTACGTCCACGACACGCCCGAGCCGACCATCGAGGACATCGCCCGCCACTGGCCGGCGATCAACGACGAGACCAGCTACCACGTCCCCGCCGACCTGACCTCGTGGTCGACGGACTTTCTGGCCCACCTGCTCTGATGGACTTCTCCCTGACCGACTCCGAGCAGGCGCTGGTCGGACTGTGCCGCGACTTCGCGCGGAAGGAGATCGCGGCCCGGGCGCCCCAGGCCTGGGACGAGGGCCGTTGCCCCACCGACCTGCTGCGGGAGATGGGCGCCCTGGGGCTGCTCGGCATGTTGATCCCCGAGGCGTGGGGCGGGATCGGCATGTCGACGGTCGGCTTCGTGGCCGCCATGGAGCAGATCGGCCTGGCCGACCAGTCGGTGGCGGCCGCCTGGCAGGCGCACGTCACGATCGGCTCGCTGCCGCTCTTCCTGTTCGGCAGCGACGATCAGCGCGAGCGCTGGCTACGGCCGCTGGCCGAGGGGCGGGCCCTGGGGGCGTTCGGGCTGACCGAACCCGACGCCGGCTCCGACGCCCGCGGCATCAGCACCCGGGCCGAGCGGGCGGACGGCGGCTGGCTGATCAACGGGCGCAAGAGCTTCATCTCCAATGCGGGCACCGACATGTCGTTCGGCGTGACGCTGCTGGCCCGCACGGAGGCCAACTACGCCACGTTCGTGGTCGAGAAGGACACGCCGGGCTTCACCATGGGCCCCAAGATGCGGGGCATCGGCTGGCGGGGCCTCGACACCCGGGAGCTGTACCTCGACGACGTCTGGGTGCCCGACGAGCACCTGGTCGGCGACCCGGACCTCGGGCTCAGCCAGTTCCTGCGCACGCTGGAGGTCGGGCGCATCTCCATCGCCGCCCTGTCGCTGAGCCTGACCCAGGCCGTGCTCGACCTGGCCACCGACTACGCCCGCCAGCGGGTCCAGTTCGGCCGGCCGATCTCCAAATTCCAGGCCGTGCAGTTCAAGCTCGCCGACATCGCCACCGAGCTGGAGGCCGCCCGCTGGCTCACCTACCGCGCCGCCTACCTGCGCGACACCGGCCAGCCGTTCCAGAAGGAGGCGGCCATGGCCAAGCTCAAGGCCAGCCGGGTTGCCACCTGGGCGGCGTCGGAGGCGGTGCAGATCCACGGCGGCGTCGGTTACATGCTGGAGACGCCGGTGGCCCGCTTCTACTGCGACTCGAAGGTGCTGGAGATCGGCGAGGGCACCAACGAGATCCAGCACCTCGTCATCGCCCGGGCGCTCGGCTGCTGACTACGCGGCTACGAGGCGCCGGACGGCGGCGGCGATCTCGTCGCGCCCTGGCAGCCACGCCCGCTCCAGCTCCGGGGCGTAGGGCGGCGGGGTCGCGGCCGCGCCGACCCGCTCGATCGGCGCGTCCAGGTCCCAGAACGCCTCGCGGGCCACGGTGGCCGCGATCTCGGCCCCGATGCCGAACGGGACCACCGCCTCGTGGGCCACGAGCAGCCGGCTGGTGCGGTGGACCGAGTCGAGCACGGGCGCCATGTCGAGCGGCGCCACCGTGCGCAGGTCGATGACCTCGACCTCGATCCCCTCCCCGGCCAGCTGCCCAGCCGCGGCGAGGGCCTCGTGCACCATCCGGGAGACCGACACGACGGTGGCGTCGGTCCCCGGGCGCACGACCGCCGATCGGCCGAGGGGGACGATGTAAGAAGGCGGCGGCTGCGGTCCCTTCAGGCCGTAGAGCAGCCGGTTCTCGATGAACACGACCGGGTTCGGGTCCTGGATGGACGCCCGCAGCAGGCCGTAGGTGTCGGCCGGGGTGGACGGCATGACCACGGTCAGGCCCGGGACGTGGGCCAGCAGCGCCTCCAGGCTCTGCGAGTGCTGGCTGCCCGAGGATCGCCCGGCGCCGAACTGGGTCCTGACGGTCAGGCCCATCTCGGCCGCCCCGCCGGTCATGAACGGCAGCTTGGCCGCCTGGTTGAGCAGCTGGTCGAAGCACACCCCCAGGAAGTCGAGGTACATCAGCTCGACCACCGGGCGCATCCCGGCCATGGCCGCGCCCACACCGACGCCCATGATCGCCGTCTCCGAGATCGGCGTGTCGCGGACCCGCGCGCCGAACCGATCGGCGAGCCCGCGGGTGAGCCCGAAGACGTTGCCGCCCGCGCCCACGTCGATGCCGGCCACGAACACCCGCTCGTCCGCCTCCAGCTCGGCCTCCAGGGCGGCCCGGACCGCGTCCATGGTGCGGAACACCGGCGCGTCCTCGGGCGGCGCCGGTGGCTCCGGGCGCGCCGGGCGGGCCCGGACCACGAAATCGTGGACGGTGGCCGCGGCCGGGGCACTGAGCCGGCGGGCCGCCTCGACCGCGCCGTCGAGCTCGGCGGCCACCGACGCCTCCAGCGCCTTGAGCTCGTCGTCGGCCACCCCGGCCTCGCGCAGCCGGCGCTCGTGGGCCAGCAACGGGTCGCGCCCCTCCCACTCCCGCACCTCCTCGGGTGACCGGTAGCGCTGGGGGTCGCCCTCGTAGTGGCCGTGCCAGCGGTAGGTGGCGGCCTCCACCACGGCCGGGCCCTCCCCGGCGCGGGCGGCGAGGACGATGTCCTCCATGGCCGCGGCGGTGGCGACCACGTCGTTGCCGTCGACCGCCACATAGCGGACGCCGTAGCCCGCGGCCCGCCGAGCGAGTGGAGCCCCGTGCTGGCCGGCCACCGGTGAGAACTCGGCGTAGCCGTTGTTCTCGCAGAAGAACACGACCGGCAGCCGCCACACCGCCGCCAGGTTGAGCGCCTCGTGGAACGCGCCCTGTGCGGGCGCGCCGTCGCCGAAGAACGCCACCGCCACGCTCCCGTCGGCCCGCAACTGGGCGGCGGTGGCCGCGCCGGCGGCGATGGGCAGGCCCGCGGCCACGATGCCGTTGGCGCCGAAGATCCCCAGCTTGGGGTCGGCGATGTGCATCGAGCCGCCCCGGCCGCGGTTGGTGCCCTGGTCCTTGCCCATGAGCTCGGCGAACATCCCCAGCGGGTCGAGGCCCTTGGCCAGGCAGTGCCCGTGGCCCCGATGGGTCGAGGTGATGACGTCGGTCGGGCGCAGCGGCCAGCACGCCCCCACCGCGGCCGCCTCCTGGCCGATCGAGAGGTGCACGAAGCCGGGGACCTCGCCGTCGCGGTAGAGGACGGCCACCCGCTGCTCGAAGCCCCGGATCAGCAGCATGCGGCGGTGCATCTCGACCAGGTCGCCAGGCGTGCTCATGGAGCCGTTAGTGTACTGATCGGTACAAAGGAGGGTGATGGCCGACCGGATCGAGATCCCCGAGACGTTCCCGGGTCCCGGCGACGTGGCGGGGAAGCGGGTGGTGATCACCGGGGCGGCCCGGGGCCTCGGCGCGCTGGTGGCCCACGCCTTCTCGCGGGGCGGCGCGTCGGTGGCGCTGGTGGCCCGCGCCGAGAGGGATCTGAAGGCCGTGGCCGGTGCGCTCCCCGGGCCGTCCCTCGTGCTGAGCGGGGACGTGACCGACGAGGACTTCAACGAGGCGGTCGCCGATGCCGCCGTCGCCGAATGGGGTGGCGTCGACGTCTGGATCGGCAACGCGGGGATCTCGCCCGTCGTGGCCGGCCCCCGCCGGACGCCCGCCTCGCGGTGGCGCGAGGTGATGGAGGTGAACCTCACGGGCGCCTTCCTCGGGGCCCGGGCCGCCGCCCGGGTCATGGGCGAGGGTGGGCGGGTGATCTTCACCGGCTCGGTGCTGGGCGAGCGGCCCCGCCGGGGCTTGGCCGCCTACAGCGCCGCCAAGGCCGGGCTGGTGGGACTGGCCAAGGCGCTGGCCCTCGACCTGGCGCCCCAAGGCATCACCGTCAACGTGGTCGCCCCGGGGTGGTTCGACTCGCCGCTGGCCGAGGCCTGGAAGAGCGATGCCGAGCGGTCCGCCGCCATCACCGGCCACACCGCGCAAGGGCGCTGGGGCGACCCCGCCGACCTGACCGGCGCCTACCTGTTCCTGGCCTCCGACGCGTCCGCGTTCGTCACCGGCACGGTGCTGAGCGTCGACGGCGGCTACCTGCTGGTATGAGCGCGCCACGGCGCGTCATCGCCATCACCGGCGCAGGCGGGGCCCTCGGCGCCGCCATCTCGCACCGGCTGGCGGGCGAGCCGGACACCGACCTGGTGGTCAGCGACCTGAGCGAGTCCTCGTTGGCGGCGACCGTGGACGGCCTGGGCGCGGTCGAGACCGTGCTGGCCGACGTGAGCGACCTGGCCCAGGTCGAGGCGGTGGTGGCGCGGGCCACCGAGCGCTTCGGCCGGCTGGACGTGCTGGTCCAGAACGCCGGCGTGCTGTCGCCCAACGGCCGGATCCACAACCTGGCCACCGAGGACTGGGAACGCGCCTTCCGCGTCAACGTGCTCGGCGCGGTCAACGCCATCCGGGCCGCGGTGGCGGTGATGCGCCCGCAGCGCTCGGGCTCCATCGTGCTCACCGCCTCGGTCGCCGGCCTGACCGCGTGGTCGCACGCCGCGCCCTACTGCGCCACCAAGGCAGCGGTGATCCAGCTGGCCAAGGTGGCGGCGGTGGAGTACGCCCGCGACGGGATCCGGGTCAACTGCGTGTGCCCGGGGACGTTCCGGTCGGCCATCCACGACGACCTCCCGCCCGAGGCGCTCGACGCCATCGCGGCCCGCCATCCCCTGGGGCTGGGCGCGGCTTCGGACCTGGCCGGCGTGTACTCGTACCTCGCCGGCGACGCCTCGCGCTGGACCACCGGCTCCGCCCTGGTGGTCGACGGCGGCTACTCGGCGCCTTGATGGATGCCGTGCAGGAAGATGTCGGCGAACGGCTGGGCCACGGCGCGGGCCGACAGCCGGCCGCCCGGCTTCAGCCACAGGTACGTGTAGTTGTGCATGCCCAGCCATGCCCGGGACGCCAGCCAGGGGTCGACGGCGCGGAACTCCCCCGTCTCGACGCCCTCGCGCAGGACGGCCTCGACCTGGCGTTCGTAGGCGCGCCGCCGCTTGCGGAACCGCTCGGCCCGCTCGCCGGTGAGCGCCGGGAACTCGTGCAGGAAGACCCAGACATGGTCGGGGTAGCGGTGGATCACGTCGAGCAGCTCGTCGCCGAGCCTGGCCAGCTGCTGCGACGGCGACCCGCCGGCCTCGGTCACTCGCGCGGCGCCGCTCGCCACCTCGTCCATGACCCGGTCGTGGATGGCGGCGAGCAGCTCCTCCTTGGAGCCGATGTAGTGGTAGAGCGCGCCCTTGCCCAGCCCGTTCGCCGTGCACAGCTCGGCGATGCCGGTGGCGTGGTAGCCCTGCCGGGCGAACACGCCGGCGGACGTGTCGACGATGGCGTCGCGGCGCGCCTGCCAGCTGGCCCTCCGTCGGGAACCACCGGTCGCTTCGGCCATGGGCATCAGGGCGACGCTATCAATAGCCTGACCGGTCGGTACACCCGTTGGACCACGTTGCGCGAGGGGAAGCCGCGATGACACAGCCGATGCAGGCGGACATGAACTGGTTCGCGGTGCTCGCCCACCATGCGCGCCGCACTCCCGACCAGGCGCTCACCGTGTTCCGGGGCGAGACCATCAGCTACGGGCAGATGGCCGAGCGCGCCGCCTCGCTGGCCGCCGGCCTGGCGGAGCGAGGTGTCGCCCGGGGCGAGGTAGTGGCCCTCCTCTCCTACAACTGCCCCGAGTTCCTGGAGACGGTGTTCGCGGCCAACTACCTCGGTGCCATCGCCATGCCCGTCAACTGGCGGCTGGCGGCGCCCGAGGTGCGCTTCATCCTGGAGCACTCAGGGGCGCGTGCCCTGGTGTGCGACGAAGCCCTCTTCGGCCTCGGCCGCGAGGCGACCAAGGGCCTGGAGGCGACGCTGCTGCGGGCGTGCATCTCGCCGGCCGCCGCCCACGGCTGGATCGCCCTCCCCGACCTCCGCATCGCGGCCGGCCGCGTCGAGCCGGTCCCCGCCGCGCCCGACGACATCCACCGGCTGATGTACACCTCGGGCACGACCGGCCGCCCCAAGGGCGTCATGCTCACCCACGCCAACCTGGCGTGGAAGAACATGGCCCATCTCGTCGAGTTCGGCTTCACCTCCGCCGACCTGGGGCTCGCCTGCGGGCCGCTCTACCACGTCGGCGCCCTCGACCTCACCACCACGACGCTGATCGCCGCGGGGGCGACGGTCATCATCCACCGGGCCTTCGACGCCGCCGAGGTGGTCGACGAGCTGGAGCGCTCCCGGGTGACCACGGTGTGGCTGGCGCCCGCCATGGTCAACGCCATCATGGCCCTGCCCGACGTCTCCCAGCGCGACCTCTCGTCGGTGCGAGTGATCATCAACGGTGGCGAGAAGATGCCGATCCCGCTCATCGAGCGGATCCAGCGCACCTTCCCGTCGGCCTGGTTCGCCGACGCCTACGGCCTGACCGAGACCGTGTCCGGCGACACCTTCCTCGACCGCGCCAGCATCGTCACCAAGCTCGGCAGCGTGGGCCGCGAGTGCCTCTACCTCGAGCTCGACGTGTGGGACAAGGATCAGCGCTCGGTGCCTCCGGGCGAGCGGGGCGAGATCGTGCTGCGAGGCCCCAAGGTGTTCAAGGGCTACTGGCGCGACCCCGAAGCCACCGCCACCGCCTTCGCCGGCGGCTGGTTCCACACCGGCGACATCGGTGTGCGCGACGAGGACGGCTACCTCTGGATCGTCGACCGGCTCAAGGACATGATCGTCTCGGGCGGCGAGAACATCGCCGGCTCCGAGGTCGAGCGCGTGCTCTACGAGCACGAGTCGGTGCTGGAGGCAGCCGTGGTCGCCCGGCCCGACGAGCGCTGGGGCGAGGTCCCGGTGGCCTTCGTCGTCCTGCGCCCGGGGGCCGCCGCCACCGCCGACGCCCTCCTCGACCACTGCCGCGCCCAGCTCGCCCGGTTCAAGGTCCCCCGGGCCATCACCTTCCTCGACGCCCTGCCCCGCACCCCCTCCGGCAAGGTGCTCAAGCGCGAGCTGCGAGCCGGCTGAGGGCGTCCTCGGAGCGCTGGGTCATCCACGGCGAGCCGTGCTCCCGGTGGCGGGCCAGGCCCGCGGCCAGGAGGTCGCGGGCCGCGTCGAGTCGCCCACATGTCGTGGCCGCAAGCCCAGCGGCGTGGGCTGCGGTGCCGCGGTAGCACAGGCCGGGATCGACGATCGTCATGTGGGCCACCGGGCGCAGGCACTCGTGGACCACGTCGGCCAGGGCCCGGCTACCGGCGAGGTAGGCGGCGTCAGCCAGCATCGACAGCGTGGGCAGCCAGTAGCCGTCGCGCTCCACGCCGGCCACAGCCTCGGGCCCGATGGCGGTCAGCTCCGCCGCGGCTTCGTCGAGCCGACCGACCCGGGCGAGCGCGTCGGCGTGCGCGGCCTTGACCGCCAGCGCCATCGATGGGACCGGCCAATCGAGCGGAGCCGGGGCACGCACCTGCGACGGCCCCGACAGGAGGTCGATGATGCCGAGGTACCCCATCTCCATCAGCGCCGTGTCCCCGGGCTCGACATCCACGACGTCGCTCCGCGCCCGGGTCACCGCGACCGCCGCCCGCGCCGCGGGCCAGTCGCCGGCGACGGTGGCGCGCAGGACCCCGACGATGGAGGCGGAGAACCGGGCGACGGGATCGCGACAGGCCGAGGCCTCGGCCTCCAGCTCGTCGAGCGCCCGGCAGGCGCCGGCCACGTCCCCGTCCGTCACTCGCAGGCGCGCCACGATGGGCAGCGCCCACCGTCGCCAGGGCTGGAGGGGATCCTGTGTGGCCAGCCTCATCAGCTCGTCGGCCCACGCCCAGTGCTCGTCCTGCCGCCGCGGATCCCAGACGATGACGGCGAGGGCGTACAGGGCGCCGGCCAGGAGGTCCGGCTGGCCGAGCGCCCGGGCGATGGCCAGGGCTCGGGCCGCGTCCGCCTCGGCCTCCGCATCCGGGACGTGATGGCTGCGGACGACAGCCAGCCGCGCCATCAGCCGGGACCGCAACGGGGTCGGACCGACCGGGACCTTCTCGACCGCCTCGGCCAGCAATGACACGGTCTCGCCGGTGGCGTCGAGGCTCGTGCGCCAGCCGTCACCAGCCGCCCCCAGCGCCGCCTCGGCGAAGCGGCGGAGATCGCCGGCATCCCGGGCCAGGCCGGCCGCGACGATGAAGGCGGCCACGGCAGCCCGGTGATCGCCCCGCTCGATGGCCGCCAGGGCCTCGTCCCGCCGCCGGTCCGATCGGGAGACGGGATCGGGCCGGCCCGCCACCGGGGCGGCTGCCTTGTCCCGGAGCAGCGACTCGTAGGCCTCGACCAGCTCCGGCCCGGGTGACACCCCGATCTCGACCGCCAGGATGTGGCGGGCGCGCTCGAACGCGCGCAGGCCGTCGGCCCGGCGGTCGGCACGCTGGTACGCGACCAGGAGCAGGGCCCACCGCCGCTCGCGCAGGGGCGCGGCGGCCACCAGCGCCTCGAGCTCCGGGATCAGGTCGCCGGGCGAGCCCTCCACCAGCGCCGCCTCCCAGCGGGCCTCGACGCTGGAGCGCCACAGCTCGTCCAGCTGCACCCGCCGAGCGTCGGCCGGGGACCAATGGCCCAGCTCGGCCAGGGGGGCGTCCCCGCACCAGGCCAAGGCCGCGTCCCACGACGCGACCGAGCCGCCCCTCGACCGCTCCGCGGCGCGGACCGCGTCCTCGAAGCGCTCGATGTCCAGCGCGACGTCGGGACCGAGCCGGTAGCCGTTCTCGACGGTCTCGACGACCGACCGGCCAAGCTTGGCCCGCACGCGCAGGACGTTGTTCTGGATCGTCTTGCGCATCGAGGCGGGGGCGTCGCCGCCCCACAACGCATCGCCCAGCGAGTCGACGGACACGGCGGACGGTCGCCGGACCGCGAGTGCGGCCAGCAGCCGGCGCTCCATCGGCCGCAGGCACGCCGCGGGGTCGGCGTCGTCTGCGGTACGGGACTGCCCGAGGACCCGCACCAACACGGGGCCACCGTACCAACGCCGGCTGCGACCGTCCTGAGACCGGCGTGCGACCGGTCGGCGCGACCGTGCGGCCGAGGAGCACCTGTGAGGAGGAAGCCATGGGATCGCACTTCACACGCCGGCTGGGGATCACCGCCGGGACGCTGCTGCTGGTGGCGGGCGCCCCGCCCACGCTGGCCGACACGCCGGACGGCGGCCACGGGACCCGGCCCGTCGCGTTCGACTCGACGGTGCAGATCGTGGGGGGCGACAGCGCCTGCGACCCGACCGATCCGGCCCGTTGCGCCGGGACGTTCCGCGCCATCCGCACCTTGAGCGGCGACCTCACCGGCACCGCCTACGCCGCCGGGAGCGCGGTGCTGATGAGCGACGGCACCTACCAGGGCCAGTCGGTGGTCCAGTTCACCGGCGACGTCGCCGGCTGTGGCCACGGGACGCTGATCATGCTCGAGGAGGGTGTGCTCGACCCCGTCACCGGCGCCGCGCCCGGCACCTGGACGATCGTCGCCGGCCGGGGCACCGGTGACCTCGCGGCGACATCGGGCGCCGGCACCGGCGGCACGCCCGCCGGAACGACCGGCACGATCCGCTGCGGCTGAGGCTGAGCGCCGGCCGTCAGCCCGGGGCGGCGGCGCGGTGGCGGCGGGGCCGGTAGATGGCGGTGTGGCGGATCTGAGCCGCCACACCGCCGTCTCCCCCGAGCACTCCGACGTCGAGCTCGACGAACCGGTGGCCCTTGTGCTCCCACTCGCGGGTGACCGTCGCCCGGGTGGCGACCACCTCGCCGTCGCCCACGGCCGCGTGGTGCTGCACGACCGACTCGACATGGATCCACGGCCCCAGCACGACGTTGCGCGACAGCACGTAGTTGGCGTCGCGCAGCAGCCAGCCGGGATGGGCGACCTGCCGGGCCTGGTACAGCGGCAGCGTCTCGCAGACGTCGGCGAGGTACTCCCCCGCCCGGTCGGCGACGAACCGGTGCGCGTCCAGCCCCAGAGCCGTGCCCGGCACCAGCGCCTCGGGTGACGCCGGCGGCGGGTCCGGGGCCGGCTCGACCACCGACCAGTGGGGCGGCGGAGCGGGCACGCCCTCGGCCGGCAGCCCGGCCTCGCCGGTGGCGCAGGTGTCACCGGCGGCGTTGCGCACCTCCAGCGCCACGCTCGTCCCGGCCCCGGCGTCGAGCACCGGCTCGCCGGGAAGGACCACGATCTCGTCGCCGTCGTACACCGGGGTCAGGAACCGCGCCCGCATCGTGCCCCGCGCCAGCCAGTCTTCGCCCCAGGCCTCGGCCGGGACGTGGGTCATGTAGGCGTACACGTCCACTCCCGGCACCAGCCCGCCTCCGAACCCGTACTCCCGCGCCACCGTGTCGTCGTGGATCCGGTTGCTCGACGCCGTCGCCGTGTTGTGCGCTCGGAGGCGGTACTCGTGCATCCGCGCAGTCTGGCACCCCCGCTCGGTCACGGTCGGATGGCTCCCGGCCGGGTGGTGACCGGCGCGGCCCAGTCGGCCGCGTTGCGCAGAAGGATCTCGGTCGCCGGCTCGGCCGGCGCCCCCAGCTCGGCCAGCATGCCGGTGAGCCGATCGACCGCCGCGGCGGTGGCCGAGCGGTCGCCCGCCTGCATGTGCGCCGCGACCGCCAATCGGTGGGCCCGCTCGCCATAGGGGTCCGACGCCAGCACCCGCTCGGCCAGGGTGGCGGCGGCGCGGGCGGACCCGCCCACCAGCTCCAGCTCGCCCAGGGTGACGGCGGCCTCCGCCAGCCGGGTCTCGAGGTGGCGGGAGACGTGGTCGAGCTCGGCAACCCGGTCGAGGTCGGGCAGGGCGCGACCGTGCCACAGGCCGGCGGCGGCCCGCAGGTGCTCGATCCTCCGGGCGGCATCGCCCTCGCGGCGGGCGGCCTCGGCCCGGGCCAGATGGTCCTCCGCCTCCCACAGGTCGACCTCCAGGCCGGGCACGTCGGCCAGCTGGAGCAGCTGGGTGTCGCCTCGCACGAAGTACGGCGACGACCCCTGGGCCCGGTCCGGCTCCAACACCCGCTGGAGGTGGCGCAGCGTCACACGAAGGTTGGCCCGGCCCCGGCTCGGGTCGAGGTCGGGCCACACCACGTCGACGACCCGGTCCCGGCTCACCGTGCGCTCGGCCACCAGCAGGCTCAACAGCTCGCGCACCCGGGTGCGGTGAACCTCTGGTGCGTCGACGGCGCGGCCGTCCGAGCGGACCTCCAGTGACCCCAGCACGCGGATGCGGACCACGGCCGCGGGCCGGGCCGGCAAAGCCCGCAGCACCGCCGCCGCCCCGCGGCGCAGCGCGGCGTCGGGGCCGTCCAGCCACCGGGTCACCTCCCTGATCACGCCCTCGCCGAACAGGTCGGCCAGCACCACGGCGAGGTCCGAGCCCCACGCCTGGCCCGAGGCCGCGGCCCGGCAGGCCAGCTCCACCGACCACGCCAGCGGCAGCGCGGTGGTCACCGCCGGCGGCGACACGGCGGTCCGGGCGGCGACCCGGCCGGCGCGGGCGTCGACCAGGAGCCGGGCGGCGGCCAGCGCCTGGCGCTGGGACGGCCCGACGCTGGTCGCGTCCCAGTCGCGCCGCAGCTCGGGCGAGCACACATAGGGGACGGCCGGGGTGCGGCGCAGGAACGTGTCGGTCACCCGGTCCCGCGGCCCGGCCGCCAGGAAGTCCGCGATCACAGCCTCGGCCCGACCGTCGTCGTGGTCGACCACCGCCCCGCACGCCCGGGCCACGACCACCTGGGCGCCGTCCGGGCCGGCCGCGGTGGCAAAAGGCGACGTGGCGAGCTCCTCGAGCGCGTCGTGCACCATCCCAACCTGATCGGCCGACGCCGCCAGCACTGCGGTCAGCGCCGCCCGCTCGAAGCGGTCTCGGTCGCCGAGCCGGAAGTAACGGTCCGGGGTCGCGTCGCCGGCGAGGGCGGCGAGCCCCGAGGGGTCGCCGTCCAGCCAGCGGGCCACCCCGTAGAGCTCTCTTGGACTGTCCATGCCCCGGACCGAGTCCCGGCCGGCCACCAGGGCGGCCGCCTCGGACGCCCGCCCGGCGAGCACCAGCATGTGCCAGTGGAAGCGGGTGAGAGCCCCGGGCACCTCGGCCGGGGGCAGCCCCGGCGCCGGCCGGGCCAGCAGCGTCAGGGCGCGGTCGATGTCACCCTCGACCGCGGCCGCGGCCGCGTCGACCGCGGTCACCAGCAGGTTCAGGATGGGCTCGTCGCTCTCGTCGGCCAGCCCCCGCGCCCGGACCGCGAGCATGAGCAGGTGGCCGAAGTCGTCCCGCGCGTTGGCGGCGAGCGCGGCCAGGGCGATGGCGACGCCTTCGCCCACCGGGTCGCCGGTGTCGCGGAAGCGGTCGGCCAGCGCGTCGAGCGTCGCGTTCGACGGCTCCGACGTGACCCGAGCGTGGGCCAGCGCGCAGGTCAACAGCTCGGTCGCCGGGGGAACCTCGCCGTTCGGGCGCGCCGGGCGGCGGGCGGCCAGCCAGGCCTCGGCCACGTCGACGGGCAGGCTCCCCAGCGTGCTGCGCACCAGGTCGACCGTGGCGCGGTCCAGGGCCTCGTCGTCGCCCAGACGCAGGGCGATGGCACCCGCCGCGATCGGGTCGCCCCGGGCGGCCACGGCGGCGATCACCCGTTGCGACATGGCGGCGACGTCGAACGGCGTACCCAGTGCCTCCAGATACGGGGTCCACAGGTCGTGGGCCACCAGACGGTCACCGATCCGGTGGACGAGCGGGGCCCGGGCCAGGAAGCCCTCGTGGTCGAAGGGCCGCTCGATGACCGCCTCGACCTCGTCGAGCCGCGACGGCCCGAGCAGGCACAGGGCCAGCAGCACCACGCGGTCGTCGGGCCCGAGCGAGCGGATCACCTCCTCCCACAGGTACTCGTCGACCGACCGCCGGGGCGACACCAGCGCCAGCCGCACCAGCGCAGGCCAGCCGGCCAGGTCGAGCTCGGGCGGCGCCGCGCCGAGGTTGGCGGCCAGGGCGCCCACCTCGGCATCGTCGAAGCGGAGCGCGTCGGCGTCGATCTCCGCGATGTCCCCGGCCGCTCGGAACCGGGCCAGCGCCAACTCGGGCAGCCGGCGCCCGCACAGCACGAGATGGAGGTTCGCCGGCGCCCGCCGCAGCAGCTCGTCGATGCAGCCGACCCCCGGATCGGGTAGCAACTCGACGTCGTCGAGCACGAGCGAGACATGCAGCGGCGCCCGGTCGGTCACCACCGCGAACAGCCGGGCCAGCGGCGGACCCTGCCCCGGCCCGGCGGCGAAGGCGTCCTCCACCGAGGCCGCCAGGCGTTCGGGGCTCTCGCACCCGGCCCGGCACGAGAGCCAGCCCTCGATGCCGCGGGGCCGGGCCCGGTTGGCCCGCAGGGCCTGGCCCAGGGCGACCGACTTGCCGAACCCGGCCCCGGCCACGACGGTGGTGACGGTGCGGTCCCAGCGGGCGTCCAGCCGGCCGAGCACGCCCGAGCGCACGACAGCGTGGGCGACGTTGGGCGGTGACTCGGTGCGCACCATGGCCTCTCCTCGGCGGACAGGATCGCATGCCCAGGCCTCGCCGCGACACCATCGCCCGTTAGCGGTTCGATAACGGGCACCTGCCCACGCTCACCGCATGGAACATGCGGTGGGCGGCGGGGCCGCGGCGAGCACGCTCGTCCGGCCGGCGGAGCATCCTCCGATCCCTCGGGCCGAGGTGGTGGGGATCGACGAGGCGGTCCCGGTCCTGGGCGGGGCCCGGGTCCCGTATGTGAACCTCGACCACGCGGCGACCACGCCGGCCCTGCGCCGGGTGACGGACGCGGTGGCCGAGCTGCTGCCGCTGTACTCCAGCGTCCACCGGGGCACCGGCTACAAGTCGCGGGCCAGCACTGCCGCCTACGAGCGGTCCCGGAGGGTGGTAGGCAGCTTCGTCGGCGCCGACCCCGACCGCGACACGGTCGTGTTCGGGCGGCACACCACCGATGCGGTCAACCTGCTCGCGGGATCTCTGGCGATCGAGCCCGACTCGGTGGTGCTGACCACCCAGCTCGAACACCACTCCAACGACCTGCCGTGGCGGGCCCGGGCGCGGACCGTGGCCGTGCGCGCCCGGCCCGACGGCACGCTCGACGAGGAGGACCTCGACCGCCGGCTGGCCCGCCATGCCGGCCGGGTGGCGCTGCTGGCGGTGACCGGCGCGTCCAACGTGACCGGAGTGGTCCCCCCGGTCCACGACCTCGCGGCCCGCGTCCACGCCGCCGGCGGGCTCATCCTGGTCGACGCCGCCCAGCTGGCCGCCCACCGCCCCATCGACATGCGCCCCCACGACGATCCCGGGCACCTCGACTTCGTAGCCCTGTCGGGCCACAAGGCCTACGCCCCCTTCGGCTCCGGCGCCCTGATCGGCCGGCGCGACGTGTTCCTCCCCCGCCCCCACCAGCCCGGCGGCGGCACGGTACGGGCGGTCACGGCCGACCAGGTGGTGTGGGCCGATCTCCCCGACCGGGAGGAGGGCGGCAGCCCCAACGTGGTGGGCGCCGTCGCCCTGGCCGCCGCCGTCATCCGGCTGGCGGAAGCCGGTCTCGATCGCATCGCCCGCCACGACCAGCGGCTCACGGCCTACGCCCAGGACCACCTGAGCCAGGTCCCCGGCGTGCGTCTCTACGGCCCGGCCGGCGAAGGCGCCGCCGCCTCCAAGGTCGGTGTCGTCCCGTTCACCCTCGCCGGCCTCGACCCCGGGCT
>Ga0111539_10006011_pt1 | contig 15687 bp, 6 predicted proteins | sample RhiMethybrSRZTD1_FD_79667 | JGI IMG/M metagenome (GOLD analysis project Ga0111539, IMG submission 79667) | Populus rhizosphere microbial communities from Tennessee, USA - Rhizosphere MetaG P. TD hybrid SRZTD1 (version 2) (version 2) | ecosystem: Host-associated > Plants > Roots > Rhizosphere >... | reverse complement strand
TCGAGTCCGAGCTGTTTGGATACGAGCGCGGCGCCTTCACGAGCGCGCACCAGGCAAAGCCCGGCCAGATCGAACTGGCGTCGGGTGGCGTGTTGTTCCTCGACGAGGTGACCGAGATGAGCCTCTCCGCGCAGGCGAAGTTCCTGCGCGTGCTGCAGGAACGCGAGTTCCTGCGCCTCGGCGGCACGCGGCTCGTCAAGGCGAACATCCGGGTGATCGCCGCAACCAACCGCGACCTGCGGAAAGCGGTGGAGCGTGGCAGCTTTCGCGAAGACCTGTTCTACCGTCTCGGTGTCTTCGACATCCAGATTCCGCCGCTGCGCGATCGTGCCTCGGACATCATTCCGCTGAGCGACACCTTTCTGCAGGAGATCGGCAGGTCCTTCGCACGACCAGCCGCGGAACTGACACGCGAGGCACGAGCCGCGCTTCTCCAGTACGAGTGGCCCGGCAACGTGCGAGAGCTTCGCAATGTCTTGGAACGGGCAGCGATCCTCTGTGAAGGCGGGCCGATCGACGTGAGCCATTTGCGGCTGCAATCCGGCGCGACGTCACTCCGCGATGACACCACCGATCTGAGCGTCGTCGAACGCACCACGATTGCGAAGGTCTTGAACGATTGCCGCGGAAACAAATCGAAGGCCGCACGGAGACTTGGGTTGTCGCGCACGCAGCTTCACATGCGGGTTCGAAAGTATCGACTCGAGGAAGCCGTGAGCGCGTAATCGCGAAGCAGTGCCGTGTGGTGAGGAGGTGACCCATGCGTTGGTCGAATCGAATGAAGCGGAATAGGGAACAAGAGCGGCAAGAAGTCGATGACAAGATTGACGTCGAACTCCATTCGGTTGGTCTCCAGCACTTCGGCGCGGCGATCGCGCAAAGGATGGCGCTGATCGAGGTGCTTGCGGCCAGGTTCAACAACGATTCGAGAACGATACGGCGGATATGCCTGGAGGTACTGGACCGCATAGCGCGTATCCTCGAACCCGAGCTTCAATCCACGCTGGATGCAGATAGCAGGCGTGACATGTCGATCGCCGCTTATCTCCACGATATCGGCAAATCGGGACCGTTCGGCGCACCACAGGGAACCCAAGAAGCCGTCGTCAAACTCTACGCGGTGGAGAATGTCGCGGATCCTGATCAGACGATTGCTGACACGGCGCGCGCCAACTTCTCTTCCGAGGACGCGGAAAACATGCTCGAGCGTCTCGGCTCCTGTGGCCTGCGTTCACTCGACACCATGCGCGCATTCTGGGATCGTCATGGTTACTGGACGCACGACATTCTCGAAGCTGATGCGGAAGCCATACCAGTCCGGGCGAGGGTTATCGCAGGGAGCCATCATATGGATAGGGGGATAGATCCTTATGAGTTTTCGAGTGATGACTACGTGGACAGGCTTGAAAACAGGATTCTTATGGCTGTTGACAAGTACCAAGCCGCCATGGCTCGAAGTCTGAAAACTCACGGTGAAGCAATGGAAATGATCAAGGGAATACTTTCTTCGAAGTACGGACACGATGTGATCATGAACGATGTGCTGAAGGTTGTTGATGAAGTTGGAAGAGAGGAGACACTTCTCGCGGAAGCTGCATGAGATCGTGACTGCGACAGTACTCCATGAAGTCCCGCTGTAATTGATCGCCTTCGGTGCCCGCCTGCAGGAACTGCCTTCGCAACGGAGCGGCAAAAGATACGACATGCGGGTGCCCGTCTCAGCGACGGGGCGCCGCGGCGAGGCTGCGCAACTTCTCAAACGACTTGAAGGCGTCGCCGATCCGATCGGTTCCGATCGCATCCTGCAGCGCCGGCGCCGACGAATGGACGGTGCCCTCGTGCGCACCCGCCGCGTGTGACCGCACGCACCGCACGAAAACACACAGCGTACGCACGGCGGCCGCAAGAACGACGCGTATTTCGGTGTGTCTGCCGGGAATCGCGCGCTGGCATCGCCGTTGCCCTCTCCCGGCGCGTAACGGTCCGGACCTCACCGGAGTAGACAGACGAACTCGAAGAGAGGGGATATGCGGAAGGTTCGTGGCGGTGGGACGAACGTGAGAAAGATGTGCGTGGGCCTGATCGCCCTGGCGTGCTACGCGTTGGCGCCCGGGACGATCGCGTATGCCCAGGAAACCATCAATCAGGCCACGATCAGCGGGCGCGTGCTCGACCCGCAAGGCGCCGCGGTTCCTGGCGCGACGGTCAGCGTGCGCCAGACCGACACGAACGTCACGGTCGAGGCCGTCAGCGAGGCCGACGGGCGCTTCCGCTTTCCGTACCTGAAGATTGGCCCCTATGAGCTGGAGGCGAAGCTCCAGGGATTTAAAGACAACGCACGCACGTTGGTCTTGAGCGCCGGCTCCGCGTTCGATATCTCGATCTCCCTGGAAGTAGCCGGCATTGACACTGCTGTGACGGTCGTCGCTGACAGCCGAGTGCTCGAGACGGCGCGCAGCCAGATCGCGGGCACGGTTCCACAGGCGGAGATCCACAATCTGCCGATGAACGGCCACAACTTTCTCGACCTGGCGCTGCTCGTGCCCGGAGTGTCACCCACGAACACGAACAGCACACAGCTCTTTGCCGAGACCTCCGCCGTTCCCGGACAAGGCCTCTCGATCGCCAGCCAGCGCAACCTCTCCAACAGCTTCATCGTTGACGGCGTGTCGGCCAACGACGATGCCGCGGGGCTCAGCGGGATGACGTACGGCGTCGACGCCATCGAGCAGTTTCAAGTGGTGACAGGTGGGGGCCAGGCTGAACTCGGCCGCGCCCTCGGCGGCTATGTCAACGTCGTCACGAAGAGTGGCACTAACGCGCGGCACGGGTCGCTCTATGGCTTCTTTCGCGACGATGCCTTCAACGGCAAGAACGCCTTGACTAATACGAAGCTACCGATGGATCAGCACCAGTTTGGGGTCAGCCTCGGCGGACCGTTGCGGCGGAACCGTACGTTCTACTTCACCAACGTCGAGCGAAAAGTGCTCGATCAGACCGGCGTCGTGAGCATCACGTCAGAGAACGTTGCGACGATCAACCCGAGACTGGCACAGGTGGATTACCCGGGACTCCCTGTGGAAACTGGCATCTACGCCAACCCCGTGCACAGCTCAAACGCTCTCGGCAAGATCGATCATCAGTTCAGCGGGGCCGATCAGTTGAGCGTGCGCTACGCGCTCTATGACGTGACCTCGGACAACGCACGCGGGGCCGGCAACCTGAACGCGCCATCCGGATCGACCGGATTGGACAACCGCGACCACTCGCTCGCGATCAGCAACGTCTGGATGATCTCCTCGAATACGGTGAGCGAAACTCGCGTGCAGATCGGCCACAGCGACCTGCAGGCGTACTCGACGGATCAGATCGGACCTCAGGTGTCGATCACCGGTGTGGCCACGTTCGGCACGTTTTCGAGCAGCCCCACCAGGCGCGAGAACACACTCTACCAGGCGGTCAGCAACCTGTCACACCGCGCTGGGGCACATGCGCTGCGTGCTGGCGTGGATTTTCTTGTCAACGACGACACGATCACATTCCTGCGCACCTTCCGGGGCAGCTATACGTTCTCGTCGATGGCGAACTTCCTAAGCGGCAACTACAACGGCTACGCGCAGACCTTCGGTGATCCCGTCGTGAACCAGAAGAATCCGAACGTCGGCGTCTATGCGCAGGACGAGTGGCGCGCGAGCTCGCGGCTGACGCTCAATCTCGGCGTTCGCTACGACCTGCAATTCCTCGACGCGATCCATACCGATACCAACAACGTGTCGCCACGGGCGGGCTTTGTGTGGGCACCGACAGCGTCGCACGACTTCCTGGTCCGCGGCGGGGCGGGTGTCTTCTTCGACCGGGTGCCGCTGCGTGCCGTGGCGAATGCGCTCTTGTCCGCTGGGAACACGACCGACGTCACGCAACTGCGCCAGCCGCAGGTGTCTGGCATCCTGCCGACGCAGGCCGGCGCTCCCGTCTTTCCCAACATCCTGCCGGACCGTCTGCCCTCCACGGCCCTCGTGTCGATCACGACGATGGACAAGGATCTGCAGAATGCGTACTCGAAGCAGGCGAACATCGAGATCGAGCGAACGCTCGGCGGTAGCCGGACCCTCAGCGTCGGGTATCAGTATTTCCGCGGTGAGAACCTGCTCATGTCTATCAACCAAAACGTGCCGACGTGCGTGGCGGCGGGCACCAACAACGGATGCCGGCTGGTGTCGGCCTACATGAACAACAGTCAATATCGAGGCGCCGGCGACTCGAACTATCACGGTCTGCACGTGACCTACCTGCAGCGACCCAAGGACTGGTCCTCTGTCAGGGTCAGCTACGCGTTGTCGAAGTCCATGAACAACCTCGGGGAAGCGTTCTTCAGCTCGCCGACCGATCCCACGAATGTCATGAAGGACTGGGGCCGCTCCGACAACGACCAGCGCCACCGGCTCGTCATCAGTGGGTCTATCAACTCGCCGATGACGTCCGCCACGACCACCTGGGAGCGCATCAGCCATGGGTTTCAGGCCAGCTCGATGATGCAGTACTACTCGTCGCTGCCTTTCAACATCGTGTCCGGCGTCAATAGCCTGCAAACAACCGCAGGACGGCCATTCGCGGATGGATCGATATCGACGCCGAACTTCGACGTTCGGCAGGTCGACTTCATTCCGAGGAATGCAGGCAAGGGCAGTGACTTCTTCACCGTGAGTCTCCGAGTCAGTCGTGGGTTCCGGCTCTCCGGCGGGACGCGTGTCGAGGGGTTGGTCGAAGCGTTCAATCTGACCGATCGGGTGAACCCAATCACACGGAATACGACGTTTGGATCAGGATCGTATCCGTCGAATCCCGTCTCGTCCTTCAACGCCGTGACGGCGGTGGGTGATCCGAGGACCGTTCAGTTCGGCGTGAGGTTCATTTTCTAGAAGTATTCCTCATGCCTTCGCGATTCGGGACAACCACGAACGTCTCTGTGCTGTCGCGAAAGCAGTGCGGGCAGGAATGCGCAACTCTACCTCGGTGCCGGAATCTATTTCGCTCCACACTGCCAAGGTGCCTCCTGTAAGTGTGGCGCGTTCCCGCATGCCGCTCAATCCATAGTGTCCCTCACGGCCCTCACCTGAAAGAACCGCTGGATCGATACCTTTTCCATCGTCACGAATGCGCAATCGAAATTGCGCGTTGTCATAGCGAATCTCAACCTCGACGCGCTTTGCGCGCGAGTGCCTGAACGCGTTGCGAAGCGCTTCCGCTGCAATCTTGTACACCTCGTCACGGAGAATGGGACGCAGCTTTTGCGGCTCGCCCTCAACCGCGACATGGAACGCAGGTTGGTGGTCGGTTGAGTCCTTCGTGAGTTCTTGTCCGAGAGTGCTGATGGCCGTGGCGAGATCGTTGCCCTGAATCGTGGAATCCCGCAATCCTTGCACGGCATCCCGGCCTTCAGTCACTGCATCGGCCACCTGCTGAATCGTGCTATCCAGCATTTCGTGCGCGACAGTCGGACGGTCTTCGAGCAATTGGGAAACGGTGTGGAGGCGCAGCAATACACCGTGGAAGCTCTGAAGCAGCGTGTCGTGAAGGTCGCGCGCGATGCGCGTCCGCTCGCTCACCCGCGCGTCGAGCGAGCGATCGAACTGCCGCGCGATGTGTGCGACGCGCAGTCGGTAGGCCTGCCACAGGAGGGCCGCGGTTGCGATGACGAGAAGCGCGGCGAACCAGCGCGTCTGGTAGTACGCCGGCGCAATGGAGAACTCCAGCGTCGCGCCGGTGTCATTCCATACGCCGCTGTTGTTGCTCGCGGTGACGCGAAAACGGTACGGGCCAGGCGGAAGATTCGAATACTGCACCCGCCGATCGTTGACGATCTCCTTCCAGTCGGGGTCCTGTCCTTCGAGCATGTAACGGAACCGCACCTTCTCAGGGGCGGTCAGGCTCAGCGCCGTGTAATCGATCGCGAGATTTCGGGTGCGCGGTGGCAGCCGTAGCCCGTTCGTCGCGTCGTAGATCTTGTCGTCGGCAGTGACTTGCTCAATGTGGACCGGTGGCGGAAGTTTGTTGAAGGCGAGATGATGCGGATCGATTACGCTGACACCACCGGGACGCAAGAACCACAATGTGCCATCCGCGGATTTTGCAACATTTGCGCTGTAGCCGCCCGGGAACCGGCGACTCGTGACTCCATCCGAACTGTCAAACAGTGCCGCCTGTATCGTCTGCTTTGGATTGGAGGCCCAGGCGTCCAAGTCAGACTGTGCGATGCGCACCAGACCGCAAGCCGTGTACAGCCAGACCGAATCAGCGTCATCTTCCATCATCCAGTGGACCATGTTGCATGGCAGTCCGTTCCGACTCGTGAGCGTCTGAACGCGGCCGGCTTTGATGCGGCTCAGTCCGCCATCAGTTGCGGCCCAGAGAGAACCGCTCGCATCCGTGTAGAAGGTGCGAACCATTCCCTCTCCCAGCCCTTCGTCGGCTGCGTACGAGGCGCGGATCTGACCGTCGTTGAAATACGCAACGCCACCGTCACGAAAGCCAAGCCATACACCACCCTGCCGAGCATCATGGAGGACCGCAGTAGCCGGTTCTCTGCGCCCGAGCCTGGCCCACGGAATGCGCTCGACCAGACGCGCGTCGAGCAGATGGAACAGTCCCTCCTGATGACTCATCCACAGGTTCCCTGCACTGTCCCCGGTGATGGAATGCACGACCCCGTACGGTACGGACGCTACCGGATCAAACCGGCCAGCCTTTAAAAAGGCGACCCCGCTTTGCGTCCCAACCCAAATTTGCCCGTGGTGGTCCTCAAAGATGGACTCCGCGGTTCTTCCCGGTAACCCGTTGTCGGTAATCTCTCGAACCGTGCGCTTCCAGTCCGCGCCCCTCCCCACGATTAGGCCGGTGGGCTGGGAGGCGCCGCGAACACCACGCTGCGAGCTGTTACGATACACGGTGATTTCGCCTTGTTTCCATTTGTTCAGTCCCTCAGACGTGCCCAGCCAAATACTTCCGTCCCTCGCGGCGAGAATCGACCCTAAGCCTTGGCTGGACAAACCTTGCTGAACAGAAATCGTGGTGATGGCGAACTCGCGAAAACGATCGAGCCCGTCTGTGGTTGCGACCCAAATGCTGCCTTCCCGATCCTCAAAGATAGCGGTAACGGATGCGCCTGACAGGCCGTTGGCTGTGGTGAACAGATCCGCTTTTCCCTCATGGATATGCACCAATCCGCTATCCACCAGGGCGCCGATCCACAGGCCGCGATTCCGGTCCCGAAGCAGCCTGTGGGGTTGGAACTGCAGTCCGGCAGGAAGGGGATTCGCCTCGGTCTTTCCGTTCCGCACCTTTGTGACGCCGCTGTGCGTGGCAACCAAGATTCCGCCGTCATCGCTTTCGACTAGCGCGTAAATTCTCTGCGCCGGATCTGGCATGGGATACAGGCGCGGGGGACCAAGCTTCCATCGCCACAGACCGTTCATCGCTCCCGCCCAGAGATTGCCTCCGCTGTCCTCATAGAGAGGGGTCACTCCGGAGCCGAAACGGCCGTCGGCGCCATCGCATTGAATGTTGCCGCTCTGAATTCTGCAGAGTCTCCCGACAGAAGGCGCCCAACCGGCAACCCATATCGTTCCAGCACGATCCTCGAGCAGCGCTTCTATGACCTGGCCGTCGAGTTCCGGGTAGTGACTCAGCTTGCCATCCTTCCAGCTTGCCAGTCCTCTAAAGGTGCCGATCCAAAGACGCCCGTCGCGCGCGCCTTGCAAGCTTCTGATATCGCTGGTGGGGAGATGCTGCCCTGCCGGTGGCTCCCACGGGACGGCCCTCACGCCATCGAACCGAAGCAACCCAAATTCAATGCCCAGCCAGAGATACCCGTCGGGCGTCTGTGCAATCGCCCGAATGAGACCACTGGGAAGCCCTTCACCGACTTTCCATGCGGTGTGCGCGTACTGACTCACGTCGAGACTGGAGTCCAGCGCGAAGGCATCAGCCCGGCACACGAGGAGCATGCAGGCGGCCATTACAGCGCTTCGTCTCCGATTCGCTCTCTTCATAACTAGAAGCTGTACTTCAGGCCGAGCTGAATCACGCGTTCGGTCTGAGTGAATCCGTAATCACTCGCTGACGTGATCTTTCCGGCCAGCGGGTTGTTGCCGGGTGTCACGACCGGATCGTCAAATTGCGGATTGTTCAGTGCATTGAACAACTCCGCCCTGAACTCCAGTCGATGGCCTAGCCCGATGTCCAGGAACTTCGAAATAACGACGTCCCATTTGTTGGTCCCGCTGCCGCGAATCACTCCCTTTCCCGCGTTCCCGAGCTGACCGGGGGCTGGATTCGCCAGCTGGCTGACGTCAAACCATCGATCGATCGTCCGCTCACCTCGCGGTAGATTCGGATCGCCGAGCAGATTGGCGTGAGATCCGACAAATGGAACGCCGAACGCGGACGGGGTGAGTGACGGACCGTCCTGGAAGGTGCCGATGGCGCCGATTTGCCAATTGCCGGCAACCATTCCCAGCAGATCGTGTCGTTGTCCGAAGAACGGCAGCGCATAGAGCCAGCTCGCCACCAGACGATGCGGCCTGTCGAACACCGACGGACCGTAGTTCGCCTGGACATTCTTGATGGTCTGCAGTCCGGCTCCAGCGCCGAGGGCGACACCGACGCTGCTGACATCCAGGTCGGTGAGCGTCTGCTGGTATGTGTAGGACACGAGCGCGGTGAACCCGTTCGCCAGCCGCCGTTCGAGTCGCGCCTGGAACGCCGCATAATTCGCCTTGCCGCGTGACTCGAAGATATTGACGGTGCCGAGCTCCGGGTAGGGAAAAATCAATTTGAAGTCGGGTGGCTGCGCCGGGAATGGATCGGTCTCGTTGTAGTTGAGCACACCCATCAGGCGCGCGCTCCTGCTACCGTGGTAGGCCGCTTCAAACAGCGTGCTGTTGCTCAGAAGATACTGGACCGACGCATTCCACTGCTGCACCTGACCATCGCGGAGCTCTCGTTGCATGCCGATGCGGTTGTTGGTGGTCAGACGGGTCGCCGACGCCAGAGGATCGTCCACGGTGAACAGCGGTTGCGGGTTTTGCGGATCAGCAGGCCGCACCGTAATGCTGCTGACGCTCCCAAACGGTGCCTGAAACGCAAGCTGGCGATACGAGTTGATGATGTCCGGAGTGTAGAAGATGCCGTAGCCGGTGCGCAGTGTCAGCCGATCGCGTGCCTGCCATGCCAGTCCGATCCTGGGCTCAAAATCCTTGTAGTCGGAATCCACGAGGCTGCGTGGGTAGCCCTCTTGTCCGGGAAACACCTGTTGCCCGGTCGCAAGATCGAAACTGGCGATTTGGTTATCGCGCTCGACTGGCCGGCCGAAGTATTCCCAGCGCAGTCCGATATTCGCCGTCAGACTCCGCGTCAGCCTCCAGTCGTCCTGAACGTACGACGCAAACTGCGCGTACGACAGGTGCGGCGAGAATGGCGTGGTCTGGACTGAATAGCGCGAGGGAAATCCCAGAAGCAGATCGGCCAGCGCATTGAAGCGCGACGTAGCGGAAAACGGCACCGGAGCGCTGAATTGGCCGGTAAACCCGTAGGCGCCGTTCGGCTGCCCCCACTGAACGGTGCTCAAGCGCTTGAGCTGCAGCGTGAAACCGGTTTTGACGCTGTGCGCACCGCGAACCGCAGCGAAGTTGTCGACGATCTGCGCCGCGTCGCTCACCCACTTGAACACCGCGTTGTTCGAGGAGTAGCCGATCTCGGGGTAACCGTCAGGCGTCATCGAGGGTGCGGCCCAGGTCAGCGGATCGGGCGACACTCCTTTGATGCCCAGCTCCTGGATCCAGTTGCGGGTGAACGCGTCGACGGAATGACGCTCACGCCGGAATCGCACGTAACCGACGTTGACCTCGTTGATTGTCGTCGGCGTAAAGGTGTGCACGTTGCCGCCAGCCAGTTGCAGATTGTTCTCCGACTGTTCCTGATCGAATCCGGAAAATGCCGGCGAGAGTGCCTGCCCGGCGCCGCGATCGAATGGCGTGCTGGCCGTGAACCGGCCCCAGATCGCGTCACGTCTTCCAGCCTGATAGTCGACGCGAGCCGCCAGGACATCGTTGTCGGACACACCGCTCGGATGGCCGATGTAGTTTCTCGCGGGGTCCGCGTTGTTCGGAACGGGATACAACGTGGCGAGTGCGGCACCGACCGGGCTGATTCTGTTCGCCGGAATCACATTACCGGGAAAAGGCATTTTGGTGATCGGGTCGACGATCGTCGCCGGCGCTGCACTGAAATCGCCGGCACGTTCCTTCAGCGTCGGTACGAGCGTGGTGGTAGTGACCGCCTGACGACGACGCGTCCTTTCATAGGAGAACATCCAGAACAGTGTGTTTCTGCCGTCGTAGAGTCCCGGCACAACGACCGGTCCGCCGGCGACGAACCCGAACTGATTCCGCTTCAGCGGATCAACCGTGGCGCTGAAGAAGTTCCGCGCGTCCAGCGCGTCGTTGCGCAGGAACTCGAAGAGCGTGACGTGAAAGTCGTTCGAGCCGCGCTTCGACACGACATTGATCACAGCGCCGGAATTGCCGCCAAACTCCGCCGGGTAGTTGGCCGTCTGCACACGAAACTCCGCTAACGAGTCCAGCGGCGGGATCGCCAGGGGATAGTTGTTGAGTTCCTGCCCGCTGACTTCCATGCCGTCAACCAGCACTACCGACGTGTTGTCTCGCTGGCCTCCAACCGAGAACGCAGGGCCGTAATTCGCCTGACGTTGAGTAGCGCTCGCGCGTCCTGCGTTTATCACACCGGCCGACAGAGAGACCAGCTGCATGAAGTTGCGGCCGTTGAGCGGCAGCCCCACAAGGCGCGTGTCGTCGATGACCTGCGACAAGCTTGCGTCCGACGTCTCGAGCAACACAGGTTGGGCGCGGACGCCAATGGATTCGTTGACCGTGCCCACCTGAAGCGCGATGCTGACAACAGCGGTCTGCGCTACTTCGAGAGCGACATCCTCAATCACCACTTTCTTGAACCCGGGTTGTTCGGCTTCAATCCGGTAAGTACCGAACGGCAGTGTCCGGAATTCGAAAGATCCCTCCGCGTTTGTCCTTTGCTCCCGTCTTTGATCTGTCGCCTCGTCTACCAACGTCATTTGAACGTCGACGACGACGGCTCCGGTCGGGTCTTGCACGGTCCCGCGAATCACGCCCGTCGCGGTCTGCGCGAGCACGAGAGATGCCGTGGCAAGGAACAACAATGCCGCCACGAGAGCCGCGTGCGTCCAGTCGCGAGCATCGGTTTTCGACAAAATAGTTGACCTGGCTTGACAGGCTCCTCGGTCAAGGAGAGCTAAGAGCCGATTAGGCCGCCGGCAATCGTTGCGGGATCGTGACTCATCGGAGTCGGCAGTGGGGCATGGTCGGGGGCAGGATTGTAGCCCAGCGCCGGCCGTCGGGATGTATCGTTTCGGCTAGCCCGGCAATCCGATCACTGGTGCGTCCAGCGATCGTGTCCGGCTGGCGGAAGGCGGCAATCGATCAATTTCGATTGCGCGCGCGCGACGATGGCAAGAGGATCGATGCGAACGTGGCACGAGGTAGGAGACGCGCATGAGCGACAGCGGCTCGCCAATTCGGATTCTCGCGGTCGATGACCATCCCATCGTGCGCCAGGCGATCACCGGTCTGGTGGGAATTCAGCCGGATATGACGTTGGTCGCAGAGGCCGCCAACGGTCGCGAAGCGATCCAGCGATTCCGCGCGCACCGTCCGGACATGACGCTGATGGACATTCAAATGCCGGAGATGAATGGCCTCGACGCGCTCATCGCCATTCGAACGGAGTTTCCGGATGCACGAGTCATCATGCTAACCACGTACGAGGGCGATGTGCACATCCTCCGCGCGCTGAAGGCCGGTGCTCAGGGCTACCTGCTCAAGAACACGCTCCATTCGGAATTACTCCAGACCATCCGGGCGGTCCATGGCGGAAAGAGGAGTTTATCGTCCGAGGTCTCGTTCCAGGTCGCCCAGCACGTGAGCGATCAGACCCTGACGCCCGCAGAAGTCGTGGTGTTGCGTCTGATCGCCGGCGGAAACGCGAACAAGCAGATTGCCGATCAGCTCGCCATCTCCGAGGACACCGTCAAGGGCCGAGTCAAGAGCATTCTTTCGAAACTGGACGCCAACGACCGGACGCATGCGGCGATCATCGGCCTCAAGAGAGGAATCATCGAGCTGTAGCCGAAAGGCGCCGGTCAAATCAGCCCGAAAGAGTCTGGGGCACAGCTCATTCGGGTACGAATCGCTCGACCATCGGAATCGGCGGCCGTACGGCCGAAGACTGTGCTAATAAACGACGTTCCGTCGCGCGCGCCGGGCGCAGACACGTTCGACAGGAGAGGCATGCAGCCACGCTCCCGATTGGCACCGGCCGTCGTTGCGCTTTGCACGGCTGCCGTGCTGCTTTGGTCTCCTCCCGCGCGTGCACTTGATCCATCGCTCGATATCACTCAGTACGCGCATCTCGCCTGGACCTTTCGCAACGGCTTCTCGAACGGGGCAGTCTACGCAATCGCGCAGACGCCTGACGGTTACCTCTGGCTGGGTACCTCCTCCGGTGTCATGCGCTACGACGGCGCGCGATTGACGCCTCTTCCACTGCGCCCCGGACAGAAACTTCCGAACGCCGCGTCTGCTGCGATCCTGCCGGCTCGCGACGGACGCGTCTGGATCGGCACACTTGATGGGTTGGTGAGTTGGAAGAACGGTGAACTCACTCACTATCCGGTGTTTGCCCGCCGCACTGTCATCACGCTATTGCAGCAGCGCGATGGAACGGTCTGGGCCGGCTCTTTCGGGGGGTCGACAGGCAAGCTGTGCGCCTTTCGCGGAGAACAAACCACATGCTACGGCGATGATGGAGAGTTTGGCGGCAGCGTCGCGTCCTTATATGAAGATGGCGACGGTAGCCTGTGGGTAGGATCGGGAACGGGGCTATGGCAATGGACGCCGGGTGCTCCAAGCCGTTATCTGGCGACGCCGATTCAGACCCACCAGTCGTTGACGCTCGGCGATCGCGGGAAAGACGTTCTTGTTGCTGTTGACGGCATCCATCAAGTCGCCGGTACAACGGTGGTTGATTATCCCCTTCGCGACGTGCCGTCGCCTTTGAGCGCCACAAGCGTGCTTCGGGATCGCAACGGTGGATTGTGGATCGGCACAGCCGCTCATGGGCTCGTACACGCATACGAGGGCAAAGCCAGCCGGCTTACCCGCGAAGACGGTTTGTCGAGCGACCAGGTCTTGGCCCTGTTTGAGGACCGCGAAGGCACCATCTGGGTGGGCACCTCCGAGGGTATCGATCGTTTTCGTGAGTGGCCGGTCACCTCACTATCGGTGAAGCAAGGGCTGTCCAACTCTACTGCGACATCCGTCTTGGCCACGCGCGACGGGAGCATCTGGATCGGCACGGCGGATGGGCTCAATAGATGGAAAGACGGGCGGGCGACGATTTATCGCAAGCGAATCGATCCTGGTCTGCCCGACGATAACGTTCAATCGCTGTTCGAGGATGAGCGCGGCCGCATCTGGGTCTCGGGTGCTCGCGGTCTTGCGGTGTTGGAAAACGGGAAGTTTACCGCCGTCCCGGCGGTGCCTGGCGGGTTTACTCACGCAATCGCCAGCGACAAACGCGGCGGCCTGTGGCTCAGTCTTTGGCTCACTTCCAATGATTACGGTCTCGCGCATCTGGTGGACGGCCACATCATTGAGCACGCGCCTTGGCAGAAGCTGGGTGGCGGGCCGGGGACCGGTCTCGAGCCCGACCCGGACGGCGGCGTCTGGACCGGTTTGCTGAGCGGCGGGGTCGCTCACTTTCGGGCGGGACGAATAAACATCCTGTCATTGACCGCCGACGGCGAACGCAGCATCCGCAAGGTGCTGCACGTATCGCGCGACCGCGATGGCACGATGTGGATCGGGACCGACAATGGCCTCAGTCGGATCACGAACGGGCGAGTGGCCACGCTCACCGAGGCGAACGGATTGCCCTGCCCAACAGTTCACTGGATTATCGAAGACCAGTTGGCCGCGTACTGGCTGTACACGGCGTGTGGTCTCGTGCGTATAGCGCGAACCGAGTTGGATGCCTGGACGGCGGACCCGAAGCGAATCGTACGCTCGACGACGTTCGATAGCGCAGAGGGGATTCAGCTGGTTCCGATCCTCACGCCCTCGAGGCCAGCGGTCACGAAGTCGCCGGACGGGAAAATCTGGTTCCTGAATGGCTCGACCGTCAGTTTCATCGATCCGTCTCGCATCGCCATCAATACGCTCGCTCCGCCGGTCCACATCGAGCAGGTTGTTGCCGATGGTCGAACGTTCGATGGCACGCGGCCATTGGGCCTTCCTCCGAAGATCCGCAATGTGCTGATCAATTACACCGCCTTGAGCATGGTGGCGCCGGAGAAGGTGCACTTCCGCTACATGCTGGAAGGCCAGGATTCGGAATGGAGGGAGGTCGTCAACAAGCGTGAAGTGCAATATTCCAACCTTTCGCCCGGCAAATACCGCTTTCGCGTGGCTGCGAGCAACAACAGTGGACTGTGGAACGAAGCGGGCGATGTGCTCGACTTCTCGGTCGCCCCGGCGTACTACCAGACGAACTGGTTTCGGGCACTCTGCGCGATCTGCTTTCTGGCGCTGCTGTGGGCCGCCTACCAGTTGCGAGTGAGGCAATTGCACCATCAGTTCGACATGATGCTGGAGGCACGCGTAGGTGAGCGCACCCGTATTGCGCGGGAGCTGCACGACACGCTGCTTCAGAGCTTCCACGGTCTCCTGCTGCGATTCCAGACCGCGTCGTATCTGCTGCCGGACCGCCCCGCAGAGGCGAAAGACAAACTCGACATCGCAATTGACCGTGCGGCTCAGGCGATCACCGAAGGCCGCGACGCGGTGCAGGGCCTGCGAGTGTCGACCACTGAACGCAACGATCTCGCCGTCTCGATCAGGACCCTTGGAGACGAGCTCGCAACCGACGCGAGCGTCCACCACCCGCCCACATTCAGTGTCGCAGTCGAGGGCCAGACGCGCGATCTGCACCCGATCGTTCGTGACGAGATTTACAAGATTGCGGCGGAAGCCCTTCGCAATGCCTTCCGGCATGCGCATGCCGGGCGAGTCGAGGTCGACATCCGCTACGACGACGACCAGTTCCGCATGCGCGTGCGTGACGATGGGCAGGGCATCGACGCGGCGGTGCTCGCCAACCAGGGTCACGAGGGACACTACGGTCTGCGCGGCATGCCGGAACGCGCCGCCCAGATTCGAGGGAAACTGGCGGTGTGGAGCGAAGTCGGTGCCGGGACCGAGGTCGAGCTGCGCCTTCCGGCCAGCGTCGTGTACACAACCTCCCGGCGGCGCTCCTGGTGGTCACGGTTGTTCACGACCAAGACCGCGCGGCACATTGGAGGAAACGTGTGATGAGCGGCGACAGCTCGCCCATCCGGATTCTCACGGTGGACGACCATCCCCTCGTGCGCGACGGGATCGCCGGTCTCGTTGAGGTTCAGCCGGATATGAAGGTGATCGCAGAGGCCGCCAACGGTCGCGAAGCGATCCAGCGATTCCGTGCGCACCATCCGGACGTGACGCTGATGGACATTCAAATGCCGGAGATGAATGGCCTCGA
>Ga0111539_10006010_pt1 | contig 15688 bp, 14 predicted proteins | sample RhiMethybrSRZTD1_FD_79667 | JGI IMG/M metagenome (GOLD analysis project Ga0111539, IMG submission 79667) | Populus rhizosphere microbial communities from Tennessee, USA - Rhizosphere MetaG P. TD hybrid SRZTD1 (version 2) (version 2) | ecosystem: Host-associated > Plants > Roots > Rhizosphere >... | reverse complement strand
GACGAACAGGCGCGCGCGTTTGACGAGCGCCGTGGGCATTTCGCGCTCAGCGGGGCGGCACGCGCCCACGGCGGCAATGTGCGCGCCGTCGTCCACGTCTGCGTCGTCGATGACGGGGGTGCGCGCGGACGTCGCAAGCACGATGAGATCGGCGCCGCGCACCGCCGCCGATGCCGATTCGCATTCAACGAGACGGGCGCGTCCCGCGCGCTCGCGATTCTTGGCGTCGGCGACGAATGCGCGCCGATGCGCCGCTGTTGGGCTCCACACGCGCACCTCGTGCAGCTTGCGGACGCGCGTGATCGCGTTGAGGTGGCTCTGCGCCTGCACGCCGCTGCCAATCAGCGCGAGCACCCGCGCGTCCGGCCGCGCCAGCAGCCGGACGGACACGGCGGACACCGCGGCCGTTCGCGCCTCGGTGATGTAGCGCCCGTCGACCACGGCGGTCAGCGCGCCGGTCTCGTAGTCGGTCAACACGATGGTCGCGAAGTGCGAGGGCAGCCCGCGCACGTGATTGCGGTGGTACACGGTGACGAGCTTGGCTCCGGCCGCCGGGGGATCGTCGAGCGCGGCCGGCATCACCGCGAACACGTTGCGTTCGGCGCCGATGGACAGCACCGATCGCACGGGCTGCACGACGCGGCCGCCCGAGTACTCCGCAAGCGCACCGGCCATGGCGTCGATCAGATCCGCCATCGGCAGCACCCGGCGGACGTCGGTTTCGGTCAGCAGCAAAGGCATGGATGGCACAGTATCTTAGAGCGGTGCGGACGATCGACGCTCACGCCGCCGGCGAGCCCTTGCGCCTGGTGGTCGACGGCTGGCCGGCGCCGCGCGGCCGCACGATGCTGGAGCGCCGCGCCTGGGCTGAGCGGCATCAGGACCGGCTCCGGACGGCGGTGATGTTCGAGCCGCGCGGACATGCCGACATGTACGGCGCCCTTCTCACCGAGCCGGAACGCCAGGATTCAGACGCCGGCGTGCTCTTCATGCACAACGACGGATTCAGCACGATGTGCGGCCACGGCATCATCGCCGTGGTGACGATCGCGATCGAACGTGGCCTGCTTCCGTCCACGCGCGGACCGCTCGAGTCGAAGGTGACGGTCACCCTCGACGCGCCGGCCGGGCAGATTCGCGCGACGGCCGATGTCGATCTACGCGCCGGACGCCCCCGCGTGCGCAGCGTGTCGTTCGTCAACGTGCCGTCGTTTGTCCTGGCCGCCGGCGTGCAAATCCCATTTGCGGGGCGCACGCTGGCGGTGGACGTGGCATTCGGCGGCGCGTTCTACGCGATCGTCGATGCCGAAGCGGCCGGCCTCCCCGTGGTGCCCCAGAAGCTGCACGAGCTGCGCGCCGCCGGCATGGCGATCGCGCGCGCCGTCGAGACCGTGATGACGGTCACGCACCCGACCGAGTCGGGCCTCACCGGCGTGTACGGCACGATCTTCACGGGCCCGCCCGCGACAGCGCCCGCGGACCTGCGCAACGTGACCATCTTCGCGGACCGCGAGGTCGATCGATCGCCGTGCGGCACCGGGACATGTGCCGTGCTCGCGGTGCTCGACGCGATGGGCCTCGCCGATCCGGCGCGGCCATTCGTGCACGAGAGTCTCATCGGCACGATGTTCTCCGCGCGCGTGGTCGAGCGCACGGAAGTGGGCAGCCTTGCCGCGATCGTCCCCGAACTATCCGGATCCGCCTGGATCACCGGCGAGCACATGTTCATCGTCGACGGCGACGATCCGCTGAAGGACGGGTTCAAGATCTAGCGGGCACGCCGAGGCACTCGCGGTGACGCGCTACCGGAGCGCCTTGAGATTGACGGCTTCGACGACCGCGCGGACGGGATCGATGGACTTCACGTCGTGGCCGCGCGCGTGCAGGATGAAGCGGCCGGCGACGACGGCCGTCACTTCGCCACGCGCCGACCGCTGATTCCACTCTTCGAACGCCGGCTGGCCGGCAACTTTCGTGGCGCGCTTGAAGCCTTCGTCGGATCGCTCGTCGTAGCCGTTGGTGAGGAACATCGAGATCGGCGCGAGCAGCAGCTGACTGAACGCCGTGTCCACGACCTCGAGCTCTACTTCGCTGCCGTCGCGGTGATACCGTGCCTCGGCGCGCGACGTCGCCACGCCCATCGACACCTGCTCGCCCTTCACATTCGAGCGCGTCCACCCCGCGACATCGGGCAGTGCCGCTTTCAACACTTCGAAGTCCAGCGGCTTCACTTTGCTCTGGCTGAGCTGCTGCAGTCCCTGCGTCATCTGCTGCAGCCCCTGCGTCACCTGCGCCGAACTTTGCGCCGCTTTCTCGGCGCCCTCCGCGACCTTCTTCGCGCCTTCCTGCACGGTCTTGGCCGCCTGCTCGGCCTGCTTCTGCTCGGGAGATTTCGAGCAGGACACGCATAGGGAGGTCACGAGGATAAAAGCAAGGTAACGGAGGCCGCCAAGGTAACGGAGGCTGGTAAGGCAACGGAAGCTGGCAAGGCAACGGAGGCTGGCCATGCCGGAATTGTAGGGCCTTGCAGAAAGTGCCATGGGGTTGCGATGACTATCGCAGATTTTCGATGGGTGCTGAAACCCACACTAGAAAACCCGTGGGCCGTGAGGGTCGAGGTCTTGCATTGAAGGATCGGCAGGTGCGCCTAGGCAACGAGCTATCTCACGCCGTGATCGGCTGCGCAATGAAAGTGCATACGGACCTCGGACCAGGCCTGTTCGAGTCCGTCTATCACCGCTGTCTCGCCCACGAACTGACGAAGGCTGGCCTGTCCGTAGACCGGCAGGTGACGTTGGCGGTCGAGTACGACGGTCTACTGATCAAGCCTGCCTACCGTGCTGACCTGATTGTGAATGCTGAACTGCTGTTGGAGCTGAAATGCGTGTCGCACGTGCTGCCGGTGCACCGTTGCCAGCTCCTGACCTACTTGCGCCTTGCGAAAATCCGACACGGTCTTCTCATCAATTTCCAGGTCGAACACCTCCGAGACGGCATTCTCAGCGTCTGGAATCAGAAAGCGAATCTTCCCTAACCTCCGTTACCTCCGTAGCCTCCCGACCTCCCCGACCTCTCACATCCGCCCCATGAGCCTTAGCAACCCCTCGGTCAACCACGGCACATACGTGATCAGCAGCACGCCGATCGCCAGGATCCCCAGCATCGGCAACGTCGCCCACGTGACTTCGAGCACCGGTTTCTTGAAGCGGTACGAGGCGAGGAGCAGGTTCAGGCCGAGCGGCGGGTGCAGGTAGCCGAGCTCGAGGTTCGCGATGAAGATCACGCCGAGATGCACGAGGCTGATTTCGTACACCTGCGCGAGCGGCACGATGAGCGGAACGATGACGACGATGGCCGAGAAGATGTCCATCACCGTCCCGACGAGGAGCAGGAACACGTTCAGCGCCAGGAGAAAGGCGGCCTTGGACTGGATGTGCGACTGCGTCCAATCGATGAGCTGCGTGGGTACCTGCGCGTTGATCAGGTAGTTCGTGAGCCCTACCGCCACGGAGAGGATGATCAGCACGCCGCCGACGAGCGCGATGCAGTCACCCGCCACGCGCACCACGTCGCGCATCGTCGGCAGGTCGCGGTGGACGAAGCGCTGCACGATGAACGCGTAGAGGGCGGCGATGGCGGCCGACTCCGACGTCGTCGCGAAGCCGCTCAGCATCGAGGCGAGCACGACGAATGGCAGCGCCATTTCCCACTTCGCGGACCACAACGCCGAGACCATCTCGCTCACGCGGAACGGCGCATGCTTGGCCTTGGCGCGTATCGCTTCGCGCACGCCGAGCGCGGCGATCAGGCCGAGCATCAGCAGACCAGGCAGCAGGCCGCCGATGAACAGATCTTCGATGGCGACGTTCTGCGCGATGATGCCGTACAGGATCAGCGGCACCGAGAGCGGGAAGAGCAGCCCGAGCGATCCGGACGCCGTGAGGAGTCCGATCGAAAAGCGCTCGTGATAGCCCTCTTTCAGGAGCGCCGGCAGCAGTAACCCGCCGAGCGCAAGGATGGTGACGCCGGACCCGCCGGTGAACAGCGTGAAGAATGCGCACAGTGTCGCGGCGGCCACGGCCGTACCGCCGGGCACCCAGCCGAACAACGCGCGGAGCGCCCGCAGCAGGCGCTCAGACGACTTGCCTTCGGCCAGCAGGAAGCCCGTCAGCGTGAAGAGGGGGATCGCCGCGAGGTTCGCGACGGGAGACGTCAGCTCCTCATAGGCCTTGATGATCGGGACGATCGCGCGGCTGCCGTCCACGAAAAACGCCACCATGGCGATGCCGCCGAGCAGCGCAAAAATCGGCGCCCCGAGCACGCCCGCGATCAGGATGCCGATGACCCACGGCAGCAGCGTGCGGCCTTCCAACCACTCGTGATGCTGCGCCAGGTAGTAGCCGGCGACGATGCCGATGGCGGCGATCGCCCGCCCCAGCCAGTGAGGCGACGCGCGCCAGACGAGGCGCGCCGCGATGAGCGCGAACGCGATCGGAAACGCGAGCGTCGAGACCCAGACCGGCACGCCTGCCGCAATCACATCGCCGGCGGCGCGCTCCGTTTGCACGAACTCGATGCCGCCGACGACGAACATCGTCGCGATGGCGGCGCCGACGGTGCCGCCGACGAGGTGGCCAAAGCCACTGAAGCGCTTGGGCAGGAACTCGCCGGTGGCGAGCGTGAGCAGCTTGCCCTCACGCGCGGCGACCGCCGCGCCGATCATCCCCACCCACAGCGTGAGGTTGAGCGTGAACGGCGCGGCGCCGGGAATGCTGTGTCCGAGCGGCCGGAGCGCAATCTCCGCCAGCGGCAGCAGCATGATGCCGCCGAGCGCGAGCGTGGCGAGGACGTTCTCCGCGCGGACGGCGATCGCGCGCATCTACTTCTTCATCTTCCGGAACGCGTCACGCTCGCGGAGGGCCGCATCGAAGATGTCGTTCGGCACCATGTTGCCGCGCATCGAGGCCGTGAGCTTGCCCGCTTCCGCGCGGAACGCCGTGGCCGCCGCCGGATCCAGTTTCGTCACGACCAACCCGCGCTGCGTCATGGTCGCAACCGAGCTGTCGTCCTGGGCCGGCGCATCCGCCAGGATCCGCTTTTCGAACGCCTTGGCGGCGGCGGCGACCACGGGCCGATCGTTGGCGTCGATCTTGTTCCACGCTTCGTTCGTCATGACCAGCGCCCCGAGGAGCGGCGCGACGCGCACGTCGAGCATGTACTTCGCGTCACGGAAGATCTGCATCACGAGCGCGGGGTACGGTGGCGTCGGCGCGGCGTCGATCATGCCGGTGGAGAGCTTGAGCTGCGCCGGAATGTCGGTCGCGGAGATCGCGACCGGATGGAAACCGTTCGCCTTGTACCACTGCACGGCCTTGTCGTCACCCAGGCTCGTGAAGAGCTTTGCGGCTTTGACGTCCTCCAGCGTTTTCAGCTGCTTCTTCGAAAAGAGCTGCACCCAGCCGCCGCTGCCCCAGCAGAGGAGCTTGAAGCCTTTCGCGGAGAGGCGCTGTTCGAGCACCGGGGTCAGCTTCTCGAGCACGTATGCCGCCTCGGCGTCGCTCTCGAAGAAGAACGGCATGCCGAAGACGTTGAACGACTCGTCGATCGTTGAGAGGCCGGCCGCCATCAGCAGGTTGGCCTGGAGCTGATCGACGCCGGGCCGCATCATCTTGATCGTCGCGTCCTCGCTGCCCTGGGTGCCGCCCGGATAGATCGTGAGCTTCACGCGGCCCGCGGTCTTCGACTCCCACTCGGCGCCCATGTCCTGGAGGGCCTTGTGCCAGCTCGAGTTGACGGGCACCTGCGTCGCCAGCTTGATGTTGATGGGTGCGCGCGCGACGACGGGAACTCCAAGTCCCAGCGCGATCGCAACGGCGGCGGTGACTTTCGTTAGGCGAGACATCAGACGACCTCCAGAAGCTTTCTACGTGTCCTACGAATCTGCTACGGCGTGTTCTTTGAAAACTTTGTTTCGATCTGATCGAGCAGCGCCTGGGCGCGTTTCTGCGTCACGAGCGTGGCCAGCCGATTGGACGGATCTTTCTCCGGATCGATCGCCAGCGCGGCCTTGAGCAGCCGCTCGAACTCCGCGCGGTTCTGACTGGCCACCATCACGCCGGTCGCGAACGACACGTACGGACCCGGCGAGAGGCCCTTCTGCAGGTCGACGGCTTTCGTGAAGTGATCCTTCGCCCGATCTGCGTTGCCGCCCAGCGCCTCTGGCAGGCTGTCGAGCGAGATGAACAGCTCGTGCAGCGCTCCATTGTGCCATGCCGGGTCGAGCGCGATCGCCCGGTCGGCCAGCACCCGGACCGTCGGAAAATCGACGGCCAGGTCCGGCTTGTCGAGGCCGAGCGAGATCGCCGAGCCCCACGAGGCCGCCGTCCAGTAGAGCAGCTCGACATCCGTCTTCTTCGCCTTGGCCACGACGGCGGCCGGGTCCTGCAGCAGGCGGTCGCTGGCCTTCTCACCGAACCGCACGTCGATGGCGCGCAGACAGTAGCCACGGGCGCGCACGTACATCTTGAGTGCCCGTTCGCGCAGCGCCTTCGACTCCTCGTGATGCGCTTCGCCCAGGATGTCCGCGTCGGTTTCCAGGAACGCATACGCGTACTGCGTGAAGCTGGCACACGTGGCGACGAGCAGCGGCTCGTGGCGCGGCACCGACTCGAGCAGCGACTCATAGAGCTTGAGCGCGAAGGGCACGGCATCGCGGACCAGTTCCGGATCTTCGTCCCGCGAGAACACGTCGCCGGACTCCGACAGCGTGTTGGCCACCGTCTTGACCGCCATGGTCTTGATGGAGCAAGACGAGGCGGCGACCGCCAGGGCCGCTACCGCCGCCAGGGTTCGGGACACCCGAGTCAATGGTTCGATTCCGCTCATCGCTCAACCATCCACTATAACTGCGACAAAGCGTACATCTCAGGCTCACGCCCTGTCGTGAGGGAGCGGTGAGAAAGCGTGAACTGTGGTGTCAGACGGGTTTTTCAATCGATTCGCTCGGTGTCGTGAAGAAGTGTGCACCGGCCTCGTCGAAGTACACGCAGTCCTCGAGACGGATACCGAATTCGCCCGGGATCGCGATCATCGGCTCGTCGCTGAAGCACATACCGGCGGCCATGGGTGTTTTGTTGCCCTTCACGAAGTTCGTCCACTCGTGGTACTCGAGGCCGATGCCGTGCCCGGTGCGGTGCGGCAGTCCGGGTGTCTTGTATCCCGGCCCGAATCCGGCGTCCTCGATGACCTTGCGCGCGGCGGCGTCCACCGATTCGCACGGCGCGCCGAGCATCATCGCGGCAAACGCAGCGGCCTGCGCCCGCTGTTCGATCTGCCACACGTCGCGCTGGCGCGCGGTGGGCGTGCCGAAGACCGTCGTCCGTGTAATGTCCGATTGATAACCCTCAACCGTCGTGCCGCCGTCGATCATGACGATGTCGCCGCTCTTCAGTTTCTGCGGCGTGGCGCTGCCATGAGGCAGAGCGGTCCACTTGCCGAATTGCACGCTGGCCTCGCCCGGGTACCCGAGCGCGTCGAACGCCGCCGAGATCGTGTGCGCGAGTTCGTTCTGCGCCAGGCCATCGGCCAGCGTCGTCAGCGCGGCGCGATACGCCGCGATCGTGACGTCATTCGAGCGCTTGAGCAGCGCGATTTCCGCCGGCGACTTGATCATGCGACAGCCGGCCGTGACGGCCGTCGCGTCAGCGATCTCCATGCCGGGTGCGGCTTTCCGCACGCCGTCGGCAATGAAGAATCGAACGCGCTCTTCCATGCCGATGCGGTGATACCGGATGCCGCGATCCTTCACGATCGACGCGATGATCGCGTACGGGCTCTCGTCCTCCTGCCACGTGCGCACTTCAGTGCCGAACTCCGGCTTGATCAGCTCGCGCGCCCGGTCCTCTTCGAAGCCGGGGCAGACATACGCGACGTCACCTTTCGCAGGAATGACGAGCCCGAACGTGCGCTCGCTCTGGCCCCAGCGCATGCCGGCGTAGTAGAAACACGACGCGGTGCCTTCCATGAAGATCGCGTCGAGCCGTTCGCGTTCCATGAGCGACTGGGCCTTGGCGATGCGCGCGCGCCGTTCGTCAACGGCGATCGGCACGACGCCAGCCGTCATCGGCTTCAGCGCCGACACGGCCGCCGGGACGTTCGGCGCCGTAATGGGTTGGCCGGGCTGGCCCGTCGACTCCGGCGCGTACGTCGTACAGCCGATGGCCGAAGCGGAACTTCCAATGGCGGCCGTAATCAGAAACTCACGTCGCTGCATACGCAAAGGGTAGCTCTACTCCGCGCCCTTCGTGACCCGTTCTTGCCGACGTGCGTGTCTTCAGTTCTTTTCCCTGGCCAGGTAGCTCCGCCGGGCACGCACGGTGGTGAAGGGTCTGTCCTTCACGCGCACCTCGAGCTCGTGCACTTTGCCGTCGGACCGTTGTGGGGTGAAGCCGAGCACGTATTGGTGGTGCAGCTCCTGCATCACGCGGGTGAACGTCGTGTTCACGTCGTCGTACTGCAGCAGCAGGAAGTGGCCGCCGCCGGTCTGCTTGGTGATGCGCTCCAGCGCCTCGGCCGGTGGCGGGTTTCGCGATCGATCGTTCGAGAAGAGCTGGCTCGCCGTCGGCGACAGCGGAAGTTCCGCCTGGATGCCGCGAATGTTCGTGCGGAAGCGCACCGCGTAGATCATCAGCTCGTCGGCCTTCGCTCTGGCCAGGACGTCCTCGGAGCGCAGCCGGCTGGCCGTGTCGAAGCCGTCGGTGAAGAGCATGATCACGCGCCGGCCGCCGAGCGGCGCCAGGTCGGCCATCGTTTCATCCACCGCGTCCCACAGCTTCGTGGGATTGCCGATGTGCATCTCTTCGCGAAGCGCCTTGAGCAGCGCGTCCCGATCGCTCGTGAACGAGCGCGTCAGATCGATCCGATCGCTGAAACTGCCGACGCGCGCCTTGTCGCCGGGCAGCATGCGAATCACCACCTGCTCGGCCGCGGCCTGGGCGAGCTCGAGGTTCAGCGTCATGCTGGCGCTCGTGTCCACCAGCAGGAAGGCGGTGATCGGTTGCAGGCCGCTCACGAACGTCGTCAACGTCTGCTTCTTGCCGTCGTCGAAGACTTCGAAGTCATCGCGCTGCAGGTTGAGCAGCATCTCGCCATAGCGATCCAGCACGGTCGCATAGATCGGCACGGTCTCGACGCCGCCACGAAAGATGGCCGGCGGCGGCTGCTGCGGTGGAGGTGTCTGCGCGGGCGGATTCTGCGGCGCGGCCGCGAGCAGCGCGAGGCTCACGGCCGCCAGGGCCGCCGCCCACGCCGGCGTGCGGAACCGCGTCATCGTCCGCCCTCCCGCGGCGCGACGTAACTCTGGCGCGCGCGGACGTTCATGTGCGGATCGCGCACCCGCACACGGATCAGGTGAACCCGCCCGTCCGCCGCGGGCGCGGCGTATCCAAGCAGGTACTGGCGGTGCAGCTCGTCGGCGACGCGCGCGAACGTCGTGCCGAGATCGTCCGTGCCCCTCAGCTCGAAGTAGCCGCCGCCGGTGTCGCCCGAAATCGTCCGAAGTCCCGGATCCGGATCGGCGCTGATGGCCGACGGACGTCCGTCCTGACTTCGCATGCCGATCGCGTAGATCATGAAACCGTCCGCCTGCGCCCGGTGACGAACGTCGTCGAGCGAGAGCGGCGCGCGGCCTTCCCAGCCTCGCGGCCCGACCGAATCGCGTCCGTCGCTCAGCACGAGCACGACGCGCCGTCCGTCGAGGCGGGCCAGCGCGTCCATCGCCGTGTCAATCGCGCGCCACAGCGGGGTCGCGCCGCCCGGCTGGAGTTCCAGGTACAGCGCGCGAATCAACGTGTCCGTGTCATTCGTGAACGCGTCGCTGAGGACGATGCGATCGCCGAAGTTGCCGACGCGCGCGCGATCCTGCGGCAGCAGCCGCGTGAAGAGCTGGACGGCCGACGCGCGGAGCGTGGCGAGATTGCCGCGCATGCTGCCGCTCATGTCGAGCATGACGACGACGTTGATGGGTTGCAGACCTGCGTCGAAGCTGACGAGCGGCTGTGGCCGCCCATCGTCGAAGACCTCGAAATCGTCGCGTGTGAGATCGGTGACCAGTCGTCCGTCGGGGCCAATCACCGTGGCGTAGACCGGCACCGATTGCGAGGTGACGCGGTACACCTGCTGCTGCGCAGCGGCGGTGGCCGCCATTGCGGTGGCGAGCGCGCACCAGACGAGAAGCGCACGACGGCGCGGCATAACCGTTCTTAGTGCGTGGCGTTCTTCGCCGCAAGGTAGTTCTTGCGGGCGCGTACCGTCATACCGGGCAGTTTCACCCTGACGTCGAGCTTGTGCACGAGACCGTCGAGCTGATCGGCCGAAAAGCCAAGCACGTACTGGCGATGCAGCTCGTCGGCCACCCGGGTGAACGTCGAGTTGAGATCGGCCGTCTGCTTCAACTCGAAGTAGCCGCCGCCCGTGTCCTCGGCCAGCTTCCGCAGATGGGAGTCCGGCTTGGTGAGGATGTTCAGGTACCGGCTCTGCAGGCCGATTGCGTAGATCATGAAATCTTCGTTCTGTGCGCGCGCGAGCACCTGGTCGTAGGTCGTCGCGCGGCTCTTGTCGTCCGCCCCGTCGGTGAAGATGAGCACGACACGCCGTCCGCTCTCGTGCGACAGCGCATCCATGCTTCGGTTGATCGCGTCCCAGAGGAACGTCGGATTGCCGAACCGGATGTCGTTGTGCAGGATCCGGATCATCTCGTCGCGATTGCTCGTGAACTGATCGGGATTGAGGAAGATCAAATCCGAGAAGCTGCCGATGCGCGCGCGATCCTCGGGCAGGAGGCGCAGCACGAATCGTTCAGCCGCCACCTTCAGGAAATCGAGGTTGAGCGTCATGCTTCCGCTCGTATCGAGCATGACCACGACGGTGATGGGCTGGACGTCGCTCTTGAACACCGTGAGCGGCTTCGGCTTCAGGTTGTCGAAGATCTCGAAGTGCTGTTCCTCGAGGTCGGGAACGAGCCGGCCGGTCGAGTCGATGACCGTCGCGTAGATGGGAACGGTCTGCGACGTGCTGCGGAACGGCGGCGCTGGCTGCTGCGGAGTCTGTTGAGCAGAGACGCCGGCGGCAACCGCCAGACCCACGAGCACCAGGAACGTCGTCGGTCGAATCATGAAGGGAATCCTGTCGGGGCCAGTCCTATTCTGCCTCAAGCGAGCGCATGGCGTCGCGCGGGGAGCGAGGCCCGACGCGGGCCGAACGTGGAACTGCCTTTTGCGTGCCCGAGGCGATGGCGCGCGGACGTGACTCGCGGGGTGTATGCGTGCGGGAGGCTAGGCGCGGCGTTCCGGGCGCTCACGATCGGCGAGCTGGGCAATCCACAGTCCCAGCGGCACGATCGCGCCAAGCAGGATGGCGGCGACGAGGAGCCACCGCAAGCCCGGCAACGCCGTCGGCGTCCATGCCCACGCTGACGTGGTGTCCGCTGACCGTTCGGGCACGAGGCCGGCGAGCCACTGCCACCACGCGGCAAGCCACTGACTGCCGGCGCCAGACCACACGAGCACGATGGCGACGATGCCCGCGACGGCGGCGATCTGGGCGAACAGCATCGGGCGGCCCGCGCGGCTTGCGGCGTCGAGCCGGGCGCGCACCTGGGCGCGGTACCAAACGACGGACGCGTCAGGCACGTGCGCGGTGGGCAACGTGTCGCGGCTCTCGATGATCGCGCCGGCCACCGATGCCAGATCACGACACGTCTCGCACGCCGCGGCGTGCGCAACGAGCGTCGCGTCGGCGCGCGCCGGCCACTGGCCGATCGCGACGAGGTCGAGCACGTCCTGCTCGTGCGGGCAGAAGGGCGTCATCGTGCGCCTCCCTCACGGCCGAGCAGCAACGCCAGGCGCCGGCGCGCGCGGTAGAGCAGCGGTTTGACGCTGCTCGTGGCCACTCCGACAACTTCCGCGATCTCACGGTGGGACGCGCCTTGCGCGTACGCGAGCCAGAGCAGCGCGCGCTCGCGTTTCTTGAGCTTCGACATCGCCGCGGCCAGATCCATCCGGCCTTCGACGGCGCCTGTTGACGCCGCCGGCGGCGCGGCCACATCGGTCGCGTCGTGGGGGATGAGCAGCGGCTGCGTCTGCTGGCGGCGGAAGCGATCGCGAGCGAGATTCGTCGCGATCCGGAACAGGTAGTGACGACGGTGCGATTCGCTTTCGAGCGTGACGCTGGCGCGCAGGAAGCGGTAGTAGGACTCCTGCATCAGGTCGTCGGCCTGAGAGCGATCGCCGGTCAGCCGCTGCAGATACACCCACAACATTCGCGAGGTGCGATCGTAAAAGCCGCGGAACGCGTCCTCGTCCATCTGCAACGCCACATTGACGTCGGCCTGCGCCAGGGCGCGTGCCTGCGTCTCGGTGATCGTCATGTCGCGGAAGGTCATGTCCGGTTCACGTCCAACCCTATTATGCGCTCCGGGAATCGGATCGCTTCGAGCGCGCCTCGAACAACCCCAGGTGGTTCGAGATGAGATACGAGACCAGGGCGGCCAGCACGAATCCCAGCCCCAGTGACACGCCCAGCACACCCATCGTGAGCAGGAATTCGGCGATTTCCGGCATCACGTACTGCTTGATGAACAGCAGACCAATGCCCGCCGATGCCAGCACCAGGCCCGCCTGCACCGACCAGAGAATGCGGCTGAACGGCGCCGCCAGGGTCTGGCCGGCCGCGACATCGGCGGCCGGAATCGGTGCGGCCTGCAGGAACTGGCTGCCCGCAGGCGATTGGACGTAGGCGAGCAGCTCGTCGTTCGACGACAGCCGCTCAAGCAGCCGTGAGTGCATTTCGCTCTGGATTTTCGTCGCACGAATCCACCGGCGGTGGCCGACGAAGAACCGCGCCAGCCACGTGATCGTCAGGACGACCGTCAGGAACACCATGAAGAAGGTCAGCCCTTCCATCGTGTTCCGCCACATGCTGATCACCTGATCCTTCATGCGCAAGTCCGGATCGGACGGTTCGTAGTTGCCGGGCTCGTTCACGTAACTCAGGAAGTAGCTGGGGTACCGCGCGACCTCCGGGTGAATCTTGATGAACTCTGCCAGGTCCGGATAGGCCGCCATGTAGCCCTGATTCGCCATGAGGCCCGGATCGATCTTCAGGATGCGGCCGAGCGCCGGCGGATAGCGCTGCATCACCTCACGGAACGCCTGCCGAATGTCCTCAGCGCGGCGTTCGTCCAGCCCGCCTGGCAGCACCACGACGCGACTCTGTTCGACTTGCGCCGGCCGTGCCACGGTCCCCTGGGCGCGGAGGGCAGTTGGGGCGGCCATCGACAGGCCGAGCATCACAGCGAATGGAAGCAGTCGGGAGCGGGTCATGGGCAGTCAGTCCTCTGCTGGCTATTACGCGGGGCAGGCCACCGGGTGAATGCCTGAGGGGGTCCGAAATGCGGAGAACCGCGTGGTATCTTGCAAATCGTGACCGCAGTGTGCGGAAGGACCGGGATCGTCTCCTGGACGGCCGGACTGGTCCTGCTTTTCGCCGCTCACGCGATCGCTGCCACGCAAGACACCAACTCTCCGCAAGGCCCGGCGTCAGAGACTCAGCAGGAAACGCCAAGCCTCAAGCGTCTGTCGATTGAGGAACTGGCCCGCATCTCCGTCGTCTCGGCGTCCCGCCACACGGAGCCCGTCACCGATGCCGCGGCCGCCATCACGGTGATCACCGGCGACGCGATCCGGCGGTCCGGTGTCCGCACGCTGCCAGACGCGCTGCGGCTGGCGCTTGGCGTGTCGGTGTCGCGCGACGGGTTCGCGTGGGCGATCAGCGCGCGCGGCTTCAACGCCTCCACGACCAACAAGATGGTCGTGATGATCGACGGACGCAGCATCTACACGCCGCTCTTCAGCGGTGTGTTCTGGGACGCGCAGGATCTGCTGCTCGCCGACATCGATCGCATCGAGGTGATTCGCGGGGCAGGCGGCACGCTCTGGGGCGCGAATGCCGTGAACGGCGTCATCAACATCATCACCAAGCTCGCGACCGACACCGAGGGTCTGCTCGTGCAGGCCGGCGGAGGCTCCGAGTTAGGCATCGTCGGCGCGCGGTACGGCGGGCGCGCCGGGAAGGACGGCGCATTCCGCGTGTACGGCAAGGCCCGGCGCTTCGACGCGCTGCCGTTCGCGAACGGCAACCCGTCCGAGGCGCCGCTCGTCGGCCAGCAGGCCGGTGTTCGTCTGGATCTGGGTCCGGCGTCGACGACGTCGATCACGTTGCAAGGTGACGGGTACCACACGACGTTCGGTGTGCCCTCGACGTCCGACGGCCGCGCCAACGGCGGCAACGCGCTCATGCGCGTTCGCCACACGTATCAGTCGGGCTCGCAAGTGCAGCTTCAGGTGTATTACGACGACACGTTCCGCAGCATCCCATCGCAGTACGCGGAACGGCGCCGGACCGCCGACAGCGAGCTGCAGTTCCGGTTCTCGGCCGGCGCGCGTCAGGACATCGTCTCGGGCCTCGGGATCACCGCCACGCACGATCGCGTGACGCCGACGCCGACCTTCTCGTTCGATCCACTCTCACGGACGACGACGCTGCTGAATGCGTTCGTGCAGGACGAGATCGATCTTGTGCCGGGGCGGCTCGCCGCGATCCTTGGATCGAAATTCGAGCACAACAGCTACACGGGTTTCGAGATTCAGCCGACGGGACGTTTGCGGTGGACGCCGGCGAAGTCGCACCTTGTCTGGGGCGGCGTCTCGCGCGCGGTGCGGATGCCGTCGCGCTTCGACACGGACCTGCGGTTCACTGCAGGGACGCCGATTCTCGTGATCAGCGGGAACAGCGATTTCCAGTCCGAGACGGCCCTCGTGACCGAGGCGGGCTACCGGACGTGGGCCGTGCCGAAGCTGGCGTTCGGCATCACGGCATTCGGCAGCGTCTACGACCAACTGCGATCGCAGGAACCCAGCGCACCGGCTGGCCTTCCGATCGTGCTGGGCAACAAGCACAACGGCCGCGTCTCGGGACTCGAGGTTGGCGCGCACTACGAGCCATCAGCCTCCTGGCAGCTCTTCGGCGGCTACACGCGACTCTTCGAGCGCTTCGACTTCGACGCTGACAGCCGCGATCCCACAGGCGGGAGCCTGGAGCACAACGATCCCGCGCATCAGGTGCTCGTGCGTTCGTACTCTGATTTGCCGCGCGGCTTCTCCTTCGATGCCGTTGCGCGGTGGGTGAGTGCGCTGCCGCGGCCGGCGGTGCCGGCCTATGGCGAGTTGACGCTCCGGGTGGCGCATCCCGTCGGTGACCACATGGAGGTGGAACTCATCGGCGACAACCTGCTGCACGATCGCCATCTGGAACTGGTCCAGGTGGGTCCGCCGCACGAGGTGACTCGCTCCGTCTACGTTCGGTTGTCCTGGCGGTCTCGATGAAACGATGGTGGCTCACGCTGGCGCTGGCGATGCCCTTCGCCGGCTGGCACACGCCTCTGATCGCGCAGCGGAACCTCGAAATCGAGGTCAAGGCCGCGTTTCTCTACAACTTCCTGTCGTTCATCGAGTGGTCGCCCGCCGCGTTCGCAAAGTCTGATGCCCCGCTGCACGTCTGCGTGATTGGCGGCGATCCTTTCGCGCTCGCGCTGGACGCGGTCGTCCGCAACGAGCGCATCAGCGGCCACCCG
>Ga0111539_10006009_pt1 | contig 15688 bp, 12 predicted proteins | sample RhiMethybrSRZTD1_FD_79667 | JGI IMG/M metagenome (GOLD analysis project Ga0111539, IMG submission 79667) | Populus rhizosphere microbial communities from Tennessee, USA - Rhizosphere MetaG P. TD hybrid SRZTD1 (version 2) (version 2) | ecosystem: Host-associated > Plants > Roots > Rhizosphere >... | reverse complement strand
TCAAGTACTTCGATCAGGACCTGCAGGTCAAACTTCAGGCCGAAGGCAAGCCTAAGGAAGAGATCAACGAGAAGTCGCGCTACTTCCCGCAAGTGATCGAGCCGTCAGCCGGGGCCGACCGCGGCACGCTGGCGCTGTTGTGCGAGGCTTACACCGCCGACCCTTCGCGGGCCAGCGGCGTGTTCATGAAGTTTCACCCGCGCATGGCGCCGATCAAGGCGGCAGTATTCCCCTTGGTGAACAAGGACGGCATGCCTGAAGTCGCCGAGAAGTTGTATCGAGAGTTGCGCAAGCTTTGGAGCGTGCAGTTCGACGAGAAGCAATCCATCGGCAAGCGGTACGCGCGCATGGATGAAGCCGGCACCCCCTACTGCTTCACGATCGATGGCGACACCTTGAAGGATCAGACCGTGACGGTGCGCCATCGCGACAGCCAGCAGCAGGATCGCATCGCGATCGACAAGGTGAGCGCATTCCTGGCCGAACGGATCGGGGAATAGGTCACGACTCTCCGTGGCCGGATAAGCACATCGCCTTAATCATCGGCTGCGGTGTTGCTGGTGGGCGCGCCGCCGCGAATCATTCCACGGCGCGCCGATACCACGCCCTGGTGCGACGCAGCAGGAGAAACGCACATGATGTCGCGCATCGCGCTGCTGGCGATTGACCTGATCGTCAACATACTCGTGCTGGCGCTGCAACAGACATCCGCGCCGCCGGCGCAGCCGCCGCAGGAACAGACCGCCTCGGAAGCACCGCGTTACGGGCCACTGCAGGAGGTCATCGCCTTCGAACGCTTGCAGCCCACGGGCATCACGGTCTCGAAGTCCGGCCGCATCTTCGTCTGCTTTCCGAAATGGTCCGACGACTACCAGTTCGCGGTCGTGGAGGTCCTTCAGGATGGCAAGGTGAAGCCCTATCCCGATGAGCAGTGGAACACCGGCCACGGCTCAGTGACATCGCCCTCGGACGTGGGCGATCCGCGCGAGCGGCCGCGCTCAGCCGGGGAGATGTTCGTGTGCGTGCAGAGCGTGTGGGCGGATGATCGCGACCGATTGTGGATTCTCGATGCCGCGTCGCCGCGCATGGAGCGCGTCGTCCCCGGCGGACCGAAACTCATCAGCGTTAATCTCTCGGACAATACCATCGACAAGGTGATCCGCTTCGGCGATGACATCGCACCGCCGCGCAGCTACCTCAACGATGTGCGCGTGGATGCGCAGCGCCGGTTCGCGTACATCACCGATTCGGGAATGGGCGCGATCCTCGTCGTCAACCTCGACACGGGACAGGCGCGCCGGCTGCTCTCGGATCACCCATCAACCAAGGCCGAGCCCGATGTTCGCATCACGGTCCAGGGCGTGGAGTTGCTCGATGAGAAGACCGGCAAGACGCCGGAGATCCATTCCGACGGCATCGCGCTTTCCAGCGACGGTGCGTACCTCTACTACCACGCGCTCACCGGCCGGTCGCTCTATCGCGTGCCAACCGAGGTGCTACGCAGCGAATCGCTGGCGCGCAGCGCCCCGGACGAGGCGGTGGAACTCGTCTCCGAGACGACCGTGACGGATGGCATGCTGATCGACGAGAAGAACCGCATCTATCACACGGTGATTGGCGAGGACTCGATTGTCTGGTTCGATCACGGTTCGCACCGCGGCCAGACCATTGCGAAAGACGAGCGAATCGCCTGGCCCGACAGCATGGCCTTCGGGCCCGATGGCTCGCTGTACTTCACGACGTCGCAGATCCATCGCATGCCACGCTTCAATGACGGGAAAGACACGCGCACGGCGCCGTACCACGTGTTCAAGTTGGCGAAAGTCGAATAGCGCGCATGACTAGTGTCCGAGGGCGCGCAGGACGACGGTCGCGTAGGCGCCGCGCGGCAGCGCGAAACTTGTGGTCACCTTGAGGCGGCGTCGCTTCGAATCCGAATCATCGGTCTGCGGAATGCCCATGTGGAAGCGCTCGGCCTCCGCGAACACAGTTCGCGAAACCTCGCCAAACCATGGCCTATCGAGGCCGGGAATTCGCAAATCGCCGATCTCCAGGCCCTCCTCGCGCAGCACTTGGGTCGCCGCCGATTTCCACGGCTCCGCAAGCACGGTCTTTCGGCCGAGCAACGGCACTTCGAGGTCGCGCAGGTCTGCCGGAATCGCCTCGGCCTCAGGGAAGATCAATTGGCCGAAGGAATCGTCAACCACCCAGAGGCGTCCGCCTTCGCTCAGCCGGTCGATCAACAGTGCCGTCACCATCCGGTTCCACAGAAGGCTCTGGTAGGCCTCGACCGTCAGTTGCTGAAAAAAGTACGGCAAGGCCGCGAACGCGCCGCGAAAGTCACCTGGCTTGCGGGCCAGGTGTTCGATGGCAGCGCGCTCTGGCAGTTTTGGCAGCGAGTCGAGGACATCGCTCCAGCGGTGGGAGTCCCACTGCTCTGCGACCATCTGCTTGAACTGCTTGACGCGCAGCAGGTCCCTGCGATGTGGAATGCTGATGGCCAGTTGCAGCGCGCGTTCGAACTCGCCTCGCACAAGATGGGCGGCGATGAAGCCCTGGCCGGCCCGGGCCGATCCGAAGCGCTGGTTGCCAAAGTAATTCGTGATGCACAGCCGCGCTCCGCTGCGGTGCAGGTCGGCGGGCTCCATCATCAACCTTTGCGCGGCCTGGTGCATCAGGTCGATGGCCCGCCTGGTCAGGCCGCGAATAACCAGGCGGAATCGGTTCCGCGCGATCGCCTGGGCATCGATCGCGCTCGGCACGAAGCCCAGTTGCTGCGCTGAGTACGATGGCGATTCGATCGAGCGCGGCGGCAGGCGGCGGTTGGCGTCGACACGCAGCGTGATGTGCTGACTCGTGACAGCGTGCTTGTCTTTCAACCCCGCGGCCGCCAGGTCGGCCACCGGCAGACCCAGACGCTTCGCCAATGCGTCCAGAAGTTCGTGAGTCGTCAGCGAACGTTTCCGCACCTGATACAGCGCGAATGGGCCCACTGCCGGTGCGACACCCGCAAGAAAATCAGCACCGAGTTCCTCCTCCACGATGAAATCCTCGGCCTGAGTCTTGATCGCCATGGCTGCATTGTGTGTACGGTTTCGGGCCCCCTCAAGCGCGATAACACGTCAGGACCAAGGAACCTTAGGAATCGTTCGACGTGGAATTCCGAACCGAAATTGCACAGAATCATTGCGGGTCGCGCGTCTCGGACACGTTTCCATCTGGTAGCATCTTCGCCTCAATAACCGGGCCATGACCTGCTGACGGTTCGCCTCGCCACCTGGGAAGAACGGCGTTGAACCGAGACCTTCGTATCGACTTTTTGCGCGGGTTCGTCCTGCTTCTGATCGTTGCCGACCACGTGCTCAACAATGAGACGCGATGGTTTGCTTTCGGCGAGTGGACCTATTTCGATGGCGCGGCCGGCTTCGTCTTCATGTCCGGTCTGGTGTGCGGCATGGTGTACGCCAAGATCGTGGCGACCACCGGCTGGGTCGATGCCCAGTTGAAGGCTGTCAGGCGCGCCACGCAACTGTACTTCTCGCAGATTATCGTCCTGGCCATCGTCTGCGCTCTGTTCATGCTCTTCAACCGGTATGAGCCGCTGGACGGCGGGCCGTTCGGCCTCGCAGCGATGTTCGAGCATCCGGCACGGGCCGTTCCTAATGCCTTGCTGCTGATGTATTCGCCGTGGCTGATGGACATCCTCAAGCTGTACGTCGTGCTTCTGCTGGTGCTGCCGAGCATGCTGTGGCTGTACCAGCGGTCCAGGCTCGCCGCCCTTGGACTGTCCTTCGCCGCCTATGCGGTGGCACAGAAGTTCCCCGAGATCACGCCGCGCGAGTACCCCCACAACCTCGGATGGTTCTGGAATCCGCTGGGCTGGCAGTTCCTCTTCTTCGGCGCGGCGATGCTCGGCTGCGAGCGGGCGCGAGGCTCCCTTCGGCTGCCACGGAATGCCGGCCTGATGGCACTGGCGGCCGCCGCATTCGTTGCTGTCATTGTTTCGAGGCGGACCGAGGCACTGAGCTGGATGTGGACCGACCGCCAGAAGCTCGCCCCCATGCATGTGCTGTCCTTTGCCCTGTTCGCCTACGTGCTCTCGGGGCTTCTGAGGCCGAATTGGGGCTTCTGGCATGGCTGGATCGCCATCCCCGTCATCCGCTGCGGCAGGCATTCTCTGCCCATTTTTTGCATTGGCGTGGTGATTGACTATGCCATCAGCATGGTCCTGGAGCCGATCCACAGCCATTTGGTCGAGGCGGCGATCGTGGCCGGCGGCGTTGGGCTGACCCTACTCGCTGCGGCTTTCCTCGACTGGCTGTCAAGTTCCAGTGCGACCGTCGCTCGGCCACCGATCACGGCAGGCACGACCTTGGGCAAGCCGGTGGCGCTCGCTGCGACGCCAGTGTCCGTGCGACAGTGACCGACCCTTCAAGATTCGCCGACTGGCCGGACAGGCGACCGGATGCGATCGTTCATTGGCCGGCGCGTTCTCACAAGCCCGGCGTGAATCGCTGCCGAAGTGACCGAGGCGACGGGTTTCCCACAACGCCGCACACACGCGCCCGCTTACGGTAGCATGCCGCACCTCGACCGCCTCAACTGGCGCGGCAGCAGAAGTCATTCTCATCCATCATCATCAACAGGTTTTCGCGGCGCGCAGGCAGCGCTTCGCGATGAAGGAGAAGATTCGAAATGGCAGATACCAATCAGGAGTTCGGGACGATCATCGGAGCCGACGCCAACTTCAAGGGTGAGTTGTCGTTCGACTCGGCGGCCAAGCTGCTAGGCAAGTTCGAGGGCACGATCAACGCCAAGGGCCGCGTCTACATCGCTGATGGCTCGCAATGCAAGGCGACGGTCAAGGCCAAGGAGATCTCCGTCGAGGGCCACATTGATGGCAATGTCGAGGCCGCCGACCGCGTCGAGATCAAGAACAAGGGCGCGATCACCGGCGACATCACTGCCGCCCGCATGATCATGGCCGAAGGCGCCTCGATCGACGGCCACTGCCGCATCGGCGTCAACGGTCACACGCCGCCGTCGTCGTCCTCCCCGCGCTCCTCCTCCTTCAGCGAGCCCAAGCCCACTTCCAGCGTCGCCCCGCCCCAGCCGGTCAAGAAGTGAGTACACTTCCGGCAGATCGGTCTTGAGCTGACGCATGGAAGCGCCCGCGGGCTCACGGAATGGCCAAACCCAAGGCGACAACTACACCCCGGCGCGAAATCCGCTGTTACCTGTGCGGGCATGTCTTCGACGTTTCGTCGATGACCATGAGCGTGCCCTGCCCGCGCTGCAACAAGGCCCTCAAGGTCGAGGATGTGCACGTCAAGACGTATGTGCCCGTCAACGACCTGCAGACCTGCGGCAAGATCACCGTCGCGAAGAACGGCCGCGTCGTGGCCCGCGTCATTCGAGCCGGCGAGGGCATCGACTGCGAAGGCACGCTTGAGGGCGCGATCGAGGCAGACGATCGCGTCATCCTCAACGGCAAGTCGACGTGGAAAGGCAAGACGCTGGTGACCAGCGCGCTCGTCATAGAGGATGGGGCGAAGCTGCATGGCCACGTGAAGGTGCCATGGGAACGTCCTATCCCGCCGCCAACTCCCACAACTCCACCTTCATCATCATCAACGCGCGCTGCTCGCTCCACGACTGAGGTGAAGCCGACGAAGGACGAGTCGACGCCCTCGCACGTCGAGTCGCCATCGATGCCGTAGCGTCGGCGTCGCCCCTCTACTCGAACAGCAGCATCCAACCGACGCTGAACACAGCAGCGTCGGCCAGGACGTGACTGAGGTAGCATGGCCAGATCGAGCGATAGCGGCGGTACAACCAGCTCCACGTGCAGCCGCCGATCAAGATGCCGGTGCATGCCAGGAGCGTCGGGGCCCAGTTCATCTGCGCCCGCAGCGCGACCGCGTGATGCAGCGTGAACATCAGGGCGGAGGCGATGACCGCGATCGCCGGCGGCATGAGACGCTCGCACTGGCGATAGACAAACCAGCGCCACACGTATTCCTCGAGCAGCGAGTTCACGAGCGTCAGCACAAGAACCAGCGCCAGGTATCGCCCGGGCTGATCGAGCCCGTTGGCCGCGACGGCCTCGCGCAGCGCCGAGACGTCCACGATTCGCCGGCCAATGAACCAATAGCCGGCGCCAATGACGCCCGCAATCGCTGCTCCCAGCGCCAAACCCATGCCCAGGCCGCCCTTCCGGGGCAGCGAGAAACTGATCGGCTGCCATTCGACGAAAAGCCGCCATGCGACAGGGACGATCAGGATCCAGATCTTGGCCGCCGCGTACAGCCCTTGGCCCAGCGGCGTGCCGCGCGTCGGTTCCCACCACATCGCGGCCAGCACGCCCAGCGTCGGTGCCGGCACCAGCAGCAGCAGCGCGAGCAGCGCATTGCCGCGCTTGGGCGATGCGATCGCGGGATCGTGTGCGAGGGACGACATCGCTACATTGTTCGGAACAATCGCTCGCCAACGATCAGGAACGCTTCCCATGCCCGCCACTCGATCGAAGCCCGCTTCAGGATCGAAGTCGAAGTCACTCTACAGCGTGCATCCTTCAGTCGCGATGGTGGCCAGCGGCATCGCACAACTCAAGGGCAAGACCGGGCGCACGATCGAGGAATGGATCGCCTTCGTCAAGCGCAGCGGGCCGACGGATGAAGTCGCGCGACGCGACTGGCTGAAGGCCAGGCACGGACTCGGCACAAACTACGCATGGTGGATCGCCGAGCGCAGCGTGGGCAAGGGCGAGGACGATGGCGACCCCGATGCGTACCTGCGCGCGGCCGCGAAATACGTCGACGCGATGTACTCGGGCAAGAAAGCGCATCTCAAGCCGATTCACGATGCGCTGATCGATCTTGGACAAGCGCTGGGCAGCGATGTGAAAGTCTGCCCGTGCGCAACGATTGTGCCGCTGTATCGCAACCATGTCTTCGCGCAGATCAGGCCGGCGACACTGACTCGCATCGACCTCGGGTTGTATCTCAAGGGCGCCAAGGGCAAGTTGCCGGCGCGCGTCATCGATACCGGCGGCCTCAAGAAGGGCGATCGCATCACGCATCGCATCGAGATCACGTCGGTTGAAGACATTGACGCCGAGGTGAAGAAGTGGCTGCAGACGGCGTACGATCTGGATGCGTGAGTTGACGTCGTGACCGAGGTGCCGGCATGTGTTCAGCCTTCGATCGTCGCTCGTTTCTCTGCCGCGCTGCGGCGCTGGTACCGATCATGCATGCCGGGCCGCTGTTCGCCATGACCATGGATGACACGCCCACGCCGGGACCGGGACCTGCGCGCTTCGCGCGCCTCGGCCTTCGCACGGCGATCGATCTCGAGAAGATGGCTGTGTTCTATCAGCAGACGATGGATCTGCCCGCCGAGATCCGCGACGGCTCGCTGCGCGTAAACGCAGGCGAAACGAGCATCGAGTTCACGCCCGCGGCAGGCGACGCAAAGCCGTATTACCACTTCGCGTTCAACATTCCGCACAACAAGCTTGATACGGCGATGAAGTGGCTCGAGCCGCGCTGCGCGCTGGTGAAACTCGGCAATGGCGGATACGTGGCGCACTTCGAGAGTTGGAATGCCCACGCGGTGTATTTCCTCGACCCCGCCGGCAACATCCTCGAATTCATCGCGCGGCACACCTTGAAGAATGACGCGCCAGGCGATTTTTCACCCAAGGACATCCTCTGCGCCAGCGAGATCGGCGTGGTCGCGCCTGATGTGGTGAAAGCATCCGATCAGTTGTGCGCGGGCGCAAATCTGAAGCGCTATCGGCCGGGCGATGAGAACTTCACCGCCGTTGGTGATGAGCACGGCCTGTTCATCGTGGTGAGGGCCGGCCGGCGCTGGTTCTCTTCCGATCGCGCCGCAGAAGTCTTCGAGGCGGATGCCAGGGTTCGGACTGGAGCGATGATCGCTCCGCTTCAACTGCCCGACAGCCGATTCAGCGCCTCGTCGTCATCGAAGGCCGCACCACGGTGAATGTCGAAATCCGCGCGTTGGCGTACAGGACATCACTGTGAATATCTGCTGCATCCCCGCGGCCTCCAGCAGTTCCATCAACGCCCAAGCCGACAATCCGATACAGGGCAGGATTCCGAGCGTCAACCTCAATCACATATGGACTGCCCCAAGGATCGATCAAGTCGCGCGGCATGAGGTAGGGCGTGCTCGATTGCGTGAGCGCGTCCAGCGTGAAGCCGTGGGGCAATGAGACGAGGCCCTTGTCGAGAAGGTACGTTTGCACCTGCTGCGCAATGACCTGCACTTCCGCCTGTGCGACCTGACCACGCGAATTCGACGGATGTCGCAGGCTGCGCGGCCCTGACAGGATGATCGCACCGATGAGCCATCCCACAATCAGCGCGCTCAACCAGAAGAACATGCTGCGCGGCCGGCGGTCGAAGCGCAGGCGCGAATCCAATGTCGGATAACCGCACTCCGGGCAGTAATGAATGATCGGCAGGCCTCGCAGCGAGTAGCCGCACTGCAGGCAGGGCACATCGCGATCGTCGCTGGTCGCAGCGCTCATGCGCGTTCAACGGACGCGCCCGCACACCTATTGCCTGCTACCTGCCTCGTAACCGCGTTCACACATTGAAATACTTCGCCTGCGGGTGGTGCACGATGATGGCGCTGGTGCTCTGTTCCGGATCGATCTGCCAGTTCTCCGTCAGCCGGCAGCCGATGCGCTCCGGCTGCAGCAGGCGGAACAGTTTCTCCTGGTCGCTCATGTCGGGACAAGCGGGGTAGCCGAACGAGTAGCGGCTGCCGCGATAGGTCTGCGTGAACAGTTCGCGGATCTTCGGCGAGTCCTCGTGGCCAATGCCGAGTTCCGCGCGAATGCGCTTGTGCCACAACTCCGCGAGTGCCTCGGCGCTCTCCACGCCCATGCCGTGCATGTACAGGTACTCGGTGTATTCGTTGCGCTCGAAGAGTTGCTTGGCGCGGTGGCTGACTTCGATGCCCATCGTCACGCAATGGAATGCGACGATGTCCTTCTGCCCTGATACAACCGGCCGGAAGAAGTCGCTGATGCAGAGTCGCTCGCGTTTCGATTGGCGCGGGAACGTGAAGCGCTCGATCTCCTTCGAGTGATCGACAGGATCGAAGATGATCAGGTCATCGCCCGATGAATTGCACGGGTAGTAGCCGTACACCACGGCCGGGCGCAGAATGCGCTCGTCCCTGCAGAGTTTCCTCATCCGCTCGAACAGCGGCTGGACCACCTCGGTCTGATTGCGCTGATACTCCTCCGGCGACATCTGGCCCTTCTTGAAGCCCCACTGGCCGCGGAACAGCGCGACGGTGTTGATGTACGGATAGATCTCATCGAGATCGATGTCCTCGATCAATCGATCGCCCCAAAAGGGCGGCTTGGGAATCTCGACATCGGTTGCGACGCTCGATCGCGACTGTTCGCGTACCGCCACGCCTGCAGCCTCGCCGCCCGACAAACGTCGTTCCGTGGCACACGCGACCTTCTCTTCGACCTTGGCGCGTTTGGTCAGCCGGGCCTCGATCTCTTCATCGATCGCCCGCAGCCGATCTTCCGCGAGATGCTCGCAGATGCGCAGGCCCTCGAACGCATCTTTGCCGTAGTACAGCGGGCCCTTGTAGATGCCTCGCAGGTGGCTCTCGGCGTAGTGTCGCGTGAGCGCTGCGCCGCCGAGCAGGATCGGCACGTCGATGCCCATCCGGTTGAGTTCGTGCAGGTTCTCTTCCATCACGCCCACGCTCTTGACCAGCAGACCGCTCATGCCGATGGCGTCGGCCCTGGTTTCCTTGAGCGCCTCGACGATCTGCACGATCGGCTGCTTGATGCCGAGGTTGTGCACCTCGTAGCCGTTGTTGGTGAGGATGATGTCCACCAGGTTCTTGCCGATGTCGTGCACATCGCCCTGCACCGTTGCGAGCACGACCTTGGCCTTCGGCCCGGCGGTCGCGCCCGATTTCTCCATGTGCGGCTCGAGAATGCTCACGGCCTTCTTCATCACCTGAGCGCTCTGCAGCACGAACGGCAACTGCATCTGCCCTGACCCAAAGAGGTCCCCCACCACCTTCATGCCCGCCAGCAGGTGATCGTTGATGATCTCGAGCGGCGAGTAGTCCACCATCGCCTCGGTGAGATGGGCTTCAAGGTCCTTGTCCTCGCCATCGACGATGTGACGCTGTAGTCGTTCCTCGGTCGTGAGGCTCTCATCGGCGCGCGTGTCGGCGACGGCGTCGGCGCCATCGGGAAACAGGCCGATGAAATGCAGCAGCGGATCGAACGTCTCCGGCTTGCCCTCAGGCCGCTGCGCGCCACGATGATCGAAGATGAGCCATTGCGCAGCTTCCCACTTCTCATCATCGATCTTGTTGCGCGGCAGAATCTTGCTGGCGTGCACGATCGCCGCCGTCAAGCCGCGCTGCCGGGCTTCGTGCAGGAACACCGAGTTGAGCACCGCGCGGGCTGCCGGCTTCAGCCCGAACGAGATGTTCGACAATCCGAGAATGATGCCGCAGTTGGGGAACCGCTTGGCGATGCGCTCGATGCCATGCAGCGTCTCCAGTCCAAGCCGCCGATCGTCTTGCACGCCGGTGGCGATCGTGAACGTCAGCGGATCGAACAGCAGGTCGCGTTCATCCAACCCCCACTTGCGGGTGAACAGGTCGTGCATGCGCTCGGCGATCTCCACCTTCCGATCCGCCGTCTTGGCCATGCCGGCCTGGGGATCTTCATCGATGGTGAGTGCGACGCATGCCGCGCCGTAGCGCTTGAGCAGAGGGCAGATGTCGTCGAATCGCTTCTCGCCATCTTCGAGGTTGATGGAGTTGACGATGCACTTGCCGCCAGCCCGCTTGAGGCCGGCTTCGATGACATCCGCCTGCGTCGAGTCGAGCATGAGCGGAGCATCGACCTGCCGCACGTAGCGCGACGCGACTTCGATCATGTCTCTTGCGCCGTTGCGGCCGACGAAATCGACGCAGACGTCCAGCAGGTGGCTGCCGTCGCGCATCTCCTCGCGCGCCATCGAGACCAGGCCATCCCAGTTCTCTTCATCGAGCAGGCGTTTGAACTTGCGCGATCCGTTGGAATTGGTGCGCTCAGCGACGATGAGAAAAGAGTTGTCCTGCACGAACTCGACGTGACCGTACAGGCTGCTGCAGCCGGCCTTCTGCGGCTCGATGTCGCGCGCCTTTGGCGTGGTTCGTTCGCCCGTCAATGACGTCGCGAGCTGTCGAATGTGCTCGGGCGTTGTGCCGCAACAGCCGCCGACGATGTTGATGCCGAACTCGTCTACGAATCGCGACAGCGCGGTGGTGAAAGCCTCCGCGCCGAGTGGAAACGATGTCTTGCCGTTGACCAACACGGGCAGCCCCGCGTTGGGCATGACTGAAATCGGTCGCCGCCAGTGCTTGCTCAGATAGGCTATGTGTTCGCCCATCTCGGTCGGCCCGGTCGAGCAATTCAATCCCAGCGAGCAGACCGGAAACATGCCGATGGCGTTGACCACCGCGGTGATGTCGGAGCCGACGAGCATCTTGCCCATCGTCTCGATCGACACACTGACCATGATCGGGATGTCCTCGTGCGATTTGCCGCGCTCCCTGAGCGCATCGAGGCAGGCATTGATCGCACACTTGACCTGAAGCAGATCCTGGCAGGTTTCGATGATGACGACATCGACGCCGCCATCGATGAGTCCCCGCGCCTGCTCGGCGTAGGAATCGTGCATCGCCTCCCAGGTGGTGTGGCCGAGCGTAATCAGTTTGGTGCCCGGCCCCATCGAGCCGGCGACGAAGCGCGGCTTGTCGTTCGTCGTGAACTTGCCGCACGCAGCCCGCGCGATCTCCGCGGCCTGCTTGTTGATCGCATACGTCCAGCCGACAAGTTCCTGGTCGAACTCGGCGAAGACGAGCTTGTTGGCGCCGAAGGTATCCGTTTCAACCACGTCCGCCCCAGCCGCGAGGAAGCCCTCATGCAGGCTCTGGATGATGTCCGGCCGGCTCCTGACCAGGATGTCGACGCAGTTCTCACGACCGAGGTAGTCGCGCTGTACATCCAGAGTCATGGACTGGATGGTCGCGCCCATCGAACCGTCGAACACGATGACCCGGCGGTCAAGTTCGCGCAGGAAGCGACTGGGCATGGTCAGATCGTACCTCAGATGGCCATCAAGTCCAGCCGTATATCCGGATCTATGGATGATTTGACATGTCCCGGCAGCGGTGCCGGTTCATCGGCTGCCAGACCGCAGCCCCGGTATCATCCGCACCTTGTGCCTCTGCCGGGCACCTCCCTGCCGCAGCATCGCCGCCGGCAAATCTGCAGAAAACCGCTGTGTTTGGATGGCCTCCTGCAACGCGTATCCTGCCGCCGCCAAAGGAATTGAGAAGAGGACCAGCATGAACTCACGCATCGCAATTGCCCGCATCCGCCACCTCATCTGCGTGATCGCGATGGGAGTAGTCTCGGCGACCGTCGCTGCTCAGGATGCGCCGAAGCCGGCTGACCCCGCATCGCCGCCGGTCGCTCCCCCGTCGACACCGCCCGCCGCGACCCAGCCCACGGTGCCGCGCACCGACCTTCCCGCAGCCAAGGACATCCTCAACAAATGCATCGAGGCGATGGGCGGCGAGAAGGCCTTCGACGAGATGAAATCCTCCGTCATCAAGGCCACCTTCACCAATCCCATGGGAGAGGCCAAGATCGAGATGTACTGGATGAAGCCCAACAAGGTCTTCATCAAGCAGGCGATGCAGGGCATGGAATCGACGATGGGCTCCGACGGCACGGTGTCGTGGATGCGCACGCCCATGGACACGACGATCCTCGACCCTGAGCAGGCCAAGGACCTGCAGGACCAGTCCAATATGTTCCGCATGGTCATTCGCATTCGCGATGACGCCAAGGAACTCGCCACCGTCGACCAGGTGAAGTTCAACGAATTCGACTGCTACAAGATTCGCGCCACCGACAAGAACGGCCAGGCGCAGTTCGCACTGTTCGATGTGAAGGATCACCTGATCCGCGGCCTTGAAACCGACGAGGCCGGCCAGGGTCCCGCCACTGTCAAGTTCAGCGAGTGGAAGGAGGACGCCGGCATCAAGTACTTCACCAAGGTCGAGATCGAGCGGATGGGCATGGCCATGCCGCTTGTGTTCGACGAGGTGAAGTTCAACACGCTCGATGAGACAACGTTCGCGTTGCCCGATGACATCAAGGCGATGCTGAAGGACAAGGACGACGGCGCGGCGTCCAAGCCGGCGACCACCAATCCCGCCGGCCCCGGCGGACATTGAACGGCCCGGCATCGCACGACGCGGGCATTCCGTACAATGAAGCCGGCGGAGTCGTGAAAGGCCCCGCCGGTTTTTCACAAGTAGTCTGTCCCTGTGAGCCGCCCAGAAACCTCCATATCCATCCGAGGCGTGAGCAAGACCTTCGGCGCCACGCAGGCGGTGCGCGATCTCGACCTCGACGTGCCGCGCGGCAGCCTGTGCGGATTCCTCGGGCCCAACGGCGCCGGCAAGAGCACCACCATCCGCATGATCATGTCGATCATCTATCCCGATACGGGGTCGATCGACGTGCTGGGCTCCAGCGCCCTGAAGAACAAGGACCGCATCGGCTACCTGCCGGAGGAGCGCGGCGTCTATCGCAAGATGCGCGTCGGCGAGTTCATCGAATACCTGGGACGGCTCAAGGGCGTGCGTGGCCCTGTGCTGCGCCAGCGCACCGAGCAGTGGCTGGAGAGGATGGAACTGCCGGATTGCTATCGCAGGCGCTGCCAGGAACTCTCGAAGGGCATGCAGCAGAAGGTGCAGTTCATCGCCTCGATCATTCACGAGCCTGATCTGCTGATTCTCGATGAGCCGTTCTCCGGCCTCGATCCGGTCAACTCGGCCCTGCTGAATCGCATGTTCCAGGAACTTCACTCCAACGGCGTGACGATCATCTTCTCCACGCACGTGCTGCACCAGGCCGAGCAGTTGTGCGACCGCATCTTCCTCATCCACAAAGGCCAGAAACTCCTCGATGCGACGCTCGACGAGATTCGCGAGCGCTTCAACCCGCGCACGATGGTGGTCGAGCCCAGTAACGGCACTGTCAACCTCCGCAGCGTTCCCGGCGTGGCTGCGGCTCAGCCGATGGGAGAGGATGGCCAGATCGAACTGCGTCTCACCGAGGGCGCCGATGCCCAGCAGGTGATGCGTGACATTCTCGCGGCCGGCCCGGTTCGATCTGTCGAGTTGCGTCGCATCACGCTCGAGGAGGTGTTCGTGCAGATGGTGATGCGCGATCGCGGCGCGGCTGCGGCCGAACAGGCCAAGGAGGAACTCGCCCATGCCTAAGACCCTCGAGGTGGCCTGGCGCGAGTTCAAGTCGACAGCTCTGACCAAGGCGTTCATCCTCGCCGTGGTGCTTGTGCCGGTGATGATGATCACGATGGCCGTGCTGGGGCCGTACCTTTTCAATCCCAAGCCCCCGCCGCTTAAGGGCACGATCGCCATGGTGGACGCTGACGGCCGGTTGGCGCAGGCGGCTGCGCTCGAGTTCGCTCCGGAGAGGATCCGAGAGCGGATCAAGGACACCGAACGTGAACGGGAGAAAGCGCCCAGCGGGCTGGCCGAGGCCGGTTCCATCGACCAAGCCATGTCGCGCAATCCGCGGAGTATGTCGGCGGTGACGCAGGAGTTCGAGATTAACCTGGCGCTCGACCCGAACCACACTGAAGCCGACCTCGACTCGCTGAAGAAGCAACTGGCCGCCGGCGATCTCGTCGCCATCATCACGACCGACAATCCGGCGGCAGCGAGCCAGCCGGCGAGCGCGACGGCTCCGGCGGTGCCGCCGATCACCGCCAACCTGTACGTGCCGTCGGGCATGAACATCAAGCACACCGGGCTGATCGAGGACCTGCTGCAGTCATCGACCGCGCGTGCCCGCATCGAGGCTGCCGGGTACGACGTCCAGACGGTGCGCGATCTCGCCCGCGCGCCGGAACCCAAGACCGTGCGCATCGCCAAGGACGGCGCGGAACGCGCCGAAGGCACCGGCACCAAGGTCTTCAAGATGATGGTGCCCATGGCCTTCATGATGCTGCTGTGGATCGGCACCTTCGTCAGCGCCAACTACCTGCTCACCACCACCATCGAGGAGAAGTCCAACAAGGTGATGGAGGTGCTGTTGAGCGCGGTGAGCCCCATGCAACTGATGGCCGGCAAGATCATCGGTCAGGCTGCCGTGGGCACCGTCATGGTCGGCATGTACCTGGCGATGGGAATGGTGGCGCTGATCGCCATGGCGACGGCTGACCTCATTGCCTGGACGTCGCTGGTGTACTTCGCGCTGTACTTCGTGATGGCGTACTTCATGATCTCTTCGATCATGGCCGCCATCGGCAGCGCGGTGAACGAACTGCGCGAGGCCCAGAGCCTCATGACGCCGGCGATGCTCCTGCTCATGATCCCGCTGATGCTGTGGCTGCCCATCAGCACCTCGCCCAACGGCACGCTGGCGACGGTCACGAGTTTCATTCCGCCGCTCATCCCCTTCGTCATGATCCTGCGCGTCTCGGGCAGCGAGCCGATTCCGGCCTGGCAGATCGTCCTCAGCCTCGCCATCGGCTACCCGGCGATGCTCGCGATGGTGTGGATGGCCGCCCGCATCTTC
>Ga0111539_10006006_pt1 | contig 15691 bp, 11 predicted proteins | sample RhiMethybrSRZTD1_FD_79667 | JGI IMG/M metagenome (GOLD analysis project Ga0111539, IMG submission 79667) | Populus rhizosphere microbial communities from Tennessee, USA - Rhizosphere MetaG P. TD hybrid SRZTD1 (version 2) (version 2) | ecosystem: Host-associated > Plants > Roots > Rhizosphere >... | reverse complement strand
GATAGCCTTCCAAGCTATAGGTCGCGGGTTCGAACCTCGTCTCCCGCTCTTTACGGAGCGTTATCCGTTAAACGTTATCCGTTAACCGTGGGTAAACAAACGGTTAAAGAATAACGGACAACGATTAACGGCCGACAGGCTGTTGTAGCTCAGTGGTAGAGCATGGCGCGAGACGCGCCAAGGTCGTGAGAGTTCGACAGTGGATTTTAAAGATACTAGCTGTTGTAGCTCAGTGGTAGAGCACTTCCTTGGTAAGGAAGAGGTCGTGAGTTCAATCCTCATCAACAGCTCAACCGCTGTAGACATAATCCGGGACGTAGCGACTCCCGGTCGTCGACGGAAGTAAATAGAAAGTTAAGCAAACCCTTAATCGAGAGGCTTAAAATGTTTAGGGTGTAGTTCTTCTTAAGAGGAGGATTTAATTAGAAACATTAATTAATTAAACACTATACTTTAAACATTTAACTGGGATTTTCAAATATGGCTAAAGAAACATTTGATCGTTCAAAACCACACGTAAACGTGGGAACCATTGGTCACGTTGACCATGGTAAGACTACTCTGACTGCTGCAATTACTAAAGTTCTGGCAGCAAAAGGTCTCGCCTCGATGCGCGATTTCTCTTCTATCGACAATGCTCCTGAAGAAAAAGAAAGAGGTATTACTATTAACACCTCGCACGTGGAATACGCAACCGAGAAAAGACACTATGCGCACGTAGACTGCCCGGGTCACGCTGACTATGTGAAAAACATGGTTACAGGTGCGGCTCAGATGGACGGCGCTATTCTAGTAGTGGCAGCTACCGATGGTCCGATGCCACAAACACGTGAGCACATCCTTCTTGCCCGTCAGGTAGGTGTTCCTGCGTTGGTTGTTTTCATGAACAAAGTTGACCTGGTGGATGATGGAGAATTGTTGGATCTCGTGGAAATGGAAGTTCGTGAGTTGATGACTTACTACAGCTTCCCTGGCGACACAATGCCTGTGATCAGAGGTTCTGCACTTGGTGCACTTAACGGTGAAGCTAAGTGGGTTGAGAAAGTTGAAGAACTGATGAAGGCTGTCGATGAATATATCCCTCTTCCAATTCGCTTGATCGACAAGGATTTCTTAATGCCTGTTGAAGACGTGTTCTCAATCACTGGCCGTGGTACTGTTGCAACGGGTAGAATTGAAAGAGGAGTAGTCAATACAGGTGATGCAGTCGAAATACTTGGTATGGGTGCTGAGAACCTCAAGTCTACAATCACTGGTGTTGAAATGTTCCGTAAGATCCTCGACAGAGGTGAAGCTGGTGACAACGTAGGTTTGTTGCTTCGTGGAATTGAGAAAGAGCAAATCCGTCGTGGTATGGTAATTTGCAAGCCTGGATCCGTAAAGCCACACGCTAAATTCAAAGCTGAGGTTTACGTATTGTCGAAAGAGGAAGGTGGTCGTCACACTCCTTTCTTTAACAAATACCGTCCTCAGTTCTATTTCCGTACGACTGACGTTACCGGTGAGGTTAAGCTCCCTGCGGGTATCGAAATGGTTATGCCTGGTGATAACATTTCTATCGACGTTGAGTTGATCAACAAGATTGCAATGGAGAAAGGTCTTCGTTTTGCGATCCGCGAAGGTGGACGCACTGTAGGATCTGGTCAGGTAACAGAGATTCTAGACTAATTAGCTGATATTCAATGAACAAGGCGTTTCCGAAAATTTTCGGGAACGCTTTTGTTTTCTTGTCCATTGTTTTACCTTTGCAGTCCTTTTGGGCTGAGTAACATGGGTGCGGCTCAGGAGATTGAGCTGTTCCCGCTAAAGCAGGGTCAAAAGGCCGGAAAATCAGGATTTAAATAGACGGGTGTAGCTCAATTGGTAGAGTAGCGGTCTCCAAAACCGTTGGCTGGGAGTTCGAGTCTCTCCACCCGTGCGAAATGAACAACCGAATGCCAGGGGTTAAACCCTAGGTAGTGATTATAATAGAGTACGAAAACCAGCTCTTGTCAGGGCTTTGAGGTGCAAAAGTTTAATCAATGGAAAAATTAAGAACCTATATCACAGAATCATGGGAAGAGATCAAGGGCAAAGTCACTTGGTCGAAGTACACGGAGCTGCAGGGTAGTGCGGTATTGGTACTGGTTGCTACCACAATTTTCGCTGGGATAATTTTTGGTATTGACTGGGTTTTTCAGACAGGCATTAAGTGGTTTTACAGAGAATTTTAATGCAGAAGGTTATGGGCGAACTGAAATGGTATGTTCTCAGGGTCGTCAGCGGCCAGGAAAAAAAGGTTAAGTCCTATTTAGAAACAGAAATAGAGCGGTCAAAATTAACGGATTTCATTCCTCAGGTTTTGATCCCTTCTGAAAAGGTATATGAAATGAGAAATGGCAAGAAAAGGGTGAGAGAAAGAAATTTCTTCCCTGGCTATGTTCTCATATCAGCAGATCTCTCGAACGGAGAAGCACATCACGCGGTAAATAGTATTCCGGGCGTGATTGGCTTTCTCGGTAACAACGGCACCGGGGCTTCCAAGGATCCCGTTCCTCTTCGTCAATCGGAGGTAAACAGGATTCTCGGTAAAGTTGATGAGATTGACGAATTCGAGGAAAAACTCGATACACCATTTATTAAAGGTGAATCTGTAAAAGTAATGGATGGACCATTCAGCGGATTTACCGGAACAGTTGAGGAAATTTTTGAAGACAAGAAGAAACTCAACGTGATGGTGAAAATTTTTGGCCGGAATACGCCAGTCGAATTAAGTTACATGCAGGTTGAAAAGCTAGACTAAGATAACATGGCAAAGCAAATCGTAGGTTATCTGAAATTACAAGTGAAAGGTGGTCAGGCGAACCCTGCACCCCCCATAGGTCCTGCGTTGGGTAGCAAAGGTCTTAATATCATGGACTTTTGTAAGCAGTTTAATGCGCGAACCCAGGACAAGCAAGGGCAGGTGTTGCCGGTTTTGATAAGCATATACAATGACAAGTCATTTGACTTCGTAATCAAAACCCCGCCCGCCGCAGTATTAATTTTAGATGCAGCTAAAAAACAAAAAGGATCCGCGGAACCCAATCGTGTAAAGGTTGGATCTATTACGTGGGATCAAGTAAAAACTATTGCAGAAACCAAAATGCCCGACCTTAATGCATTCAAGGTTGAGTCAGCCATGAAAATGGTAGCTGGTACTGCTAGAAGTTTAGGTATTACAGTATCGGGTACACCCCCTTGGGATAAATAATCATTCAAAGCGATGGCAAAAATTTCTAAAAATAGAAAAGCAGTCCTAGCGAAATACAATCCTGCGAAGGAGTATTCTCTCGAAGATGCTTCCAAGCTGGTAAAGGAAATTACCTTTACTAAGTTTGATGCCTCCATTGACGTTGACATTCGCTTAGGAGTTGATCCTAAGAAGTCAGATCAAATGGTTCGGGGTGTTGTTGCCTTACCACATGGTATTGGCAAAACTGTACGCGTGCTCGTTCTCTGTACACCAGACAAAGTCCAGGAAGCTAAAGACGCTGGCGCTGAACACGCCGGACTGGATGAGTTCCTTCAAAAGATTGAAGGGGGATGGACAGACATCGACGTTATTATCTGTACCCCAACCGTTATGGCGAAGGTGGGTAAACTAGGTAAAATTCTTGGCCCTCGCGGGCTGATGCCAAATCCAAAATCAGGAACTGTTACACTCGAAGTTGGTAAAGCGGTGAAAGAAGTAAAAGCCGGTAAGATCGACTTCAAAATTGATAAGCAAGGTATCATTCATGTTAGCGTTGGAAAAGCTTCCTTCCCGGCTGAAAAGATTCGGGACAACGTTGCAGAAATGATCAATGTTGTGGCAAAACTGAAACCTGCTTCGGCAAAAGGTACTTACTTCCAAAGTATCACATTGTCGACTACAATGAGTCCTGGAATCAGTATTGACACGAATTCAGTTGCTGGCATTTAAGTAATTAAAAACATGACCAGAGAAGAAAAAGCAAAAATTATAGACGAGCTAACAGCAAAGTTTGCTGATAACACGCACTTCTATATTACCGACGCCACTGGTTTTACCGTGGATCAGGTTAATAATTTCAGAAGGCTGTGTTTCAAGAGCGGAGTTGAATACAGGGTTTATAAAAACACTCTTATTCAAAAAGCCCTTGAAAAGAACACCGCGGTAGACTACGCACCATTGTTTAAGACATTGCACGGATTCTCAGGAGTAATTTTCTCCAAAGAAGTTGGCAATGCTCCGGCAAAGGTGATCAGGGAATTCCGCAAGAAACTTGAAGGCAAGCCAGTACTAAAAGCTGCTTCTATCGATTCATCCATCTTTATAGGGGATGAAAATCTTAACATGCTCAGTGAGCTTAAATCTAAGAACGAGGTTATCGGTGAGGTTATCTCCTTGCTGCAATCTCCTGCCAAAAACGTACTCTCTGCGCTTCTTAGCGGAAAGAATACAGTGGCTGGCCTGGTTAAGGCACTCGAGGAACGTGGAACTAAATAATTATTGAAACGAACAGAATTAATTAAAACTTTTAACTAAAATGGCCGACATCAAAGCACTCGGAGATCAACTTGTTGAACTCACTGTTAAAGAAGTTAACGAACTAGCTTCTTATCTTAAAGAAACTTATGGCATCGAACCTGCAGCTGCTGCTGTTGTAGCAGGTCCTGCTGCTGGTGGTGGAGGTGGTGCTGCCGCTGCTGAAGAAAAAACCAATTTCGATGTTGTATTGAAAGCTGCTGGTGCTAACAAACTTCAAATTGTGAAGTTGGTTAAAGAACTTACCGGTCTTGGCTTGAAAGAAGCTAAAGATATGGTTGATGGAGCTCCAAAGACTATCAAAGAAGGCTTACCTAAAGACGAGGCAGAAAACCTTAAGAAGCAACTTATTGAGGCAGGCGCCGAAGTTGAGTTGAAGTAAACTTCTTGAAGGCGAAAGGGTACCGTCTAACAATTTCGGGTTAGACCCCGTGCACGGATCACTAGATTTCGGCGGGGTCTATTCCTATTTGTGGCCCAAACAACTTTTACTCATTCATTGTTCTCGTCCAGGATCTCAGAACTTAAACGTTAATCACCTTGACAAAGAAGACATTAAATGGTAGAATCGATTTCTCTTCAAGCGAGAGAGTCCTTGACTACCCAGATTTTCTGGATCTTCAACTCCAGTCTTTCAAAGATTTTTTACAAATCGAAACTCCGGCCGAAAAAAGACAAAATGAAGGTCTTTATAAGGTTTTTGCTGAGAACTTTCCCATAAGCGACTCTCGCGAAAACTTTGTGCTGGAATTCGTCGACTACACCATCGATCCTCCAAAGTACAATGTCGATGAATGTATCGACCGCGGATTAACTTTCTCGGTTCCTCTTAAGGCGAAACTTCGCCTTACCTGTAACGACGAGGATAACGAAGACTTTGAAACTATTGAACAGGAAGTGTTCCTGGGCAATATCCCCTACATGACGGAAAAAGGATCCTTTGTGATCAACGGAGCTGAACGCGTGATTGTATCACAACTTCACCGTTCACCTGGTGTGTTCTTCGCTATGAGCAAACATACCAACGGTACCAAGCTCTATTCCGCACGTATTATTCCTTTCAAAGGTTCGTGGATCGAATTTGCTACCGACGTCAACGCAGTGATGTATGCTTACATCGACCGGAAGAAAAAATTCCCAGTGACAACGTTGTTGCGCGCGATTGGGTATGGCTCTGACAAAGATATCCTTGATCTCTTCGGTCTGTCTGAAGAAGTTGAGGCTACTAAGAATACATTAAAGAAAGTCGTCGATAGAAAACTCGCCGCCAGAGTTTTGAAAACGTGGACAGAAGACTTCGTGGATGAAGATACCGGCGAAGTTGTATCTATCGACCGCAACGAAGTCTTGCTGGAACGCGATCATACGCTCACAGCGGAAGATGTCGATATAATCATCGAGTCAGGTGTGAAATCAATCATCCTGCATCGCGATGATATCAACATCGCCGACTATCATATCATATTTAATACCCTTGCGAAGGACACTTCGAACTCTGAAAAAGAAGCCGTCGAATATATCTATCGCCAGTTGAGAAATACGGAAGCTCCTGATGAACAAACTGCGCGCGACATCATTCAAAGCTTGTTCTTCAGCGAAAAACGATATGACCTCGGCGAAGTAGGACGTTACCGTATAAACAAAAAGCTTGGACTCGATCTTAGCTTCGATCACCGCGTACTTACAAAGGATGATATCATCCTGATCGTGAAGTACCTTATCGGTCTTATTAACTCGAAGGCTGTTGTTGACGATATTGACCACTTGAGCAATCGTCGTGTAAGAACAGTGGGTGAACAATTATACTCACAGTTTGGTGTTGGTCTCGCAAGAATGGCGAGAACGATCAAAGAAAGAATGAACGTTCGCGACAATGAGGAATTCAAGCCAGTTGACCTCATCAATGCACGTACATTATCATCGGTGATCAATTCTTTCTTCGGCACTAACCAGCTTTCTCAGTTCATGGATCAAACCAATCCATTGGCTGAGATCACACACAAGCGCAGAATGTCGGCACTCGGTCCAGGGGGTCTTTCACGTGAACGTGCAGGCTTTGAAGTTCGTGACGTTCATTATACCCACTATGGTCGTCTTTGTACCATTGAAACTCCGGAAGGTCCGAACATCGGTTTGATCTCCTCGCTTTGTGTTCACGCAAAGGTTAACAAGATGGGATTCATCGAAACGCCTTATCGCAAAGTTGAAAACGGAAAAGTAAAGGTTAAGGATCCAGTTATCTTCCTCACAGCGGAAGAAGAGGATACTCATTATATAGCACAGGCGAAAGTAGCCCTTAAATCCAATGGCGAGTTCGTCGAAGAAAAGATCAAAGCTCGTTTTGAAGGGGACTTCCCGGTAGTCGAGCCGAAGGATCTCAGATATATGGACATCGCGCCGAACCAGATCGTGTCGGTAGCGGCATCTATGATCCCGTTCCTTGAGCACGATGATGCAAACCGTGCACTCATGGGATCGAACATGCAGCGCCAGGCGGTTCCGCTTATCAGACCTGAAGCTCCAATCGTCGGAACTGGTCTCGAAGGCAGAGTAGCGCTTGATTCGCGTGCACTCATTTTGGCAGAAGGCAACGGAGCAGTTGAATTCGTCGATGCGAAGAAGATCACTATCAAATATGAAATATCTGATGAGCAACGGCTCGTAAGTTTTGACAATGAATTCAAAACATATAGCCTCATCAAATTCAGAAGGACTAACCAGGATACCTGTATCAACCTTACGCCTCTTGTAATGAAAGGGGACAAGGTGGTTAAGGGTCAACCACTGTGTCAGGGATATGCAACACAAAACGGAGAACTCGCGCTCGGTCGCAACCTCCTGGTGGCATACATGCCTTGGCAAGGATACAACTTCGAAGATGCGATCGTAATCTCCGAGCGTGTAGTGCGCGAGGACGTTTACACTTCGATCCATATCGAAGAGTTTGAACTGGAAGTAAGAGATACGAAACGTGGTGAGGAAGAACTTACCTCTGAAATTCCGAACGTAAGCGAAGAAGCTGTTAAGCATCTTGACGAGAACGGTATTATCCGTATCGGCGCCGAGGTTCGCGAAGGGGATATTCTTATCGGTAAGATCACCCCTAAAGGAGAAACCGATCCCACTCCGGAAGAGAAACTTTTGCGAGCGATCTTCGGTGACAAGGCCGGTGATGTGAAAGATGCATCTCTTAAGGCGCCCCCGTCACTGAAAGGTGTCGTGATCGATACTAAGCTCTTCTCTCGTCCTAAGCGCGATAAAGACGTTCGCTCGAAATCGAAGAAGGAACTTGATGCACTGAAGAACAAGTATAGCAAGCAGCTAGCCGATCTCCGTGAAGAGATGATCAAGAAGCTTGCGACTTTGTTGAATGGCAAGACAAGCAACGGCGTGAAGCATAAGTTTGGCGACGAACTTATCAGCAAAGGTGTTAAGGTATCTCAGAAGGTTATAGAAAGTAACTTATTCCCTGATAAGAACATTTATCGCGATGAAAGCAATTACAATGTTCCAGAGGAAGTAAACCTTATCGCTGACGTAAGTCTCGAAAACTGGACATCCGATGACCATGCTAATGACCTCGTTGGTCAGACTGTTAAGAATTACCTGTTGAAGCGCAATTCATATGCTGGTGAATTCAAGCGTGAACGCTTCACACTCGAAGTAGGCGATGAGCTTCCTACGGGAATTGTTCAATTGGCGAAGGTATACGTTGCCAAGAAGCGCAAACTCAAAGTGGGTGATAAGATGGCCGGTCGTCACGGTAACAAAGGTGTTGTGGCGAGAATAGTACGTGAAGAAGATATGCCATTCCTCGAGGATGGAACACCTGTGGATATTTGTTTGAACCCGCTTGGTGTGCCTTCGCGTATGAACTTGGGTCAGATCTACGAAACAGTGTTGGCATGGGCCGGACACAAGCTTACTAAGAAGTATGCTACGCCGATATTCGATGGAGCAACACTAGATCAGGTACAACGTGAACTTAAAGAAGCTGGTCTTCCTGAGTATGGCCGTACTTATTTATACGACGGTCTCACAGGTGAGAAGTTCGATCAACCGGTAACTGTAGGTATGGCGTACATGCTGAAACTTGGCCACTTGGTTGATGATAAGATGCACGCACGTTCAATCGGACCTTACTCTCTTATCACCCAGCAGCCGCTCGGTGGTAAGGCACAGTTCGGTGGTCAGCGCTTTGGTGAAATGGAGGTCTGGGCAATCGAGGCATTTGGTGCTTCTCACATTCTCCAGGAAATCCTCACCATCAAGTCTGACGATGTTATCGGCCGTGCTAAGGCGTATGAGGCGATCGTCAAGGGTGAGAATATGCGCAAGCCTAACATCCCTGAATCGTTCAACGTGTTAGTTCACGAGCTGAGAGGCTTGGCTCTTGAGATTACAATGGATTAAAAATTTTCTGTACGGCCCCGATAGCCTCGGGGCCTTAACCCATATCCTATGTCATTCAGAAAAAATAAAAAAATCAACAGCGACTTTTCCAGAATCACTATCAGCCTTGCTTCCCCAGAATCAATTCTGGAGAGTTCACACGGTGAAGTGACACAGCCGGAAACAATCAATTACAGAACCTACAAGCCTGAAATGGGCGGCTTGTTCTGTGAGCGGATTTTCGGACCTGTGAAGGATTGGGAATGTCATTGCGGTAAGTATAAAAGAATTCGTTATAAAGGTATTATCTGCGATCGATGCGGCGTGGAAGTTACCGAGAAGAAGGTAAGACGCGAACGCATGGGACACATTGAACTGGTTGTTCCGGTCGCGCACATCTGGTATTTCCGTTCTTTGCCAAATAAGATCGGATATCTCCTCGGACTAGCTACCAAAAAGCTGGATCAGATCATTTACTACGAACGGTACGTGGTTATTCAGCCAGGTACAAAGGAAGAGGACGGCGTCAAAAGATTAGACTTCCTCACTGAAGAAGAATATCTCGATATCATTGATAAACTTCCTCGCGAAAATCAGCTTTTGGATGATAATGATCCTAAGAAATTTATCGCGAAGATGGGTGCCGACGCGTTGGAAATGCTCCTGAGCAGAATCGCCCTCGATCAACTTTCATACGACCTTAGACACCAGGCGGCGACCGATACATCTCAGCAACGTAAGGCTGAAGCGTTGAAGCGCTTGAAGGTTGTTGAAGCATTCCGCGACGCAAGAAGCAGAATTGAAAACAAGCCTGAGTGGATGGTAATTAAAATGGTACCTGTGATCCCTCCGGAGTTGCGTCCACTTGTACCGTTGGATGGTGGACGTTTTGCCACGTCAGATCTGAACGATCTGTACCGTCGCGTAATTATCCGTAACAACCGTCTGAAAAGACTTATCGATATCAAAGCTCCCGAAGTTATTCTCCGGAATGAGAAGCGTATGCTCCAGGAGGCCGTTGATTCACTCTTCGACAACTCAAGGAAGGTAAATGCGGTTCGTTCTGATGGAAACCGTGCATTGAAGTCCCTCAGCGACATGCTGAAAGGAAAGCAAGGTCGATTCCGCCAGAACCTTTTGGGTAAGCGTGTTGACTACTCTGGCCGTTCAGTAATCGTTGTTGGCCCAGAGTTGAAACTTCACGAGTGCGGACTTCCAAAAGATATGGCCGCTGAGTTGTTCAAGCCATTTATCATTCGCAAGCTCATCGAAAGAGGTATTGTGAAGACCGTGAAGTCTGCGAAGAAAATTGTAGACAGAAAGGATCCAGTTATTTGGGATATCCTCGAAAATGTGTTGAAAGGACATCCCGTTCTCTTGAACCGTGCTCCAACGCTTCACAGATTAGGTATCCAGGCCTTCCAGCCAAAGCTGATCGAAGGCAAAGCTATTCAGTTGCACCCTCTCGTTTGTACGGCGTTTAACGCCGACTTTGACGGAGACCAGATGGCTGTTCACGTACCCCTGGGCCAGGAAGCGATACTTGAGGCTTCCATGTTGATGCTATCATCGCACAACATCCTTAACCCTGCCAACGGCGCGCCAATCACGGTACCTTCGCAAGACATGGTGTTGGGATTGTATTACCTGACCAAGGGAAGAAAAGGTACAGCTGATCATGCGATCAGAGGAGAAGGCAAACGTTACTACTCTGCTGATGAAGTAATCATTGCCTTTAACGAAAACAGGTTGTCAAAGCACGCAATCGTAAAGGTGCGTGTAAAAGTGAAAGACAAAAAGACCGGCGAGCTTGAGTCGAAAGTGATTGAGACAGTGGCTGGCCGTGTGATATTTAATCAATACGTTCCTGAAGAAGTAGGCTTTGTTGACGAACTGTTAACTAAGAAGAAACTTCAAACCATTATCGCTGATGTGTTTAAGACTGCAGGTCAGTCGAAGGCCGCGAAATTCCTCGACGATATCAAGGAACTTGGATTCCAGATGGCGTACAAAGGAGGTTTGTCGATGGGTCTGAACGATGTGAAGGTTCCTGATGAAAAAGCCAAACTTGTGGCAAATGCTCAGGAAGAGGTTGATGGTGTGTGGAGCAACTACATGATGGGTCTTATCACAGATAACGAACGTTACAACCAGGTTATCGATATCTGGACCCGTACGAACACGTTGCTTACAAACACGCTGATGAAGCAACTCGAAGAGGATCAGCAAGGATTCAACTCAATATATATGATGATGCACTCAGGTGCACGGGGTTCTCGCGAACAGATCCGTCAGTTGGGTGGTATGCGTGGTTTGATGGCGAAACCTCAGAAGAACCTCGCAGGATCAGTGGGATCAATTATCGAAAACCCGATCCTTTCTAACTTCAAAGAGGGATTGGACGTATTGGAATACTTTATTTCTACCCACGGTGCACGTAAAGGTCTTGCAGATACAGCTTTGAAGACTGCCGACGCAGGTTATCTGACCCGTCGACTTGTTGACGTTGCACAGGATCTGGTGATCACTGAGGAGGATTGCGGAACATTGCGCGGACTTAAGGTAACAGCACTGAAAGACAATGAAGATATCGTTGAACCCCTTTCAGAGCGTATCGTTGGCCGTGTGACTGTGCATGCGATATACGATCCTTTGACCGATGAGCTCATCTGTGAGGCTAACGAGGAGATCACAGACGAACTGGCAAAACAAATCGAGGATACCAATATTGAAGAGGTTGAGATCAGGTCGCTGTTAACATGCGAGTCTCGGATAGGAGGCTGCGCAAAATGTTACGGACGTAACCTGGCAAATGGTCGGATGGTACAGGTCGGTGAAGCGGTTGGAGTTATTGCAGCTCAATCCATTGGGGAACCTGGAACACAGCTTACACTTCGTACTTTCCACGTAGGGGGTACTGCATCAAACATCGCAGTTGAAGCGAATATCAGAGCTAAGTTCAACGGAGTTCTCGAGTTTGAAGGTATCCGCGTGATAGAAACAACTGATCGCGATGGTAAGCCTGCACAAGTTGTAATGGGCCGGACTGGCGAGATCAGAATTCTTGATAAGGAGAAGAGCCGTGTGCTCATTACGAACCACGTGCCTTATGGAGCCTTCATAAAAGTGAAAGATGGCCAGAAAGTGGAAAAGGGAGACGAGCTCTGCTATTGGGATCCTTACAACGCCGTTATTCTTTCTGAATTTGATGGATCGATCGAATACGAGGCGATCATAGAAGGTATAACTTATAAGGAAGAGTCTGATGAGCAGACTGGTCACCGTGAAAAAGTTATTACTGACACAAGAGATAAGACAAAGAACCCAGCTATCATAGTGAAGGGCAAGACCGATACGAAAGGATACAACATTCCTGTTGGTGCTCACCTTGCTGTTGATGCGGGCGAGAAAATAAAGGCGGGACAGGTGCTTGCTAAAATTCCTCGCACAATGGGTAAATCACGAGATATTACCGGTGGTCTTCCTCGCGTGACTGAATTGTTCGAAGCACGGAATCCTTCGAACCCTGCGGTAGTAAGCGAAATTGACGGTGTCGTCACTTACGGTGGAATTAAACGAGGTAATCGCGAAATATTCATTGAATCGCGCGATGGCGTTCAGAAGCGTTACCTAGTACCTCTGTCTAAGCACATCCTGGTACAGGACAATGACTTTGTGCGCGCAGGGCAACCGTTGTCAGACGGTTCAATTACACCTTCTGACATCCTTTCTATAAAAGGTCCGACGGCCGTTCAGGAGTATCTTGTTAACGAGATCCAGGAAGTATATAGGTTGCAGGGTGTGAAGATCAATGACAAGCACATCGAGGCGATCGTAAGCCAGATGATGCAGAAAGTTGAGATCATCGATCCGGGAGATACAAGCTTCCTTACAAACGAGTATGTCGACAAACTTCAATTCAGGGAGGACAACGACGCGATACTCGACAAGAAGGTAGTGATTGACGCTGGCGATTCCCCGAACTTGAAACCAGGGCAAATAATAACTAGCCGCGAGTTCCGCGACGAGAATTCGATCCTTCGCAGAAAGGATCAGAAAATCGTAGAGGTTCGTGATGCAATGCCTGCAGTTTCGAGACCAACATTACAGGGTATTACTCAGGCTTCGTTGAAGACGGAAAGCTGGCTGTCAGCCGCATCCTTCCAGGAAACAACGAAGGTATTGAGCGAAGCCGCTATCCGTGGAAAAACCGACTGGTTGATGGGATTGAAGGAAAACGTGATTGTAGGACATCTCATTCCGGCTGGTACTGGTCAGCGTAAATACAACGATATCATTGTTACTCACAAGGATGAATATGATGATAGCGCTGCGTCGATGGAAAGGACCCGCGACCGGGAGAAAGAGCTTCAAGATTAATTAAGCTATGAAACATAAGGGGTTGATTCCGGAAGGAGTCAACCCTTTTTTATAAAGCACCTATGGCAGACGAGATAAAGAACAAACCTCAGGCCCAGAACCAGATCAATATTGAGCTTTCAGAGGAAATAGCAGAGGGCATTTACTCCAACCTTGCAATGATTGCCCACTCAAACAGTGAGTTTGTGATCGACTTTATAAGGCTAATGCCTGGGGTGCCCAAGGCGAAGGTGAAATCCCGCATTGTAATTACTCCTGAGCACGCTAAACGTTTTTTGTTAGCCTTAAAGGACAATATCGAAAAGTACGAAAGCAGCTTTGGTCCAATTAAACGCACTGAGGACCTCCCCAAGTTTCCGATGAACTTCGGAGGCACAATTGGAGAAGCCTGAGGAACCGGTGGTTGCTATCTAGTCTTAGTTTGTTGGCGTTCTGACGGTATTTGATTTTCTGCTGCTTTCAGGACTTTTTTCTGGGTTCTGCCATAGTCGACCCAGTTTCAATGTCTGCCGAGCTCCCCGTCCGAAATGCCGACTTCCGACCAAGATGCCAACTACCAAATACTAAAAAGCTTATTTTTGAGCTCTTTTCAGGGTTTCCTTAGCTTACCAGGGTCCGATCATCTTACTAAGGACTAAAGACTAAATACTAACTACTAAATCTTCAGTAAACGTTTTGCAACGTGTCCCACTTTAGATACCTTTGCAGTCCTAATTTTTGAAAGGTTTATAAAGTAAAATATAAATGCCTACCATTCAACAACTTGTAAGAAAAGGAAGGAAGAAATTGACGTTTAAGTCGAAATCTCCGGCCTTGGATTCCTGCCCTCAGCGCAGGGGAGTATGTACCCGTGTTTACACGACCACTCCTAAGAAACCAAATTCAGCCATGCGGAAAGTGGCAAGGGTGCGACTCACCAACAGCAAGGAAGTGAACGCTTATATCCCTGGGGAAGGCCACAACTTGCAAGAGCACTCAATCGTGCTGATCCGTGGAGGCAGGGTAAAGGATCTTCCGGGTGTGCGTTACCACATTATTCGTGGGGCACTGGATACCGCAGGTGTTAATGGACGCAAACAAAGCCGTTCCAAATACGGAGCAAAGAGACCTAAAGCCGGAGCTGCTGCCGCGCCCGCTAAGAAAAAATAATTCTTTAGAGACATGAGAAAGTCAAAACCTAAGAAAAGATACTTGCTTCCTGATCCGAAGTTTCAGGATACGCTGGTTACCAAATTCGTTAACTATTTGATGATTGAAGGCAAGAAGAGTGTTGCTTACAATACTTTTTATGATGCCGTTGAGCAGGTAGAAAAGAAGACCAGTGAAAATGGTCTTGAGGTTTGGAAGCGCGCGATGGCCAATCTGACTCCTTCAGTTGAGGTGAAAAGCCGGAGGGTAGGTGGCGCGACATTCCAGGTTCCTGTAGAAATCAGGCCTGAACGTAAGGTCAACCTTTGCATCAAATGGCTTATTGACTATGCAAGACAACGTGGAGAGAAAACCATGATGGATAAGCTGGCAGCTGAAATCATTGCCGCTTCAAAAGGCGAGGGCGCTGCCATCAAGAAGAAGGACGATACACACCGGATGGCCGAGGCAAACAAGGCCTTTTCTCATTTCAGATTTTAATAGTATTTATAAAGATACATGGCAAGAGATTTAAAATTCACCAGGAACATAGGTATTGCAGCGCACATCGATGCTGGTAAGACCACGACTACAGAGCGTATTCTGTACTATGCCGGGGTGAACCATAAAATCGGCGAGGTGCATGACGGCGCTGCTACAATGGACTGGATGGCGCAAGAGCAGGAGAGAGGAATCACTATCACGTCTGCTGCAACAACAGTTTACTGGAAGTACAGGAACAATGACTATCATGTGAACATCATTGATACTCCGGGTCACGTGGATTTCACGGTTGAAGTAAACCGTTCTCTTCGCGTACTGGACGGTCTTGTATTCCTGTTTAGCGCTGTAGACGGAGTTGAGCCACAATCAGAAACCAACTGGCGCCTTGCGGATAACTACAAGGTTGCACGTATCGGTTTTGTAAACAAGATGGACCGCGCAGGATCTGATTTCCTCGGCGTTTGCAAGCAGGTGAAGGAAAAGCTTGGAAGCAAAGCAGTAGCGCTTCAGTTGCCTATTGGAGAAGAAGAAAACTTTAAAGGTGTCGTTGACCTGGTAAACAATAGGGGTATCATTTGGAACGAGGACGACAAGGGAATGACTTATAAGGTTGTTCCTATCCCTGATGATATGATAGAGGAGGCGAGGGAATATCGCGAGAAACTCCTTGAGTCAGTTGCTGAGTACGACGAGACTTTGTTGGAGAAATTCTTCGAGGATCCTAACTCGATCTCAGAAAAGGAAATATTAACTGCCCTG